>Ga0208700_1000626_pt1 | contig 9740 bp, 8 predicted proteins | sample DeeseametaMP2016_FD_184179 | JGI IMG/M metagenome (GOLD analysis project Ga0208700, IMG submission 184179) | Marine microbial communities from the Deep Pacific Ocean - MP2016 (SPAdes) | ecosystem: Environmental > Aquatic > Marine > Oceanic | place: East of Hawaii, North Pacific Ocean | collected... | reverse complement strand
ACAACGAATTTAATTTCACTATTAAATATGCTTGGAGACCAGGGTATTGCCGCATTAATAATTGTATTTGCTGTAATAATTACATATCGAAAATTATTAAAATAGTTAGTAATTTTTATTATTTTGAATAACGACTAAACTTAAGTAGTCGACTATCAAGATTGTAATAGTCTAATTTTCCTTCAACAAATATATTCATTTTTGTTTTTAATTTGGTTGGATTTTTAAACATTCCGGCAGCAATGGAAATATCATTGCTTCCCAAAAATTTGAAAAACATACTAGCTCCACATTTGTTGCAGAAACCGCGTTTAGCCTTTTTTGAGGATCTAAACCATCTTAATGTTCTCTTCTTGATAAACTTAACTTCTTTTTCTGGAGTAGATGTATAAGCTGCATAGTTTCCGTGTGTTTTCATGCATTGCGTACAATGACAGTTTGAAACATGACGAAGAGGTCCTTTTGTTTTTAATTGAATCCCGCCACAAAGGCAGCTTATTATTTTATTATTTCTGCTAGACATAGCCAAGCATCCACATCCTTGGTTGTTATATAATCTGATTTAAAAAATTCTTTTACATCCCATGATTTATTATTTGATAGCTCTTTTATTTTGTTATCAAAACCATATTCTTCATATATACCTTCATTTATCGTAAAACAAATAAAACCTTTGTTCTTGGTTATTCTAATTAGTTCATCTAATGTTTGAGGTTTGACGTGTCCATAAGTGAATGTACCAACACACATGATCACATCATAAATATTATCTTTAAATTTAAGAGCTTTATTTAAATCAATTTTTTCAATTTTTTTATAAATACTTTGGGGTACGAGATCTAACATATTTTGAGAAAAATCAACCCCTTCAATATTTGAGTAACCATATTTTTTCAGTTCAATACCAACTAGTCCGGTACCACAACCTGCATCTAATATCTTGGAATTTTTATTAAATACATATTTTTTCAAAATTGATACCGTTTCCTTTGGGGCGATATAATTCCAATCCACCATATCCTTGTTGTATTGATTATTATCTGTCCAGTCTTGATAGTATTTCAACAATTCTTCTGATGTTTTTAGTTTGTATATATCAAGTTTGTTGCTTGTGTCTTTTTTCATAATTTAAAGCAATAAATAAATGTTAAACAATTTTGTTTTCAATTCAAATAAAATATGATTAGTTAATAAAAATGAAAAAAGTAGTATGAGTAAGGATTTAATTCAAAGGCTTAATGATGGACCAGTGCTTTGTGCGGAAGGTTATCTTTTCGCAATGGAAAGAAGAGGATACTTACAAGCGGGAGCTTTTGTACCTGAAGTAGTTTTAGAACATCCAGAAGTAGTTTCACAACTACATAGAGAATTTATTAGAGCAGGCTCTGATGTCGTACAAGCTTTTACCTACTACGGACATAGAGAAAAATTAAGAATCATTGGAAAAGAAAATCTTCTTGAACCTCTTCAAAAAAATGCTTTAAAAATTGCGAAAGATGCTAGGAATGAATTTAAGGATTTAGATTTGTTAGTTTGTGGTGATGTAGCAAATACAAATGTTTACGATCCTAGGGACAAAAAAACTAATATTCAGTGTCAAAAAATGTTTGAAGAACAAGTTCTGTGGGCTAAAGAAGCTGGAGTAGATTTTATTGTTGCTGAAACAATTACTTGGTTAGAAGAAGCAAAAATAGCTCTTAAAGTTATTAAAGATGTCGGCTTGATTGCGGTATCTAACCTTTCCATAAAAAAAGGGGATAAAACTAGAGATGATTATACCCCAGAAGATGCATGTAAAATTTTAGAAGATAATGGAGCAGATGTTGTAGGTTTAAATTGTTTCAGAGGACCAAAGATGACAATGAAACTACTTAATAAAATAAGAGAAAAAGTTTCTTGTCATGTTGCCGGATTACCAGTTCCTTATAGAACAACAGAAAAAGAACCAGGATTTTTAAATCAAACTGATCCTGGTTGTGATTGTATTCCTGGAGGTAATGCATTTCCAGTAGCTTTAGATAATCTTTATTGTAATAGATTTGAAATGGCCGAATTTGCTAAAGAATGCGTATCTAAGAAAATAAATTTTATTGGAATTTGCTGTGGAGCTTCACCTCATCACGTCAGAGAAATGGCGGTTGCACTTGGAAGAAAACCAATCTCCTATAAGTATTATCCTGACATGAGCAAACACTATGTTCATGGAACAGATAAAAGTTTAAAAAAAATTTATACCGATCACGCAAAAGAATATTAAAAGAATAACTAAATGGAAACTCACACTAAAGTAGTTATAATTGGTGGTGGTGTAGTTGGCTGTTCAATACTTTTTCACTTAGCTAAGTTTGGATTAAAAGACTGCATTCTTTTAGAACGAAAAGAATTAACTTCTGGATCATCATGGCATGCTGCAGGGAATGTTCATGTCATTTCATCTGATCCAAATATTTCAAGATTGATGGCTTATACTATTAAGCTCTATAAAGAAATTGAAAAAACTTCAGGTCATTCGACTGGATTTAAACCTAGTGGAGGTTTTTACCTCGCCTCAAATGAAGTTTGGCACGATTACTTAAAGAGAGAACGATCTAAAGCAAGATATATGGGTTTGGATCAAGAATTTATTTCTTTAGAGGACGTGGTAAAAAAAAATCCCATAATTAATCCAAAACATTATATTGCGGCTCTTTGGGATCCAATTGATGGTGAGATTGATCCATCGGGAGTAACTTATGCCTATGCCAAATCTGCAAAGGTACATGGAGCAAAATATTATACTAATACCTCTGTCTTAGAAACTAATCAGAAAAAAGATGGGACTTGGGATGTCATTACAGAGAAGGGAAATATTAATGCGGAGATAATAATTAATGCTGGGGGATTGTGGGCTAGAGAGGTTGGTAAATTGGCAGGGGTTAATTTACCAGTTCAACCGATGGAACATCACTATTTAATCACTGAAACTATTCCAGAAATTAAAGAAAGAGGGAATGAAACACGCTTACCAGTTGGAACAGATTTTGATGGAAACATTTATTTTAGACAAGAAGGATATGGAATGTTGCTTGGCACCTACGAACCTAAATCTACTCCTTGGCAAGTGAATGGAACTCCAATGAATTTTGGTCATGAATTGTTAAATCCAAAACTAGAAAATATCCAAGATCGTCTAGCAATTGGATTTAAAAGAATGCCCGCTCTAGAAAAAGCTGGAATTAAAAATATTGTTAATGGCCCTTTTACTTTTGGTCCAGACGGTAACCCCTTAATTGGCCCAGTTTCGGGCATGAAAAATTATTGGGTTGCGGTTGGTGTAATGGCTGGTTTTTGCCAGGCTGGAGGTGTTGGTAAATGTATTGCTGAATGGATTATAGATGGAGAGCCCTCAATTGATATATGGGCAATGGATGTGGCGCGATTTGGAAATTATGCATCGCCAGATTATGGGACTATTAAATCTTCAGAAAATTATGAACGAAGATTTATTATGACTTTTCCAAACGAGACTCTACCAAAAGGAAGAAGGCAAAAAACAACTTCTTTATATGATCGCTTAGTAGCAAGAGGTGCTGTTATGGGTGATTCTTTTGGATTAGAAAGTGCTTTATGGTTTGCTAAAAATACCGAAGACGCTCATGAAGAACCAACTTTTAAACGCTCAAGATCCCATGAATATGTTGCTGCCGAAGTTGAGGCAGTACGGAATGCGGTGGGTGCAACTGAAATAGCAAATTTTGCAAAACACGAGATAACTGGTGCAGGCTCTCGAAAATTTCTTGATCATATCATGGCAGGAAGAATACCTAAACCAGGCAGAATTGCTCTCACGCCTATGTTAACGCCAAAGGGTAAATTATATGGTGATTTAACAGTTGCTTGTTTTAACGAAGAAAAATTTATGATTTTTGGATCTGGTGCTGCACAAGAAATGCACCGTAGATGGTTTGAAAAATTTTTACCAAAAGAGGGTGTAATTTACAAAAATCGATCTGATGATTTTCATGGTATTGCCATTTCAGGTCCTAACTCACGCAAATTATTATCTAGAATTTGTAGAGATGACGTGTCAGCTGAAGCATTAAAATTTAGAGATACAAGAGAAACATTTATTGGAGGGGTTCCAGCTATTTTAAATCGAATATCTTTTTCAGGAGAATTGGGATACGAAATTTATGTTGCTCCGCAATTTCAATTAAAATTATTTGAAGAAATTGAGGTTAATGGAAAAGACTTGGGATTAAAACTATACGGTAGTAGAGCTATGATGTCTTTAAGATTGGAAAAAAATTGGGGTGCATGGACACTCGATTTTAGACCTGATTTTACCGCTATAGAATCTGGGTTAGATGCTTTTATAAATTGGAATAAAGATTTTATTGGTAAAGAACCAACTTTAAATGAAAAAAAACAGGGTCCTAAAAAGAAACTTGTTACCATGACGATAGATACAAATAATATTGATGTGACTAATGATGAGGCTATTTTAAAAGACAAAAAGTGTGTGGGTTATATTACTTCGGGTGGTTATGCCCATCATGTCAAAAAAAGTATGGCCCTTGGTTATGTCCCACCAGAATTATCAAAACATAACTCAACTCTTGATGTTGAAATAAATGGAAAGCTATATTTAGCCCATGTGACTGATAAACCCTTGTACGATGCTAACGGCGGAAAAATGAAAAACTAATGACAAAAAAAAATAAATCAATTACAGTAAATTGATGGACATAAAGTTACTTTCTGGAGCTTTGGGAGCTGAAATTAGTGGGGTGGATCTAAAGGATACTTCGTTAAAAAATTTTGAGATAATTAATAATTTACTTTTAGAACATAAAGTTATTTTTTTCAGAAGACAAAATATTACTCCCGAAGAACAGTTAACATTAGCTTCACGTTTTGGACCCATAGAACAGCATGCTTATGTAAAAGGTCTAGACGATTATCCTGAAATTGTAAGAATAATTAAAAAGCCCGACGAAAAAAATCAGTGGGGTGAGAATTGGCATAGTGATGTCAGTTACAACGTTAAACCAACTAAAGCGGTAATTTTAAAATCTATCAAAATTCCTCCTGTTGGTGGAGATACGATGTTTGCTAATATGGAACTTGCCTGGGAAACGCTTGACGAAAGCATCAAAGAAAAAATTAAAAACAAAAAAGCAATTCATAGTTCTCTAGGTGCAAAATTTTTTATAGAAGATTATAAAGCAATGGAAAGTAATGGAAATTATGATGAGTATTCCAACGAACATCCTATTGTTAGAACTCATCCAGAAACTAGAAAAAAAATATTATTTGTAAATTGGACTTATACTAAAAAGATTATTGGTATGGATAAAAAAGAAAGTGACGAAATTCTAAATGAAATTTTTAAACATCAGGCACGATTAGACTTTACATGCCGATTTCAATGGACAGAAAATGCTGTTGCAATTTGGGATAATAGAAGTGTTCAGCACTATGCTATAGCAGATTTTTTTCCGGGAAGAGGATTAGGCCATGAAAGAATTATGGATAGAATAGCTGTTCAAGGTGACAAACCCAACTAATTAAAATTCCATTCTATCTTTATTGATTTCTAATCGCTAAACCAAACTATGAATTTTGATTATCTTATTATTGGAGCAGGAACAACAGGTTGTGTATTGGCTAACCGACTTACAGAAAAATCTCAAAATACAGTTGGGTTGTTTGAGGCTGGACAATCGAGCGATATATGGAAAGTTAAAATGCCGCTTGCCTTACTCTACACCATGCACGATCCAAAATATAATTGGAAATATTATTCTGAGCCAGAACCGTATTTACATAATAGAAAATTATTTTGTCCTAGAGCAAAGATGATAGGAGGATGTTCTGCACACAATGGAATGGTTTTTGTCAGAGGTAATCGCGATGATTACGAAAGATGGGCTTCATTTGGACTAAAATCTTGGTCCTATGAAAAAGTACTTCCCTATTTTAAGAAAATTGAAACATGGTCGGGAGGAGAAAATCATTATAGGGGTGGAAATGGTTTGCTTCCTGTTAATCAATCTCAAAACGAAAATCCATTATTTAAAGCATTTATAAATTCTGCTGGTGAAGCTGGTTATAAAATTAATCCTGATATAAATGGTGAAGAGCAAGAAGGTTTTGGTATGTTTGATGTCACTATTAATAATGGTGAAAGGGCAAGTGTTTCTAAACACTATTTAAATCCAGCTAAGAGTAGAAAAAATCTAAATATTTTTTCAAATTCTTTCGTTGAAAAAATTATTTTTGATGGAAAAAAGGCTACTGGCATAGAAGTAAAAATTAAGAATAAAGTCGAGAAAATATTTGCAAATAAAGAAGTAATTTTAAGTGGTGGATCAATTAATTCTCCACAATTATTAATGGTTTCTGGAGTCGGACCAGCTGACCATCTGAAAGATAAAGGAATTAATGTTATTCATGACCTTCAAGGTGTTGGAAAAAATTTACAAGATCATTTAGAAATCTACATACAACAAGAATGTAAAACATCTGATACATTATATTCCTTTACAAAATTATTTAATAAAATTCGAATAGGTATAGAATGGTTTTTATTTAAAAAAGGCCCATGCTCACATTCATTTTTAGAAGCCGGTGGTTTTGCAAAATCATCAGTAGAACGAAAGATTTCAAACATACAATTTCATTTTTTTCCTTCTTTTGTAATAGATCATGGTTTAATTCCACCAAGCTCTCATGGATATCAACTACACGCTAGTCCCAATCATCCTAAGAGTAGAGGGTCTGTAACTTTAAGCTCATCAAACCCTTATGACTATCCAAAAATATTATTTAACTACTTAGAACATGAGGATGATTTGAAACAAACAAGAGAATGTATTCATGTAGCAAGAAAAATATTATCTCAAGAATCTTTAAAATCCTATTCAGGAAAAGAAGTGGGTCCTGGTGCTGAAGCTCAATCTGATGAACAATTAGATGATTACATTAGATCAAAAGCAGAAACAGCTTATCATCCATGTGGTACTTTAAAAATGGGAATATATGAGATGGCTGTAGTTGATGAAAATCTAAGAATTCATGGACTACAAAATATTAGAGTAATTGATGCTTCTGTAATGCCAGAAATTCCTAGTGCTAATTTAAATGCACCTACTCTCATGATTGCAGAAAAAGGGTCAGATATAATCAATTCTTCAAATTAAAGCTTATAAGAGAAATTATCTCAAACATAATTGATGCAGCTACCATTGATGTAATATTATTTGGCTGATCTTTTGTAGGAATTAAACAAGCAACATCTCCGCCAATTATATTTCTACCTTTAAGACTTTGTAAAAGCTTTCTTGCTTCATCTATAGAAAATCCTTTAAAGGCTGGTTCTATATTTGCGACTGCTGGAGCTACTGAAGAATCTAAGCAATCTAAATCAAAAGTGACATAAACGGGTTTATCATCTAATCTGCTTAAAATCATTTCAGAACTTTTTTTTTGTCCAATTTTTTGAAACTCATTCATAGTTATTACTTGATATCCAAGATCGTAACTTGGCTTTAGCCAATCCAGAGTTCTAGGGTTTCCTCTAATGCCAATTTGAGTACTTGTTTTAGCATCAACATTTCCTTGACGTACAAGATAGGAAGCCCAATGAGCTGCTGATTTTTTTGCACCCAAAAAATGATCCAAATTTTCATAACAATCTGTATGAGCATCAAAATGTACGAGGCTAACTTTTTTGCCCTTTGTTAGTTTAGAGTTTTTTTTTGCTAAACTTTGGACAATACCTCCAGTAATAGAATGGTCTCCACCGACTGATACTACGGGTTTATTTGCATCAGCAATTTGATCATAAAAAACGGAAATTCGTTCGATGCATTTTTCATTATTATTTGCTTCTGGAAGAGGTACATCTCCTAAATCGTGAATTTTATTTTGTTTCCATGGGACAATACCAAACTCAAGATGAGATCTTCTTAACATTGCAGAGATATTTCTTACTGCCCTTGGTCCTAAATGTTGGTCTCTTTCTGTTGTCCCATTGCCAGTGCTATGAGGAACTCCTACTAGAGCAATGTCGCAGTTTTTTGGGTCAGGATCATTTTTACATCTAAACAATGTTGGAATACCCCACCAATACATCGTATCCATCATAACTTGATCTTCTTTTGAAAGCATAAATTTTATCTTACACGAATAAAAAATATAAAGAAGGTAAAAAATTTGATATAGGTCCAGCAGTCATCGTGAAAAATAATAATCCAAAAGGCATTCTTCTTATCTTCATTGGAATGTTTATTGTTTCCTTTCAAGATGCAACATTTAAATATATTTATAGCAGTGTATCTTTGTATGAAGTTTATTTAATTAGAACATTGGTAAGTTTTATAATTATTTTTTGTTATTTAAAAATAACAAACAAACCGATTATTTTTTCTACTCATTATCCTCTACTTACAATTATCCGTGTAATTCTTTTCTTTTTTGGATTTAGTTCTTTTTATATTGCAATAACTATAATGCCTCTAGCAACAGCTACGGCCTTGTTTTTTGCTAGCCCCTTTTTAATGACAATTTTTGCAATATTTATTTTAAAAGAAGAAATTGGGCTTCGAAGATGGCTAGCTGTGATAATTGGCTTTATGGGCGTCTATGTAATATTGAACCCTGACTTTGATAATTTTAATTATCTTAGTTTAACACCAGTTTTATGTGCATTTTGTTATGCATTATCAATGATAATTCTAAAAAAAACATCTGATAAAGATAATGTTTATTCACAAATGTTTCATTTTTATATTCTAGCAATAGTAATCAGTATAATATTTTATTTTTATATGGGTGATGGTAAATTTAACAATATTGATCACCCCGCTTCTCAATTTATTTTTCGAAAATGGTTTGATAATTTAGAATTCAGTTTGCCGTATATGATTTTTATAGGTGTGGTTGGAGCTTCTGCATTTCTTTGTTTATTCACGGCATATCGAATTGCCTCTCCCGCTGTTATATCACCATTCGAGTATTCAATATTAGTATGGGCTTCATTGAATGGATGGCTTTTCTTTGATGAAATTCCTGATGTTAGAACTATTGTTGGAATGATGTTAATTGTATGTGGAGGTGTTTATATTTTTATTCGTGAAAAAGCCCAAGATCAATCCATCGCTACTGAAAAACCACTTAGATAAAAAAATTATAATTTTTTATATTCACGTAAATTATTGTCAAAATTAGATCTTTTTAAATATCTTTGAAATTTATTTTTGCACCGTTTCCATTCTTTATCAATAATCGAAAACCAAGCACTATCTCTATTTCTTTTTTTATAAATCGTTGCTTGTCTAAAAACACCCTCAAACTTAAATCCTAGTCGTTGCGCTGATTTTTTTGATTTCTGATTTAAATTATCACATTTCCATTCATATCTACGATACCCTAGGTTTTCAAAAACATTTTTCATCATCAAATACATCGCCTCAGTTGCTTCTACAGTTCTTTGAAGATTGGGAGCATAAGTAATCCAACCTACTTCGATTGTTCCAATCGCAGGTTTAATTCTTAAATAACTTGCTACCCCGCAAAATGATTTAAGTCTTTTTGAGTAAATGGCATAAAAAAAAGGCTCCTTATTAAGGCAATTTTTCTTTAAATAACTCTTAAATGATGGCAAATTTTTAAATGGGCCATAAGGCATATATGTCCACAGGGTGTTTGTTTTATCTAACGAAAAATTCTTGAATAATTCACCGGCATGATTTTTA
>Ga0208700_1000614_pt1 | contig 9821 bp, 8 predicted proteins | sample DeeseametaMP2016_FD_184179 | JGI IMG/M metagenome (GOLD analysis project Ga0208700, IMG submission 184179) | Marine microbial communities from the Deep Pacific Ocean - MP2016 (SPAdes) | ecosystem: Environmental > Aquatic > Marine > Oceanic | place: East of Hawaii, North Pacific Ocean | collected... | reverse complement strand
TCTCAAGGTAAAAATTGTCATTAAAAGTTTTTTTTAATTTTTTAAGCAAAGCAATTATTTCATCTGTAAGATTCTTAAAAAACAGCTTTCCTATTAAGCCATCAAAAGATCCTGTTAACAAAATCAAGCCTTTACAGTTCGACTCTATATCATCAATCTTACAATGTGGTTCTTCATTGTCTTTTATTTCTAAAAAAGATTTTGAAGATAGTTTAATTAAATTTTTATAACCCTCTAAATCTTTCGCAAATAATGGGATTTTTCCACTCAGGCCTTTATATTCAATATTAATTTGTGTCCCAATAATTGGCTGCGTTTTGGATTTTGCTACGAATTCTGAAAATTCTAATGCACCACATAAGTTATTTGAGTCACATAATCCTACTGCGCGAATTTTATTTGTTTTGCAATATTTTGCAAGATCTGCTGTTTTTAATGCACCTTCGCAAATGGAATATTGCGTGTGGATTTTTAGATGAGTAAATTGCTTATTGGTAAGTTCATGCATTTTTCCTAGTAATATTACCATCTAAAATATTTAACTTATAGTCTGCTTTGTTTGCTAGTTCTCTATTATGAGTTGCATAAAGTATTGCTCTATTTTTAGATTTAAGTTTTGAAAATAAAGAAAATATTTCATTAGCAGTTTTTCTATCTAAACTACCGGTAGGTTCATCTGCTAAAATTAAATCTGGTTCTGTAATTAATGCTCGTGCAACAGCGACTCTTTGTTGCTCTCCACCAGATAACTCTGTTGAAAAATGATTGAGTCTTTTAGATAAATTAACTAAAGATAAAATTTTACTAGCTTTTTTGGTTGCATCTTTCCAATTGTACCCATTAATAACTAGTGGAATTGTAACATTTTCTAAAGCAGTGAAGTCACTAAGTAAATTATTTTGTTGATAGATTATTGAAATTCCTTGTCTTCTTACCAAATCTTTTTCACCTTCTGTTGATTTCGAAAAACTTTTTTTTTTGAAAAAAACTTCACCTGATGTGGGTTGATCTAATAAGGCAATAAGATGTAATAAAGTGGATTTACCAGAACCAGAAGGTCCCGTTAATGAAACTAGTTCTCCACTATTAATTTTTAAATTAATATTTTTAAGAACAATAATATCTTTGTTAGCTCCAACAAATTTTTTAGAGATTTTCGCTAATTTAATTATTTCTTTACTCATATTTTAAAGCCTTAACTGGATCTAATTTTGCTGCTGATAAAGATGGAAAAATCGTAGCCAAAAAAGTAATTAAAAGTGAGAAAAGCGAAATAATAAATATATAACCCAAATTTATTTCTGAAGGCATTTGACTTAAAAAATAAATTTCCTCAGGAAACAATCGTATATCAAAAATTGAAGTTAGTAAGACTCTTATATCTTCAATATAGTATGAAAATAATATACCAATTATTACTCCTGTAATTGTAGCAAGAAAACCTATAGTAAATCCTGTAAGAAAAAAAATCTTTGAGATAGATGCTTTGCTAATACCTAAAGTTCTGAGTATAGCAATTTCTTTTGTTTTGTTTTTTACTAAAATTGTTAATCCTGAAATAATGTTGAACGCCGCAACAATTATTATTAAAGTTAAAATAATAAACATTACATTTCTCTCAACTTTCAATGCTCCGAAAAAGGATTTGTTTAAATCCGCCCATGAATAAACATAATGCTCGCTAAATATGCCTTGTACTTTCTCTTTAACTAATTGAACTTTATCAGGATTTTTTAAAAATATTTCGAGATCTATATCTGTGTCGGATAACTCAAATAAAGAATTAGCATTTTCAAATGGCATAAAAACAACATTTTGATCAAATTCTGCAAGTCCACTACTGAAGACGGAAGAAATTATAAATTTTTCTTGGAGAGGCAAATTCCCAAAGGGCGTTTGAAGATTTGATGTAGACATTATAGTAATTTCATCTCCTACTACCAAATTCAATGATATTGCTAATTCTTTTCCTATAGAAAGTGTATTTTTATTAAATAATTCCAATGAACCATCAATAATACCTTTTTTAATTAACTCAATTTTATGAATATCATTCTTAAGGTAGGAACGTACTAATATGCCAACCGTATTTTCCTTATTAAGTATGATTCCTTGACCACTAAAAGTAAAAGCAGTTTTTAGAATATTATTTTTTAATTCACTGAGTTTATCCAGGTCTTCTTTGTTAATTTTATTTTCATAAGGCTTGACAATAATATGAGGGTTAAAACCTAAAATTTTGTTGATTAACTCTGTTCTGAATCCGTTCATAACAGACATAACTATAATTAAAATAGCCACTCCAAGAGCTATACCGGTAAAAGAAAAAATGGAAATTACCTTTAAAAAACCTTCTTTTTTTTTAGGTTTTAAATATCTAAAAGCTATGGTTCGTTCGATTTTTGAAATCAATTTAAATTTCTTTTGTTGAGCAATTCATTTTTAATTTCTTCCAAGGACATCGTTTTAGTTTTACCGTTAACTTCTTTAAATTCAAATTTATTATCAGTAGATTTAGAACCTAAAATTATTTGGTACGGAACGCCTATAAGATCGAATTTTTTAAATTTTGCTGATAAATGCTCATCAGTATCATCAAGCAAAACATCAATGTTATTTTTTTTTAATAAGTTATATATTGTCTCAGCCTTTGAATAATTTGATTTATCGTTTTTCTGCAAACTTGGAATTATTGCAACTTCAAACGGTGTCACCGATTGCGGCCATCTCATAACATTATTGGTAAACTTGGCCTCAATTATTGCACCAACCAATCTTGAAACCCCTATCCCGTAAGATCCCATCTTAACATCCACTTTTGTTCCGTCTTGTAAATCAACGGCACATTTTAGAGGTTTTGAATATTTATCACCAAAATAAAAAATATGCCCAACTTCTATTCCCCTGGTGACAAGTTGATGTTCTTTTTTTACTTTTTTTTCAAAATCTTCTTTTTTAAATTTATCGTCAGTAACCGCATAATAAGCGTCATATTTTTTTCTTAATTCCTTAATTGAATTATCTTCACTATTATGTTTACTAATATCTACATCGAAAATTCTTCTATCTGAATAGATTTTACTTTCACCAGTCTCAGCCAAAATAACAAATTCGTGTGAAAGATCCCCTCCAATAGGTCCTGTGTCAGCTGCCATCGGTATTGCTGTAAGTCCTAATCTTTTAAAAGTCTGCAAATAAGCGAAAAACATTTTATTATAAGATCTGGTTGCTTCAGCATCGCTCAAATCAAAGGAATAAGCATCTTTCATAAGAAATTCTTTACATCTCATAACACCAAATCTTGGCCTTAATTCGTCACGAAATTTCCACTGAATATGATAGAGAAGTTGAGGTAGTGATTTGTAAGATTTTACACTAGCCCTAAAAATTTCAGTTATTAATTCTTCATTAGTAGGGCCGTAAAGCATTTCTTTACCTTGACGATCTTTTATTCTTAACATTTCTTCGCCATAATCATCATATCTTCCACTTTCTTTCCATATTTCAGCTGATTGTATTGTCGGCATCAACAATTCCTGGGCCCCAATTTCGTTTTGCTCTTCTCTTACAATTTGCTCTATTTTTTTCATAATCTTAAATCCCAAAGGTAACCATGAATATATTCCCGCAGAAGATTGTTTAATCATACCTGACCGAAGCATAAGCTGATGGGACTTAATTTTTGCTTCTGATGGTGTCTCTTTTAATAGTGGAATAAATAGCTTAGATAGATACATATTGAATAAATAAACTCCTAATTATTAAATTCTTACCAAATTTACGTTCGTGTAAGGTCTCTTTCCAGTCTTCTCTTTAACGGTTTTTCTGCAATTAGTTTTAAGTGCCTCAATCAAATTATAATCTTGATGAGAGTTATTTAATGAAAAAGTTTTACATATTTTGTGAATTTGATCCTCTAAATCAAAAATAAAATTGCTATTTTCTCCACTGCTTGGAATTCCTTTAAAAGAAATAATAGGTTTTTTTACTATTGAGCCAATATCATTAATAATTATGGTTATTTCTAAAAAGCCATTATAGGACAAATTTTTTCTATCTTTTATTGATTGAGACTCTTCTCCAACACTTATTTTTCCATCTACATACATTCTGCCAACTGGAGCTTTATCAACTACTTTTGGTTTTTCTCCTGGAAATAATTGAACTATATCTCCATTTTCAACTTTAACCGGATATGGAACCTGCATTTCTTTTGCAAAATTAATATGTTCAAACATATGCCTATGTTCTCCATGGACAGGAATAACTGATTTGGGTTTAACCCAATGATACATATCCTTCAAATCTTCCCTATTTGGGTGTCCTGATACATGAACAAATTCATTTTCCTCAGAAATAACTTCAACACCGTTTTTAACTAACTGATTATGTAATTTATAAAGCTTCTTTTCGTTTCCAGGAATAATTTTTGATGAAAAAATTACTGTATCGCCAGATTCAATCAACACATCTGGATGAATATAGTTAGAAATACGCATCATTGCTCCATTTGGTTCGCCTTGACTACCTGTACATAAATATACTATTTTTTCTCTTGAAATTTTTTTGGCCTCTCTTGGATCAATAGGCTTGATTAAATTATTTAAATAGCCACATTGTTTTGCTGCTTTATAAATTCTATGCATAGATCTGCCTACTAAAGATATTTGTCTTCCTATTTTTTCAGCACAATAAAAAATGCTTTCCATTCTTGCAACATTTGATGCGAAAGAAGTTACAATTATTCTTTTTTGCTTATTCTCCATAATTTTTAATAAACTTTTCCTCACATCCAGCTCTGATCCTGCTCGTCCAGGATTAAATACATTTGTTGAATCGCAAATCATCGCTAAAACTCCTTGATCACCAATTTGTTTAAGTTTTTTTTCATTAATTGTTTCGCCAATTAAAGGATTAGGATCACATTTCCAATCACCGGTATGTAAAACTGTACCAACAGGAGTTTCAATACTTAAACCATTAGGTTCAAGTATAGAATGTGTTAATGTAACAAATTCGATTTTAAAGGGACCCAGTTGGATAGTGCCATTAAGCTTAACAACTTTAAGTTTTTTTCCTATATCAATTTTTTTTTCTTTGAACTTTTCTTTAATCAAAACGCTTGTAAACGGAGTAGCATAGATATCGCAAAGTAGTTTAGGCCAAATATGTGCTATAGCTCCAATATGATCTTCGTGAGCATGGGTTAAGACTAAACCAATTAAATCATCCTTCTTGTCCACTATAAAACCTGGATCCGGATAAATTAAATCTATACCCGGTATTGTCTCATCAGCAAAAGTAACTCCTATATCGACAATAATCCATTTTCTGTTCTCTGGATTACCATAGGCAAATAAATTCATATTCATTCCTATTTCTCCAGAACCCCCTAAGGGACAAAAAATAAATTCTTCTTTTTTCATTTATTTAAGCTGTTCCTTATTTTCTTTAAAAATCTCAATTATACCTTTAATTGTTATATTTCTATCAACGGTAAAAGATCTTCTGATAGATTGTTTAAATAAATCAGCATAACCTCCTGTAAAAATAATTTTATATTTTTTTTTTGTTTCTTTTTCAATTTTTAAAATAATATTATTAATTAATCCAGAATAACCCCAATAAAATCCTGAACGTAAAGCTTCGAGTGTATTTTTGCCAATTATTTTTTTTTGTTTTGTGATGGAAAAAACAGGTATTTGATCAGCTGCACTTACTAAACTTTTTAATGAAAGATCAATCCCAGGAGCAATTATTCCTCCATTATAAATTCCGTTTTTGGTCACAACATCAAATGTAGTTGCAGTACCGAAGTCCAAAACAATACAATTAGATTTATACCATTTGTATACACCAACCGCATTAGCAATTCTATCTGAACCAACTTGATTTTTATTTTTAATATTAATTTTAACAATCTTTTTTATGTTTTTTTCCTTAATTTCTCTCAACTTAATTGCATATTCTTTTTTTAAAAAATTTTCTAAAATTTTTTGATACTTCGGTACTACACTTGAAAATAAAGCAACTCTATATATAGTTTTTTTCTTAAAAATTTTCTTTAGGGCTTTTTTTAAAAAGTTTTTTGAAAAAATTTTATTAGTATTCAAATAAATTGTTTTCAATATTTTAAAAGAATTAATTTCAATAACACAAATTTTTGTAAGAGTATTACCAATATCTCCGATTAATACATTCATTTTATATTTTTAATTCTCAGCCATTAAGTCAGCCTTTTTTTTAAAACTTGAGTAATTATATGAATTTAAATTTAAAAAAAAATTTTCATATGAAAAAATTATTTTGTCCATTATTTCTCTAATTGGAAGTTTAATTTTGGTTTCCAAAAAAATATTTGTAGCTTGATATTCATTATTGATATTTGGATGAGAAACAATATTTATTCCTATTCCTATAATTAAAAATTTTTTATTATTTGAAGTTATTAGTTCTTGTAAAATTCCGCAAATTTTTTTTCTATTTACAAGTACATCGTTTGGCCATTTAAAGGATACATTTTTTTTTTTACAATAATTCTCAATAACACCAGAAAGTATTACAGGATTTATTATCGAAAATTCATTAAATGCTGGATAATTATTTTCCAACGGAAAAAAAAGGGATCCAAATAAGTTTCCTTTATCTGAAATCCATTTTCGTCCGTGTGTACCTCTCCCTTTTGTTTGCATGTCGGCATAAACGCACCCGATTATTTTTTTTTCTTTTTGGATCAAATTTAAAGCCACATCATTGGTGCTTGTAACGTTTTTGAACTTAAAAATTTTAAATTTCATTAAAAAATTACAATCGAAGAAACTACTTCTGTAAGGATTGATGGATAAATAAAGTAAATTAAAATTAATATACTAGATAAAACTAGTGGAGCTTTAAGACCCCAATCATTACTCTCCTCAAAAGGCTCGATCGGTTTATCAAAATAAATCACTTTTATAATGCTTAAATAGTAAAATGCCGAAACAACTGTTGTTACAAGACCGATGATTGCAAGTGTATACATTTTAGCTTCAATGACAGCCATAAAAATATAAAATTTTGCAAAAAAACCGGCCAAAGGAGGCATGCCAGCTAATGAGAAAAGTATTATTAAAAAACCTAAGGCCAACATAGGATGATTTTTTGATAACCCAGATAAGTCATTAATCTTTTCATAAAAAACATTTTCTCTCTTCATCATAAAAATGCAGCCAAATGCACCAAGATTCATAACTAAATATATTGTTAAATAAATTATTGTGCTCTGAATTCCTGCGTTAGTTCCTGGAGCTAATCCTGCTAAAGCATAACCCATATGGCCTATAGAGCTATAAGCCATCAGTCTCTTAATATTAGATTGTCCTATTGCTGCAACAGCACCTAGTATCATTGACGCTATTGATAAAAAAATAATTATTGTTTGCCAGTGGCTGATTACATTTATGAATGGCACATACATAAATCTAATAAAAACTGTTAAAGCGGCTATTTTGGGAACAAGAGCAAAAAAACTAGTGACGGAAGTTGGTGATCCTTCATAAACATCTGGTGTCCACATATGAAATGGTACGGCAGATACCTTAAAAGCTAAACCAACAATTATAAAAACCATACCAAAGACTGCGCCTGTATTTCCTTCACTTAAATTTTCTGAAATAATTTCAAAGTTCGTAGATCCTGTAAATCCGTATATAAGGGAACAACCATAAAGTAAAAGACCTGATGCAAGAGCGCTTAATACAAAATATTTCAAACCAGCTTCGGTGGATCGTTCATCATCTCTCTTAAAAGAAGCTAATATGTATAAACATAAGGATTGTAACTCCAAACCTAGATAAAAAACAATTAGATCATAAGAACTAATCATCAATATCATTCCGAGCGTCGATGCTAGAATAATTATTGGATATTCTATTTTATCAATACTATTATTTTTGATGTAATCTTTGGATAAAAGCAAAACAAATACACAAAATAACAAAGTAAGTACTTTCATAAAAATTGATAACTTGTCTATTATATAGCTTCCATTAAAAATTTTTATTATTTCGTTTGGTTGGTTTAGAACCAGGGCTATTGCAAATATCAAACTTAAAATTGTTAGCAAGCTTACTAATTTAAAACTTTTTTTAATAAAAACGCCCAGCATCAAAAGAAACATTATTGCTATTGATAAAAATAATTCAGGCAAGATATAAACAATTGTTTGCATCTAATTATTTACTTGTGCTAAATGAAAATTCAAATCTGTTTGATAATTATCAATCAAATTATTTACGGAAATATCAATAGTATTAAACAATGGTTCTGGATAAATACCAAAAAAAAGTGTCAAAAATACCAAGGATGCAAAAACATATATTTCTGTTTTATTTAAATCTGCCATTTCTTTTATTTCAGGACTGGCCATTTTTCCAAAAATTACTCTTTTATACAGCCAAAGCATATATGCCGCTGCTAAAACAACTCCCAAACTAGCTAGAACTGCAACAAAAATATTTACCTGAAAAGTTCCAACTAAAACTAAAAACTCCCCTACAAAACCACTTGTTCCTGGTAATCCTAGCGCAGCTAAAACAAAAATCATAAATACCAAAGCATATTTTGGCATAATATTTACTAATCCGCCGTAAGAGGAAATCATACGTGAATGATATCTATCATAGACAACACCTACACATAAAAAGAGTGCAGCAGATATTAAGCCGTGGCTCATCATTTGAATGATACTTCCGTCTAGTCCTTGCTTGGTTAATGAAAAAATACCTATTGTGACAAAACCCATATGCGCCACGGAAGAATAAGCTATTAACTTTTTCATATCATCTTGCATTAATGCCACCAAAGATGTGTAGATTATTGCAATAATACTTAGAGTAAAAATTAATGGAGTAAAATAATCTGAAGCTACTGGAAATAAACCTAATGAGAATCGCATAAATCCGTATCCTGCCATCTTTAAAAGTATGGCTGCTAAAATTACCGATCCTGCAGTTGGCGCTTCAACGTGAGCATCCGGCAGCCAAGTATGAAAAGGCCACATTGGTAATTTAACAGCAAATGAACTAAAAAATGCCAACCAAAGCAAATATTGGTATTCTTGGGGTATTCTTATATCTAATAATTTAATTACATCTGTAGTACCCGTAATCCAATAAATAGAAATAATGGCAATTAACATCAAAACGGAACCAAGTAATGTAAATAAGAAAAACTTAAAAGCTGAATAGACTCTCTTTGGCCCGCCCCAAATGCCAATGATTAGAAACATCGGTATAAGTCCACCTTCAAAAAATAAATAAAATATAACAAGATCAAGAGAACAGAACACTCCTAACATAAAAGTTTCCATTACAAGGATTGCAATTAAAAATTCTTTGAGCTTAAACCTAATACTGTTAATACCTGAAAAAATACATATAGGTGCTATAAATGTGGTAAGTAATATAAATAAAATCGAAATTCCATCAATACCTAGCTGGAAATTAATAAAGCCCTCCATCCAATTTTTTTCTTCAACAAATTGAAATTCTGACGTTGAGGTATCAAAAGAATACCAAAGGAAAATGGAAAGGAAAAAATTTGCTAAGGAAGAAAAAATTGCTACATATTTTGAGTTTTTTACAACAGCCTTTTGTTCTTCTTTGGTAACCAAAATAAATAAAGCTCCAATAAGTGGAATAAATATGATTGCGGAAAGGATTGGAAAATTCATTTAGTATAAAATTAAATAAGTTAATAATATAGAAAAACCGATCAGCATTACAAAAGCGTAGTGATACAAATAGCCGCTTTGAAAATGTACTGCTTTATCAGATATAATT
>Ga0208700_1000611_pt1 | contig 9860 bp, 10 predicted proteins | sample DeeseametaMP2016_FD_184179 | JGI IMG/M metagenome (GOLD analysis project Ga0208700, IMG submission 184179) | Marine microbial communities from the Deep Pacific Ocean - MP2016 (SPAdes) | ecosystem: Environmental > Aquatic > Marine > Oceanic | place: East of Hawaii, North Pacific Ocean | collected... | reverse complement strand
TCACCTTGAAACAGTAAGGATGTTCATGTTAAATCGTAGTGATAGAATTGGTTTAAGAGCTAATTATTCTTGATCCAATTTAATGAATGTTTACTTTAAGAAACGTAATCGTTTCAGAATTGTTTTGTTTTTTAGGGACTAAATCTGAGTGGATCTAGTCATACACATTTTAAAAATCTCAATCAATAAAGGCATTGTTGAATAATTCACAAAAATCGAATCGTCAGGTTGATGTTGCCATCATAGGTGCCGGTTCTGCCGGGCTTCCGGCTTTTCGTGCTGCACGAAAACACTCTGAAAAAGTTGTACTGATCGAAGGAGGAGTTTACGGAACTACCTGCGCCCGTGTTGGTTGTATGCCCAGCAAACTCCTAATTGCTGCTGCAGAAGCGGCTCATTCAGTAGAGACTGCTTCCGGCTTTGGAATTCAGACAGCAAAACCTGTTGTCAATGGTAGAGAAGTGATGGAGCGCATTCGAGGTGAACGTGACCGATTTGTGGGGTTTGTATTGGACGATATTGAAAATATTGATCAAAAACACCATCTTCGAAACCATGCAAAATTTCTTGATGATCATAGACTTGAGGTTGGTGAGGAGATAATTGAAGCCAAATCAGTCGTAATTGCAACCGGTTCTTCTCCAAAACTCATGCCGATGTTTAAAGGGCTTGGTGATAGACTGATTGTCAATGACGATGTATTTGAATGGGAAACACTACCGGAGTCAGTTGCTGTTTTTGGCCCGGGCCTGATTGGGATTGAGCTCGGGCAGGCATTGCACCGACTTGGAGTCCGTATAAGGGTTTTTGGGCGTTCAGGTTCACTTACACCTCTCAGCGATATGGCAATCAGGGATTATGCAGAAAAGGTGTTTCAAGCCGAATTCTCTCTCGATACGAAAGCCAATCTGCATGGTTTGGAGCGTGAAGGTGATCAAGTAAAGATTCGTTTTGTTGACAGGGAAGACGGCAAGGAAAAGGAAGAATATTTTGAGTATGTACTGGCGGCTACCGGACGTTCCCCAAATGTAATAAACTTAGGATTGGAAAACACCAGTCTTGAACTTGATTCCCGAGAGGTTCCGGTGTTTGACCCAAATACTATGCAATGCGGAGATTCGTCTATTTTTATTGCCGGAGATGTAAATAACACTATGCTGTTGCTCCACGAAGCGGCAGATGAGGGAAGAATTGCCGGTGACAATGCCGGACGTTTTCCGGACATTAAATCAGGTATGCGGAGATCTCCTATTTCGGTTGTTTTCTGTGATCCTCAAATTGCAATGGTAGGACAGTCATGGGGTGAACTAAAAGGACAGGAAAATGTAGTTGTGGGCAAACTGTCCTTTGAGGGACAAGGCCGTAGTCGGGTAATGCTTAAAAACAAGGGTTTGATGCATATTTATGCAGATCGAACTTCTGGACTTTTTCTGGGGAGTGAATTCATTGGTCCACAGGCGGAACATTTGGCGCATTTGCTGTCATGGGCACACCAGCAGAAAATGACAATTCCTCAAATGCTGGAAATGCCATTCTACCATCCTGTGATTGAAGAAGGTTTGCGCACAGCACTGCGTGATACTAATGTGCAGTTAAGTTTGTGACATTCTGGTCACAGCAAAGGGGCCGTATTATTGTTCAAATCTCCAACTGGATGGCATAAATGTCCGAACACAACTATGATGTAATCATAATTGGAGGCGGTCCTGCCGGATTGTTCACGGGGATCGCCTGTGCCAGGAATGAACTACCGACATTGGTTTTGGAAAAACAAAAATATCCAATCGATAAAGCCTGTGGTGAAGGTATTATGCCCTCGGGTGTTAATAATTTCAAGAAGTTGGGAGTAGCTCATTTCCTGGAAAAATATCCCTACCACCTTTTTAAAAGGATCAGCTATGTTTCCGCAAAGGGTAGTGTTGCAGAAGCAAATTTTGCAGAAGGTTGCGGATGGGGTGTTCAGCGAACTAAGCTATCTGCCGCATTGCTTGAATGTGCCGAAACTTTACCAAATCTTGAAATACAAGAAGGGGCTTCTGTAGCATGTTCTTTAGAAGAAAATCCTGAAGTCAATATTAAAAATAATGTTTTTCACCCAAAACTATTGATTGGCGCAGATGGGCTGCATTCACGGGTTAGAAAACTGGCAAATCTGGAAGCAACAATCCCAAAGCTGAAACGCTGGGGGTGTTCGACATCATTTTAATGTTGAACCCTGGAGCGCGTTTGTTGAAATTCATTGGGGTTCAGGGCTTGAAGCCTATGTGACTCCGGTTTCTGAAACCAGCATAAACGTCAGTTTATTGTGGGACGCAAAGCGCTACAAACCTGAGCATGGCGGCAAAAAGTTGTTTTGCTCAATGCTAAATGAATTTCCGGAACTGCCAGGATCGCTTAAAAAACGCAGATGTTCTGGATGAGTCGGTGGCAAAAGGTCCGTTGTACCAGAAAACACTGGGTGTGGCGAATGGAAAAATCTTGCTGATTGGTGATGCCGCCGGCTTTTTTGATCCATTACTGGCGAAGGTATCGGTATTGAGGGCAGGCACTTTTGTTAGAAAAATATGTAGAGCCGGTATTGAAAGAGAATTCTGGAAATCTTGTAAAGGCAATGTTTGATTATTCACGAGCAAGTGCTCAAATCTATCGACGATATCAGATTATGACCAGTTTGGTACTGTTACTTCGCTTATGGCCAAAGTTGACGGATGGTGTGATTCAGGTTTTGCACTCCTTTCCAGCATTGTTTCAAAAACTGCTGTCTGTCAATATGCGCTAACACTTTGAAGAACTGGTTAGTGAAGTGTAACCCGGCAGCTGCGAACGATTTCAAAATATTGCAGGTTTTTAAGCCGCCATACGGAATGTTAATTTGGAAACAAAAAAACGAGTTGTAGTAACAGGCCGAGGTGTTATTTCGCCAATCGGCAGTTCTGTTTCAGACTATTGGGAAGGGCTTTGTAATGGTGTCTCCGGAGTCCGTAAAATTACTGAATTTGATTCTTCAGGGGCATCCTGCCAAATTGCAGGTATGGTTACAGATTTTGATTCTGACGTACATTTTAGTCATCGTGAAAAAAAAAGCTATGAGCGCTTCACTCAGTTTGGTCTGGTTGCGGCACTAAGGGCTGCTGAAGAAGCCAATCTCCTGGATCAGGACGGTGATTCCGGAGAAATTGGTGTGATGATGGGGACCGGTGTAGGGGGAATAACCTCTTATGCACAAGCCTACGATGCACTTTACGCTGGACCGGAAGAACGGCCAATTGACGCTTACACCATTCCACGCATAATGAACAGTGCGGTTTCATCGGCAATAGCAATACGTTTGGGAATAAAGGGGCCGAACTTTACACTGAATACAGCCTGTTCTTCAGGAGGGAATGCTGTAGGCCAGGCAATGCAGTGGATTCGAGAAGGCCGGTTACGCGCTGTTATTTGCGGAGGTGCAGAAGCACCTGTCACTTACGGTCTTCTACGTGCATGGGACGCACTAGGTGTGCTTTCACGTAAGTATAACGAAACTCCTGAAACTGCCTGTCGACCGTTCGACAAAAATCGTAGTGGTTTCGTATTAGCCGAAGGAGCTGCTGTTTTAGTACTCGAATCATTAGAATCTGCAAATAAAAGAAATGCTCCAGTCTTTGGAGAAATTGCCGGTTTTGGTTCAAACTGTGATGCTTCTAGTTTGACAAATCCGGATGAAAACGGAGTGGCAGAATCAATGAAATTAGCTTTGGACGATGCTGAAATGTCACCAGATTCCATCGGCTACATCAATGCCCACGGAACAGGAACCCGTCTTAATGACCCGCTCGAATGCCGTGCAATTCACCGGGTTTTTGGCGATAGGTCAGTAAAGTTGCCGGTCAGTTCCAGCAAATCATTGTTTGGTCATGCAATGGGAGCATCTTCAGCGCTGGAGGCCCTGGCGACTTTGCTGGCAGTGCAGAACGACTGTGCTCCGCCAACTCTTAATTGCGACGACCTGGACCCCGAATGTGTGATTGATCCCGTTCCATATAATTCCCGGAAAGTCCAGATTGAAGCGGCACTTTCCAATTCCTTCGCCTTTGGAGGTAGTAATGCAGTACTTGTTTTTCGAAAATGGAAACCATAACACGCAAAAAAATTGAGCAATCCTGTCTTCAAACAATTGCCGTGGAAATGGGCTTGAAATCAAATGATCTCAATACAGAAATGAATTTGCGTGATGATTTGGATATCGTCTCCCTTGATGCAATGAATATTATCATGGCACTCGAAGATGAGTTCAAAATAGAGGCTGATATAGAAACTGTCCTGGAAATGCAGAAAGTTTCTGATATTATTGATCATTTAGAAATACGTATAAATTCATAAAGAACGCGGCTACTTGAAAAATATAAAAAAGTTTGATCTCTCATTTCGATCAATAAATTATAGTATCATAGACTGTCCTTCCCGATGCCTCATATTATCAACACAGCCACAGCTTTCCCGACGCATTATCATTCGCAGCAAGAAATAAGTTTTGCGTTGAGAGCAGTGTGGATTAAAAAAGGTTTGGATGTAGCGATCTTTGACCGTCTGCAGAAAGCAGTAACTGTTGAAGGCCGCTATTTGGCTTTGCCCATGTCTGAATATTACAAGCTGGACGGGTTTGCAGACTGCAACCGTGCATGGCTGGAAGTGGCTTTAGAGTTGGGCGAGCGGGTTATTAATGATTTACTGGAAAAAACTAACTTGCATCCGCAAGAAATTCAGATGCTTATGAGTGTAACCAGTACAGGAGTGACTGTGCCTTCATTGGAAGCACGCTTGATGAACAGAATTGCCTTTGCTCAGGATTTAAAGAGGGTTCCATTGTTTGGTTTGGGCTGTCTTGCCGGTACTGCAGGGGTTGCACGCGTTGGCGATTATTTGAAAGGACATCCGGAGGAAGCGGCTATATTGCTTACTATTGAGCTTTGTTCATTAACTTTACAGGCCGAAGACCTCTCGATTGCAAACATCATTTCGAGTGGACTTTTTGGAGACGGAGCGGCAGCAGTTTTGCTGGTTGGCGACCAACATCCGTTGGTGAAAAGTAATGAAAAACGAAATAGCAAAGCTAATGAGTTTCATGGTTCCAAAGTTTCCAAAGGTTCAAAAGATGAAAGTGAAAGAGATCATGAGTTTCATAAGCCCAGGGTTTTGAGCAGTAAATCAATTTTCTTTCCTGACTCAGAAGAAGTCATGGGTTGGGATGTAACAGATCGTGGATTGAAAATTATTCTGGGGCAAGGGGTTCCAGGCTATGCGAAGCAGTTACGGCCGCATGTGGACAGTTTCCTTGCAGAACACGGACTATCCATTCCTGATATTGCTCTTTGGCTCACTCATCCAGGAGGACCAAAGGTGATTGATACAATTGAATCATGCTTGGAGTTGCCTCCAAAATCACTTGATAAAACACGGAAACACCTCCGTGAAGTAGGTAATATTTCTTCAACTTCAGTTCTGGTTATACTTGACGAATGTTTAAATGGTCCGGTTCCTAAAATCTATGGTAAATCCGATACCGGAAATTTTGGAATGATGATTTCATTGGGACCGGCATTTTCCGGTGAATTGGTTTTGCTGCAATGGTGAGCCTTTGGGGATTCATGTTGTTGGTAGCATTGCTGGCTGCACAGCGCTTGTGGGAATTGAGACGAAGCCGGCGCAACGAAATCAGGATGAGGGAAAAGGGCGGATTCGAGCGTTTCCCTGAACATTATCGAGTTTTGGTCGCCTTACATGTTTCGTGGTTTGCAGCAATGCTGGCAGAGGTCTGGTACTTTAGGACAGCACCGCCTTTATGGTTGGTGATAGCGGCATTTTCAGGATTAGCTGCTGGACAAACCCTGCGCTATTTTGCCATCCGGACACTCGCAGAGCGTTGGTCCACCCGTATTTACGTTGTTCCGGATGCACCGTTGATTAAGCACGGAATATATCGATTTGTACGGCACCCGAATTATTTGGGAGTGATATTGGAAATAGCCAGTGTACCTTTGCTTCATGCAGCATATGGAACGGCCGTTGTTTTTTCTCTGGCCAATCTTATTATTCTCCGCCACCGTATACGTTTGGAAGAACTCGCTCTAGATGAAATTTAGCTGTGTAAAAATCAGTTTTAACTGATTTATTGAACTAGATAATCCTATTTTTTCAGTACCTGTTGAAATTTAAACTGGACACAAAATTGTTGAAATGACTCTCAGCCTGCACTTCGATAAAGGAACCATCCAGCTTCACGGCATGGCGGGTAGATATATGCAGCATCTTGACGGAATTTCCTGGGATGAGCGGACAAACAGTTACCGTACTCCTGCAGCCAACTACCGTAAACTTGTCACAGCACTGTGTGAGAAGAACATTAGCTTCCAGGACCATGCCCGAAAATTTTCTGCAGAAACTTTTGTCCTGAAAAAGAACATTAGACCTCGTTCTTTTCAAAGTGAAGCTGCTGAAGCATGGTTGTCAGAAAAGCACGGAGTAGTAACTTTACCAACCGGTGCAGGTAAAACTATTCTGGCAGTAATGCTGATTGCGGAAACCGGACGACCAACTTTGATTCATGTTCCAACGATTGATCTGATGCGGCAATGGAAAGAGGTTTTAAGCGAATATTTTGAAACTCCAATTGGTTTACTTGGTGGTGGAATAAATGATATTCAGACAATTACTGTAGCAACTTACGACTCTGCTTTGATCCATGTAACACATCAGGGTAATTTGTTTGGACTCCTGGTTTTTGATGAATGTCACCATTTGCCTGGTGAGCAAAATCAATTTACTGCACTTGGTTCAATTGCGCCATTCCGCCTGGGTTTGACTGCAACTCCGGAACGTGCTGACGGAAAAGAGCAAGTCCTTTACGAACTTTGCGGGCCTCTTTGTTACGAAGTTCATATTGACGAGTTAAGCGGTCGTACCCTGGCACCATACGTGGTGGAAACAATCGAGGTAGATATGCGTCCGGAGGAGCGTGAGCAATACGAGATTTCACGTGAATGCTATACTGATTTTTTACGTAAAGCACGTATCAGCTTTCAGCATCCAAGCGGTTGGGCTATTTTTTTACGCAGAACCAGTGAAAGTCCTGAAGGCCGGAAAGCATTCAAGGCTTATTTGCTGCAAAAGAAGCTCAGTCAGGCATCCGGAGCAAAAGTAGATCGTTTGTGGGAACTGATTCAGCAGCATAAAGGTGACCGTATGCTGGTTTTTACGCAAGACAACGAAATGGCTTACCGCATTGGGAATAATTTCCTGTTACCGGTGCTTACACATCATACAAAACTACCGGAACGGGAGGCTTTTCTAAAATCATTCAGATCAGGCGAATATCCGATTCTAGTCACTTCAAAAGTTCTGAATGAAGGAGTTGATGTTCCGGATGCGAATGTCGGCATGATTGTTTCCGGAAGCGGCAGTATTCGGGAGCATGTTCAGCGTCTGGGACGAATTCTGCGAGCACGTCCCGGAAAACAGGCCATACTTTATGAACTAGTTTCCAAGGATACCGGAGAATATTTTACCAACCAGCGACGTAGAAAACACCGTGCTTACGAAGGACCTGTTGTGCTTCCGGACGAATCGGGGCAAAATTCTGCCCAAATTAATTAATCCGGAAGCAACAAAACTTTTAGAAATTGCAGAAGAATTACTCGCGGTTTTTTCCGGAAGCGTAGGTCAAGTCCGTGAAAAACTTGAGGAAGAGACAAAGCAGGTTTTGGACGGTTTTCCGGGAAACGCAATTGTGGGCCGAGGTTTGGAAAAACTCCTGCTTGACCGTACCGAATTTGACACGGAAGCAAAAACGGAATTAGCTGATCTCAGGGAAAAAGTATTTTTCAACTCTGCTGCATTTTTCAGTGCTAAAAAAGCGTTTCGTTTTCCGGGTGTTGAGATGGGGGATAAAGCTGATTTAGGCCATTATCAAAGTGAAATAGCCAAATCAGTGGGAATATCTATTGAGCAGTTGGGACGGCAACTGTATGGAGATTTGCCGCCTTTTCAGCAGGTGCTGCGTTTCCGCAAAATGACTGCTGCAGGCTTACTGCATCGTTACAATTGCGCTCAGCTCCAAGGCTTGCTTCTGCGCTGCGAAGGCCTAACTGTTAGCCTGCCTGAAAGCAAAGCAGCCGGGTTGCGGCAACTGCTTAAATATTTGCGTTTCAATAAATTACTGGCAAAGATCAGCCACGATCAAAGAAAGAAAAAAACATTGATGCTGGAAATTGATGGTCCGCTGAGTTTGTTTGTAAACACACAAAAATATGGTTTAAACCTCGCCAATTTTTTCCCTGCAATTTTGCAGCAGCCTGAATGGGAACTGGATGCAGAAGTTAGAATCCGTAAAAACCATGTTCACAGCCTGCACCTTGATCAATCTTGTGGAATTCGCTCCCACTACCGTCAGTTTTTAGCCTATATTCCTGATGAAATACAGTTGTTCAGTCAGCAACTTGCTAAACAAATACCTGACTGGGAACTGACATCTTCAGCAGATTTTATTCCGTTGACCGGTGAATCGCTTTGTTTCCCGGATTTTCTGTTGAAGCACCATTCCGGGAAAAAAGTGTCAATGGAGCTTTTTCACAAATGGCATGTGGCTCCCCTCCAGAGTAGACTGGAACAACTTGATTCACAAAAAGGGGCACCTTTGCTGATAGGTATCAATCGCAGTTTACTCAAAAATATTCAACTGGCCGAGCAAGTAGAGGCATCCACGTATTTTTCGCGCTATGGATTCTTTTTTAGAGAAGCCCCTACAATCACAAAACTTCGTCCGCTGCTTGACTCCTGGTTGAGTAATGTTCAAAAGACAATTTAGAGCATAACTTTTCGTTTTTCACCTCACCTTTGCAATATCTTTATTTTTTCAGCCTCTATGCTCTATCTCAGGGTAAAGAGCTGAAAAGAAAACAAAGTCATTTTAAAAAGGTCCCAAGTTACCTAAGACTTAGTGCGGTCACTGAGAGTATGTCTCCTGTGGTAAAGAACAAAAAGATTACTGCACTCACCAGGAAGGCTAAACGATGTTAGGTTCAAGTACCAAACAAACTTTCCTTCATAATTCTATGTTGCGGTAACAGGCTCTTGAAGAAAATTAACAAAAATGTCAGACCGATGTCTATTTTCATGAGGATATTGCTGTAAAGAAAATAACGGTCAGAATAGATACCTTTAATCAAAATACGGGAAAAACACAAAAGGCTTGAAATTGTCACTTCAAATGTAATTAAATAAACGTTGAGTTTTGTTTCATTCAGTTTTGTGGGCAAGACTGTCTTCATTTCCTTACAAAATTAATTTTTATGAATTCCACTGTAGAAGAACTTGGCAAACTGAAGTATTCACTTGCCCTTGAAGTCTCCCTTGATGAAATAAAACCAACCTACAATGCAATTTATCGGGAACTGAAAAAAACCAGACTCAATGGCTTTCGCCCTGGGAAACACCCAAAAGGCTGGTTGGCCAAAAGGTTTAAGGTTGCTATGCAGCAGGAAGCCGTCGACAGGGTTATTCCTGGATATATGGATGATGCACTACAAGAACATTCCTTGCGGCCGGCAACCATGCCGATAATCCAGAAAATCGACTTTGACCTTAAATCTCCACTTTCTGCTATTCTCCATTTTGAAATAGCACCGGAGCTACCCAAACTGAATTATGAAAAAATCGTGCTTGAACGCAAGGAAATTAAGGCAGTATCTGCAAAAAATATCAGTGAAGAATTAGAAGGTTTAATTCAGCGAGAAGAGGTACTTGTTCCCAAAGTCGGAGAGGATGTAAAAGTAGAAAAAGACGATTGGGTTTTAATTAATTATGAAGGAACAATTGAGGATGAA
>Ga0208700_1000609_pt1 | contig 9878 bp, 8 predicted proteins | sample DeeseametaMP2016_FD_184179 | JGI IMG/M metagenome (GOLD analysis project Ga0208700, IMG submission 184179) | Marine microbial communities from the Deep Pacific Ocean - MP2016 (SPAdes) | ecosystem: Environmental > Aquatic > Marine > Oceanic | place: East of Hawaii, North Pacific Ocean | collected... | reverse complement strand
GGCAGGCACTTGGGACGACCGACTGCACGACGAGAGGTCTTCAGGTGGATCGTCGTCTGGGGGCTGACGACTGCCCTCCTGTCCGCATGCGGCGCTCCATCCAGCGACTCCCCCGGAGAGGACTTTGCGGCTCCGCCGGTCGAGCCGATCGCGGTGGACGGGCTGGATCGCTGCGCCCGGATGGAACGCAAGGCCCCCGGTGATGAGAGCTCTGACCGGCTGCCAGCGGTGGACCTGCCGTGTCTCAACGAGCGGAGGGCGGTGGACGCCTCCCGGTTGGCCGGACCAGCTGTCGTCAACCTATGGGCGTCATGGTGTGGACCATGTCGCAAGGAGATGCCGATGCTCGCGGAAGCGGCCCGGGACAACCCCGATGTCCGGTTTGTCGGCATCAACACCCAGGACCGCTCCGAGGCGGCGGCCGATCTCCTTGTCCGGACGGGGGTGACGTACCCACAGTTGGTCGACGTCGACGCGGTGGTGCTCGGCTACACCCGGGTCCCGGGACTACCGGTGACTCTCGCTTTGGACGCGGACGGCAAGGTGGTGGACCGGGTGATCGGCGAAATCTCCGGCGCAGAATTGCCCACGCTGTTGGACTCGTTGGCAGAGCAGGAGTGACCGCGTGACCCACGTGCTGCGGACGCTTCTTCCGTCCCGCGAGGCCCCAGCTGGCGAGACGGCACCCTCGCCCGTCGATCGGCCCCGGCGCCGCAACCTGCTCGTGCGACTCCCGGCGGCATCGCTGGCCGGTGTCGCCGCCGCGGGAGCCAGCGCTCCGTGGGAGCAGCGCTGGCTCTTGCCGTTGGCGGTCGCTGCGCTGGTGCTCGTGCTCCAGAGGGTGTCCCTGCGCTACGCGTCCCTCCTCGGGCTGTTGTTCGGCCTCGGCTTCACGCTTGCATTGACGGCATGGATGCGGGCCGTAGGCACCGACGCCTGGCTGCTACTCAGCCCTGTCGTCGCCGCCTACTACGCCCTCGCGGCGGTCGGCATCGTGCTCGTGTCTCGACTGCGCGGATGGCCGTGGTGGACCGCATGCGTGTGGGTGACGGTCGAGGCCGCGGTGTCGGCCTGGCCGCTCGGCGGCTTCCCGTGGACCCGGCTGGCCTGGGCCACTGTGGACACCCCGTTCGCCCTGTGGCTGCCCTGGGTCGGCGCCGCCGGCGTCAGCTTCCTGGTCGCCCTGACCGGCGCCACGCTCGCCTGGATCCTCCGTGAGGGCAAGGCGCGCCCCGCGGGAGCGGTCGTGGCCATCGTTGCCGCACTCCTGGTCGGTTCCTTGCCGGTCCTGTTCAGGCCCGAGTCGTTGACATCCTCCTGGGAAGCCGACCGACCGACCGTGACGGTCGCGACGGTTCAAGGCGATGTGCCCGGCGCCGGGAACGATCTGGTCGCCTTCCATGAGGAGGTGACCGAGAACCACGTCCGGGCCACCGTCGACCTCGCCCAGCGGGTGCGATCCGGTGCCGTCCCGCGGCCCGACTTCGTGCTGTGGCCGGAGAACTCCACCGCCGTCGACCCGTTCCGCGACGCCCAGACCAACGCAGGGATCACCCGGGCCGTGACAGCGATCGGAGTGCCGGTGCTGGTAGGCGCCATCGTCGACGGTCCTCGCCCGGACGCCGTGCTCAACCAGGGGCTTGTCTGGCTGCCAGACGGCTCGACCGAGGAGCGCTACACCAAACGCCACCCGGTGCCCTTCGGCGAGTACGTGCCGTTTCGCAGCCAGCTCTCCGAACTCAAGATCGGGCGTCTGGACATGATCCCGCGCGACATGATCGCCGGCACCCGCACCCGGCCGCTCGACATCGCCGGCAGCCGCGTCGCGGACCTGATCTGCTTCGACGTGGCCTTCGACGACTCCGTCACCGCCCAGATCGAGAACGGCGGCCAGATGGTAACCGTGCAGACCAGCAATGCCACCTTCACCGGAACCGCACAGTTGCAGCAGCAGTTCACCATCAGCCGGGCGCGTGCCATGGAGACCGGCCGCACCGTGGTGGTCGCCTCCACCAACGGCATCAGCGGCGTCATCGGTCCGGACGGCACCGTCCGCGACCAGCTAGCACCCCGGACAACCGATATCGCGGTCGCGCAGGTCCCCCTCATCGACGCGCAGACGCCCGCCGTGCGCTACGGCTCGCTGGTCCGACAGGTCCTGTCCCTGGCAGGTGTCATCGCTGTCATCACGGCGATCGCGGCGGCCGCCGGATGCAGACTCAGGCTGCGTCGACGTGGCGGATGGCGTGCGCGCCTGTAGCGGACGAAAGCTAGGTTCCTTGCACTGGGCCAGGGGCGACATGCCGATCGGTCCGGGGCGGGGCGTCGCGACGAGATGAGTCGGCTGGGCCTGACCCGCAACTGTTCACCTAGCACGGGGAGGGCGGCCGTATGATCCAGTCCTCGGCGGCAGGCTTGGCTCGCCGGGTGTTCACAGGCCGAAGGCGCCGCCCTCGATCAGGATGACGAGGCCCAGCACGATGAGGACGAGTGGGAACAAGATGTGCTCCCAACGCTCCAGGACCTCTGCGATGGGCTTACGGGTGGCCACGAACTTGGCGGCCAGCACAAGGACGGCGACCAGGGCCAGGAAAACGACGCAGTAGGCCACGAGAGCACCGGTGCCGACCGCAAGAAACACTGGCACGTAGACCCCGATGTTGTCTCCGCCGTTGGCGAAGGTGACTGCGGCCACCGCCAGCGCGCTGATGGGCTTGTCAGCGAACTTGTCGTCGTCATCGTCCCCGTTGCGCCAGACCTGCCAGGCGGCATAGATACCCAAGAGCAGCGGAATGAGACCGAAGTACGGGATGGCGTCGTCGGGAAGGAAGAGCCCGGCACCGAAGGTCACCGCGACAGAGGCCAGGAGGATCCCACCGAACCCCAGGTACTGCCCGACAACGATCCTGGTGGTGGTGCCGCGTTGGCCGGCTCCGCGCGCAAAAAACAGGGAAAGAACGATGATGTCGTCGATGTTGGTGACCAGGAACAGGCCAATCGCCTGCAATGCGGAGGTAATCAATCCGTGTCTCCTTCACTTCTTCGGTGTCGACGCTCTTGGTCGCTCGTCTCGAGAGGACTGCGGATGTTCGCTGGCTGCGACCGCAGAGTCCAGTTAGCCGGCGCACGGCAGGTGCCCGGCCACTGAGCGCGATGAACTGGCCCGCCTTAAACCCGAGACCCCTCTGCTTTCGCCGGCCGCGATCCTGTGGCCCAGGGCTGAGCGAGACGAACTCGGGGAGGGGTGTTCGCACGAGGACAAGGCTGGCCAGTCGCAGTCTGCGGCTGCTCAGCGAGGCAGTTCGGTCGTCATTGAATGTCTGTCATGGCTCGTTGGTGGGCGCTGGGGTGGCTGGGCGGTCCTCCACCGGCTGCGGGGCATCCGTCGTGCGTTCGGGGCGAGCGTGCAGCAAGGCGATCACGATGAAGCCGGTGACCAGGAAGGTGTCGGCGAGGTTGAAGGTGGGCCACCAGCCGGTGTGCAGGTAGTCGGTGACCCGGCCGTCGCGGGCGCGGTCTACGACGTTCGCGAGGGCGCCGCCGATCACGGCGCCTCCGGCGATCCGCTCGACCCATCCGGCGTGCGGGGCCCTACGCCATGCGTACACCGTGATGGCGACGGCGATGGCGGCGGTGATGGCCACAATCATGCCGACGGGAAGCCTGTCGCCCATGCTGAACGCCACGCCGGAGTTGTAGGCCAGCTGCAGTTGGATCAGTCCGAGGTCAACCGAGGAGTCGGCCAGCCGGGCCTCGGATGCGGCCTTCGCGGCCAGGTCGATCGCGGCAATAGTTGCAGCTGTTAGCAGGACCGTGGCGCGACTCCTTCTGGCAGGTGTCGCGGTCTTGCTGGGACGGCCGGTCACCTGGCCCCGGCTTTCGCCGGCACCGTAGCCGCTGTGGGAGTGGCCGTTGGTGCTGGTGGAAGTGGGCGGACGCGGCCGGCGCGGACGCCGTTGCCGATCACGAAGATCTCAGCGACCTCGTGGACCAGGACCACCGCGGCGAGCCCGAGTACGCCGAGGGCGGCCAGCGGGATCAGGATGGCGATCAGCACGAGGGAGAGGCCGACGTTCTGCAGCATGATCGACCGTGCCCGGCGAGCGTGGGTCAGGGTGTGCGGCAGGTGGCGCAGGTCTTCGCCCATGAGGGCGACGTCGGCGGTCTCGATCGCCACGTCGCTGCCCATCGCCCCCATCGCGATGCCGACGTCGGCGGTGGCCAGAGCGGGGGCGTCGTTGACGCCGTCGCCGACCATCGCGGTCGGCCGGTCCTCGCGTAGCCGGTGGATGATGGCCGACTTGTCCTCGGGTCGGAGCTCGGCGTGAACGTCGGTGATGCCGGCCTGGTCGGCTAGGGCGGCGGCGGTGCGTTCGTTGTCGCCGGTGAGCATGGCGACCTGGTAGCCGCTGGCGCGGAGGCGGGCGACCACCTCGGCTGCCTCGGGGCGCAGGTCGTCGCGGACGGCGACGGCGCCGATCACGGCCCCGTCGTACTCGATGAGGACCGCTGTGGCGCCCGCTTCCTGCATGGCGGTGACGGGCTCGGAGAGCTCGCCGGCGGGGATCCAGCCGGGCCGTCCCAGGCGAGCCGGGCGGCCGTCGATGGTTCCGGTGAGGCCGGCGCCGGTGACGGCCTCGACGTCTTGGGCGTCGCGGTGGTCGGTGACGGCGGCCAGGATCGCGCGGGCCAGGGGGTGCTCGCTGCGGGACTCCAGGGCGGCGGCGATGTCGAGGACCTGCTCGCGAGTGTGGCCGGGGGCGGTGGCGACCTCGACGACGGAGGGTTGGTTGCGGGTCAGGGTGCCCGTCTTGTCCAGGGCGACCGCACGGATCCGGCCGAGGGACTCCAGGGCGGCTCCGCCCTTGACCAGGGCACCGATGCGGCTGGCGGCGCCGATCGCGGCGACCACGGTGACCGGCACGGAGATCGCCAGCGCGCACGGGGACGCGGCGACCAGGACGACCAGGGCGCGTTCGATCCAGGTTGCCGGGTCGCCGAGCAGGCTGCCGGTGATCGCGATGACGGCGGCGAGGACCATGATCCCGGGCACCAGCGGTTTGGCGATCCGGTCGGCGAGCCTCTGGGCGTTGCCCTTGCGGGACTGCTCGGCCTCGACGATGTTGACGATCCGGGCCAGGGAGTTGTCCTCGGCTGTGGTGGTGACCTCGACCTCGAGGACGCCGGTTCCGTTGATGGAGCCGGCGTAGACGTCGTCGCCTGGGCCGGCCTCGACCGGTACGGACTCCCCGGTGAGGGCGGAGACGTCCAGGGCGGTGCGCCCGGCGCGGATGACGCCGTCGGTGGCCACGCGTTCGCCGGGCCGGACTAGGAGCAGTTCGCCGATCGCGAGGTCTGCGGGGGCAACGGTGACCTGGGTGCCGTCGCGGAGGATGGTGGCCTCGGCCGGGACCAGGGAGAGCAGGGCGCGCAGGCCGCGGCGGGTGCGGGCCACGGCGTACTCCTCGAGGCCCTCGCTGATGGAGTAGAGGAACCCCAGCATGGCGGCCTCGGCGACCTCGCCGAGGATGACCGCGCCGACGGCGGCGATCGTCATCAGGGTGCCGACGCCGATCTTGCCCTTGGCCAGCCGCTTCAGGGTGCTGGGCACGAACGTCCAGGCCCCCAGCGCCAGCGCGATCGCGTTCAACCCGGTCACCACGGACCCCGAGGCGTCGTTGAGGTCGGCGATGAAGCCGGCGATCAGGAAGAGTCCGGCGATGGCGGCGAACCGTAGCTCACTGACCTCCCACAGCCGATCGGGCCCTTGCTCCTCCAGCTCGCCGTCCTCGTTGCGGGGCTCGTCGTGGCCGCAGCCGCAGGCGCCCGTCATGGTGCCAATTCCTTCGTCGTGGTGGCGGGGGTGGTCTCGGTGTGAATGTCGGGGTGAGCGTCGGTGGGGCCGTAGGTGGGGCAAAGCTCGACGGCCTCGCCGGTCAGGGCTAGCAGCTTCTCGGCCGCGCCGAGCAGGTCCATCAGCTCGGGGTGGGCGATGGAGTAGAACATCTGCCGGCCCTCGGGGCGGCCGACGATCAGGCCACAATCGCGCAGGCAGGCCAGATGGCCCGACACGGTGCCTTGTGCCAGATCCAGGGTCTTGGTGAGGTCCACCACCCGCCGCTCGCCGTGAGCGAGCTGTCGGACGATCGCCAGCCGGTTGCGGTCCGCGAGGCCGTGGAACAGAGCAGCGCCGCGCCGCAACGCCGGGTCGGCCTTAACCGTTGTCATTGCCATGCACCGATGATAGCGTCCGATTCATTGATCGTCCAGTTCCGCTGACAGCGGCCAAACCTTGAAAAGTCCTACCATGGCGACGACAGTGGTGCACCACGAAAGGAGCGGGAAGTGCGAGCCGGAGACGGAGGCGGGTCCGCTCCTGCGATTGCTGCTCCGTCGCCGCGGACTCGTGCTGTTGGCGTCGCTGCTGCTCATGATCCTCGCCGGCGTGGCCGGGCGGGATGCCGGAGACAAACTGACCTCGGGTGCGTACCTGGACCCCTCGGCGGAGTCGCAACGCGCGGCCGCACTGTTGACCCAGGAGTTCCCCGGCGGGCCGCCGAACCTGATCCTGATCGCCGAGGCGGGCAAAGGCACCGTCGAGTCGCCGGCAACCTTGGCGTCGGGGCGCGAGCTCACCGCGCAACTGGCCGAGACTCCCGGTGTGGGCGCGGTGCACTCCTACTGGGCGACCCCGGACCCGTCGCTGCGCGCGGACGACGGGCGGTCCGCGCTGATCGCGCTGCAGCTGACCGGCGGTGAGCACGCCGCACAGGAGACCGCGGCGAGGATCATCGACGACCTCGGGGAGGACTCGGGAACGTTGCGGGTGAGTGCCACCGGGCCCGCCGCGGTGGGGCTGGCGGTCGACGAGCAGGCCGAGAGCGACCTGGTCTCCGCGGAAATGGTGACCTTGCCGATCACCCTGCTGGTGCTGCTGCTGGTCTTCGGCTCCGCGATCGCGGCCGGCCTGCCACTGCTGGTGGGTGCCGGTGCGGTGGTCGGCACACTGGCCGTGCTCGGCCTGCTGGCCGAGGCCACCACGATGTCGACCTATGCGTTGAACCTCACCACAGCACTCGGATTCGGGCTTGCGGTGGACTACAGCCTGTTCCTGGTCACCCGGTTCCGTGAGGAACGCCGCGCCGGCCGCACCGTCGAGGACGCTGTGGTCATCACCGTGCGCACCGCCGGCCGCACCGTGGTGTTCTCCGCGCTCACCGTGGCACTCTCGCTCTCGGCGCTGCTGCTGTTCCCGATGCCATTCCTACGCTCACTCGGGTACGCCGGGATCGCGATCACCGCGCTGGCCGCCCTCACCGCGGTGGTCCTGATCCCGGCGATGCTTGCCCTCGTCGGGCACCGGCTCGACCGGGTCGACCTGTTCGCCCCGATCCGCCGGCGATTCACCCGTCGCCGCGCCCGGGTGGGGGAGGACCGGCTGACCTGGCACCGGATCGCTGCCCTGGTGATGCGCCGCCCCGTGCTGATCCTGGTCTCGGTCAGCGCCGTACTCATCCTGCTGGTGCTGCCATTCGCCGGCGTACGGTTCGGGCTGCTGGACCACCGGACCCTCCCCGCGGACCACCCCGTGGCCAAAACCGCCGAACGGCTGGCACGGGACTACCCCAGCGCGAACGAGGACCCGATCACCGTGGTGGTCCCCGGACGCGAGGCCACGCCGGTCGGTGAGGACGAACTGGACCAGTACGCCGCCCGGCTCTCAACCCTGCCCGGGGTGGCGACCGTGGAGACCGTCACCGGCCGCTACGTCGACGGGCAAACGACTGCGACGACCGGCCAGCAAGCTGACCGTCTGAATGCCAGCTACACCTCTGCAGCTGGAACCTGGGTGGCCGTCACACCCTCGGCCGCGGACCCCGCCGACGCCCGCAGCGTCGTGCGCGACATCCGCGACCAGCCGGCACCCGGACCGGTGCTGGTCGGCGGCTCCGCGGCCACCCTGGTCGATGCCACCGACACCATCGCCGACCGGCTGCCGTGGGCACTGGGCGTGATCGCGCTGTCCACCTTCGTCCTGCTGTTCCTGTTCACCGGGTCGCTGCTGATCCCGCTCAAGGCGATCGTGACCAACCTGCTCAGCCTCAGCGCCACCTTCGGAGCCCTGGTCTATGTGTTCCAGGAGGGCAACCTGCGCTGGCTGGTCGGCGACTTCACGCCGACCGGCACCCTGGAGACCACGTTGCCAGTGCTGGTCTTCTGCATCGCGTTTGGTCTGTCGATGGACTACGAGGTTTTCCTGCTGTCCAGGATCACCGAGGCCCACCGCAACGGCGCCACCACCACCGAAGCCGTGGCACAGGGCCTGCAACGCACCGGGGGACTGATCACCGCCGCGGCCGCCATTCTGGTCACCGTCTTCCTGGCCCTCGCCGCCTCGAACCTCACCGCGCTGAAGGTGATCGGCGTCGGCCTCACCCTCGCCGTCGTCCTCGACGCCACCATCGTCCGCGGCCTGCTCGTCCCCGCCATCATGCGGCTGGCCGGCGAGGCCAACTGGTGGGCTCCCGCGCCGCTACGGCGCCTCCACAACCGCCTCGGCCTCACCGACTAACCACCCGGTCACACGGAACGGAGAAACATCATGACCACCACGTACGACGACCCGCGGCGCTGGTGGGCGCTGGCCGCCCTCGGCCTGGCCGTCCTGACCCTCGGCTTCGACATCACCATCATGAACGTCGCCCTGCCGACCATCGCCACCGAGCTGGAGGTCGGCACCAACGGCCTGCAATGGATGGTGAACGCCTACGTCCTGGTGATCGCCGGCCTGATGCTCACCTGCGGGGCGCTGGGCGATCGGTACGGCCGCAAACGGCTGCTCCTCATCGGGCTCGGCCTGTTCGGGATCTCCTCGGCCGCTGCCGCCTGGGCCGGCTCCGCCGCTCTGGTGATCGCCGCCCGCGGCGTGATGGGGCTGGGCGCCGCGATCATGATGCCGGTCGCCTTCGCGGTCCTCGCCGCCCTCTTCGGCCCAGCGGAGCGCGGCAAGGCAGTCTCATTTCTGGTCATGGGACTGGGCATCGGCATCCCGCTCGGGCCGATCATCGGCGGCTACCTGCTCCAGCACTTCTGGTGGGGCTCCATCTTCCTCATCAACGTCCCGATCGCGATCATCGGCGCCATCGCCATCGCGGCCCTGCTCCCGGAGTCGCGCGACCCGTCGCCACGACGCCCCGACGTACTGGGAGCGGTGCTGTCCACGGCCGGGCTCACCTCGCTCGTCTACGGGGTGATCGAGGCCCCCGGCCGGGGTTGGTCGGATCAGGTCACCATTGGCGCGATCAGTGCCGGACTGGTGGTGCTGACGGCGTTCGTGGCCTGGGAGCTACGGGTACGCGACCCGATGATCGACCTGCACCTGTTCGCCCGGCCTCAGTTCTTGTGGGCCAGCATCGCCGGCGTCCTGGTCACCTTCGGCATGCTCGGACTGTTGTTCGTCGTCCCGCAGTACCTGCAGTTCGTCGCCGGCCACGACGCCCTCGGTACCGGGATCCGGCTGCTTCCGCTGATCGGCGGCCTGATCGTCGGCGCCCCAGCGGCCCCAATTGCGATCTTCTTTCAAATAAGCTAAGACTTCATCCTTGGTGGGGACGCGTCGTTCCATTTTCACCTCCTCTCTTTTCCTGGGCCCCAGCGGCCCGATAGATTTACGGATTATCACAAATCGTAGTGGGTTTTGGCGGCAGCTTGCTTTGGAATATCCTGCTGAAAGAGGTCGGGTTGGGTGCCGCGGGCTAAGGACAGGTAATAGGTGAACAGTTGCAACGGTAGAACGTATGCTAAGGGACTCCACAGCTCTTCGACCACCGGCAGATGGTACGCCGCGGTGGCCTCCGAAGAAAGCTGAGTGTCCCCTT
>Ga0208700_1000595_pt1 | contig 10028 bp, 10 predicted proteins | sample DeeseametaMP2016_FD_184179 | JGI IMG/M metagenome (GOLD analysis project Ga0208700, IMG submission 184179) | Marine microbial communities from the Deep Pacific Ocean - MP2016 (SPAdes) | ecosystem: Environmental > Aquatic > Marine > Oceanic | place: East of Hawaii, North Pacific Ocean | collected... | reverse complement strand
GACCGCCCGCCTCCGGACACCCGGCGGGGTGGTCGACCCGTGCCAGCATCGATCCATGACCGTCTTCGTCGCGTGGTCCCCCGCCGGGTTCGACGACGAGCTCGTGGGCGAGGCGACCGGCCCCTGGCACGAGGTGCGCCGGGTCGCCGCCGAGGTGCTGCTCGTCGATGCCGACGAGACGTTGTCGAAGGTCTACCACCACCTGAAGTGGAGCCTGCCCGAGGACGCACCGCTCCTGGTGGTCCCCTCCGACGGACCGGGCAAGAACCGCGGTCTGCCGGCCGGCACCACCTCCTGGCTGCGCGCCCGCACCGAGTAGCTCCGGCTGCTCCTCGGGCACCGGCCACACCCCTCCGGCGACGGCGGTCGTGATCCATCCCTCGCTCCCGCCGGGGATGAAACGGACCGCGGTCCGCTGTTGACCCGACCATGACCACCTCACCTGCCTTCGAGTCCGTCCGGGTCGGCTCCTGGGAGCTCCCGCAGCGCTTCGTCATGGCTCCGCTGACCCGCAACCGGTCCCCCGAGACCGTGCCGACCGAGCTCAACGCCACCTACTACGGCCAGCGCGCCGGTGCCGGCCTGATCATCAGCGAGGGCACCCAGCCCAGCGCCGTGGGCCAGGGGTACCTCGCGACCCCGGGCCTCCACTCCCCCGAGCAGGTCGCCGGCTGGCGGCGCACCGCCGAGGCCGTGCACGCCGGGGGCGGCCGCATCGTCGTGCAGCTGATGCACGTCGGCCGCGTCGCGCACCCCGACAACAAGGCGGGTCTCGAGACCGTCGCCCCGAGCGCCATCGCCGCGCCCGGGGAGATGATCACGGCCGCCGGTCCGGTCCCGCACCCGGAGCCGCGCGCGCTGGGCACCGACGAGGTCCCCGGCATCGTCGAGGAGTTCGTGCAGGCCGCGCGCAACGCGGTCGAGGCCGGCGTCGACGGCGTCGAGGTCCACTCGGCCAACGGCTACCTCCTGCACCAGTTCCTGTCCCCGGTCAGCAACACCCGCACCGACAGGTACGGCGGCTCCCCCGAGGCCCGCGCCCGGCTGACCGTCGAGGTCACCCGCGCGGTCGCGGAGGCCATCGGCGCCGACCGCGTCGGCATCCGGATCAGCCCCGCCCACAACATCCAGGGCGTCCTGGAGGAGGACCCGGCCGACACCCGCGCCACCTACGAGGCGCTGGTCGACGGCATCTCCGACCTGGGCCTGGCCTACCTCTCGATGCTCGCCGACCCGCGCGGCGAGCTCACCCAGGACCTGCGTCGTCGCTTCGGCGGACCGATCATCCTGAACTCCGGGTTCTCCGAGCAGACCACCTTCGAGGAGGTCGAGAAGCTGCTCATCGACGACCTCGCCGACGTGGTGGCCGTGGGGCGTCCGTTCCTGGCCAACCCCGACCTCGCCGAGCGGTGGCGCACGGGCGCGTCCCTCAACGAGCCGGACCCGGCCACGTTCTACGGCGGTGGCGCCGAGGGGTACACCGACTACCCCACCCTGACCAGCGCCTGAGTGCGCACCCCGCGTCGGGCCCCTCCGGGGGGGTGGGGGCCCGACGCATCCTCCGGGGGCGGAAGGGGCTCAGTAGTCCTCGAGCTCGCGGCCGTGGCGCGGGCTCGGCACCGCGGTGGCGGGACGGCGCCGCACCTGCTTGTGGGAGCCGTCGCACCATGGCGGCACCGACGAGGCGCCGCAGCGGCACACCGCCACCACCGGTCGCTCGGAGTGGTGCTTGACGCCCTGCTCGTCCTCGACGGTCACCGGTCCCGGGATCAGCACCGGGCCGTCGGGACACAGCAGCACCTCGCGCGTGGTGGTCTCCCCCGTGCTCATGCCACGGCCTCGTGGTCGGTGGCGGACTCGGCTCGGGCCGAGGCGAGGACCGCGGTGGCGGTCTCCTGCTCGGCCGCCAGGCAGACCGCCGCGCCCCAGAGAGCGTCGTCGGCCACGTGCGGCTCCCGGGACACCCAGCCGCCGAGCATCCGGCGTACGGCCACCTGCTCGTGGACGGCGTCGGCGACCATGTGCTCGCGGTAGTAGGCGATCATCGGCTCGGGCATCCCCAGCCGCTCCAGACCGCGCACCATCCGCTTCGACGGCACCGAGCTGCAGACCTCGAAGGCGGCCAGGTGACCCAGCGCTGCGGGCACCAGGCGCCGGTGCAGCCCGAGCATCGACATCAGGTTGTTCTGCTCCAGGACCTCCGGCAGCGCCTCGTCGACGTACGCCGCGTAGCCGGTGTCGAGCCCGCAGGCCGCCATCCCGCGGCGCCAGAGCTCGGCGTGCAGGTGGTCGGGGTGGCCGTTGCCGTACTCGTCGGCCGCGATCGCGACCAGGTGCGCCTTGGTCTCGTCGTCGAGCCGGGGCAGCGCCCACATCGCCGAGTCCTGCTCGCGCACGTGGTAGATCGACCGCTGCCGCAGCAGCGCGAGCACCTGCTCCTCCTCGGCCTCGCGCTGGACGAAACGGGCCAGCGACTCCCCGCCGGTGTCGGCGGCGCACAGGTCGAAGAAGAGCTCGGCGAAGTCCTCCCCGTCGGCCAGCCGGTCCTGGGCGGGCTGGGCCAGGGCGCGTGCTCGGTCGCGCCACCTCTCCTCCAGGTCGTGCTCGAGGTCGGCGCGCACCGCCAGCAGCGCCGGGTCCCACTCCAGCGCGTCGTCGACCTCGTCGAAGCCGCGGTGGTGCAGCTCGTAGAGCATCCACAGCGCCAGGGCGGCGTCGTCGTGGGAGTCGGCCTCCACGCTGCGGGCCACCCCTCGTCCGCGGAAGCAGTCGCTGAGGGCCTCGGTGAGCGTGCCGCGCGGGGTCGGCAGCGGGGCCGGCATCAGCGGTCCTCCTGCCAGGCGTGCCACACACCGCGGCAGTCCCGGAAGCCGTCGGTGGCGGGGCGCACGGTGTCGCGGCGCACGGGGGTCGGGCCGGAGGGGGCTCGGCGCTCCTCACGGAGCTGCTCGAGGTGCTCGAGGAGGCGGGTCATGCCACGACGGTGCCCAACCCGCCGGACCGTCAGGCCACCCGAAAGGAGATGACCGGGCAGCCTCCGCGCGAGCGCCCCGCGACGTCACCCGAACGGGCGAATCCTCACCGGTCCCGCGCTCGGTCGCGCGAGGTTCACCCTTTCGGGGTGGTTGCCGTCGAGGTGCCGGGGGAACCCACCGGATGCGGCAGCGACCGCCCCGGTCTGGACTCACGCAGGCTCGGCCGGGGCGGTAGCCGCACAAGCCTCCTGCTGGCGCCCATGCCCCACGTGACCGGCATGATGACCGCGATGAGCACGCCAGCCCCCTCCTCGACACCCGGCCCGACACCCGGCCCGACACCCGGCTCGACACCCGCCCTGGCCGACCCGCTGCCCCAGCCGCACGGACGGCCGTGGCGCAACCGGTTCGCGCTGGCGCCGCTGACCAACACCCAGAGCCACGCCGACGGCACGCTGTCCGACGACGAGCGGCGCTGGCTGGTCGCCCGCGGGACCGGCGGCTTCGGCCTGGTGATGACCGCAGCGGCGTACGTCGCTCCCGCCGGCCAGGCCTGGGGCGGCCAGCTCGGCATCGCCTCGGACGCGCACCTGCCCGGGCTCACCGCGCTGGCCGACGAGCTGCGCGCGACCGGCACCACCTCGTCGGTGCAGCTGCACCACGGCGGGCGGCGCGCCGATCCCAGGCTGACGGGACGGCCCAACCAGTGCCCCTGGGACGACCCGGAGAAGGACGCGGTCGCGATGAGCACCGGCGAGGTCGAGGCGATGGTCGAGGACTTCGTGGCGGCCGCGGTGCGCGCGGAGCGCGCCGGCTTCGACGGGGTGCAGCTGCACGGGGCGCACGGCTACCTGCTGGGCCAGTTCCTCGACGCGCGGCACAACCACCGCACCGACGGGTACGGCGGTGACCTGGACGGCCGGATGCGGCCGCTGCTCGACGTGGTCGAGGGCGTGCGCGCCGCGACCGGGCCCGACTTCCAGCTGGGCGTGCGGCTGACCCCCGAGGGCACCGGCATCAGCCTCGAGGAGGGCGTCGAGACCGCCCGGCGGCTGCTGGACTCCGACCTGCTCGACCACCTCGACATGTCGCTGTGGGACGTCTTCATGCGTCCCCGCACCGGTGCCGACGGGCTGCTCATCGAGCACTTCGCCCGGCTCCCCCGCCGGCGCACGGCGCTGGGCGTGGCCGGCGGTGTCGTGTCGGCCGCCGACGCCCGGTGGTGCCTGGAGCAGGGCGCGGACTTCGTGACGGTCGGGACCGGCGCGATCCTCCACCACGACTTCGCGGCGCGGGCGCTGGCCGACCCCACCTTCCGGGTGCGGGAGCGCCCGGTCAGCCGCGAGGACCTGCGGGCGGAGTCGGTCGGCGAGGCGTTCCTGGACTACCTCGCCGCCGGCTGGGACGACCTCGTGGCGTGAGCCGACCCGGGAGTCAGCGGGCCACCGACGTACGCACGAGGTTGCCGCAGGTGTAGCCCTTGCCGGAGATCTGCTGCCACTCCCCCTGCTGCAGCTGGACGACGGTCTGGCACGGGAAGGACTTCTTGCCGCCGACGTTCATCTCCGCGTGCATCCCGCCGGCCGTCCACGAGCCCACCTTGCGGATCTCCGCCAGCAGCGTCTCGCGGCTCAGCTTCCCGCCGAGCGCCACGGCCCGCTCGGCGAAGAGCCGGGCCGCGGACCAGGCGAAGAGGCCGAAGGTGCTGGGCGACGCACCGGGCTTGACCCGCTGCAGCCACTGGACGTACTGGGTGATCTCGGGGTTGCCGGAGTTGAAGGCCGGGTGCGGGACCGGCGCCATCGCGCCGTCGACGTTCGCGCCGCCCTGCTCGTGGAACTCCGGGCCGTACTGCGTCTGGGTCACCACGAACTGGTCGGGCTCGAAGTTCTGCTGGGCCATCGCGTCGGCCAGGCGCACCGCCTGGATGGTGGCGCCGGTGAAGGAGACGAAGCGGATGTCCTTGTCCTTCATCTCCTGCACGAACGGCGCGTAGTTGAACTCCGCGGTGCCGATGCCCTTGAGGATCTTGACCTGGAAGCCCACCGACTCGGCGGTCTCGGAGAAGCTCCGGGCGAGGTCGGGCGAGCCACCGAGGTCGAGGTAGAGGAAGGCAGCCGACTGCGTCGCCGCCTTGTTCTGCTTGGTGTAGAACTGGTAGGCCGCGTCGGTGATGACGCCCGGCTCCAGCGCCTGGGCTGCGAAGCAGGTCGTGCAGTCCGCGCGCCCCTCGGTCAGGATGTTGGCCCGCAGGTCCGGCAGGCCGCACTCCTGGGTCGTGCGCGCGCCACCCGCGTCGTAGATCGAGACCGACCCGACCGCGGCGAAGGACTCCGCACAGGCGCGGGTGTAGGCCGCCTGGTCACCCGCGGAGTCGGTCTTGCTGTCCAGCTCCAGCAGCGTCAGCTTGCGGCCACAGACGTCGGAGCGGGAGTTGAAGTAGGCCAGGTAGGCAGCGGTCGCCAGCCGGGCGGACTCGAAGAGACCGGGCACCGGGCCGGAGAGGTCGGAGGAGTTCGCCACGATGATCTCCTTGTCGGTGATGCCCGTGGAGTTCTCGAACCCGTCGCAGGAGCCGGCCTTCGTGCCGCCGGTCGGGTCGCCGGCCTCGTCGTCGCCGCCGGACGGCCCGCCGCCCGAGCTGCTGGTGCCGCCGCCTGTGGAGGAGGTGGTGCCCCCGTCCGAGCCGCCGGCCGTGGAGACGTCCCCACCGCCACCGCTGCTGCCGTCGACCGAGGTCGTGGTGCCGCCCCCGACGTCGGCGCCCGCACCGGAGACCGCGGTGCCGGTGCCGGTCTGGCCGACCGCCCGGACGTCGTCGGGGTGCAGCTGGGAGCCGCAGGCGGAGAAGAGCGCTGAGAGGACGAGTCCCAGCACCAGGACGATCACGCGCACGCAGGGACCTCCGGAGGGAGCGACGCCGCCGAGGTGACGGCTGTCACAGTCAACGACGGTGGTGCGCTCGGGTCACGGCCCTCCCGCCCTCGCCTCGTGTGGCTCAGCGCGGTCCATGGCCCGCGCTGGGCCACACGAGGCGGCCTCGGTCGGGCTGGGTCGGGGTGGGGCGGGGGTCAGGGTCGTCTGCCGCTGTCGTAGGCCCAGATGACGAGCTCGACGCGGTTGCGTGCCGCGAGCTTCGTCATCAGCGCCCCGACGTGGGTCTTCACGGTGCTCAGCGAGAGGAACAGGTCCTCGGCGATCTCGTGGTTGGTGCGCCCGGCGGCGACGAGGTCGAGCACGGCCTCCTCCCGCGGGGTCAACGGGTCGACCGGCTCCGCTGCCTGCGCCGGGCGACCCGCGGTGAAGGTGGCGAGGAGCCGCGCAGTGACCGCCGGCGAGATCAGCGCGTCGCCCGAGGCGGCGGCGTGGACGGCACGGGCCAGCAGCTCGGGATCGGCGTCCTTGAGGAGGAACCCGCGCGCCCCCGCGCGGAGGGCGTCGTAGACGTACTGGTCCTCGTCGAAGGTCGTGATCACGATGACCGGGACCGGGTCGGCGACCTCGGGGCCGGCGACCAGCCGGGTCGCCTCGATCCCGTCCAGCTGCGGCATCCGGATGTCGAAGAGGCAGACGTCGGGGCGCAGCGACCTGACGCGCTCCACCGCCTCCAGCCCGTCGCGGGCCTGTCCCACCACCTCGATCGACGGCTCCGCGTCGAGGATCGTGGCCAGCCCGACACGGACCATGTCCTGGTCGTCGGCCACCAGGACGCGCACCGGCTCCGTCATGGACCGACCTCCTCGGCGACGCCCGTCACCGGGACCGTGGCCTCGACCGTCCAGCCACCGTCGGGATCCGGCCCGGCGTGGACCTCGCCGCCGAGCAGGGAGAAGCGCTCCCGCATCCCGGCCAGGCCGTACGCCGGGGTCGCGCGCCGTCCCCGGCCCGGGCTGCCCGGGCGGCCGTCGTCGTGGACCCGCAGCCGCGCCGTGTCGCCGTCGCGACGCAGGTGCACCGAGACCAGGGTGGGGTCGCTCGCGTGCCGACGCGCGTTGGTGACCGCCTCCTGCGCGGCCCGGAACAGCGCCGACTGCGTGGTCGCGGGCAGCCGCTCGAGGTCGCCGGAGGTCTCCACGGCGACCGTCGGGCCGACGCCTCGGTCGTGGGCGAGCTGCGGGAGGTCGGCGACGCCGTACGTCGGGCTCCGGCCGTCTCCCGTCTGCTGGTCGTGACGCAGCAGCGCCACCATGCCCCGCATGTCCTCCAGGGCGCGCAGCGCGGCGTCCTCCACGTCGCTCATCGCCTCGACCGCGGCGTGGGGGTCGGTGCGGGCGCGGACCTTGGCGGCCCGGGCGTGCAGGAGGATGCCGGAGACGTGGTGGGCGACGGTGTCGTGCAGGTCGCGGGCCAGCTGCTCGCGCTCGCGGGCCCGGATCTCCTCGCGACCCCGCTCCTGGGACCTGACCCAGAGGCGCACCAGCGCACCGAGCGCCACGGGCAGCATCAGGGCCCCGGCGCCGACCACCATCGAGGAGCCGCTGGCGTCGTACAGCGGCTCGCGCGCCAGGTGGACCACCAGCAGGAAGCTGCTGCCGGCGACGACGGCACGTCCGCTGGCCCAGCGTCCCAGCGAGTAGGCCAGCAGCAGCACGACGGCGGTCACGTCGAGGACGCTGTAGGGCTCACCGGCGAGGGCCGGGACGACCCCGGCGACGGTCTGGGCGGTGAAGCCGACCACCAGCATCAGCAGGGGCCGGTGGGGCCGCCACAGGAGCGCGGCGAGGCACAGCAGGCCCCACGTCGCGTCCCACACCGGGCGGGTGACGTCGGCGCGCACCCCGGCCTCGAGGACCGTGAGCGGCACCAGGGCGGCGACCAGGGCCCGGTCCCACCACGCGGTCCCCGGGGGCGCGGTCGCCCGCGGCTCGTCCCACAACGCCCGCAGCGCTCCGCTGATCACCCACCTCACCCTAGGGCGAGGCCACCCGCCCCGGATGGGACTTTCGGCCAGTGCCGGTCGGCCTCGAGGAGGAGGAGGCTCCGGCCCCGGCTCCGATCCGTCGGCGCCGCCGCTCGCGAAGGATCGGGGTCATGACACGACACACCCCCACCGTCCCTGCCGCCCCTGACACCGTCCCTGCCGCCACCACCGATCGGGCCACCTCGACCCTCGTCCGCTCCGGCGGCACCGCCGCCCTCGTCGTCGCCGGCACCTACGTCGTGGGCTTCGCTGCGATGGTCGCCTACCTCGTGCCCCAGGGGCTGGTCTCGACGCTCGAGGACCCCGCCGGGTCGCTCGACTTCCTCCGGGACCACCACGCGCAGCTGTCCGCGTGGTACTTCGTGCTCTACCTCGTCGGCGGCGCCGCGATGGCCCTGGTCGCCCTCGGGGTCGGGGCACGGCTCGCGGCCGCGCCGACCCTCGCACGCGTCAGCACCGCGCTGGGCCTGATCTGGTCCGGCATGCTCATCGCCAGTGGGAGCGTGGCCCTCGTCGCGCAGCACGCGGCCGTGGAGCTCCACGCCCAGGACGCCGACCTCGCCCTGAGCACCTGGGTGTCGACCAGCGTGGTCCAGGACGCGCTCGGCGGTGGCATCGAGGTGGCCGGCGCCTTCTGGGCGGCCGCCGTCGGCCTCGCCGCCCTGCGGACCCACGCCCTCTCTGCCGGGCTCGGCGGCCTCGCGCTCGGCCTCGGGGCCGTCGGCACCGTCACGGTGGTGCCCGCCGCGGCCGAGCTCAACACCTCGGTCTTCGGCCTCGGCCTGATCGTGTGGTTCACCTGGCTCGGCGTGGTCCTCTACCGCCGCTGAGCCGGGGACGACGAAGGCCCGGGGCCAGCATTCCTGCTGGCCCCGGGCCTTCTCCGAGTGGTGGAGCTGAGGGGATTCGAACCCCTGACCTTCTCATTGCGAACGAGACGCGCTACCAACTGCGCCACAGCCCCAGGTACTGCTCGATGTTGCTGGTGTTGCCCTGCGCCCATGGGCGCGGTGGCACACGTTAGCACCGGCGGATCGGGCCGACCGAATCGGTGTGGACCCGTCCTCCAAGCCGCCTCCGACCGACCTGGGGGTCAGCTGCCGACGGCCCGCTCGGGGGTCTCCTCGCCCTCGTGGCGGGCGCGCTCCTCAGCCTCGCGGACCAGGGCCGCGTCGGCGTCGGTGCGACCGGAGGTCCACACGCCGGTGGCGTCGAGGTCGATGGTGCGCACCGAGCGGCGCTCGGCCGCGGGCTTGGAGACGTAGGTCGGCAGGGTGACCGGCACGGGGTTCCACAGGCCGGGCGCGGCCGGGTCGGGCACGTGCGGGTCGGGACCGGCAGCCGGCTCGGCCAGCGGCGTCTCGACGACGGCGACCTCGGCGGTGTCTTCGGAGAGGTCGTCGGCCTCCTCGGCGACCTCCGCCGCCTGTGCCTGAGCGGCGACCGGGACGGTGGGGATGCGCGAGAGCGGACCGGAGACGCCACGCTCGCGGCGCACCATCAGCCGGCAGGCGACCAGCCAGGCCACCATCAGGGCGCCCGGGATCGCGACGTAGGGCCACGCCACCACCGAGAAGGCCGCGAGCGCCACGACGGCGACCAGGCCCAGGGTCAGGGCGATCAGCACCCGGCGACGACGACGGGCGGCGCGACGAGCGGCCTCCCGGCGTACGGCGGGGGGCAGCGGCTTGGGGGCGGGGGCGCTCTCGGCGGCGGCACCGGCGGGCGGCTGCGCGGCCGGCTCGGCGGTGGCCGACGACTCCTTCGTCGTGACCACGGGCGCCGACGGGGTGCGTCCGGGGGTGACGACCAGACGGGAGGAGGTGCGGCTGACCGGCTCGCGCCGGGCCAGGACCCGCATCGTGTGGGAGAAGCGGTCCACCGATCGGCTGCGCACGACCTCGTCATGGTGCTTGAGGGCCTGCGGGACCAGGTAGACGGCCCAGGCCACCGCCAGGGCGACGAAGATGAGAGGGCTCAGGTCCACACGCGGAAGGCTAGGCGGGCTAGCGCAGGGTGGTGCGGATGTCTACCCGTGTGTCGCAAATTGCTGGTGTGACTGGTGGGGCCAGCAGCGTCGACGACAGCCCCGGCGGGCTCCACGACGAGGTAACGGGCTGCGCCGAGGGGTG
>Ga0208700_1000593_pt1 | contig 10042 bp, 9 predicted proteins | sample DeeseametaMP2016_FD_184179 | JGI IMG/M metagenome (GOLD analysis project Ga0208700, IMG submission 184179) | Marine microbial communities from the Deep Pacific Ocean - MP2016 (SPAdes) | ecosystem: Environmental > Aquatic > Marine > Oceanic | place: East of Hawaii, North Pacific Ocean | collected... | reverse complement strand
TCGACCCGCAAAACATACCGACGCTCCTGAACGCCAACGAGCATGTGGCACACGAGCCCGGCAGACTGGGTCAGTGGTTCCGGAGGTTCATGGTGGCTGACGACGCAGCAGGGGGGGGATCGCATTGAGCGACGACTACTACGGTCATGACGAGGATCACCCGAGCCCGTGGGGCCCGCACGATTGGGATCACGGCGCTCCTCACAACTCATGGTTCCCCGTCATCATGGCAATTGGCATCGGAATCTTCCTGCTGATGTTCGCCCGAGTATTCAGTTTCGGCGAGTACGACTTCAGCTACCTACCGATGGTCTTCGTCGGACTCGCCGTGGTTGCGGCCGCGATGATCGTATGGTGGCGCCAGGACATGTCGTTCGACGGCACCTACGAGCCACGCTCCAGCGGTGCCCCGTTCAAGAGCATCCAGATTCGAAAGGTCGGGACGTGGGTCTTCTTGATGTCCGAGATGATGATCTTCACCGCTCTGTTCAGCACCTACATGCGCTACCGATTCGGCATACCTCGCTGCGACACGGTATTCGAGTCTGGAGATTGGGTGGAAGGTACCGCTGTAACCTGCTTCGAGCCTGCGAGCCACCTCATAGCCTCGAGCTGGTGGCACATCGCCCCGGGGGCGACCAACACTTTCGCCCTGATCATCTCATCGTTCACCATCGTGCAGGCGCTGCGCTGGGCCCACAAGCCCGAAGGCAGCGTCGACGAGGAAGTTCGCAGGAAGAGGATCTACCGCTACCTGGGAGCGACCTGGTGCTTGGCCGCGCTCTTCCTGACGCTGAAGATGATCGAGTGGTTCATCGGGTTCCACGTGCCGGAAATCGGCTTCCTCGGATTGCAGGAGCATGAGATACCCTCGCTGTACAGCGAGGGCTACCTGATCAACAACGACCACTACCAGCACCACGACTACATCGATGAGACAGGTGCCCACATGATGGCCAACATCCGGGTCAGCGCCACCATGTTCTACGTCACCACCGGGACGCATGGTTTCCACGTGCTCGGCGGTCTGGTCGGGCTGACCTACCTGACGTACAAGGCCTGGACCGGCGCCTACACACCGCAGAGCGCGGTCTCGATCGAGTACTTCGGGCTCTACTGGCACTTCGTCGACCTGATATGGGTCCTCGTGTTCCCGTTCTTCTATCTGTACTGAGGTGAGTCAAATGTCAAACACGATCTTCGGAAAAGACGCATATTGGATGAACTTCTTCGGTCTGATGATCCTCACTGCTATCGAGGTCGGAGCGGTCGGGAGCGACCTGTCACGCGATACCACTCTGACGGTACTCTCCGTCGTAGCGGTTCCCAAGCTGCTGATGATCGCTGCCATCTTCATGCATCTGTGGGGCAGCGAAGACTCGCGCATTCTGACCCTGACTGCCCTCTTCCCGGCCTTCTTCATCATCGTCATGGTCCTGTTCATCGGACTCACCCACCCAGACGGCGCCACTGGCCTGCCCGCGTGGTGCAGACCCGGCACATACGGCCTGTGAGTCTGAAAGGATTCATGGATAGTGGCGGCTTCGCAAACCTGCTGCAGACGTCGCATAGCCTGGTATTGCGCCGGATTTGAAATCCGGTGTCCTCGTGACTCGGGAGTTCAAATCTCTCCGTCTGCGCCACTATCACTCGTTGGGTATCGAGGCTGCGCCTCGTACTGTAATCTGGTCGTCGTAGTATTGCAGACTGACAGGAGTCGTGATCACGGCCTCGCCATCTACGTTCACATAGAGCACAGGATCGTGTCTTTCCTCGGTGGGATTCCCATCGGAGTCAATGGCTCTGAGTTCCATACTCTTAGCGGGCCTCATCGAAATCTTGCCCCACTTCCCAATATGCTTCCCCTTCTCGAGTGGGCCCATCACTGCTAGCATCTGCAGTTTGGACAGGCCGAAGGCGAGCACAAGAGAGCCGTGGCCTTGTGTCGGAGCTGCTCCGGGTGCGACTTTGAAGCCCCCTCCAAAGGTCTGACACTGACTCATGCAGAAAAGACCCGAGAGGTCGACTTCATGTCCTGGCTCGTCGTCGATTCTGATCCAACCATTCTGCTTCTTCCAGCCAATAATCGCCTTTATTCCGAGAGCGGTGTATTTTAGTTGGCCTCCTATCCAACTGAAGACTCCCTCTGTCTTCATTCGATTGACTGCGGAGGTGACTCCGCTGTCACTCTCCAAGAAGCTCCAGCGAACGAGGTTGCCAGATGAATTTGGTTCTCCGTTGCACGAGTGCGGAACAGGGGCTGGAATCAAGGGGTGATCAGGAGAAGGTGGACCTTCGACCCGAACTGCGCCAACCCTACGGTTGACTCCATTGGTCAGGATGTCTACCGCTCCCTGCATATCTGGAAACTTTTTTCCCCGAGGAATCGGGATTCCGTGGGCCCGGGCGTAGTCATTACCACTTCCACTCGGCAGGATGCCCAGTACCTTATCCGACCCACGCAGACCCGATGCTACCTCGTGTACGGTCCCATCCCCACCTACTGCGACGATCATCTCATAGTCGCTATCTCGTAGATTCGAAGCTATCTCCATCCCGTGACCCATGGCCTGGGTGTGATGCAAATCGATTTCGTAACCAGCCTCCTTCAATGAGGCTTCAAACAACACCCATTGTTTGACCGACAATCCATCGCGGGCTTTCGGATTCAGGATGCAGGCGATGCGGGGCACGGCCTCGACAGGGCGGGTTTACGACTTGAATACTCTCAATACAAGAAATGATGAGTGAGAGGCAGTTCCCGAGTCTGGGATTACATGGACGGAGAAGCCAGTTTCATGCGACGCGCGCTCGAGCTGGCCGAGCGTGGAAGAGGGCGCGTCATGCCCAATCCGCTGGTCGGATGCGTGCTCGTGCGAGACGGCGAAATCGTCGCCGAGGGCTGGCACGACCACATCGGAGGACTGCACGCCGAGCAGATGGCCATAGCCGACGCCGAGGTTCGTGGGGTGCCTACCAAGGGGACTACAGCCTACATCACCCTCGAGCCCTGCAATCACTTCGGCAGGACGCCGCCTTGCACCGAAGCGCTGCTCTGGGCCGGTGTGAGTCACGTCGTCATCGGTGTCCCCGACCCCAACCCGACGGTTCGCGGCGGTGGGACCGGGGCCCTGCGCTCCGAGGGATTGGAGGTCGACGAGGGGATGCTCGCAGAGCAGTGCGAGGAGCAGATGCACGAGTTCATGCACTGGTGCCGAACCAGACGCCCCCATGTTCTGCTCAAGGCCGCGATTGACCCCCATGGTCGGATTGACGGTGACCCCGCTCTGCCTGCGGAGCGCTTCTCCTCGGAGGCCTCGCTCGAGCTGGTTCACAGACTGCGAGCCGCCTCGATGGCGGTACTCGTTGGTATCAACACAGTGATCCGCGACGACCCTTCTCTCACGGTGCGCGGGCCGGACATCGGCCCGCGGGACTCACCTCTCAGAGTCGTCATCGACCCTAACTGCAGAGTCCCAGAGGATAGCGAGTTGCTGGTCGACGGTGCAGCACCCACTCTGCTGGTTCACTGCACCGACCCGAGCGAAAACATCGGTGATGCGCCGCATGTGGAGCGAGTGGTGCTGACCGACGACGATGGCGAACTGCCGGTATCGAGAATCCTCGACATGCTGGGCGACCGTGGTATCCAGTCTCTCATGGTGGAAGGGGGAGCATACACCTGGAGGCGCTTCCTCGCAGAGGAAGCGGTCGACCGTGCGCACCTGTGCCGCTCGCCGTTCGCCCTGTCAGGAGATGGTGGGCTCACGTTCAGCGAAGACGAGTTGGCCAAAGCCGGGCTGAGGTGCGTTTCGATGATCGATGTGGACGGTGACGAAGTTAGCCACTGGAAGCGGTAGTGGCGGGCCGTGCAGGATTCGAACCCACGTCTCCGGCTTCGAAGGCCGGAAGGATATCCAGACTACCCTAACAGCCCTCTCCAACTCGCGAGCCGTGGCGACCCGTCTTCAATCCGCCGGATGACAGACGACTACCATCCTCGCTAGGCTACGGTGCACTTTGACTGGCGTTCTGAGCACCGGCACCCACCCACGCTCTCGGATGAGACCATCGAGTTCGCTCCAAGGTCTGCCCATCACCTGATAGTCGTGCTCGGGATCCTGGGAGAGAGCTTCCGGGCCTGCTGGCAGCATCGTGCAGACGGCGCCGTTCGAGTCTATCCGGTGGGCGGCCGACAATGCGGTCAGGAACAGCTCCAGGCCGTCGTCCGACTTCCACGAACTGCGTCCGTAGGGTGGGTCGAAGACGAAAACGCAGCCGCTCCTCTGACCCCAGACGGATGCGACGTCAGCTACTGCGCACTCCTCGACGCTCGCCGAGACCCCGGCCCAATCGAGGTTCTGACGGGTTCCCTCGACCATTCGGCCATCGAGGTCGCTGGCTAGGGCCTCCATCCCTTGCAGCGCGGCCTCGATGGCTATCCCGCCAGTGCCGCAGAACGGGTCGACCACAGTGGCCGACTCTACTCCCGCGCGGTGTGCGAGGGAAATCAGCAGCCTGGCCTGCCGGGCATCGAGTGAGACGGGTCGGAAGAACGGCCTCTCGGCCGGTGCCCTGCCAGCGTAGCTCTCACGCTGCCAGGCGGACTCACGAAGGCCCCAAACGACTTTCGGGCCGATGAAGTTCATCGAGTCGCGATGGATGGGGCCGTCATCCTGCCCGGCCAGAACCACCACGATTTCGTGCTCCGGGCTCTCGAGGTCAACTGGGTTGGCCTCACTCATCACCTGCGCGCCCACATCGGCCTCGATGGCACTGCGGGACAACCCATCGATTCCAGTGCCTAGTTTGCGTGCACGGACAGCAAAGCTACCTTCCGGCAGATTGGAGCCCGCCCACTCAGCAATATGTTGAGCCAGTTCTCCATCTGTGATGCTCGAGTGCAGCCAGATTCGTCCAGCACTGCTCAGGACCTCGTCGAGCAAGGCGGCTCTGGAGAGCCGGCGAATCGCCGAATCGGTGTGCGGGATGTAGACTACTCTCGGATGGATGACCTCGAGGGGGCCTGTGAGTGCCTTGATCTCGGCTCTGAACAGATACGGATGCCATCCGCTGCCGATCAGAGTCAGTCCCTGCATACGCGCTCCTCCGTGCGGTCGGCGGCGGACTTCAACCCTAAATGCCTCGACCGCTACCGTGAACCACCGCAGCAGGGAGGAAAGCGAGAATGGGCTGTAACTTGCGCGATTTGGCTGTCATCGAGCCCCTCGAGATGAGTGATCTTTCAGGTCAGAGGGTGGCTGTGGACACCTTCCTCAACGCCTACCAGTTCATCACCTCGCTGACCGGCGAGGACGGCAAACCGCTGTCGTACAACGGCAAGCCCGTGGCCCACCTCATGGGATTCCTCGACCGTACCACCATGATGCTCTCAGAGGGCATCGACCCGGTGTACGTCTTCGACGGTCGGCCGCACGAACTCAAGCGCGAGACCCTGAAGGGGAGAAGGGAACGTAAGATGGAGGCAGTCTCTCGCTGGGAGGCGGCCGTCGAGGCGGGTGATATGACCGCGGCCAAGAAGCTCGGTCCCCAGACCGCTGAGTACACGCCCGAGATGGTGGCTGAGACCAAGCGGCTGTTCGAGCTCCTCGGAGTCACATGGGTCGAGGCCCCGATGGAGGCAGAGGGAGCGGCTGCGGTTCGCTGCGCGAGGGGCGAGGTCGGTGCTGTGGCCAGTCAGGACTGGGATACGCTGCTCTACGGCGCACCGGTGATGGTTCGCAACCTGACCGCGCACGGGACTAGGAGGTTCGGACGCGTGTTGCAGGCGGAGAGAATTGTGTTGGCCGATACTTTGGCCAAGCACGATATCACCCACGAGCAGTTAGTCGACCTAGGAATCATGATCGGGACCGACTTCCACCCGGGGATCAAGGGCATCGGCCCGAAGACCGGGCTCAAACTGATTCGCGAGCACGGCACTCTGGAGGCCGTTGCCGAGGCGAGGGGTTTCGAGCCGCCGGAGCGGCTCGACGAGATACGCTCGCTATTCCTCGAGCATCCCACCACGCCCGACGCGCTGCCTCACTCCACCCACGCGGTTGAGGAGGACCTGCGCGCCTTCCTACAGGACGAGCGCGGCTTCTCAGAGGGCCGCGTGCAGCGCGCACTCGACAGGCTGACCAGTGTGGCTCGGCTGCGCTCGTCGAGCCAGCCTACCTTGTTCGATTTCTGATTGGGGCGGCTCGCCCGGGGACTGAAGCGCCCCCGGGGAGCCTGTCTCCGCTACATCATCGCTCGACGACTGCGGGCTTGGCAGAACGAAGCTATACGGCGATCACAGGATGCCGTTGTCTTCTTCGTCGTCTGGGATACCGTCGCCATCATCGTCATCGTCTAGATAATCGGGGATGCCGTCGTTGTCGTGGTCAAACTGACCGGTCAAATCCCAGCCGTCGTTCTGCTCGAACCAGTCGGAGAGCCCGTCGTTGTCGTCATCGGTGTCGAAGCGGTCCTCTATACCATCGTTGTCGTGGTCGTACCGCCAGACTCCGACGATGCCATCGATCTCGTCGACATCGAGGATGTTATCGTTGTCATCGTCGTCGTCAACACCGTCGTTCAGTCCGTCGTTGTCGTGATCGCGCGAGTAGTCCTCGCCGTTCGGTCCAACGTCGTTCCAGTTGTCGATGCCGTCGTTGTCGATGTCGAAGTCCACGTTGTCCGGGACGCCGTCGTTGTCGTGGTCGTAGATGTCGGTGTTCGGGTTGCCGTCATTGACTTCCTCGCGGTCGTCTATGCCGTCGCCGTCGTCATCATCGTCCTCTGCATCGTCGATGCCGTCGTTGTCGTGGTCGTTCGGGTTGGCATCCTGGTTGTCTGGGATGCCATCGTTGTCATCATCGAAATCGAGATCATCTGGGATCCCGTCTCCGTCGTTGTCGTTCTCGCCGTTCTGGTCCTGGTTGTCGAGCTGCTGACTCTGCTGCTGGTCTGACTGCTGGCCTTGCTGACCCTGGTTGTTGTCCTGGGTCTGGCCCTGCTGCTGCTGGTTCTGACCATTCTGGTTGTCACCATTCTGATCTTGGCTCTCTTGCTGGCCTTGCTGGCCGCTCTGTTCGCCACCTTGCTGCTGCTGTCCCTGACCGTTGTCCTGTTGCTGGCCCTGCTCACCTTGCTGGCCTTCCTGGCCTTGCTGGCCATCCTGACCGGATTGTGAGCCTTGGTCCTGACCCTGGCCCTGCTGGCCGTTCTGGCCTTGACCCTGGCCTTGACCCTGGCCTTGGCCCTGGCCTTGACCCTGGCCTTGACCCTGGCCTTGACCCTGGCCTTGACCCTGGCCTTGACCTTGGCCTTGACCCTGGCCTTGACCCTGGCCTTGACCTTGGCCTTGGCCTTGGCCTTGACCTTGGCCCTGACCCTGGCCTTCGCCCGGCCCAGGTTGCTGCTCGGACTGTCCGCCACCATCGGTGCCGCCGTCTCCGCTGCCCTCATCGTTGCCGACGAAGTCTGGGTCGTAGGCGTCAGGTATGCCGTCGCCGTCGGAGTCCGAAGAGGATCCATCGTTAGGATCGTTCGGGAACGGGTCCTCGGCGTCGTTCGTCCCATCGCCATCGGTGTCTGCCGAGTTCGGGTTGGTACCCAAGGCATACTCCTGAGCGTTGGTCAGACCGTCGCCATCCGGGTCCGCGTTCGCATCTGCGGCCGAGTTGGGGTTGAGGCCGTAGGCCACCTCCCAACCGTCCGGCAGACCGTCGTTGTCGGTGTCTGGGTTGTTCATATCAGTTCCTGCATTCTGCTCCTCTGCGTTGGTCAGACCATCGCCATCCCAGTCGGCACCGCCGTCATCAGGATCCAGAGGGTCGGAACCGTCGGCGCTGACGCCGGTGGATCCTGCCATCATCACGAGAAGCAGAGCAATCAACATGCTCGCGTTCTTTGTTTTCTGCATTTTCATTTCACTTCCAAATTCAGTTCAGAGAACCCGCTGTTCTCTCTTTCCGGCGAATGCTCGCGCTATTGCGTGCGCGGGGACTCGAGCCGGGAGGTTCGGATGGTAGTCTGGAGCAAACCGAATCAATGGTTCTTCGACTGACAAAACGCTGCACTGAGCGTCATTTTGCTCGTCTCCGAAACCTACCTTATCTCTGCCTGCTCCTCCTCTACTGTTCATCCATTCTCACGGGCTTTCACAGGGAACCCACTGTTCCCTCTAACTTTCGGAGCACGTTGGGCTCTATTTCAAGGGTTCCCGTGACTGAATCACGGGGTGAGCCTTGCCAATTCGGCATTGAACCTAGCCGAGCCGAGGAAATGCAGCACGGGGGTCGCCAGAGTGGCGATGACCAGGACTACGAGGAAGACGCTCGACCAGAGCTCGATGCCGCTTCCCAGAGTGAGGTAGAGGAACCAGGCGACAGCGATGAAGAACCACAGGCGATAGCGTCGGCCGAACAGAGCGAGCCGGGACTTGGCCAGATCGTCGGAGTAGAGTTGCGGCACCTCCTCGGCACCGACGAGGTCGTTCTCCACCGCACATCGCACGCACACCTGGTAGCGCGGACCGTTTCCACTCACGAACTGGCTGAGAGGGTAGTTCTGAGTGCACATCCTGCAGGTGGGCATGTTCCTCGAACGGACCACAAAGGCGCGCTCCTTCAACGCTACGGTTAGCAGACCAGTGAGAGCCGCCCATCTGGTTCGCTACAGGTCTTCGGCTGTGACCCAGCCACTCTCGAGCCGCGTGAGCCAAGACTCCCAAGCAACTTGGAACAGCCTGCCTTGCGGCCTACCGATAGTCCTGCCATCGATAGTACCGACTGCCCGGATGCCCATTCCGCTTCCTACGACCAGCATCTCGGAGGCGCGCAGGATCATGCTCAGCGTGAGCCGGGCTCCGCTGACCGGGATGCCAGCTGCCTCGAGCGCTGGTCTGATCTGCTCGATGGTAACCGAGTCGAGCGCGCCCCCGCTGTGCAGCGGATGGTAGGCGACGCCATCGTGATCGAGCAGCAGTGGTGTGCATCTGTCGCCGTCGACGAGGATCTCGTCCTCGAAGAGGAGCGCTATGTGAGCGCCGTGGGCTATCGCTGTCTCCCTGGCGTTGATATGAGGTTGCCAGTCGGCGTGCTTGGTGCCTCGGACCGGCTGCTCCCAATTGGGTGCTGAGAGGGAGATGGCGTCGAGAGGTACCGTCGGCCACCTGTGATTCACGAACGCCTCGAGGAAGATTTCACCGGACGAGTCCACCCGGGCTTTGATCACGAAAGGCGGTTGGCCGTCGGCGGCTACGGGCTCGCCTGGCCTCTCCAGCGTGGCGAGCGCTTCGAAGATCTGCTTCGGTGCGTCAGCGGGCATCTCGATGTCCAGTCTCCTAGCGTGACGGGCGAGTCGGGCGAAGTGCATGTCGGCGGCTAGGAGGCCGCCTTCGCCGTCCCAGGCGACGCCTGACCAGACCGCGGAGCGGGGGTCGACCCTGTCGGACACGCTACGCGAGGGGAATCTTCGCTTCAATGCCTGCCTCGGCGATCAGAGCATGTCGTCTAAGAAGGACGGATCGACATCCTCGTCCGCCTCGTTCAGGTCCTCGGCCATGTCACCGAGGTCATCGAAGTCCAGGTCGTCGGCCATGTCGTCGAGGTCCTCTAGGTCGACGTCGCCGGACTCGTCACCGAGCAGCTCGTCGACCACCTCCTCCGAGGCTGCGGGCGCCTCGGCGTCCTCGTCGACGTCCAGTTGGGCGTCAGATACGGTAGCGAAGCTAGGAGCGTGCTCGTCGTTGATTTCGAGAGACTCCTCGGCATCGCTCAATCCGGCGGCCTCGCGCGTCATCTCCTCCTCGAGTTCGACTTCGAGCGCACCGAGCTCCCAAGGCTCGGGAGCAGTCGGCTCGCGGGGCCTGATCACCATCAGCGCACCGATCAGCACCATCACCGCTGACACCATGGCGATCAGCGTGTTCATGTCGCCGTCCATCAACTGGTCGTACCAGGAATCGCCGGCGCCTCCCTCGCTTCCCTCGGATGAGCCGAATGACGACTCCGACCATGGTCTGACCTCGAGCGGGTCGACGGCCAGCCGG
>Ga0208700_1000591_pt1 | contig 10053 bp, 8 predicted proteins | sample DeeseametaMP2016_FD_184179 | JGI IMG/M metagenome (GOLD analysis project Ga0208700, IMG submission 184179) | Marine microbial communities from the Deep Pacific Ocean - MP2016 (SPAdes) | ecosystem: Environmental > Aquatic > Marine > Oceanic | place: East of Hawaii, North Pacific Ocean | collected... | reverse complement strand
ACAAAGAACATCTGGAGGCAGCGTATCACATTTGTATTTTCCCCAATGTCACAATCACCATACTGCCGAATCATGCTTTTTGTATGATCACCGACCCGATTCGTGTAAACCAAACCAGGGAACGGACCTTCTTACTCACACCTCCGGGGACTCTGGATAACGAGTCGCACACTTCTATGTTTTTAGAATTGGTGAAATTTTGGGATATGGTCAACACTCAGGATTTGGGCATTGTCGAACGGGTCCAACTGGGCTTGAGCAACACCGCATTTACAGGCGGACGAATGTGTCCTAAATTCGAAGAACCACTGCACCGTTATCAAAACTGGGTGGCGGATCGAATGTGCGGTATTCACCGAGTTCCATCCGGAGATAACGATGCAAGGGTATAAAACTCTTTAACACTAGTACTTGATGTGGAGAATTAAGAGTGATTTGTCCCGTCAGGAAACCAGATCAAGAGATGAAATAAAATATTTTTTAATTTCAGAATTTTAAAAAACTATCCAAGCCAATACTAAAAAATAAATGGAATTATGCCTTTAGCTTCAGTTCAAGAAATAAAAGCTGGACGAGCCATTCAACATGGGGCCATGGAATTCTCAACAGCACCAGTTGATTTAGACACAGTAAGGCGTTATCGTTTACAACGTTTGCGTACAAAAATGGGAGAATTGGATGTCTCCGGATTATTGCTGTTCAATCAGATTAATACACGCTATGCAGTGGATGCGACAAATATGCAGATTTGGTGTTCTCATTATGAAACCCGCTGCGTGTTTGTAGCCCTGGATGGTCCGGTAGTTCTGTTCGATTATGCCAATCATCCTTACTTGTCTGAGGGCATACCAACCATCGACGAATACCGTGTACTGCCAGCCTTTTCTTTTTTCGGTGCTGGAGAACGTTGTCATGATTTTGTAAAAGAATTTGCTGCGCAAATTGAGGGTTTAATGAAAAATCATGGTGGCGGAAATCGTCGGCTGGCGATTGACATTCTGTCCCATACGGCTTGTGATGCTTTGCGCGAAACAGGTTTGGAATTGGTTGAAGGTGAGCAAATTGCGGAAACCGCAAGGGCAATAAAATCAAAAGAAGAACTGGTACTTATGCAAGCCTCGATGGATGTTTGTGAAGCGGGAGTTCTCTCTATGCATGAAGCCTTGGAACCGGGAATTACTGAAAACGGACTATGGGCGAAACTGCATGAAACGAACATTCGTCTTGGAGGGGAGTGGATAGAAACTCGTCTGCTTTCTTCCGGACCACGCACAAATCCATGGTTCAGGGAATGTTCGATGCGTCAGATTGAAAAGGGTGATATGGTCAGCTTTGATACCGATTTGATCGGGCCGTACGGGTATTGCTCAGACATGTCACGTGCTTGGGTTTGTGGAGAAAAACCAAATAACGAACAACGCCGTTTGTACACCAAAGCCTTTGAACAAATTGAACACAATATTTCAGTTTTGAAAGCCGGAATGACCTTCAGGGAAGTTTCAGAAAAATGCTGGCCGATTCCGGATGAATTTCTCGCTAATCGTTATACTACTTTGATTCACGGAGTAGGCTTGGCAGACGAATATCCCAATATCATACACTGCGAAGATTTTGATGACAAAGGCTATGACGGCTTGATTGAAGTCGGAATGACGCTTTGTGTCGAATCAGTAATAGGATCAGAAGGAGGACGTGAGTGTGTAAAACTTGAAGAGCAAATTATCATGACGGAAACAGGAGTTGAACGTCAATCAAGTTATCCATTTGCAATGGAAATGCTTTGAAGTCTGAATACAAGGTCTTTACTGTGGCATCTTTGCCTTCGAGATCAGATCTAGTCAGAATTTTTTAATTTTATTTACCATCAGGCAAAGACTCAAACCATTTCATACTATTAAAGATATGTCAAGAGAAAGAAAACGCAAGGGGCGGGCGCAGTCTCGAACTATTAACGGTATTCAACAGCAACCATGGAAACAGCCTCGTAATCCATACTCGCCATTTGAAATTGCAAGTGCCGATCAAATTGAAGAAATTCATCAAGCCAGTTTGCGCATTTTGCGGGAACTGGGGATTGCTTTTTTGGATGATGAGGCTCTGGATATTCTTAAAGAACACGGTGCAGAAGTGGACCGTTCTTCACAAATGGTTAAGTTTTCCCCTGAATTGATTGAGGAATATATCGCCAAAGCACCGTCACAATTCACGCTCCATGCACGAAATCCGGCGCACAATCTGGAAGTTGGCAAGAATTGGACTTTGTTTTCAATGGTGGGAAGTACGCCAAATTGTTCCGATACGGACAACGGAAGACGCCCCGGAAATTTTAAGGATTACCAAAATTTGATTCGACTGGCGCAATATTTCAACATCATTCACATGACCGGAGGTTATCCAGTGGAACCCATTGATTTGCCGGCAAATACAAGACATTTGGATTGCGCCCTGACACATTTGACACTGACGGATAAAGTTTTTCACGCTTATTCTCTGGGGAAACAACGCATTTCGGACACCATCGATATGCTTTGCATTGGACTGGAAACCACACGGGAAGAACTCAAAACACGTCCCAGTCTCATTTCCATTATCAACACTTCTTCACCGTTGCGGCTCGATGGAGTAATGATTCAGGGGATGTTGGAAATGATTCGCAACGGGCAGTCCGTTTGTGTGACACCGTTTACGCTTTCCGGCGCAATGGCTCCGATAACTTTGGCGGGGGCTTTATCGTTGCAAAATGCGGAAGCTCTGGCCTCTCTGGCTTTTACGCAAATGGAGGCTCCGGGTTCGCCGGTGATTTACGGCGGATTCACTTCAAACGTCGATATGAAAACCGGCGCACCGGCTTTTGGAACTCCGGAAATGGCCAAAACGACTTTGATCGGTGGACAACTGGCGCGACGTTACGGCCTGCCCTATCGTGCCTCCAATGTCAATGCCTGTAATACGGTCGATACTCAAGCCGGTTATGAGTCGATGATGGCACTTTGGCCATCGATCATGAGCCATTGCAATTTTGTCAAACATGCGGCAGGCTGGTTGGAAGGCGGACTTTGCGCTTCATTTGAAAAAGTTATTGTCGATGTTGAATTATTGCAGATGATGTCTGCTTTTCTGGATGAACTTTCTTTTTCCGAAGACGAAATGGCTTTTGAGGCCATTGCGGATGTTGGTCCCGGAGGTCATTTTTTTGGTACACAACATACTTTAGACCGTTATGAAACGGCATTTTATCCGCCCATACTATCCGATTGGAACAACTTTGGTCAATGGACAGAAGACGGTGCTTTCGACACTACTCAACGTGCCAACCACATTTGGAAACGAGCACTTGAGGATTATCAGCAACCGCCTATGGAAGAATCACGGGTTGAGGAATTGGAAGCATTTGTCGCAAGACGTAAAGAAAAGCCTGGAATCTCTATGCATTGAAAATGACATTACTTGCACCGGACGTTCCGGCACTCGCTAAACTTCCACTTTACGATCTTCCGTAAGCGACGTATTCAAACGGATACTCTGTGGAAAGAACTTGCCAACTCATTTGGGAAATTCTGTTTGAAACCGGCCAGTTATTGTACTGTAAAGAGTCAATCCAAAAAAGAGGCTCTTTCATCGTTTTTCAAAGGAAGGTTGAAAATTTAGCGGTAGTTGGTGATCTGCCCTGTTTTTTCGCTTGGCCTTGCGATAGCGGTAATCATCCTGCCGAGTTTAACTGAACCAATGGTTTTGCCATTTTCTGTAACGATTGCTTCGCTTACCTCAGCATTTGAAATAATCTGGAGCGCATCTTCAATAATCATATTCTTCTCGATCTCGGGTCCGTTCTTTAATTTCTTACTCTCCATAATGGAGGAAACACGCAGCACTCTACCTCGATTAATGTCCTTTATGAAATCGGTCACGTACTTATCTACGGGATTTAAGATAATCTCTTGCGGTGTTCCTTTTTGAACTACAAGTCCATCACGGAGGATCGCAATATTTTCTCCTATTCGTAGTGCCTCATCAAGATCGTGAGTAATAAATAAAATTGTTTTATGAAGTTCTTCCTGCAGACCCAGCAGCACGTCCTGCATGTCTGTTCTAATTAAAGGATCCAGAGCAGAAAAAGCTTCATCCATAAGAAGTATTTCAGCATCAGTGGCAAGTGCTCGCGCAAGGCCAACACGCTGTTGCATTCCTCCGGAAAGTTGATTTGGATAATAGTTTTCGTACCCTGCCAGACCAACCCTGTCGATCCATTGCTGACTTCTTTCTGAAGCGTCCTGCTTTGACACGTTTTGTATTGTCAAACCGTAACTGACATTTTCCATGATAGTATGATGGGGTAAAAGAGCAAATCTCTGAAAAACCATGGATGCAGTGTGTCTCCTAAATTCACGAAGCTCTGTTTTACTCATATCCAGTACATTCTGACCATCTACAATAATCTCTCCAGATGTGGGCTCAATGAGCCTGTTGATATGCCGGATCAGTGTCGATTTGCCTGATCCAGAAAGTCCCATTATAACCTGTATGCCCCTAGCAGGAATGTCGATGTTCACATCATTGAGTGCTAGTACAGAGCCATATTTTTCGAGAAGTTCTTGCTTGGAAATTCCATTCTGGACATGGTTGATCATACCAGTAGGATTTTTCCCGAAAATCTTATATAGATTCTTAATTGCTACTTTCGTTTCAGACGCCATGCTCACTTTCCAGGTGTTTCTGCATCCGTTTGCCAAATGATTGTGAGATTCTGTCAAATATAATAGCCAGAGCAACTATAGCCAAACCATTCAACATTCCAAGAGCCAGATACTGGTTGGAAACAGCACGTAGAACTGGTACCCCTAAGCCTTTCACGCCTATCATCGAAGCTATTACCACCATTGCCAAGGCCATCATAATGGTTTGATTAACACCTGCAAATATATTAGGCAAAGCTAGAGGAATTTGAACACCAAAAAGTTTCTGACTGTAGCTCGCTCCAAAAGATTCAGAGGCCTCTAGAACCTCTTTATTTACAAGCCTTATTCCCAGATTAGTGAGCCTTACTATAGGAGGTATGGCATAGATACAGACTGCTATAAGTCCTGGCACCTTTCCAATCCCTAACAACATCACGACAGGAATCAAATAGACAAAACTCGGAATAGTCTGCATCACATCCAATACAGGTGTGACCATGGACTGCAAACGATCTGAGCGTGACATCAATATTCCAATCGGTATCCCGACTGAGATACAAAGCAATGTGGAAACTGAAATAATAGCCAGCGTTGACATTGTGTCTTCCCACATACCGAAATACCCGATTACAAGAAAAGAACAAATTGTACCTGCTACTACTAACCAGCTTCTGGAGCCAATCCAGGCCATTATAGCAATCACAATTATAATCAGCGGCCAGTGGGCATTGATCAATAATTTTTCGAACCAAACTAGAAAATAAAGCAATGGATCAAAGAAGGTCTCGATACCATCACCATATGTTCTTGAAAAATCCTTAAAACTTATATCAATGTACTTTTTTAAGTCACGCAATTCCTGACGCTCCATTGTCGGAATTTTTTCAAACCAGCTCATCGAGGTATTTTTTTGGATAAAAGAATTAACGGACCTGCCGATCAAGAATTAAGGTCAGGTCCGTTAATTTTTTATTAGAGGGAGGATTTTACTTTTGATGCTACACTAGCAGGAACCCACTTGGTCCAAACATCTTCGTGTTTCTGTAGAAACTCTACTGCTGCATCTGCACCGCCAGCTTGATTATCTGCCATATAAACCAGCATGCCATTCATAACAGGACCTGGATATACACGCTTGGTAAAATAGTCAGCTGCGGGTCCACCAGCCTTTTTGAAACGATCCGTAACTATAGTATTTACTACAGATTTGGTCCAAGAAGAAGGCTTTGGGTTTGCACACTCCTGTTCCGGCTTAACGATACAGCCATCCCAGTTTTTGCTACCTGCAAATGGAACACCGAAAGGAACTTTAAACATGTTATACTTTCCAATCATAGAGGTTGGTGACCAGTAATATCCAAACCAGTTCTCACCTCTCTCAACAGCCTTAGCCATCGATCCATCAAGACCTGCCGCTGAACCAGGATCAACCAGAACCCAGCCTTTCTTTTCCATCTCAAAGGCACGGAAAAGGTTTGCATTAGCTAACTGACAGCCCCAACCTGCAGGACAGCCAACAAAGGCTCCTTTAGAGGGATCCTCTTTATCCGGGAAAAGATCCGGACGCTTCAAAATGTCCAAAGCTGTTTTCAACTGTGGATATTTTTTAGCTGTAGCGGGCGGAATCCACCAGCCTTCACCAAGACCTGTAATAGGAACCTCTGTGCCAATATGAAGACGACCTTCACTCACAGCCTTTGCTAATGGCTCCCTGACTGCATTGGCCCAAAGCTCTGCTGCTACATCAGGTTTACCTTTTTCATTCATTGATGTAAAGGTTGGCATTGTTGCTCCCGAAACAAGTTCAACTTCACATCCATATCCTTTTTCAAGAATGACTTTGTCAACTTGAGCCATCAATTGGGCTGAAGCCCAATTCATTTCTGCCATAGTCAGAGATCCACAAGCGGCAAAAGATGTTCCAGTGATAACCATGGCGGCCATCAAGACTACTATTAATGACAAGGTTTTTCGAATCATACGTTTCAACAAACTTTGTTTGTTTTGTAGTGTTTCAATCTCAAAAGACATAAAACAACTCCATTTAAGGTTAATCGAACTGCTGAACCGTGCGCAACAACTCGATCGAAAATCCAAGCAATCTTCATTGATCACTTGATAAGACTGCAGAATTTTTCCGGTTCGCTATCATGCTTTCCGGGCTATAATTAGCCTTGGCCTGATCAAAACCAGAAGAATCCAGCACTACTCCACGGTAACTTTAACGTTACACCTTACAGCAGATAAAATTGAGGTGTCAAGGTTTTTTTGTAATTTTTCTAAAATAATTACATATTTCTTTGGTAGAGTGCACTCAACCCTATTTTTATATCACTTTTTTCGTAACCAATATAACGGCAAATTCGAGGGGTTCTTTGACTGTGCTATCTCGTCTTTGAAGCAAATTTATACCCGACATGAAATCTCCTGTCAACTTGCAAACAAATATCTCCATTACATGACTCCTCCTATATTCGTTTCTGTTAGAAAAGCTACTTCAGACTGTGTAATACCTGCATAATAGCAAATTGAATAATAGTAAATATCCACTTCCACTAAACTGATTACCATTAACTATACCAAGCAATAACTTTTTCAATATAAAAGTAGAGTCGTAACTAATTGCTTTTTAATGAATCGGAATTTAATATTCTTATTTTCAGTTTTTCGGAACTAATAGTTCTGTTTTTATCCCAATCTTTTTTCTCAATTATTTTAAACACTAATCATAATTATCTTACTGTAATTTAATACTATTATTTATTTAACATTATTTATTTGTTTTATTGACTCCGGAATTTTATCTACCAAACTCAATCTGATTATAATAAACAGAACTATTAGTTCTTATTTTATAATTTATTTTACTATTATTTAATATTATCAGTCATTTATAACTTGGCATTGCGTATGCAGTTGATTGCGTACAGAATTCGAATCTTGAGAATCCTGTTATCTCTCAACTATAATTAGCAAAGTAGAAAATATGAAAGTACTTTTTGGAGAATCAGACTCCTTCGAAAGCAATATGACCATAGAAACAACGGACGATCTCCAAGACAACCTTGAGCAACAAACTAAATGGTCCATGGAAATTTTGCCCCACAATTTTGCTGACGTGTCGTTGATTCCGGATTTTATAAACGAAGTCTATATCACCATGATTCCAGGCGCTGCTTGTTGGGAAACTATCCAGACTGCTCAACAAATTAAAGCTGTTGGGAAACATGCTGTACCGCACATTGCAGCACGAAGTTTTGCCGGAGTTGAGGAATTGAGTGCATGTCTTTCCGGACTTCAGGAAGCAGGAATCGAGAGAGCCTTGTTGATCGGAGGTGGTAATTCTCAACCGGCAGGCGACTTTAGCTGTGTAATGGATTTATTGAAAACAGGTTTATTGGCAAAATACGGAATTAACGCTTTTGATTTTGCCGGCCATCCGGAAGGAAATCCGGATGATCCAAATTCTGAATTCCATTTGCTTGAAAAATTGCGCTGGACTGCTGAACGTGAAATTTCAGCCCGCATTGTGACACAATGGTCCCTTGATGCGAAAAAAACAAACAACTGGATTTCAGATCTGCGAGAAAAGGGAGTCAGTAATCCAATTCATATTGGAGTTCCTGGTCCATCAACCATAAAAACATTGATGCGTTTTGCCAAGGTTTGCGGAGTAAAAGCTTCTACAAAGGTTTTGCGTAAACAGGGATTGAGTCTCAGCAAATTGATGTTTGTTAATAAACCTGATAAAATAATTTCAGGATTACGTGGCTATGACCAGCTTCATCTTTATCCTTTTGGAGGTATTGAAAAATCTGCAGCATGGCTAACAGAGTGGCAAACAAATGTAAGTTTTGAGTAATTTGTTCACTAAAATTTCAAACTTGATGATCTAGTAAAAAAGTCATAATCTAATACTCTTGAGAATCATTTCGAACGAAGCGAGAAATCTTGTATAAGCGACTATTCAAGAGATTATTAAAATAATATACTTTTAGCTCAAGACCTGACAACACACGTCCCATACCTCAAATCATGCCTCTTTCTTCGAAAGTTCCGGACGCACGAGTTGTTTTTACTCCCTCAGGAAAACGCGGATATTTTCCAGTAGGGACTCCTGTATTACAGGCCGCACAAAATTTAGGGGTCGACATTGATTCGGTTTGTGGAGGTCGCGGAATTTGCGGGCGTTGCCAGATTGTTCAAGCTACAGGAGAATTCCCCAAACACAGAATTAATTCCAAAGCAGAAAATATCTCGCCACTTTGTGAAACTGAGAAAGCATATGCAGAGCGTCCCAAAAAATCACTTGCAGAAGGCAGAAGACTCAGTTGTGCAACCAAAATATTAGCTGATTGTGTGATTGATGTGCCACCGGACAGTCAGGTACATCAGCAAATTATCCGCAAGGATGCAGAAGCCTTTGATATTGAAATCATTCCTCCAGTACAGTTGCATTACGTCGAAGTCTGGGAGCCGAATATGTATGATCCTTCTGGAGATTTGCGTCGCCTGCGTGAAGCTCTTGAACGAGAGTGGCAACTCAAGAATTTACGCTTTGGTCCCGGAATGCTGTTGTCATTGCAAAGGGAGTTGAGAGAAGGTAACTGGAAAGTTACCGTAGCTGTGGATTATCTGGGACAGGTAATTGCGGTATATCCCGGCTTTAGAGAATCATTATGCGGCCTAGCCGTAGATGTCGGATCAACCACAGTGGCGGCTCACCTCTGCAATCTCAGAACCGGTGAGGTACTGGCTTCTGCCGGAGTGATGAACCCACAAATACGCTTTGGTGAAGATTTGATGAGCCGCGTTTCCTACGTGATGATGCATCCAGGAGGTGATCTTGAAATGACAAAAGTAATCCGTACTGCTATCAACGAACTTGCAGTAAATGTTACCACTCAAGCCCAACGGGAATTAGACGAAATAGTAGAAGTTTCATTTGTCGGCAATCCGATTATGCACCACCTCTTGCTGGGCATCAATCCGGTTGAACTGGGCGGAGCACCATTTGCTCTGGCCACCGATGAAAGTGTAAGAGTTCGAGCCAGGGATTTAAACTTAACGCTACATACTAACACACGATGTTATGTTTTACCATGCATCGCAGGGCATGTTGGAGCAGACACTGCAGGAATGATTCTCTCTGAAGCACCATATCTGCGGGAAGCAATGACACTGCTGGTCGATATTGGTACAAATGCAGAAATTGTTTTGGGCAACAATGAGCGTTTGTTGGCTGCATCAAGTCCTACAGGTCCGGCTTTTGAGGGGGCTCAAATTTCTTGCGGACAACGGGCCGCTCCGGGTGCGATTGAGCGGGTTCGCATAGACCGTGAAACTTTGGAACCACACTTTCAAATCATCGGCTGTG
>Ga0208700_1000577_pt1 | contig 10236 bp, 9 predicted proteins | sample DeeseametaMP2016_FD_184179 | JGI IMG/M metagenome (GOLD analysis project Ga0208700, IMG submission 184179) | Marine microbial communities from the Deep Pacific Ocean - MP2016 (SPAdes) | ecosystem: Environmental > Aquatic > Marine > Oceanic | place: East of Hawaii, North Pacific Ocean | collected... | reverse complement strand
CCGACTCCACGATCATAGAGCGATAGACCTGACTTTTCGATTCTCCTATGGCCAAGCGCATACCGATCTCTCCGTAGCGGCGCAAACCATTCATTAGACCCATGTTCCACAGTACTATCATGACAATAACCAAGAATATTACCAGCATAATGGCCATGGCGGCATTACTGAAATCCACCATGGTACCCATCTGGTTGGCATCCCGAAGGGCCATCATGATTGGGCTAAAAATATCGGTGCTATCCTTATGGTTGATATTGTATTCCGTACGCATGGCAACAGCGGCTTGATCTTCATAATAAAGTGAATTGGTGTAGCCCAAAATCTCTGAAGCAGCATTTTCCATGTCCAGTGCCAACCGAGCACCTGATATATCCACAAGCATCATATGCCTGTCCACCGGGCCTAAATTCAGTTTAAAAGTGCCAACCACGGTAAAGTTGTAGGTGGTAAAAGCATTGTACATGGTGGATCCGATTAAGGTTACAGATTCACCGGAGGAAAGCCCCAGCCGGCCGGCCAGTTTGGTGCCGAGCAATACTTCATTCGCATTCTCAGGAAGCCTTCCAGTTACCAAACGCCGTTCAAGTTTCCAGATTTCAATTTGTCGGGAATCAAGTGAAAGAAAATCAATACCCAGGGCATAGACAGGTCCCTGCGCATGGGTTTCGCCATTTTCATCTGGTACATCCAAGAGTCCGCCAAACGTGATCCGCGGCGTCCAGAAATAATCTGGGTGTTCCCGGTTCAGCTCCCGGCCCAACTGTTCCGCGTTTAGCAGGGCCAGGTCATTGGGTAGAAGCTGGTTTTCTTCATGATAGGCCCTGGTCATGACCTTTACGTGGCCTGTGGATACCACGGCAGAATCAAGAAACATGCTGTTCATAATACCAGTGAGAAACCCCTGAAATAAAATAATCATGGCCACAGTCAGTGTAACCACAATAACTGGAAAAAGACTCCTGGATCGGTCCCGAAGTATTCCTTTGGTTAAAAATGTGATCATACGGCTACCTTTCCACGCAAGGCATCAGTGGGTTTCATCCTGGCGATGCGGCGGGAAGGCATATAGCTCACAATAAGCACAATGATGGATACGATAATAGTTGTGGTGATGAGTAATCCAATGGAATAAACAGGAATTAGGCGTTTCGCTATAATTAAGCCCATTTGCCCCTCAGAATAATCAATACCAAGGTTGATCCCATAAGCTCCAAAATACCAGAGCACCGGTCCAAAAAGAATCACGGTCATGATGACGGCCAAGAAAGCATTGAGTCCACCTTCAAGGGTAAACAGTCCCACCACCCGGGAGCGGGTCATCCCCAGAGCCATGAGGGTACCGATCTCTTTGCCGCGACGAAAAATAGACAACACCTGGGCGTTAAAAATTCCCATGGCTGCCAGAGCAAGAAGTATAATATACATTATTGCCGCATTGGGCTCATCTGCTTTAATGAGGGCCTCCATATCCCGGATCAGGTATTTTACATCACGGGGAACCCAGTCACCCTTATTTTCTACGATTGACAATCCTTCAGCATAGGTCACATAGGTAGCTTCCCCTTCCATAGCTAGCATGGCCTGGGCCTTTTCCAGCGGTACCCAGATATGACCCATGTCCAACTTGAAATTTTCCGTGTCCATAATATGAACCACAATACCTTCATCAGCATCGTAGGTGCGTTCGGCGTCCAGCCAGCGAATGGTAAAGGAATCGCCCACTTTCAGCTTGGCATCATTGGCCATGCCCTGTCCGATCAACACCGGGATAGTGATTTCATCATTATTGGCCAACATTTGCGTAGGCATGTTGACAATATTCTGTACTGGATTTATCCCCTTCATGATCACCGGCATGATGCGCCCATTGGGATAGATTGAAGCCTGGCTCACCAGTACCGGTATAGCTTTTTTCTGATCCACAAGTGCTCTGACAGCATCCGGTGGAACAGAGTGAGCATCTTCAAAGGTCATAGGATCCAGGGGATCATACTCGGGATGCCAGTAGGCACCGCCGGCAATCTCCGTATTTATGGAGACCTGCATGGCGTGTTCCCGCATGCCGTCGTACATGGCGGAGATGAAGATGATCATGAAAAAAGATATTGCGGTAACAAAAACATTAAGCCAGGTGCGTAGCTTTGCACCAAGGAGATTTTTCATCGCGATTTTAAACAGCATTTCTATTTACCAGCCTTCGGGTTATCAATTTGTTCATCTTTCGTAATCTGACCATCATCCAGATGGATAATCCGCCGCAGGTAGGCCATGATCTTTTCATCATGGGTGGCAAAGATGAAGGAAGTAGAGAGCTCTCTGTTCAGCCGCACCATAATTTTCATAATGTGATGAGAATTTTCCGCATCCAGGTTAGCTGTGGGCTCATCTGCAAGTATCAGTGCCGGTTGGTGAACAATAGCCCTGGCAATGGCCGTGCGCTGGCACTCGCCGCCGCTGAGCATTGCCGGACGGGAACCTGTCTTATCGCTGAGTCCGACCCATTCTAAGGCCTGAGTGACCCTTTTTTCCCGTTCGGTAGGATCCACCTTGTTCAAAATTAGGGGAAGTTCTACATTCTCAAATACGGAGTAAACCGGCAGTAGGTTGTAGCTCTGGAAAATAAAGCCCATGCTCTTCCGTCTCAACCTGGCGCGCTCACCATGGGATGTGTTGTTCAGGGCCATGCCCAGCACACTCACTTGTCCTTCACTGGGGGAGTCCAGTCCGCCAATAATGTTGAGCAGGGTGGTTTTGCCGGAGCCGGAGGGTCCGACCAGGCCGGTGAATTCACCCTCGGCCAGGATCAGGTTCACATTCTTAAGAGCAGTGAAAAAATCACCCCCCACAGGAAACCGTTTAACCAAATTTTGAATTTCAACAACAGAATTATTTGCCATAATTTTTCCTAATGATCATAAATAAACATGAATTGTAACCCAGCACCATATCCGGCTAATGTCTTTGGTAAATATTCTTCCGTAAAATTGTAATCAGATCTTTTTGGGCTCAGCGACAAAATCAAATTTAAGCTATAATGATCATAGGTTGCGCTCCACCGCAGATAATTGTAAGCCCGATTTTCATCCCAGTCTAATTGAGAGATCAACATAATCTGATGTATCATTCCCAAGGGTATACTTGCCATAAATGCGGTAAATGTTTGAGAAGTATTTGAACCATTTTGCTTTTGGTCAATATATAAAGACTCTGTCATAATCAGAATTCCGCTGGCGAGGGGCAGTGTGTAATCGGCACCCATGGTGACCATTTTTATTTCAGAATTATCGGAAAAAATATAGGCTCCTTCCATCCATGATCCAATATATCCATCATAGCGAAGATCCATGGCAACACGCTGATGAGGTCCCGAAATAATGACCGGGAACTGCCCTGCTGACTGGGGTGTCACTGTTGGATCCTGGTGATAGGTCAAACCCCACTCCCCGAAACCAGTTGATAGTTCTGCTCGTCCCCCAAATGAAATCGTATCCTGATTGGAGTTAATCAACCACGACCAGATAGATAATGAATTAGATGGAAAAACACGCAGCCGAAATGCTTCCACACCATCCGTTTGACCCGTTGGATCTTTGAGATCGATGGTATCAAACCAGGAGAGAGTCCGTAAAATTTGAGACGGCCCAAAAACAATTTTCTGCAAGCCAAGTCGCGCTTCAATTTTTTCACTGGAATACCGCACCCACAAACGATGGTGATTTTCATAATTATTTAAAAGGGAATCTGCGGAATAACTGCGGTCGAAACGATAGGCCCATTCCATATCAATAAATTGGGAAGCGGATAAATCTCGTGATAAAGAAAGAGTGGGGATGTATCCAATTGATGATTCAAATGAAGATTGATTTTGCGGCGGATCATTTCCTGTGAGTCCACTGATCCAAAATTGACCTTTTATTAAAAAGGGCTGTGCTGCAGTTGTTTCTTGCGGGATTAGCAACATTAAGGCCAATATTATAAGAAGGTTGTTTATATTATTTGTATGATACAAAGAATTATTCAACTAGTACTTTTCTGTTAATAATGGAAGTTATGCTATCAATAAAATTACGACTATAGCGGAACTGTCCTGCTGTGCAATTGTAGTTAGAAGGAAAAAGGCGGGAATGAGCATGGTCTAGTTTAGTCTCTAGCCCATTGCAGGTCCAGCAGGGGTAAAATATGCAGTTGGGTCATATAATCATTAGGATAGCCATCAGGATACAAACCATAAATTAGCTTATACCCAAAGGAAATATGAAAACGCGGCGATTTTTCCCAGGTCACCACGCTTTTATGCTCCAAGGCCATGGAACCTTTCATACCAGGAATCAGGAAAAGATCTCCATCCACAAGGTATGTCCAATTGCGCTTTAAACGACCATTCATGTCTGTGCCCAGCCGGAGGAGCCAGCTATTATAGTACACCGCTAAACGATGATAGACCAGCGGTAAATCTATAGTGGACTCCATTGCCAGATCTGCGCTGCCCAAGGCAATTGCAACACCGGCTTTTGCTGAAAACACCCGATCTTGATCCAGCGGTTTGCTGGCAACTATTGTGTTCCATAATGAAAACATATGTGGTATTTCAAACTCGGGTGATATCATGGCGAACATATTAGGCCCACCTATGTCCATGCCCAGGGGGCTTTGCAGTTTTTTAAGTAATGGTGTGGGATAATAAAATGAATGGACAGTTGATATAGTCCACTCGCCTTTCTGCGGCCAGCGCTGTTTTACTGTTACGTTCGGCATCAGCAATGAAGATAATTTGAAAAAGGAAATTTCCCTATTTTCACTTTGTCCCCAGCGCACCGGCTGAAAAAGTCCATATTCCCAGCGACCTTGCGGCAATGTATACGCTGTTCCGGACAGCCATTCTCCTTGTGCAAACACTTGGCTGAATAAAATAGTTAAGATAATAATTTTTTTCATTACTCTAATATAATTGCACAACTGACCGGCGCATGGTCTGATAGATGAATGGTCTCTTGTATTGCCCCCTGGTAAGTGGTTCCACTGCCGGATGCAACGTTTTTATTAGTAAAAATATAGTCCAGTTTACGATCCCACCATCTGTTCACAGATGTGCTGTGTGTATTATGGTTAGCTGTAACAACTTCCGTTAAAGAAATTGCTGAATTGTAAGTATCATACAACGATTTCAGCAGCAGCGGTTCATTTTCAAAATTATTGAAATAACTGCCTTCCAAATGTGGTCCGCCATCCACGTCTGTGTGAAATATATCATTTTCACAGGCATCTTCATCACAATAATCTATATTCGCACCAGGAGGAACAGAATTCAAATCTCCTCCAGCGACAAAAACATATCCCGCTACATCCATTTCATCAAGAACTTCCTTGAATTTATCAATATGTTTTTGTTTCGTGTCGTCCGTTGCAAAGGCGGTGGCATGGACATTCACAGCATAAAAATCATCTTGATCAGGGATAGCTATTTTTGCTTTCAAGATATTTCTGCGCAAGTAGAACAATAGGGTCAGGTCATCCTGGTCGCCCCTTAAGGGAAGCTGAACACGTTCAGCTGATTCTATGTCCCATTTGCTTAACACAGCGTTGCCAGCATCAATACGACCAATGCCATCGCTGGGAATCGTTTGCGCTTTCCACATGGACGCATAGGCGGCGTAATTCATGTCTGTATGATCCAGCAACCATTGCACCTGGTCAATGTATTGTGTGCGTTTGGATTCTCGATCGATTTCCTGGAATAGAATAATATCCGGATTAATGATATCGATTTCTGCAGCAACAAGCTCCAGGGCATCGAGCACTTCATTTTCTGTAAAAATACTTCGATCTCCGCAAGAGTCGCCAAAAAATGGCAACCGGCCAATGCCAAAGCGGATATTCCACGTGAGCACTTTTAAAGACCCTTCGGGCGATGAGGCAGTACTAATATTTTTGGCTTCGTATAAAACAGCTTTCTCCACATCATCAAAAGTGGTGACCAGCGGGTCACAGCTAAAAAGGAACAACGCCAGTATATATAAAAATGGTTTACCTTGTCTCATTGGTAAGAACTTATTAAAGATTCATAACGCGTTGCAGTATTTCGTTATCGTCCGGGAAAAAGCCTGAAGGTATTAATCGTGGAATTAATTCTTTCAGTTTTGGACTGCGAGAAAACACATCCTCAAATATCGGCAATGCCATATCCAGATTTCCTGCCGTCACTAGCGTGACGGCTGTCCAAAATGGCAGTTCGGGATTTTCCGGATAGTATTTTGCTGACAGTTTATATTCTGCTAGGGCTTTGTCCATTTCCCCTAATTCCAGATAATGATCACCTTGATTGGCATGTTCATAGGCCCTGTGAACTCTTATGAGTCGTTTCAATTCCTGTATTGGCTCTGGATGGTCCTCAATGCGCAGTTCCATTTTAATATCCTTCCACTCCACACCTGTAGGTTTTCCGCTTACAATTAATATAGCTGCAGATTGTTTACCCCGCAAATCACCCCCTTCCGCTTGGGCAGCTTCCAACGCAGCCAGCATGCGGTCAGCCAGGTCACCCGAACTGTTTTCAAAGGCATCTGCCATGGCATCCCATACGGTAGCTTTTTCCATAATGTTTGCCTGCACAGTATAATTTTTACCTATTTTGAATCCTGCTTCGGCAATGCATTTTTCGCCAGTATGGCTGGCCACATTACCATTAGCATCCACCATCCCCACTTGGCGGACTGCAGCGCCTTCGTCTTTAGCTATTAGTTTAGCCAGTGCTTCATTGGCAGTTAATCCCTGTGCCATTAGTTCCAAGCCGTGAGGACCGTATTCCACCTTGACAATGGATTGTGTAGCCACTGCACCTACGCCTGCTTGCGCCCAGGTAACAAGCGAACCCACAGAAAACCAATGGCTTTGCACAGCCACGCCCAGTTCACCCGTTTCTTCATCAAGGGCCACAATGGAATAGGTGTTCACCGGCCGAATACCTTGAGCTGACATTATGTTGACTGTGATCAATAAAATGGATATTAAAATGTGTATACGCATACTTGCTCCTTTTATCAGATGGAGATTAAGGAAAATTGGTCTTTTGATCAATTCATGCCTACATTCTGGTATAATGAAATATTTACGTTATCTGGGAATGCCCCTCCTTATTTTAATGGCTATTTATTTTGGCGCCAAGGGACAATATTGGGCCTGGGTATATTTGCTTATTTTGGATACCATTATCATTGCCGGGGACGCGTTTCTCGGTGATGATAAAACAACCCCGGAATATCGTTATCCAATGCTGCTGACTCTCCTTGTATATATTAACTTGCCTGTTTATCTCATTTTTCTAACGATTGCTATTTATATGAGTGGTAGCGTTTCACTGCCAAGTTTTGAGCAGATTATTTATTTAGTGACCGGGAGTGATATTGCCTTAACTCGCCATGGAACTGCTGTCTGGCATTTAGCAGGTTATGTTTTTACTGGGGGGCTCCTCATGGGATCAGCGCTGACAATTCCTGCCCATGAACTGGTACACCATAAAAAGAAAAAAATGGATTGGTTGATTGGCAATTGGATGATGGCCTTTACCTGCGACAGCGCCTTTGCCATTGAACACGTTCATGGACATCATAAGAACGTTGGCCTGGCGACTGACCCTGCTACTGCCAAACGCGGTGAAAGTTTTTATCTGTTCTTTTTAAAGGCTTCACTCCAAGAGCACCGTGATGGCTGGAAGATCGAAAATGAACGTTTGAAAAAACGTGGACATGGGCTGATCAGTGTATATAACCGCATGATTAGGGGCTACGCTCGCAGTTTTCTTATCCTGGCGGCTACTTATTATATAGGTGGATTCGGCGGTGTTATCGTGTTTTTGGGTATTTCCATAATCGCCAAATTATTTTTGGAAATAGTGAATTATATGGAGCACTACGGTTTGGTGCGGGCTCCGGGAACACCCGTGGCGCCTCGCCATTCCTGGAATACAAACAAACGCGTCAGCAGTATTCTGCTCTACAATCTTACTCGCCACTCTCATCATCATGAACAAGGCAGCCTGGAATTCTGGAAACTGCGCCCGTATCCTGGTGCGCCGGAAATGCCTTATGGCTATCTGACAACGTTATATCTGGTAGCATTTTTTCCCTGGGCTTACCGCAGGATGATGGAACCACGCTTGGAAGACTGGCGCAATACCTACGCCACGGAAGAAGAAAAAGTCTTAATGTCTTAAATTATAGCATAATGAAAAGAAGACAATTTATCAAATTAGGTTTGCTGGGAACCGCAGCGACCGGAATCGCGCCGGGAACTTTCCTAAAAGGAAGAGATTGTGATCTCACCAGTGATGATATCCTTGGGCCTTACTGGTCGCAAAACCACCCTTATAGAACCGTGCTTGCTCATACGGATGAACCTGGAACACGCATTTTTATTTCAGGTATGGTGCAGGCTAACGATTGTGAAACACCTCTGCACAATGCCATTGTTGATGTTTGGCATGCAAATGACAGCGGGTGTTATACTGTTTTCCAAGAGTGTAATTCAGGTAATCCGGAAGAAGACCCCTACAATCTTCGGGGGCAAATGCTCACCAATGAAAATGGCGAATATGCCTTTGAATCTATCTGGCCGGGACATTATGGAAGTAGGCCTAAACATTTTCATTATAAGATCACCACACCTGAAAACCAGGAATTGGTGACTCAATGTTATTTTGAGGGTGATGCGCAAATTGATGAACAATGGGAAAACAACCATCCTGGACTGATCATACCTTTGGAAGAAAGTGACAATGGACTTTATGGTGTATTTGACATTATAATGGACGAAGAGGCTCAAGTCGGAATAGAAAACGAGCTAGTGACTGTTCCGGAAAAAGCGTTTTTAAATCATAGCTATCCCAACCCTTTTAACAATTCGACTCAAATTGAATTTGGTCTCTCAAGGTCGGGGCACGTCAGTATCAGTATCTATAATGTGTCCGGGAGATGGATCACTAATTTAACTGAGCAAAGTTGGCGGGCGGGAACCCACCTGTTAAAATGGAACGGACAGGATTCTTCTGGAAAGATGGTTCCTTCCGGTTCATATCTGGTGGTAATGAAAGCTGCCGGATTTACCGGATCGAAAAAGATTTTATTGCTTAAATAATCAAATCTCTTCAAAGACACCTGTTTTTTTATTCTTTTGTACTTTATCATGATCAAAACACCGTCCATGCATGGCAATGTAGACACCATGTGGCAAACTTTGCACAAAGCCCAAGGCTGCACCCAGATTAAATAACCCATCTGAACTGCCAAACTTAAATGGGATCATTGCGCCGGTGAGAACAATGGTCTTTTCCAAATTACCGCTTGCCAGAATCTTGGCTGTAGCGGTCATGGTGTCCGTCCCATGGGTAATTACGATCTGATCCTCTTCGGCCTGTTTACAATTATCGAGAATCAGTTGCCGGTCGTCATTAGTCATATCCAAACTGTCGATCATCATCAGGGTGCGGATATTGATATCAATACGGGCACGCCCCAGTTCCAATATTTCACGCATGTGCGTACCTTTGAAAAACAGCTTGCCTGTTATTTCATTGTATTCCTTATCAAAAGTGCCGCCGGTTATGAAAATTCTGGTGGCCATTATTACAATAGTTTCAACGCATTTTCCGGGGGTCGACCTATAACAGCTTTATCCCCTTTAACAACGATCGGGCGTTCAATGATCTTGGGGAAGTGGGTCATTGCCGCAATGAGAGCCCTATCATTGTCCAATGTTTCCATCAAATTGTTTTCCTTGAAATCTGCTTCGCCCTTACGCACAAATTGGTTAGGATGTTTTCCAAGTTTAGCGGCAAGATCTTTTAATGTAGTCCCGGTGGGGATGTCCTTTAAATATTCAATGATGGTGGGTTCAATGCCGTTGTCACGCAACAGCTGTAGGGTCTGCCTACTCTTGCCTCATCTAGGGTTATGATAGATTGTAAATCCGTCCATTTGTGGTCAATCCTTTCTCGGTTAGGTGTGATTTGGTCTGGTAAGTTAAGGTTGTAATACCTGTATCATCAACTGTGTCATTAAGGCTCACTATGAGGTAGCATAATGTCATTTGGAAGGAAGTAATTTGGAAGGAAGTCTTGTAATACGCCCCTACGTCAAGGACGCAACGCCAATGATACGGTAACTGTGTCTGTTTCAATATTCCCCACCACCCAAATATTATTTTCATCGATAATGGCCACATCATTGAGGTAACTGCCTC
>Ga0208700_1000576_pt1 | contig 10244 bp, 7 predicted proteins | sample DeeseametaMP2016_FD_184179 | JGI IMG/M metagenome (GOLD analysis project Ga0208700, IMG submission 184179) | Marine microbial communities from the Deep Pacific Ocean - MP2016 (SPAdes) | ecosystem: Environmental > Aquatic > Marine > Oceanic | place: East of Hawaii, North Pacific Ocean | collected... | reverse complement strand
ACCAACCCTGAGTCAAGCCAGACGTGAAACCCGACCGCGAACTCACCCGGGAAGTCCACGGCCCTCTGGTGAACGTTGCTCTCGATAATCCCACCGTCACCAGTACCCCGCCCCCTATGGCTTCCCGATGGTGGTGTCTCTGAAACAAGAAAAGCCCCCTCAAACAAGGGGGCTTCTTTCATCTTTGGCGCCGGGCAAAAAATGGCGCGGGTGCCGGGTTACTTGAACAGCTTCCGCACCAAGGGATCATCTGATTTCCTTGATTGTGACTTCGCTTGTTCCAATGTGACGATATTCCAGCGTTATTGTTTCGCCCCGGCTTGTAGCCTGCACTTTCGCTCCATCAACGGTCACGATGAATGGGGAAGAAAGGAGCGTCGTCGGAATCGTCACCGTAGTCCTACCCAACGTGCCGGTCGGGCCAGCGGCGGTGAAGTCTATTCTCCTTTCGTCCTGATCCAAAACCAGACCGTAAACATGGGATGTTGACTCAACCTCAAGGGTATTGCCCTTCAACTCAAACACATACTTGACCGTCTCTAGCGGTTCCAAGATGGCACGGTATAGGTGGCGCTGCTGGTACGCGTGCTTAGGACCAGTCTCCATGGAGATATACACTACCCGCCCGGTCGCATCCACCTCAACGACCCGGTCATGGCCAAATCGTAAACTCTCTGAAACCAGCGGTAACCCCAGGTTCACCTCATACCACTGCCCCCCGCCATCTTTGGTCTTGTACACGCCTTTGGTCGTCGCCGCATATAGAACTAATGGGTTTATCGGGTCCAAGGCTAGGTCATACACAGGCCCCTTAGGTAAGCCTGTGGTTGAAGGTTCCCAGGTCTGTGCACCGTCTATAGTCTTATCTACCCCACCATCTGTAGCCACATAAAGGATGTTCGGATCCAGAGGGTCTAGTTGAAGGTCGTTAGTGTTCAGATCGCCCAGACCGTGGTTTGCCGCTGACCAGTGCTCTCCGCCGTCGGTGGTCTTGTAAATGCCTATCGCCGTCTCTGATTCATACGGGGAGGTCATGACATACGCGATATCTGGGTCGGTAGTATGGACCACTATCGCGTTGATTGAGGTCTGCACATTAACAGGGAAACCATCGTCCATTTCAGCCCAGGTGACTCCGCCATCACGCGACTTGAAGATCAATGGAGCGGCGAGGTCAAATGTCACCGGATGAACCGTATCAACCACACTACCGGCGTACACCACCCCGGCATCTGAAGGCGCGACAGCTAAACCGTGGAGATGAAGATTTGGCCGTTGGCTCTGGAGAAAAAGACCAAGGTCCCTCACTCTTTGGTCCACTCCATCAATAATGTCTTCGGTTAGGTTCTGCCAACTCCCACCACCATCCGTCGTAACCACCAGTTGACCGGGGTTCACGTAGCTCGAAAACGTGGTGGGCGGTAGAGGACTCGAACCTCTGACCCCCTGCGTGTAAAGCAGGTGCTCTAACCAACTGAGCTAACCACCCAATTTTGTGCCTACCGACAGTAGATAACTGATTTAGCGTTGACGCACACCGCTCCGACAGTATATAACTGGACATAATTATTTAGCTTTACGGCGGTGTTTTTCATGGCTAAATCGGCCTCAACCACGGCTATTGTAGCAGGCGGCGATATCGGTATTAACCTCGAATCCTTCGGTCGCCACCTTGCCGCCGAGAACATGAGTCCTCGGACCCAAGAGACCTACTCCGAATCGGTGCGTCAATTCCACACTTTCTTAGCGGACCAGGGGATGCCGCTCGAAGTGTCTCGTATCCACCGGGAACATATCGAGGCGTTCATATCACATCTTCTAGGGAAATGGAAACCCGCGACCGCCAATAACCGGTTCCGTGGTCTTCAAGGATTCTTCAAATGGCTTTCCGACGAAGGTGAGGTCAAACAATCCCCGATGAGTCGCATGAAACCGCCCAGAATCCCTCTCGACCCGCCGGATGTGCTCCGTGAAGACCAATTGAAAGCACTCGTAGCCACCTGCGATAAAGGACTAGAAGCTGACGATAGGCGGGACGCTGCAATCATCCGAGTTTTCATCGATACGGGGGCTCGGTTGAGCGAGGTCACTAACCTACGGTGGGACCCTTCGGATGATGCCAATAACGACGTTGACCTATCACTTGGAATCCTTCGAGTAGTTGGGAAAGGTCGCCGTGAACGGACTCTGGCGGTGGGAAAGAAGACTGTGCGGGCGTTAGACCGTTATCTCCGTAAACGCTCACATCATAGGGATTCAGACTCTAACCTCTTGTGGCTGGGATATAGAGGACGAATGACACCATCGGGGATACGACAAGTCGTTCAACGCCGGGGCCAACAGGCCGGTATTGGTGATATACACCCCCATCAATTGCGGCATTCCTTCGCCCATGCTTGGTTGAGTGAGGGCGGCGCTGAAACAGACTTGATGCGTCTAGCAGGGTGGAATAGCCGGTCAATGGTAGCGCGGTACGCCGCCTCCACGGCCACTGAGAGGGCGTTGTCGGCCCACCGGCGACTCAGCCCAGGTGACCGCATATGAGAAAGAGTCGCGCCGCCGGTATATACGGCAAATATGACTTCGCCACTGGTGTAGAGACCTGGTGGAAGTAATCCCTTTGCGAACACGGAACTTAGCCTAAAACTCTAGAACGTGATTGCGGGGGTCTCGGAGTTCGACGATTGATGGGGCAGCCGAGACGGGAAAGAATAACATGCATTATTCTCTCCAGGAGAATGTTTGGCAGGCACTGAATCATTAGCCCTGACCACGCTGGTTACGAGAGGCCTGTAACAAGAATAATGTCCTAAGAAGGATAATCATCGACTAGCAATACCTGGCCAACTCGGGGCATAACGGATTTTAAGTCCGACGAAAGGTGTCCTAATGGGTTTTTCCAGTAGTCCCCAGTTGGTATTCTGAATCTGAAACGCCTTGTTTTGTCCATCTGGTTGGGGTCAACCCCGGGGAGTTCGTGCACATTTCGTGCACATTGTTTCACGCTCAATTCGTAGCCGAACCGGCTACGAATTGCGAGGGAGCCGGGTTACTTGAACAGCTTCCGCATGGCCTTGCTGCGGCCTTCCCCGCCGCCCGTCGGTATATCAAAATCATCCTTGGTGTCTAAACACCGAGATGAGCAGTAGCCGCCCTAGTGCATCTGTGCCCCACCGTCCACGACCATGGTCTGCCCTGTCATGAAGTCGCTTTCGGACGAACACAGGAACACGGCGGCTCCCACCAAGTCTTCCGGCACCTCGGACCTCTTTAGGGCTCTGGCTTGGATGCGCTGTTGATTCATCCCTGACCTGACATCGTTTGATTCATCCATGCTGATGGTCAACCCTGGGGCAATCGCGTTCACGTTGATGTTGAAATCACCTAGCTCACGCGCAAGCCCTCTGGTCAGCCCGATGACGCCTGCCTTTGAGGTGACGTAATGGAGCAGGTTGGTGCTGCCGAAATACACAGTGCCGGAACTGATGTTGACGATCTTGCCGCTCTGCTGGTCTTTCATATGGGGGACTACTGCCCGGCAACACAGGAATACGCCCCTGAGATTGATGGCCATCAGACGGTCCCATTCTTCAACAGGAATCTGGTCAAAGGGCACTCTGGACATGGCGGGCCGCTGGAACATGGCGGCGTTGTTTATCAAGCCGTCGATGCGGCCGAACCGTTCCATCGTTGCCCTGGCCATCTCCTCGGTATCCTCCGGGTTGGACACATCACCCACAACGGCCAGAGCATCGGTTCCCGCTTCGCCCAACTCTCCAACTGCCGCTTCGCTTCCGGCCTTGTCAATGTCGGCCACGACAACCTTTGCGCCTTCCGCTGCTAATCCTTTGCAGTAGGCCAGCCCGATGCCCTGGGCACCGCCCGTGACGATGATTACCCGGTCGTCCAGCCTTCCCATAGCTCTCCGCTTGTGCCGACTGTCGAATCTCTGGCTCCTGACCCGGTCAGTCTACCAGCTTGACCCAGTCAAGGTTTTGAATACGACTATTAACGGTTGCCTTTAGCTACGCATTTGTGTTGTTACTTGTCAAATGGAGCGGGCGATGGGATTCGAACCCACGACATCGTGCTTGAACAGCTTCCGCATCGCCTTGCCGGTGGCCTTCCCCGCTGCCCGGCGGCCCACCCGTTTGCCTCGACCGACGCGAGGCCTAATCGTCGAACCCTGAAATCCCGGCAATCACAATCCAGCCTTCCACGCAGGCGTCGCCGTACAAGCCAACGCCATCAACGCGACGATGGGCAGCAGGACATGCACGATAAGTGCTAGTGATATGGAAGATAGGTAGCGCATGGCGGTAGTCTACACGGTTGACTAAATGTGTAAAATGTGACCCATGAAAGTACGACCGATAGCACTCACAGCAGGGATGCTCCTGATATTGGCTTCTGCCCTGATTATCAGTTGCAGTTCAGCACCGTCAGCTACTCCAATGCCGACTTTGACAAAGGCCGAAGCCTTACTGAAGATGGCCCAGGCCGGGGCCAATCTGAAGGACGCCGACCTGTCCGGAGCCGACCTGAGTGACAGAATCCTCCAAGCGGCCGACCTGTCCGGGGCCGACCTGTCCGGTGCCGACCTGTCCGGTGCCTACCTATTCAGGGCCAAACTGCCCGGTGCCGACCTGACCGGTGCCAACCTGACCGGTGCCAACCTGGTCTGGACTAACCTGAGCGGGGCTGACCTGAGCGGGGCTGACCTGAGTGGGGCTGACCTGTTGGGAGCCAACTTGACCGGGGCCAACCTGACCGGGGCCAACCTGACCGGGGCCAACCTGACCGGGGCCAACCTGACCGAGGCCAACCTGACCAGGGCCAACCTGACCGAGGCCAACCTGACCAGGGCCAACCTGACCGGGGTCGTTGGAGCGGACTTGACCAACGCGATTCTGGAATAGCTGACTGTCACCGGAGGCCCCAGACAAACTTAAAATGCTGTGGTTTTGTTAGGTGCTAGGTTTGGATTCCAATAGCCGCCGGATATAACGCTCGCTTGCCTTCCGATTTTGTTATTGTTTGGAGCTACGTCTCTTAGGATTTCCTTCCCAGACCCATCCAGGCAAGGCTTCTAGCCGCGTAAGCCGTTCTGGAGTGTTGGCAACCAGCAAAAGTGGGACACTTTTGTTAAGGAGAGATCAGTGGGAAATGGCCGTGTTCTGGGACTCCCGGAGCAGGCGGTACTTATGCGTTGGGCTTAGAAACTGCTACCGGGAAATCAGTGACGAAGGTTATCTTCTTGTTCTTGCACACTGGCGTAGAGTTTGTCATGGATGATTTGCCGGGAGCCATGAATGAAGTCCATGGTGCGGTAGTGGGGTTAACCGCCTAAAAGGGTATTGGGAATTAACAGATCTACTAACGGACCTTCGGGCATCGAGTGCCGACACCCAATTCCAATGTCTGCCAAATCTAGAAATAGATTCGGAGAATATCCAACAAACAGCCACAACCACCTCACATAAGGAGCGATATACGTGGCAGACCTACCAAAGAGAAAACTTGGACGCACTGGGTTGAGCGTGACTGCTCTTGGTTTTGGCGCGTTGGAGCTACGCGGTATGATTGCTGGCGTTGGCCGAGAGCTAAAGCCAAGGCAGCCCGAGCGCATCCTGAACGCTGTCCTGGATGCGGGGATCAATTACATAGACGTCTCTGCTGACTACGGAGAGGCTGAAGAGCACATCGGCAGTTGTATCGCCAACCGCCGCAAGGAATTCTTCCTCGCATCCAAATGTGGCTGCCCACCAGATGTGTCGAAATTTATACCAGCAGAGCGCACACGGTTCGGCGTACCGTTACCCCGGCTGCACGACTACAGCCGCGAGAACATAATCAAAACGTTTGATCAAAGCCTCCGCCGCATGCAAACCGACTACGTCGACGTCCTCCAATTTCACTTCAGCCCCGCGAGAGAGCTCTTGGAGCAAGAAAAGGCCGTAGAAACGCTGGAATCTCTCAAACGGGATGGCAAGATTCGTTTCATAGGCTGCTCGTCCATCCTTCCGAATATCACCGACCATATCAAGATGGGTGTATTCGACGTCTTGCAGATTCCGTATTCGGCTCTTCAGCCCGAGCATGAGGATACGATCGCCGCTGCTGCTAGGGCCGGTATGGGCATAGTAATCCGCGGTGGCGTCGCCAAAGGCCCGCCCGGTAAGGGCCAGGGTTCCGCCGCCTTATGGGATTTGTGGGACAAGGCCAAACTGGACGAATTGTTGGATGGCGAGCACCCCACTGAATTCATGCTCCGATTCACCATTACTAACCCGGACATACATACCACTGTAGTTGGAACTCTCGATCCTGAACACCTCATAGGGAACATCGCTTCTGTCTTGAAGGGACCATTGCCTGCATCCGTTTATAGTGAGGCAAAACGCCGACTAGTTGGAGCTCGGGCGGCCTAATTGTAGGAATCCAGTGGTTCGCTAACGAAACCGCTCTTCACGGCTCCAACAAATTCGGACTGGCCTTATCAAGAGTGTCGGCCAGGCGGGCCAAGGCCATAGATAGGTCACGGAGTGCATAAGCGACCGTTGGGGCCATGTTTGGAGTTCGACTCCCTCGCACTCCCGCCAGACATTTTTAGGCACGAAATCAGTCGATTTCCGCCGATAAGAAAACCCCAACTCTAATGGTCGGGGGTTTTGTTTTGGATCAAATGGTCACGAACTTTTTCGTACTCAATTTTCTGAGGGCCCTTCTTGTGAATGGAACCCCGGACCTACTGATTAAGAGTCCGTTGTTTTTCATACCTATGCGTAACAATGGGTCTTAATCAGTCTCGAATTTGAGGCTAAAAGACGAAACCGCGCCTAATTCTCCAGAAAAAATTGAGGCCAAATTGAGGATAAAAGGGTCACCGGTGTCAGTCTGTTTCCGAATTTCTTAATCGCATACAAGCGTGCGAATAACGGACCTTATTGCCGACGGGTCTTTTTAGCTAGGCGGGCCAGGGCCAAGTTCTTTTTCTCAGCCCTGGTCAACTTGAGTTTTACACATTGAGTTAACCGTGTAGACTACCGCCATGCGATTACTGACCGCCAAATCCATCGGTTCGCCTTAGAGGGATAAAGCCAATGTTAACATTTCCAACCATAAGATTATTTAGCTTGGCGACAGGATTACTGGTGTCAGTAGTAGTCGCTTTGTTGACGTTGGGCGGGATTGCCCACGCTCAGCCGGTGCCCCAAGTGGAGCGGCAACCCGAGATCCAGAGCGAAGATCTCGAAGCCTTCGAAAGTCGGAGGCTCAAAGAAATCGAAGAGGAAGAGCACAGTGGGGAAATTCACATCGAGAACGAGAAAGCTAAAATGGCTCAGGAATTGGAAGGGGAAAGGGACCGCTTAGACCAGCAAATAGAGCAACAGAAGCTACAAATGGACCAGGAACTAGACGAGCTGAGGGATCTGATCAAATTAGAACAAGAGAATGATGCCTACTTAATTGGGAGACGGGAAGAACTTTCCAGACAACAGGCCCAACTTGACCAGGTCATCGAAGAATGTGGCAATCAGGGAGAAGCGTGCTCGGTTTTGTTTGGCGGCTCCTACGAAACAGAATCCAGTATTGAGAGCGGCATGCTAACCACACGAATGAACCTTTCCGACCGCGAACGACAATTGGAACAGGATCTGCTGGGTCGAACTAGGAACATGATGGATGACCACAGCGGCAGGCTCGCCGGATTAAGACTGGAACGAGATAATACACTAGAGAGGATGGAAGACGGCCACCGACAACGAACCAACACGCTCCACAGGCGGCACCAGGATAATATACAAAGTATGAAGGACCTCTTGAATAACGAGCTTCGGACGAGGAGCGAGGAGGACATGCGGCGGGAGCAGATTGAGATGGAGCGGGAGCGTATGGAGCGGGAGACGGAGATGAGGGAAAAGGAGGGAGAAGAGCGCAGGGAGATGGAGCGGGAGCAGATGGAGCGGGAGTCGGAGATGAGGGAAAAGGAGGGAGAAGAGCGCAGGGAGATGGAGCGGGAGCGTATGGAGCGGGAGGAGGAGATGCAGCGGGAGCAGATGGAGTCTGAAGCGGAGATGCGGCGGGAGCAGATGGAGTTGGAGCGGCAGCGTATGCAGAGTGGCCAGCCGGGAGTTCGACCGGTGGGGGATGAGAGCCCTCAGACTGGCCCCAGCAGAGGTTTGTTCTCCAACAGGGCAGCCGGTGAAGCGACCTCTGGAATCGACAACATCATGGACCCGACCATGCTGACCATCATCGGCATTGCGCTCACAGTGTTCACCACGGGTATGACCTTGTTCAGGGGCGATTAGCTATGGAGAGGATGCAGCATCGAGTGGGAAGAAGAGACCTCCCCATGTGTTTGTAGGGGAAGCTCATCACTTCTTTGACATTACCGTTCCAACGCCCGAATCTGGAAACGGTATATCACCTAACCGTTCAGGCGTGATAGCCCTACCCGCTGCGGGTATTGATTGAGTTAGTTGACCGATACTTATACATATAGATATAGGGTCTAGAACGAGGAATCAGATTCCCTCGCCGACACGGGCTGATAGTGGAATATGACGGGGCCTACTGGCATGCAGATCTGGTTAATACGGATCGAGAGAAGACCGAAATCCTGAAGAACGATGGATGGGACGTTATCCGAGTCAGAGAAAAACCATTAGAGCTGATTTCGCCGACGGACGTATCGGTTGCAGTGACCCTAAATGCTAAACCAGCTACAGACGCTGTTTGTCAAAAATACCGAGTTATCGTTTTATGCGAGTCGGTTTCTTACCCGCTTGTAACTGCGAAATCTCAGATAACGGTCGGGTTGGCCCGAATTTTGACATGGCGGCTGTCTGACCAATTGTTCGTCTGGGCCAGGTGTGACCCAAAGCAAACTGCCGATTCTTCGACGAGATTATCCGCCAGATTGTGCAATCAGTATTCCCATGGGTCGCTTGCCCGCAGAATAAGTCTCGAGGGGTGTTAGTTCACCAGTATCACCATTTATTCGGTATGAGGCGATACGATCCGACTCTGAGCCGGCGGCGAAGATGAAATTGGCTTCGGGGTCTAGACTAAACGCGCTGGGAACAGCTTCCGTTGACACCCTACCTATGCTGGTCAACTGCCCGGTGGAGGCGTCCACGGAAAACCCGGCGATACTATTGTGGCCTCGGTTGGGAACATACAAGAACTTCCCAGACGGGGTAATTTGAATCTGGGAGCAAGTGTTCCTACCGGAAAATCCATCTGGTAGAGTGGTCGCGGTTTGGAATGCCGACAAGGTCCCGGCGGAAGTGTCCAAACGATAGGCGGTCACGCTGGACCCTTGTTCGTCAGAAAAATATACGACGTCCAGGTTTGGGTGGAAGCAAAAATGGCGCGGACCAAGGAATTCTTGCATCTCCAATTTCAACGGCGAATTAGGGGTAAGATTTCCGGTTTTTTCGTCGAACTTGAATTGGAAAATGGCGTTGGGTCCAAGGGCATCCCCGGGAGGCTGCGTAACATTGTCGCTCAGCCGTGCGATATGGGGTACGTAGGCAAATTTGTTTGACCGATCGGTCTGAATGGCGTGGGCGGCGACCGCGGTTTCTAACCATTCAATTGGGGGATCACTCACCGAACCATCATCCCTGATCGCATGCACCGCTACATGGCCGCCCTGATAATAGGCTGAGAGCAGAAATCTGCCGTTGCGGTCTGTCGCTAGATAGGTGGGTGAGGCTCCTACTGACACCTTGTTGGTTTGTGAAATGTGTCCGGACTCTAAGTCTATCCGATAGCTGGAAATCTCATTGCTGTTCCGATTTCCCACGTAAAAAGACCTTTTGTCCGGGCTGATTGCCGACGACGATGGTCCACCTTCGGCAGGAACCGTTCCCTTGGGAGTTAATTTCCCAGTGGCAGCATCCATAGCGAAGATCAATATCTTGTCTTCGTCTTGTAGTGAAACGTACATATGGCAGGGCATGAAATCCTCCTTTCGAGTCACCGATGCATCCGGCCGCCTAGAGGGCGATGCCTACGATGGAATGGCTACTCTTTCGCCAACTACATCAAATGGAGCGGCGGTCAGGTTGGGTCGCCTAATCCCTTGGGATATGGGCCATCGAGAACTATATGTCGACACATCTAGCGAGTCAACTTGAATTCGACCCGCAACACATCAGCTTAAGGGGTGGAGTCTAGATAGGCTCCTCAGTGTCGTATAATTCGGACGTTCCGAAGTCGAAATCACATGG
>Ga0208700_1000572_pt1 | contig 10291 bp, 8 predicted proteins | sample DeeseametaMP2016_FD_184179 | JGI IMG/M metagenome (GOLD analysis project Ga0208700, IMG submission 184179) | Marine microbial communities from the Deep Pacific Ocean - MP2016 (SPAdes) | ecosystem: Environmental > Aquatic > Marine > Oceanic | place: East of Hawaii, North Pacific Ocean | collected... | reverse complement strand
CCCACAACGAAAGCAACGAAACACAGCAGCATGCCCGGCAGCCGGCACCGGACGGCAATGCCGATCATGATAGCCATGGTCACGGCGACGCGGCCAAAGACACCCATGAGGAAGAAGCAGTCCTGGAGCTAACCGCCGACCAGCAGGCCATGCTCAACCTGCAAGTCATCACCCTGCAACCGCAAACCAACGCCACCCAAACCCTCGCGGTCCCGGCAGAAATCATCAGCAACCAGTACCGTACCTGGGTGGTGCCGGTGCGCATCGATTCCCAGGTGCAATCACGCAGCGCCACCCTGGGCCAGCACCTGAAAAAGGGCGAGCCCATTGCCACCCTGTTCAGCCCGACCATGGCGCAACTGCAAAGTGATTTGCAGGTGGCGGCCGATGCCTGGCGGCGGGTGAATAATCTGGGGCGTCGCACCGTGGGTAATCAGCGCTATCTGGATGCCCAGGGTCAGTACCAGTCCCTGCGCGCCCGCGCCAAAGGCTACGGCCTGGATGATGACGCCATTGCCGCCATCGAAGCGGGCAAGAGTGAAAAGGGCGTTTACACCCTCACCGCCCCGGACGATGGCCTGGTGCTGGAAGATGCCTTCCAGCAAGGCCAGTGGCTCACCGCGGGCAGTGCCCTGGTCACCCTGGTGGATGAATCCGAACTGTGGGCCGAAGCCGCGCTTCCTCCCACCCCCGGATTGCAAATCGCCACCGGCACCCCGGCGCGGGTCATCGTGGGTGACACCACCGTGGATGGCCAGGTGATCCAGTCCGGCCACCGCCTCAACCCGGTCACCCGCACCCTGGCCGTGCGCGTGGCCATTCCCAATGCGGGCCATCTGTTGCACCCGGGCATGTTCGCCGATGTGGCGTTGTCGTTAGCCGCACCCGAGAACGCGCTCACCGTCCCGGAAGAAGCGCTGACCCGTGGCTCCGATGGTGATTGGCAGTTGTTCGTGGAAGAGGAGCCGGGCCATTACCAGCCCGTGGAAATCCAGCTCAACGGCCAACTGGCAAACCGTCGCATCGTCACTGGCATTGAGCCGGGCACCCGCGTGGTCACCCGCGGCGCTTTTTTTCTGGCCAGTGAAATGGCCAAGTCCGGTTTCGACATCCACAACCATTAATTTAATACACCGGTGATGATGCCATGTGCGGCCTCTCTGGAAGGTCCCCTCTCCCTTGAGGGGAGAGGGACAGGGAGAGGGTGAGAGGCTCCAAACGCAGATCAATGATCCAGCGTTGCTCCCCAGTCTTCACATCCAGAAGCGCCGCAGCAAAAAACACCGGCAGGTCCAGGAGACCACCATGTTCAACAAACTAATCGACTGGGCGGTAAACAGCCGCCTCATTGTATTGCTGTTACTGGTCATCACCATCGGCGTGATCGGCTGGCAACTCCCCAACCTGAAACTGGATGCCTTCCCGGACGTTACCAATGTGCAGGTACAGGTGAACACCGAAGCGGAAGGCCTGGCCGCGGAAGAAGTGGAGCAGCTGATCACCTACCCCATCGAGGCGGTGATGTACGCGTTGCCCCAGGTGGACGAGGTGCGCTCCATTTCCAAGACCGGCCTGTCCATCGTCACCGTGGTGTTCGAGGAAGGCACCGATATCTACTTCGCCCGCCAGCTGGTGTTCGAAAGGCTGCAGGCGGCGCGGGAAGATATTCCCGAAGGCGTGGGCACCCCGGAAATGGGCCCCAACACCTCCGGGCTTGGTCAGGTCTATCAATACCTGCTCACCGCCCAACCCGGCTCCGGGGTGGATGCCATGCAACTGCGCAGTCTTAACGACTGGGTGGTGAAGCTGTTGCTGATGCCGGTGGGCGGCGTCACCGATGTGCTCAGCTACGGCGGTGACGTGCGCCAGTATCAGGTGAACGTGAATCCCACCCGCCTGCTGGCCTACGACCTGACCCTGCAACAGGTCATGGACGCCATCGCCGCCAACAACCGCAACGCCGGCGGCTGGTATCTGGATCGCGGGGCCGAACAACTGGTCATCCGCGGCATGGGCTGGGTGGGCAGCGGCGAGCAGGGGCTCGGCGACATTGCTGCCATTCCCCTCAAGGAAGTGGACGGCACCCAGGTGCGCGTCAGTGACGTGGCAAAGGTGAAATTCGGCGGCGAGATCCGTCAGGGCGCGCTCACCATGACCCGCCGCGCTGCCAACGGCGAACCGGAAGCGTTGGGCGAAGTGGTGGCGGGCATCGTGCTCAAGCGCATGGGGGCCAACACCAAGGCCACCATCGATGGCATCAAGGATCGCGAAGCGCGCATCCGCCAGGCCCTGCCCGACGGGGTGGAATTCCAGGTGTTCTACGACCAGGCCGATCTGGTGGAAAAAGCCGTGGGCACTGTGGTCACCGCCTTGCTGCTGGCCTTTGTGTTTATCGTCATCGTGCTGGCGCTGTTCCTCATGAATCTCCGCGCCACCGCCCTGGTGCTGTTGTCCATTCCTCTGTCCATTGGCCTGGCGCTACTGGTCATGGCCAGCCTGGACATGTCCGCCAACCTCATGTCCCTGGGCGGCCTGGCCGTGGCCATCGGTATGCTGGTGGATGGCTCCGTGGTGATGGTGGAAAACATCTTCAAGCACCTGAGCCGGGTAGAGGGCAGCCACGACCAACCGGGCGGCATCGCCCTGCGCGTGAAGGACGCCGCCCAGGAAGTGGCCCGCCCGGTGTTCTTCGCCGCCAGCATTATTCTGGTGGTGTTCATGCCCCTGTTCGCCTTCGAAGGGGTGGAAGCGAAAATGTTCGTGCCCATGGCCATCAGCATCATGCTCGCCATGGCCGCCGCCGTGCTGGTGGCGTTGATCGTGGTGCCGGCCCTGGCGGGCTTTTTGTTCCGCCGTGGCGTGGAAGACAAGCCCAACCGGCTGATGCAGTGGCTGGAAGCCCGCTACCGCGCGGTGCTGGCCAGGGCCATGCAGGCGCGCAAGGTCGTCATCGGCGGTGCCGTGGGGCTGTTCGCCCTGGCGCTGGCCACCACCCCCTTTATCGGCACCGAGTTCGTGCCGGTACTGGAAGAAGGCACCCTGGCCCTGCGCGTGACCCTGGCGCCGTCCTCCAGCCTCGATACCGCGTTAGCCGTGGGCGAAAAACTGGAACAGGAAATCATGACCTTCCCGGAAGTCACCTATGCACTCAGCCGGGTAGGGCGCGCGGAAATCGGCGGCGATCCGGAGCCGGTGAGCAACGTGGAAATCTACATCGGCCTCAAGCCGGTGAGTGAATGGGAAAGCGCCAGCAGTCGTCTCGAGTTGCAGGAAAAAATTCAGCAAAAGCTCGACGTGCATCCGGGCCTGTTGCTCAACTTTTCCCAGCCCATCGCCATGCGCGTGGACGAACTGCTCTCCGGCGTCAAAGCCCAGCTGGCCATCAAGCTGTTCGGCCCGGACCTGGCCGTGCTTCAGGAAAAAGGCGAAGCCATCACCCAGGTCGTGAAAGCCGTGGACGGTGCCACCGACGTGCAACTGGAACAGATAGCCGGGGAAGCCCAACTGGTGGTCACCCCGGATCGTAACGCCCTCAGCCGCTATGGCCTTAGCGTCAATCAGGTCATGGATCTGGTCAGCAATGGCCTCGGTGGCGGCAGCGCCGGGCAGGTGATCAACGGCAACGAACGCTACGACATCTATGTGCGCCTGGAACAAAGCGCCCGCAACAACGCTGAGGCCATCCGCAACCTGCGCCTGAAAGCCGCCGACGGTGCCTGGGTGCGCCTCATGGAGGTGGCGGATGTATCCCTGGTGTCCGGCCCGCCGCAGATCAGCCGCGACGACGTGCAACGCCGCGTAGTCATCCAGGCCAACGTGGCCGGTCGCGATATGGGCTCCGTGGTAGCCGACATTCAAAGCGCCATCGATACTGACGTGGACCTGCCCGCCGGCTACAGCGTGGATATCGGCGGCCAGTACGAAAACCAGCAGCGTGCCCAGCAACGCCTGGCCATGGTGGTGCCCGTGGCTGTGGGCCTGATCGCCCTGTTGCTCTACTTCGCCTTCGGCTCCGTGGCCCAGGCCGCCCTGATCCTGGTCAACGTGCCCCTGGCCCTCATCGGCGGCATCCTCGCCCTGGCAATCAGCGGCCAGTACCTGTCCGTGCCCAGTTCGGTGGGCTTTATTACTTTGTTTGGGGTAGCGGTGTTGAATGGGGTGGTGATGGTGGAAGCCATCAATCATCGCCTGCGCGATGGCGAAGCGCTGGAGACGGCGATCTTCGAAGGTGCCGTCTCGCGGCTACGCCCGGTATTGATGACGGCGCTTACCTCCATGTTGGGGCTGATTCCCATGTTGTTGGCGACGGGCGTGGGCAGTGAAGTGCAGCGGCCATTGGCGGTGGTCATTGTCGGCGGCCTGGTGTCGGCCACGGCGTTGACGTTGTTGGTGTTGCCGAGTCTTTATGGGGTGTTTTCGAAGGAGAAGGTGGGGGAATTACAGCGATAAGCCGTTATCCCCGGCCTTGCGGGCCGGGGATAAGGTCCCGTTTTTCACCCGCGCGCACGTTGAATTTGTAGGATATGGCTTACAGAAATTTGTAAGTAGCTGAGATAAGGTTGTTTTTCCGAAAAGCGGATGCAAGAAAAGTCTGTTGAGAGTGATTTCTGCTTGTAGGGCAAGTCACTGATTGGTAGTCAATTTTTTGGGGTTCTTGGGCCAGGCTAGATCGGAGATATACAGCAAAGTGATATATCGCATCTGCAATTGGATAAACTGTTAGCCATCAGGAGTCTAGATTTGAACCTTAGCGGCACTGCAATCATCGAATGTCAAAAATGCTCCAACGAGCTCGCTATTGATGGTTCGGACATTTGTATGGATGCGGTTAGCTCCGAGGAACGAGGAATGGGGCCTGAGGTTGGTTATGAGGGAGAGCTCGAATGCGAGTGTCCAAAATGTGGTAATAACGTGTTGATTCGCCATAGTGCTTGGGAATACCCAGTCGGTGCATTGAACTACAGCGAAAATGAAGTCGAGGGTGGTCAACTAATCGAAGGATTTAAAGACTTGGACTTTTCTTTTCAAGAAGAGATCTATTCTTTTGATGAAGAATTTGAGCTGTATCTTCCTGAAAAAAAGATAATAATCACCAACCTAGAAACCAGTGTCGATCTCCTACTGGCTGAGCTAGCCCGATCTCCAGATTTAATTTATAGCATAGCCTCAAGAAAGTTCGAGGAGTTGATTGCTCATATCTTCAGTAAGCAAGGATTTTCCGTTGAGCTTACCAAAAGAACGAGAGATGGTGGCCGCGACATAATAGCACTGCGTAATGACCTTGGAATACCAGTTAAGTACCTCATCGAATGCAAGCACTACGCTAAGAAAAACCCAGTCAGCGTGGAAGTTGCACGTGCATTGTATGGCGTTCAGCTCCAAGAGGGCGCCAATAAGTCTGTCATTGCTACAACCTCCTATTTCACGCGTGACACAAAAAAGTTTGTAACTGCACAAAACACAACAGAGTGGCACATGTCGCTAAAGGATTACCAAGACATTGTGGGCTGGCTGAAAAGCTCTAGTAATGGCTAACAATGCGCTTTTGTCGGAAAAAATTTTTACCGCTTCGCAGCTCTATAATGTCAGCAAATCTTGGCGTCAATGTTTAAGGGGGCTATATGCCATATCCAATTGAAAGGAAGTTGGTTGTAGCAGTTTCATCGAGCGCTCTATTTGATTTATCTGAGTCACATTCGGTTTTTATTGAAAAAGGGCCGAAAGCCTACAAAAAGTTTCAAGAAGAAAATTTAGATAAGGTTCTTGAGAAAGGCGTTGCGTTTCCTTTTATTAAAAGATTTTTGAAAATTAATCATAGGTTTCCTGAGAAGCTGCCGGTAGAGGTTGTTTTATTGTCAAGAAATTCAGCCGCGACAGGAAAAAGAGTTTTTAGATCAATTAAACATTATGATCTTGATATATCTCGTGCAGCCTTCATGGAAGGAAAGTCGCCTTTTGAATATATTCCTGCATTTAACGCATCTCTCTTTCTTTCTGCAAATGAAGAGGACGTTCAAAATGCAATTGATGCTGGGTATCCTGGTGGGGTGGTTTTGCCTAGCAAAACAGTCAGTGATGACGAGAATGACGAACTAAGAATTGCATTTGACTTTGACGGTGTTATTGCTGATGACGAAGCAGAGGCAATATTCAAGGGTGGAGACCTTCCTGAGTTTCATGCATATGAGGTCGCAAATTCTGAAACCCCTCACAAGCCTGGACCGCTGGCAGATCTTTTCAAAAAACTATCTTTCCTTCAAAAGCTAGAAGATCGTGAAATTGAAAAAGATAGAAATTATAAAAGAGCGCTAACTACTGCTATCGTAACAGCTAGAAATGCACCAGCTCATGAGCGCGTCATTACAACCCTGGAGGACTGGGGTGTCAGCGCCAATGAGATGTTTTTCCTTGGTGGGATGGAGAAAGATAGGATCTTATCAAAATTAAAGCCACACATGTTCTTTGATGACCAAAAAAGTCATTTGGAATCAAAGGCTGGTGATATACCAATGGTGCATATACCGTTTGGTATTGCGAATGTACAAAATAAACAGGCAGAGGCAGAGGCAGAGGCAGAGGCAGCGGACAGCTAATGCTGCGCGCTGCTTTGGGCATTAAAGTGCTCCCCACAGATAACAGAGCAAACTATGCTTGAAATTCGCTTTCTCTCACAGAACCAATTCAAAGTCGCCGAGGCTAGAGTAATCCTCAAAGATGCTGGAGTATCCGTTGTTCCAATATCTAGTAAAGTTGAGGAATTGCAGACCGAAGACTCCAAGCGTTTGGTCAAGGACAAGGCGATTAAGGCCTTCAAGCAAGTTGGTCGCCCGCTTTTTGTCGAGCATACGGGTCTATACATCAATTATATGAACGGCTTACCAGGTGGTTTGACTCAAATTTTCTGGGATAACCTCCAGGCGGACAAATTTTGTGAAATCTTTGGAGTAGACTCAAAAAACACGCTGGAAGCCAAAACGGTTATTGGATTTATTGATGGCCAACAGTTTTTTTTCTTTGAAGGCTCGATTCGAGGGACTGTGGCTCCTAAACCGCGTGGTGATAGATCGTTTCAGTGGGATTGTGTGTTTGTTCCAGATGGCTATTCATCGACCTTCGCGGAAATGGGCGATCAGAAGCACGAAATCTCAATGAGAAGGCGGGCTTTGGACCAATTTTCTGAGTTTTTGAAAAAGCGAGGTATGGTTTAGATGCAGGAATTAGCGGCTGCTATCAGGTCAAAGAAAGCCGTTTTGTTTGCGGGTGCCGGTCTCTCAATGAATCTTGGTTTGCCTTCATTTGGAAGTCTGATCGACAAACTTGCTAGTGAGATGGGGTTCGATGCTGAAGTTTTCCATAGTTGTGGAGATTATCTGGCATTAGCTGAATTCTACTATCAGAAGAAGGGAAGCTTGGGGCCGCTAAGAAGTTGGATGGATACCACTTGGCACTCAAATGATGTCGATCTCGAAGGATCTGAAATACACAAGACCATTGTCGGGCTGGATTTTCCAACGATTTATACAACGAACTATGACCGCTGGATTGAGAAGTCATTCGAGCTGTGGGGTAAAAACTATTGCAAGGTTGCAAGCGTTGCGGATCTCGCTGCAGCACATGATTCCTTGCCACAGATAGTGAAATTCCATGGCGATTTCGACAATGACGAATCTATCGTGCTGACTGAATCTAGTTACTTTGACCGACTGGATTTTGAATCACCTTTGGACATCAAGCTACGCAGCGACGTACTCGGGAAAACAGTGTTATTTCTCGGATACAGTCTATCTGACATAAACATCCGGTACTTATTGCATAAGCTGCAAAAGCAGTGGTCACAATCAACAAATGGTAAAGGGCGTCCGAAATCTTACATTTTTCTCACAAGGCCAAATGTCGTCCAGGAAGAGTTGTTGAGGGCGAGGGGGGTCACTCCCATTGTTGCGGAATCGGACGATCCCAAAGAGGCAACTTCATCGTTTCTCCGGGAGTTGTTGCATGAGGCGTACGGAAAAACTGCCACGCTTTAACAACGCGCTGTTGTAGTACTAGGAACACTAGAGGATCCGGGGTCGGGATCCGAGGTCTTGCCCCGTGCTTCAGGTGGCAAAAGGCAAGACCTGGTCTCAATGTTGGCTTTCCTGTTTTGGCTGCGGGTCAGACCGTTATCGGTCCATAGAGACAGCGATTCGTTTAAGCACAGACAGTGTTGTTTCTAGTTCTTCCTTACTCATGTCCTTTGAGCATATGGTTGCCCAACCCGACTGCTTTTCATCCAGCTTTAAATATACCGTTTTCCCACGCTCCGACAGGCTTATCAGTTTTGCGCGCTTGTGGCCTGGATTGTCCTGGAAAACCAGAAGTTCATCCTGCTGCATGGCATCAACCAGTCGTTGTACGGCTTGTCGTGTCAGTCCCATGCTTCTGGCTATTTGCGGCACGGTTTGCGGTTCACCCGCGAGGGAAAGCGCCCCCAGAATCTTCCATCGGGCACTCGTAATGCCATACTCCGAGCCCATATCGTCACCTTCACTGACAAGCAGCCCGCCCAGCTTGAAGACTTCAAGTACGATTTCGGTGAACACCGGGCCTTTCTGTGGGTCGTTCATAGGCGTCCCTTCTGTAAATTGACAACATGTTGACAAGCTGAGTGGCTCTTTAGCACAATGACAACATGTTACCAATTTCCCTGCCGGAGGAAACCATGGCGTCCCTGCTTCATCGCCTTGCCGCAATTATTGCCTTCTTGTGCATTGCCACGTTCTTTTCGGCAACCATTCTCGTTGAGCTTTTCGGTAACGGAGAAGCCATCGCAACCCTGAAAAGCCTCATTGTCTGGCCAGGCTTGTTGATTCTTGTTCCTTCCATTGCATTCACTGGCGCGAGCGGGTTCGCTCTGGCTAAAGGCAGAGGCGGAAAGCTGGTACGACAAAAGCAGAAGAGAATGCCGTTTATTGGCGCCAATGGAATATTGGTGCTGATTCCCTGCGCGGTAGTGCTTGATCATTGGGCATCCCTGGGGGCTTTTGATACTGGTTTCTATGTGGTGCAAGGCGTCGAATTGATTGCCGGTGCCATCAATCTCATTTTGATGGGAATGAATATGAGAGATGGCCTTAGGTTGACTGGAAGATTGAGACGGTCCGCGTGAACAAAAGAAATTAGGTGCCCCCCAATTGGCATTTACAAATGCCCCACCTTCACATAAATCAACGCCCCGTCTTCTTTCGTAAACGGCGTATGCCGACTCAGGTGAGGGCTGCGCAGCCAGCTGCCTTTGGGGTAGCTGCCATGCTCGTCATAGAAGGTGCCGTCCAGGACAAAGATTTCTTCTCCGCCCCAATGCTGGTGTGGCTGGAACTGGGTATGGGGCGCCCATTTTACTAGCGCTACATGCTCGCTTTTGAAATCGTGCAGGGGCATCACCGTCAGCCCCTCCACTAGCCCCGGTCGCCAGGGCGTGTTCAGGGTGTCGATCACTTTCTGCTCGGTGTCGTCCTGATCAAACTGATGCAGCTTGACCAGAATCGTTGCGCCTTCCTTGCCGATGCGCGGGGTGTGAGAGGTGCCAATGGGGTTACGCACGTAGGTGCCTGCCGGGTAGTCCTGATGTTCATCCGAGAACACCCCCTCCAACACCAGAAACTCTTCGCCGCCATCATGGGTGTGGGAGGAGAACGCACTGTGCGGGGCATAGCGCACGATTGAGGTGGCCCGTGCTACTTCGTCGCCGATCCGATCCAGCATCATGCGCTCAACGCCGGGCATGGGTGACGCCACCCACTGGTAGTCCGTGGGCCGAATGACGACGCGTTGTTCGAAATCTGCATTGAGTAAGGTAGTCATGATGCGCTCTTTAAAAATGGCGGGTGCCCGTGTCTGCCAGTATAAAACCTGCCGTTTACCCTAGCGCAGTAAAGCGTGTTCTCTGTTTCAAATGCGTGAAAGGATGGGATAAGGGGCTCCTGTGAATTGGCGGTGCTTCCGAATTAAGTTTATGCGTGTGCCTGACTGAAAAATCTTGCGCCTCTGTTTACGCTACCAGTGTCATCGCGCGCAGAGGTACCTCCAGTCGGCAGAGGCATCCTGTGTTATTGTCGCTTTCCCATCCTACCGTGGCGCCAATTTCCTGAGCTCGGTGACGGATGTTGGCAAGGCCCATACCGCGTTGTTGCATTTCCTCTGATAGCCCCGGACCTTCATCACGGATTGTCAGGATGAGTATGCTGCTGTCGTTAGCATGATGAATTCTGCAATCAAGGTGCGCTGTGCCAGTGTCTGCATGCTTGATGAT
>Ga0208700_1000561_pt1 | contig 10468 bp, 9 predicted proteins | sample DeeseametaMP2016_FD_184179 | JGI IMG/M metagenome (GOLD analysis project Ga0208700, IMG submission 184179) | Marine microbial communities from the Deep Pacific Ocean - MP2016 (SPAdes) | ecosystem: Environmental > Aquatic > Marine > Oceanic | place: East of Hawaii, North Pacific Ocean | collected... | reverse complement strand
CCGACTCCTCGACGCACGCGCACAAGCTCTACGAGTCGATGGGGTGGCGCACGAAGTACGTCACGCAGTCCTGGCACCTCGACGTTCCGGTCGAGTGAGGATCGGCCGGCTCCCGCTCACTCCGCCAGGGCTGCCCGCAGCGCCCGGTGCACCCCGGCAGGCGTGAGGACGCCGACGAAGGCGGCCCCGTCGCGGACGCCGACCATCGCGCGGTCCTCGCGCAGCATGGCGGCCAGGGCGTCCTCGAGCGTGGAGTCCAGGTCGATGGCCGCCCCGAGCTGACCGCCGGTCACGCCGTCGAGCGGCTCGAGGTCCTCCCGCCGCAGAGGTACGACGCTGAGCCGGCGCAGCCCCGTCTCGGACCCGACGAAGCGGGCGACCGTGTCGTCCGCGGGCCGGGCGAGCAGGTCCAGCGGGGTCCCGACCTGGGCCAACCGGCCGCCCTCGGCGAAGACGGCGACCCGGTCGCCCATCCGGACCGCCTCGTCGATGTCGTGGGTGACCATGACGACGGTGGTCCCGAGCCGCTGGGCGAGCTCGCGGAACTCCTCCTGCAGCCGCACCCGCACCACGGGGTCGACGGCCCCGAACGGCTCGTCCATCAGCAGCAGCGGCGGGTCCGCGGCCAGCGCCCGTGCCACGCCGACCCGCTGCCGCTGGCCCCCGGAGAGCTGGTGGGGGTAGCGCGGCCCGTGCACGTCGGGCTCGAGCCCGACCAGGTCGAGCAGCTCCTGGGCCCGCGAGCGCGCCTCGGACCGCGACGTCCCGACCAGCACGGGCACCGTCATCACGTTGTCGACGACCTTCTGGTGGGGGAAGAGACCGACCTGCTGGATGACGTAGCCGATGCCGCGCCGCAGCTGCACCGGGTCGACGCCGGTGACGTCGCGGCCGTCGATCTCGATCGTGCCCGTGGTCGGCTCGATCAGCCGGTTGATCATCTTCAGGGTCGTCGACTTGCCGCACCCCGACGGCCCGACCAGCACGACGGTCTCGCCCCGGCCGACCTCCAGGTCGAGGTCGTGGACGGCGACGGTCCCGTCGGCGTACCTCTTCCCGACACCCGTGAGCCGGATCATCGGGGTCGTCTCCGGGGAGCCGGTAGCGTCCATGCGGTGACCCTACTCGCGGCGGCGTCCACCCCCCTGGGATCGAGCCTGGCGCTGAGCACGGCGTTCACGGGCGCGTCCACGGGCGCGGGCTCGGCCGCAGACACCGCCGACGCCCGCTGCTACAGCCGGCTGGTCAACGAGTGGTTCTGCTGGGACTACGTGCGCGACTACCGCCCCGAGATCGTCGACGCCACCCTCCAGCACGTCGCGATCACCGTCGCCTCGGTCGCCTTCGGCCTGCTCATCGCCTTCCCGCTCGCACTGCTCGCCCGCCGGGTGCCACGGCTGGAGGGCACGATCCTCGGCGTCAGCACCGGCCTCTACACGGTGCCGTCGATCGCGTTGTTCCCGCTGCTCGTGCCCTTCACCGGGCTGTCAGCCACCACCGTGGTGATCGGCCTGGGCCTCTACGCCCTCACGATCCTGGTCCGCGCCCTCCTGGAGGGGCTGCGCGCGGTGCCGGAGGAGGCGCGCGAGGCCGCGCGCGGGCTCGGGTACGGCGAGGGCCGGCTGCTGCTGAAGGTCGAGCTGCCCCTCGCCGTACCCGTCCTCGTCGCCGGCCTGCGCGTCGCCACCGTCTCCACCGTGGCGCTCACGACCGTCGGCAGCCTGGTGTCCTACGGCGGCCTGGGCAACCTCATCCGTGACGGGGTGCAGGGCAACTTCCGCGCCGAGCTCTTCACCGCGGCCGTGCTGTGCGTGGTGCTGGCCGTCCTCCTCGACGCGCTGCTGGTGCTCGCGCGACGGCTTCTGACCCCGTGGCAGCGGGGGGTGGCCGCATGAGGGTGCTGCAGGACGCCTGGCGCTACCTCACCGACGCCGGCAGCTGGACCGGCGACGGCGGCATGCTCGAGCTGCTCGCCCAGCAGCTGCTGCTGACCGCCGGAGCACTGGCGCTGGCGCTCGCCCTGGGGCTCCCTCTGGCCTTGTGGCTGGGTCACCTCGGCCGCGGCGGCTTCCTCGCCGTCAACGTCTCCAACATCGGGCGCGCCATCCCGACCTTCGCGCTGCTCGCGCTCCTGGTCACCGCCGACCCGTGGGGCTGGACCGGCGGCTACTTCCCCGGCACCGCCACCCTCGGGCCGTTCGGTCGCGGGGGAGCGGCCACGCTGGTCGCGCTCGCGCTCTTCGCGCTCCCGCCGATCATCACCAACGCCTACACCGCGGTCCGCGAGGTGCCCGAGGACGTCCGGGCCGCGGCCCGCGGCATGGGGATGAGCGGGGCCCAGGTCTTCCGGCGCGCGGAGTGGCCGCTGGCCCTGCCGCTCGTGGCCTCCGGCGTACGCCTGGCGCTGGTGCAGGTCTGGGCGACCGCCACCATCGCGGCCCTGGTCGCGGGGCCGGGTCTGGGCCGGGTGATCACCGACGGCTTCTTCCGCACCCAGTACGGCAAGGGCATCGCCGGCGCGATCGTCGTGGCCGCGGTCGCGCTGGTGCTCGAGCTCACGGCGGCGTGGGTGCAGCGGGCCGTGACGCCGCCGGGGGCGCCTGGGTCGCGCGCGCCCGGCGCACGGACGGGTGAGAGCGAGCCGTCGGCGCAGGCGCCTACGGTGGACTCATGACGTTGCGACGCTCCCTCCTGCGCACGGCCGCCTCCGGGCTGGCCGTCGGCACCCTGCTCCTCGCCTCGGCCTGCGCCGGCGACGACCTCGCCTCCGACACCGGCTCCGACGACGCCCCCTCCGGTGGCGGCGGCCCGGTGACCATCGCCAGCCAGTCCTTCCCCGAGGCCGCGCTGGTCACCTCGATGTACGAGCTGCTGCTCTCCGACGCGGGTTACGACCCGACCGTGAAGCTCGTCGACGCCCGCGACGCCTACATGTCCGACTTCCCGGGCTCGGTCGACGTCGTCCCGGAGTACGTCGGCGGCATCGTCAACTTCCTCAACAGCCGTGACGGCGGCGACTCCGCCGAGCCGTTCGTGGCCGGTGACGGCCAGGAGCTCGCCGACCAGGGCAGCGACCTGCTCGACGACGCCGGCATCACGCTCCTCGAGCTCTCCGAGGCCACCGACACCAACGCCTTCTTCGTCACCCAGGAGCGGGCCGAGGAGGAGGGCTGGACCGCGCTGTCGGACCTCGAGGGCGAGTCGCTCGTGCTTGCCGCGGCCCCCGACTGCGAGGGCCGCCTCGACTGCGGCGCCGGCCTCACCGACGACTACGGCATCGAGCTGACCAAGATCCTGCCGCTGGGCTACGCCTCCGACCAGACCTACCAGTCGGTCCTCGACGGCGAGTCCGACCTGGGCCTGACCTCCACCACCGACGGCACCCTGGACTCCCTCGGCCTCGTCGTGCTCGACGACGACCGCGAGATCCAGCCCGCGCAGAACCTCGTGCCCGCCGTCTCCGAGGAGTTCCTCGAGGCCAACCCCGACGTCGCCGACGTCCTCAACCCGCTGATGGCCGCGCTGACCACCGAGAAGCTCACCGAGCTCAACGGCCGCATCACCGTCGACCGCGAGCAGACCGAGGACGTCGCCCGCGACTTCCTGGAGTCCGAGGGGCTCCTCTGACCTGAGGAGCCAGCGTGTCGGTCGGCGTCCGCGGCGCGGACGGCGGCCGACACCCCCCTCCCCGGAGGAGGGTGGATGGGCCTGGCCCCCGGCTCGTGAGCGACGAGCGAGACGGGTGGTTCCGACGAAGGGGAGGGGGGTGCTGGTTGCCGGGAGCGCCCCCGACGCCGACCCGCCCGCCGGCCCCTCATTCCCCGGGTCGCACCTCCAGCGCGGCCCGGGGCAGCGTGGCCCGGTCGAGGAACGGCACGTCGAGCAGCTCCCCCTCCGGCGTACGCCGCCGCCCGATCGGGCCGAGGGCGCGCTGCCGCATGACCAGCTCGGCCTCCTCACGGCGGCCCTGCTCGACCAGGTAGCCGCACAGCCGGTGCACCGGCGGCAGGATCGACTTTGTCAGCGACCGGTCGCCGCCCCAGATGCCCAGCACCCCGTCGCGCAGCAGCGCCCACCACTCATCGGTGCAGTCGGGGATCTCGGTGAAGTAGCGGTGCATGTCACCGGCGAGCACCTTCTCGCGCAGCACCTTCAGCACCTTCGGGTCGCCGTAGTCCTCGACGGCGGCCAGCGCCATCTGCTTGGTGCGCCACCGGTCGCGCAGGTCCTCGATCGAGGAGCGCTGCTGGGTGATGGAGGAGCCGTCGACGCGGATCCGCCAGTGGTAGACGATGTCGGGCACCACGCCGAAGCGGCGCGAGGCGAGGTAGGCCCGCGTGGTGGTCGGCTGGTCCTCGTAGCGCACGCCCACCGGCCACGACAGGTCCGCGCTGTCCCAGAACTCCCGACGGAACAGCTTGTTCCACGCGAACACGTCGCCGAGGATCTCGGGGTGCTGGTCGATGAAGGCCATCCGCCTCGGGTGCAGCCGCTTCATCCACCGCGGCTCCTCGAGCCGGTCGCCCTCCCACCGCGCGATCGAGCCGGTCACGAAGTCGGCGCCGCGGCGCAGCTGGCGCCACATCACGTCGTACGCCGTCGGCGGCACCACGTCGTCGCTGTCGGCGAAGGCCAGCAGCTCGCCCGTGGCCACCTCGGTCCCGGCGTTGCGCGCGGCCCCGAGCCCGTGGTTGTCGGTGTGGAGCACCCGGATCCGGTCGGGGTGGGCGGCGGCGTAGGAGTCCGCGACCGCCCCGGTGGAGTCGGTCGAGCCGTCGTCGACGACGACGATCTCGAGGGGGGAGTAGGTCTGCGCCAGCAGGCTGTCGAGGCACTCGCCGAGGTAGTCCTCGACGTCGTAGGCCGGCACCACGACCGACAGCAGCGGACGGGCCCGACGCCAGAGACTCATGCGAGAACGCTAGCGGTGCGGGTCGGAGGGCCTCAGGCGGATAGAGTCCCCTCCCGTGAGTGCCCAGCCTGACGCCTTCACCGTGCCCGCCGACCCCGACCCGATGTCGTACGACCGCAAGGTCCTCTTCGTCGCGGGCGCCGGACGCTCCGGCACCAGCACCATGGCCGGGCTGATGAAGATCATGGGGCTGCACGTCCCGCAGCCCGAGGTCGAGCCCGACGAGACCAACCCCAAGGGCTTCGCCGAGCCCGCGTGGGCCGTCGAGCACCACTCGCGCCTGCTGCGCGAGGCGGTCGTCCAGGTCAGCGACTCCCGACCCGACGCGTGGTTCGAGACCGGCCGCGTCTCCACCCGCGAGCCCGAGCGGATCAGGACCGCCGAGTGGCTCGAGGGGCACTTCGCGGTCAACCCCGAGCTGGTCGTGAAGGACCCGCGGCTGAGCTGGTTCCTCTCCCTGTGGCGCGTCGCCGCGATCCGCTGCGGCGCCACGCCGGTCTTCGCCACGATGCTGCGTCCGCCCAGCGAGGTCGTCGGCTCGAAGCAGAAGTACTACGCCAACCGTCTCGGCTCGGCCCACCTGGCCGCCAGCTGGCTCAACATGCTGCTGCACACCGAGCGCGCCACCCGCGAGTCGGTCGCCGACGGCGGTCGGGTCTTCATCCGGTACGGCGACCTGCTCGACGACTGGACCAAGGCCGTCATGTACACCGGCGAGCAGCTGGGCCTCCAGCACATCCTGCACGCCAAGTCCGAGCGCATCCGTGACGCGCACCGCTTCGTCGACCCCGGCCTGCGCCGCGTCTCCGGCAGCCTCGACGACCTGGGCCTCCCCAAGCGCCTGCACGAGCTGGTCGCCGACACCTGGACCGAGCTCAACAAGCTCGCCGACGAGGGTGGCGACACCCCCGAGGTCCACGAGGCGCTCGACCAGCTGCGCGAGGGCTACGTCGAGCTCTACGAGGAGTCCGAGGCCATCTCGCGCTCCTCGGTCGTGGCCGCCGAGCAGAAGACCCGCCGCGGCCGCGAGAAGCCCGGCAAGGAGGGCGCCGCCCCCGTCGAGGCCGGCGAGCCGTCGTACGCCGCCGACAAGGTGCCCCACGGCCTGCGCGCCGCCATCCCGCCGGGCGTGCGTCGCGGGCTGCGCAAGGCCGTCGGCCGCGAGCGCTGAGCCCGAGCACCACCAGGCCCGACCCACCACCAGGACGGAGCAGCGTGAACGCGATCCGCAACCCCCAGGGCCTCACCAACCTCGAGGGCCACACCGACTTCGACATCACCTGGCCATGGAACCGCCCCGGCGGCCTGCGCGCCGGGGCCACCGCGGTGCTGCGGGTCAAGGACGAGGCGCCGTCGCTGCCGTTCGTGCTGCCGCCGCTGCTGCGCGCCACCGACCACGTGATCGTGGTCGACAACGGCTCCACCGACGGCACCCCCGAGGTGGCGGCCGAGACCGCTGCGAAGGCAGGCCTGGCCGACAAGCTGACCCAGGCGTCGTACCCCTTCGAGGTCGCGCGCGCCGGCGCCGAGCACCTCGGCCAGCACGAGCTGTCGGTGCACTCGCTGTCCTACTTCTACAACTGGTGCTTCTCGCTGGTGCAGACCCGCTACTCCTGGAAGTGGGACGGCGACATGGTCCTCACCACCGAGGGCGAGGTCTCGCTGTCCGACCTGACCTGGCAGATCGGCGGCGTCCAGTCGATCATCCGCGTCCCGCGCCACGGCCTCTACCTCGACTCCGATTCCCACGGCTACCTCGACCTCGGCCTGCGCAACGCCGAGGAGTGGGGCTACCCCGTCGGGCCGGACTTCGTGTTCACCAAGGCCTTCGAGTGGGAGATCCGCAGCACCCCGGAGCAGTGCCGCTCCATCGGCCTGCCGCAGGGCCTGTGCGTGGAGCTGAAGTACCTCGACGGCGACGAGTTCGCCCACTGGACCGACCCCGAGTCCTTCGCGACCTCGTGGCGCAACCGGCGCAAGCGCCGCGAGTGGGCGGTCTTCCACGCGCTCAAGGAGGGCCAGCTGCCCCCCGGCGTCCACGAGATCACCGCCCCCGACGGCGTCCACATCGTCGACCACGTCACGAAGACCTGGCTGCCCCGCGCCCCGCGCCCGCTCGAGGTGGGCTGAGCCCCCTCCGCTGGTCGAGGTGCGAGGCCGGCCACGGCCGAGCCTCGAGACCCGGTGAGGTGACCGCCGGCCTCACGGGGTCTCGAGCTCCTCGCTGGCGCTCGTCGCACCTCGACCGGCGGAGAGTGTCGGCCAGGTCACACCCCTGATCGGGTTACACGGGCGTTTCGGGCGGCGTACCGTGGACGCCGAAAGTTCGAGCACAACGTCCGGTACCCACACCGGCCCGGGAGCCTCCCGGGTGGTCGGCGGGACTGGAACGAAAGGTTCAGACCATGGTCCACCCCGCCCTGCGGGTGGGCGTCGTCGGCGCGGGTCGCGTCGGGGCCGTCCTCGCCGCCCGGCTGCGCGCCGCCGGCCACCACGTCGTGGCTGCCGCCGGTGACTCCGACGCCACGCTGGAGCGCATCGAGACGCTGCTCCCGGGCGTCCCCAACGCCAAGCCGTCCGCGGTGGCCCGCGAGTGCGAGCTGCTGCTGCTGACGGTGCCCGACGACATGCTCGGCAACGTCGTCTCCACGTTGGTGGGTGCGGGCGCGATCCGCGAGGGCCAGTACGTCGTGCACACCTCGGGCCGCCACGGCCTGGCCGTCCTCGAGCCGGCCGCCGCGGTCGGCGCAAGGGTCGCGGCCGTGCACCCGGCGATGACCTTCACCGGCACCGGCGTGGACCTCGAGCGGCTAGCCGGCTGCGTCTTCGGACTGACCGCCGACGAGGGGGAGCGCGCCTTCGCCGAGGCCCTCGTCCACGACCTGGGTGGGCGCCCGATGTGGGTGCCCGAGGAGATGCGCACGCTCTACCACGCCGGCCTGGCCCACGGCGCCAACCACCTGGTGACGCTGGTGACCGAGGCGATGGAGGTGCTGGCCGCGGCCGGCGCCGACGACCCGGCCGGCACCCTGCGCCCGCTGCTCACCGCCGCGCTCGACAACGCCCTCGCCCACGGTGACGCCGCGCTGACCGGCCCGATCGTGCGGGGCGACGCGGGGACCGTCGAGGCGCACCTCGCGGACCTGCGCGACAACGCGCCGCAGTCGTTGGCGTCGTACGTCGCGCTGGCGCGGGCGACCCTGGGTCGTGCCGTCACCGACGGCCGGCTGCTGCCGATCCGCGCGCTGAAGATCAACGAGCTGCTCGACGCGGCCGTGGCCGACGCGCCCGCCCACCAGTGGGCCCAGCAGCAGACCCACCAGGAGCGTGCGCGATGAGCGCCCCCGTCGTCGTCACCACCCGCGCCGAGCTGGCCGCGGTGCTGGCTCCCGCCCGCAGCGAGGGCCGCCGGGTCGGGTTCGTGCCGACCATGGGCGCCCTGCACGAGGGGCACGCCGCGCTGCTGCGCGAGGCGCGCTCGCTGGTGGGCGGCGGCGCCGTGGTGGCCAGCATCTTCGTCAACCCCACGCAGTTCGGCGAGGCCGCCGACCTCGAGCACTACCCCCGCACGCTCGAGGCGGACCTGAAGGTCTGCGAGCGCGAGGGCGTCGACGTGGTCTTCGCTCCCGACGTCGCGGAGATGTACCCCCACGGCACCGGCGACGACGACGCCGTCATGGTGCGCCCCGGCCCGCTGGCCAAGGTGCTGGAGGGCCGCAGCCGCAAGGGCCACTACCGCGGCGTGCTGACCGTGGTCGCCAAGCTCTTCGGCCTGGTGCGGCCCGACGTGGCCGTCTTCGGGCAGAAGGACTACCAGCAGCTCGTGCTGATCCGCCGGATGGTCGAGGACCTCTGCATGGGCGTCGCCGTGGTCGGCGCCGAGACGGTCCGCGAGCCCGACGGCCTCGCGCTCTCGAGCCGCAACGTCCACCTCGACGAGGACCAGCGCCGCCAGGCCACGGCCCTCTCCCGCACCCTGTACGCCGCCGTCGAGAACGCCGTCTACGGCGCCGGCCCGGCCCTGGACGCGGCGCGCGCGGTGCTGCGCGAGTCCGACGGGGTCGACCTGGACTACCTCGAGATCACCACCCCCGACCTCGACCCGCTCCCCGAGGACCCCGCGCCGGGCACCGAGGCCCGCATCCTCATCGCCGCCCGGGTCGGGACCACCCGACTCATCGACAACCTGCCCCTGACGATCGGAAGGATCGACTGATGCTCCGGACCATGATGAAGAGCAAGATCCACCGCGCGACCGTGACGCAGGCCGACCTGCACTACGTCGGCTCGGTGACCGTGGACGAGGACCTCCTCGACGCCGCGGACCTGCTGCCCGGCGAGCTCGTGCACATCGTCGACATCGACAACGGCGCCCGCCTGGAGACCTACACGATCGCCGGCGAGCGCGGCTCGGGCGTCATCGGCATCAACGGTGCCGCCGCGCGCCTGGTGCACCCCGGCGACCTGGTGATCCTCATCGGCTACGCGCAGATGACCACCGAGGAGGCCAAGGAGCTCAAGCCGCACGTGGTCTTCGTCGACTCCGACAACAAGATCATGGCCACCGGCTTCGACCCGGCCGAGACCTTCGACGGTGACGGGCTGGTCCGCGGCGACACCGTGTCGAGCAGCACCGGCTCGGGTCGCTGACCCGGCGTACCCGGATCGCTCCCGAGACCGCCGCGGCCGCACCGCTAGCCTGACCCGATGCCACGACCCACGCCCGGGGCGACCCCTGAGGTCCTCGCCCCCGTGCGCCGCCTGCCCGGCCGGCTGACCGCCCCCGACCCGGGGTGGTCGGTGACCGCCGACGTCGTCGTCATCGGCTCCGGCATCGCCGGCCTCACCGCCGCGCTGCGGTTGAAGGAGGAGCTCGGGCCCGAGGGCGGGAAGGTCCTCGTCGTCACCAAGGACCGGCTCGCGGCCGGCTCGACGCGGTGGGCGCAGGGCGGCATCGCAGCGGCCCTCGGCCCGGAGGACACCCCGGCCGAGCACGAGCTCGACACGTTGGTGGCGGGCGCGGGTGCCTGCGACCCCGAGGCGGTCCGGGCGCTGGTGACCGAGGGGCCCGCCGCGGTGCACGAGCTGATCGCGCTGGGAGCGCAGTTCGACCGCGACCCGGCCGGCGAGCTCTCGCTGACCCGCGAGGGTGGTCACCACCGTGACCGCATCGCGCACGCCGGCGGCGACGCCACCGGTGCCGAGATCCAGCGCGCGCTCATCGAGGCCGTCGGGCGGGCGCCGGAGATCGAGATCATCAAGCGCGCCCTGGCCCTCGACCTGCTGCTCGACGGCCCGGCCGGCGAGGGCGGGGCCGTCACCGGCGTCACCCTGCACGTGATGGGCGAGGGTCAGCGCGACGGCGTCGGCATGGTCCGGTGCCGGGCGGTCGTCCTGGCCAGCGGCGGGATGGGCCAGATCTTCTCCCAGACCACCAACCCCGTCGTCTCCACCGGCGACGGCATGGCGCTCGCGCTGCGGGCCGGTGCGACGCTGCGCGACCTGGAGTTCGTGCAGTTCCACCCCACCGTCATGTGGCTCGGCGCCGACTCGGTC
>Ga0208700_1000552_pt1 | contig 10590 bp, 10 predicted proteins | sample DeeseametaMP2016_FD_184179 | JGI IMG/M metagenome (GOLD analysis project Ga0208700, IMG submission 184179) | Marine microbial communities from the Deep Pacific Ocean - MP2016 (SPAdes) | ecosystem: Environmental > Aquatic > Marine > Oceanic | place: East of Hawaii, North Pacific Ocean | collected... | reverse complement strand
TGCCTCAAGCGCTACATCGCCCGAGAGCTCTACCGACACCTCCAAGGACTTGACGGGCTATAGAAGCGTCTCGTCGCTGGCGCTCCTCGCACCTCGACCGGCGGCGGGGTCACCGCAGCGGGTGCTCCTGCTCGGCGGGGACGAGGGGGGCGGCGAGGAGCGGGCAGAGGGCGGCGAGGGCGAAGGCGGCTGCGAATCCGATCCGGTCGACGACCACGCCGGCGACGGGCGGGACGGCGGAGGCGGCGAGGTACTGCGCGGTGTTCTGGGCACCGAGGGCGCGACCGGACCAGAACGGCCCGGCCCGCTCGGCGACGGCGGTGAAGGCGAGCCCGTTGTCGGCGACGGTGAGCACGGTGGCGACCACGACCAGCGGGACCGCGATCGCGGCGTCGAGGCCGGCGGCGACGCCGAGCGCGCCCATGCAGACCGCCGCGGCGACGGCGACCCACCGCAGCGGGCGGAGCCGGCTCGAGACGCGGTCGCTGAGCGCACCGGCCGCGATCCGTCCGAGCGCCCCGGCGACCTGCGCGAGCCCGACGAGGGACCCGGCGGCGGCCGCCGACCACCCGCGGTCGGTGATGAGCCAGACCAGGGCGAAGGTCCACACCAGGAACTGGGGGACCACGAGCAGGACCGAGACGAGGTGGATCCGGGCGAGGTAGCCGTCGCGGCGGTAGGGGTTCGGGGCGTCGCCCTCGACCCGGGGCGGCCGGGGCGGGTCCACGACGACCGCCAGCACGACGAGCGCACCCACCAGGGCGGCGACGGCGGGGACGAGCAGCGCGCTGGCGACCCCGTGCCGCTCGGCGGTGACGGCGATCGAGACCGCGGCGACACCGACCCCGACCGGCTGGGCCATCTGCCGGATGCCCATCGCCAGGCCGCGGCGCTGCGGCGGGAACCACCCCACGACGACCCGGCCGCTGGCCGAGGCGGTGCTGGCGGCGGCCGCGCCGGCGAGCAGGAGGGTCAGGCCGAGCATGGTCGGGTCCTGCGAGCGGGCACCGAGGACCGCGAGGCCGCCCGCGCCGGCGGTGAGCAGCAGCCCGGTGACCAACACCAGCCGCTCCCCGCGGCGGTCGGTGACCATCCCCCAGGCGACGAGGGCCAGCACCACGCCGAGGGTCGGGGCGGCGGCGACGAGGCCCGCCTGCGGCAGGCTCAGGCCGAGCTGGTCGCGCAGCGAGGGGATCAGGAACGCCGGCCCGTGGATCGTCACCGCCGCGGCCGCCTGGGCAAGCGTGGAGGCGCCGAGCATCGCCCATCGCCGGGTCCGCCCCGGGCTGCGCTGGTCGACGATGACGCTCACCGACCCATCAGAAACCCTCGCCCCCCCGGATCCGACCAGCGTCTCGGCGTACGGCGTGTGAGAAATGCCGCCGAGAGGTCGCTCGCGCACGGCCGAGAGGTCGCTCGTGCATGGCCGAGACGTCGCTCGTGCACGGCCCGGACGCCGAACCGGCGCGACGTTCCGTACGGGTACGGAGACGTCGCGCCGGCTCGGCGTGGTGGTCCGGGGTCAGGACTCGGAGATCGAGAGCTTCGAGGTGGCGAAGTCGAGGACCGCGCCGGTGCCGTCGAGCAGCGTGACGCGGACGCCGACGATGCGGATGCCGCCCTTGATCTTCTTCTTCAGGCCGGTCTGGATCTTGGCCAGGCCGGGGATCTCGAGCTCACCGAGCTGGTCGAGGCTCTGCGGCTCCCCGCCCAACGTGATGGCGCCGAAGCTGGCCCTGGCGTTGCGCTTGAGCTTGCCGTTGGCCATCCGCTTCACCTTGACCTTGGACTTGATGGCCTCGACGACCAGCTGGCCGCCCAGGTCGAGCTCGGCGACCGACGAGGCCTCCATGCCGACGGCCTTGCGCTTGGTCTGCTTGCCCTTCTGGCGGGCGCTGGCGCCCTCCACGGTGATCTCGTCGGCGAGGTTCACGTCGGCGGCGTCCATCGGGTCGAGCTCTCCGTCGGTGCCGGTGCAGGGCATCACCTGGTTGATCACCTTGCCGACCTCGACGAGCTCGCCGAGGACCTTGGCCTTGGCGGGGACGCCGCTGCCGTGGAAGATGCCGGACTTGTAGCCCTTCTCGATCTTGGCGACCGAGCGCGCGACCTTGACCGTGGTCTCGGTCGGGATGACCTTGATGACAAGACCGACCGCGTAGGCGCGCGCGTCGTCCTTGGTCTCCTTCTCGATGGTTCGACCGAGCTCGATCACGGCCAGGCCCGGGACCGTGATCGGCTGGTCGGCCGAGGGGATGTCCAGGCTCTGCGGCTCGCCGCCGGGCGGGGTGTAGCTGATGCCGGCGATGTCGGACTGCGCCGTGGCGTGGAAGCCGTCGGCGTCGTGGAAGGCGCTCGTGGTCGACTCGACGCCGTCGATGGTGAGGCTGCCCAGTGGGGTGTCGGCGAGCACGATCTCGGCGACCCGGTGGACCGAGGCGGACGTCGCCACGCCCTTCTTCTGCGAGGTCGTCACACGGGAGTAGACGCCACGGACCGTGCCGAGGCCGGGCACCTCGCTCTCGGCGACGAAGTTGCGGTGGGCCTTGCCGGCGTCACTGGTGCAGGCGATCGAGCTGAGCGCCGTCCGGTCGGAACCGACGGGGACCATGCCGCCGGAGGCGGAGGTGCCGTAGCCGTTGGCCCGGAACGCGAACGGCGTGCGGGTGAGCGTGGCGCGCTCGGCACTCTCACGGGCGCTGTCGGGGGCGGCGGCGCTCGCCGCGGGGGCGAGCGCGGCCGAGGCGGTCAGACCGAGGGCCACGGCGGTCAGCGTGCCGGTGGCGGCGCGCAGCGCGCGGGTGGGACGGGACGGGTGGCGGGGGGTGGTGGGGGACATCGTGCTCCTCGGCCACGGGGCCGAGGCCCCGTGCTCTGGTGGGGGTGGTGGCGTCGTGCCGCGTCACGGGGGCTGTGACGCACGTGACACAAGGGTTTCCAGGGTGCGCCCGCTCAAACCTGTTGGGGATACGAGAGGGGTCTTGGCCTGCGCTGGTCCAGACCGGCTCGGTCTCGGGTGCGAGACGGCGAGGCGGTCGGCGCGTGACCGCGGTGCGGGCGCACAGACCTCGCCACCCCGCATCGATCAGGCCCGGTGCGGGGTGGTCGGAGGAGTGCAGTGCCCGGTGAGGGCGTCGTGGCCCGGTGGGGCCTCAGAAGGGGCGGATCTTGACCTTCGCCAGCCCGATGTCGACCACCGAGTCGATCTCGGTGCCCTCGAGCAGGCTGATCCTCAGGGCGACCACACGCATGCCGAAGGGCGTGCGGGTGCGCACGTCGGTCTCGATCTTGGCCAGCCCGGGGATCTCGATCCCGTCGAGGTCGGGCAGGGTGAAGGACTGGCCGTTGAAGGAGATCGACCCGACGGTGGTGCCGTCGGAGGAGCGGCGCACCTTCTTGCCGGTGCGCACGGCCGTGGCCTTCGAGCGGATCGCGTCGATGACGAGCGTCCCGCCTCCCAGGTCGACCCGGCCGACGGTCGCGGTGGCGACGGCCTTGGCCTTGTTCCTGCGTCGGTTCTGGGTGGTGCGGGTGGTGCCCTGCGCGCCCTCGACACGGATCGCGCCGGCGAGGTCGACGGTGGCCGCAGCCTCCTCGAGACGCTCACCGCCGGTGCCCAGGCAGGGCATCCGCTGCACGACCGCCTGGCCCACCTTGATCAGGTCGCCGAGCAGGCTGACCTGGACCGGGGCGCCGGCGCCGTTGAAGATGCCGCCGCGTTCGCCCTCCTCGATCTTCGCCGCGCTGCGGGAGATCTTCACGACCGTGCCGGTGGGGATGATCTTGACCTCGAGCCCGGTGGCGTAGGAGCGGGCCTGGGTCTGGTTGGCCTTCTCGATGGTGCGGCCGAGCTGGATCCTCAGCAGGCCGGGCACTGTCACGGGCTGCTCCGGCGAGGGCAGCGGCAGGCTCTGCTCGAGACCGCCGGGCAGGCCCAGGGTGAGCCGCCCGAGCGAGGTGCGCGCACGCGAGTCGTAGCCGTCGGGCCCGTGCCAGGCCTTGGCGACCGTGTTGACCGCGGAGATGCCGAGCGTCAGCAGGCCGGGCACGCCGATGGCGACGTCCGCCACCTTGTGCTTGCCGATGGAGGTGGTGCGGCCCTTCACGCGCTTGGTCTGGGTCGTGGAGTCGACGGTGCCGATCTGTAGAAGGCCGGGCACGTCGGCGTCCACGACGGTGTTGCTGTTGTCCTTGCCGAGCAGGTTGGTGCACCCGATCGAGCTGACGGCGGTCCGGCTGGACTCCACGGGCAGGTCGCCGCCCTCGACGCTGGTGCCGTACCCGTTGGCGCGGAAGGCGAAGCGGGTGGAGCGCAGCTTCGTGGAGCGCTCGGCGAGCGTGGCGACGGCCCCGCTCGCGGCTGCCGGTGCGGCGGTCGCGGGGCCGCCACTCGACGCGGCGAGCGTCGGCGGGGCAGCGAACGCGAGGCCGGCGGCCAGGGCGCCGACTGCGAGGCCGGCCCCCCAGCTGCGGGCTCGGTGGCGGGCAGGGGTCGTGGGTGCAGGCATGGATCTCCCTCGGATCGGGTCCTGCCCCCCAGCGGACCCTGGTGTGGATGCTGCATCGCGCCCTCACGCGACCAGCGCTCGACGGGACTCCCTGACCCGTCGGACAAGAGCCATCCTTACCCAGACGGGCCGATGGGTCACGTCCGGCATCCGCCAGGCGGACCGGTCTCGGATCCCAGACAGCTCCACCGGCGGACCCCTGGTGCCCCTCCGGCCCGAGGGCGTGTCATGGACGACATGGAGAGCATGTCGAGCAACGGGGTCGATCCGGGAGCCAGGTCGGTGGTCGAGGTGGGGGTCGGCCCCCTCGCCCCCGACCAGGTCGTGGCCGTGGCCCGGGGTGGGGCCGGGGTCCGGCTGGGCGAGGACGCGCTGGCCGCGATCGACCGGGCCCGTGCGGTGGTCGAGGGGCTCGCGGCGGCCGACACCCCGGCGTACGGCGTCTCGACGGGGTTCGGGGCGCTCGCGACCCGGCACATCCCCACCGAGATGCGGGCGCGCCTGCAGCGCTCGCTGGTGCGCTCGCACGCCGCTGGCTCCGGCCCGGAGGTCGAGCGCGAGGTGGTGCGGGCGCTGATGCTGCTGCGGCTCTCGACGCTGGCGACCGGTCGCACCGGCGTACGCCGGGAGACCGCCGCCCTGCTGGCCGGGCTGCTCCACCACGGCATCACGCCGGTCGTCCGCGAGCACGGCTCGTTGGGCTGCTCGGGCGACCTCGCGCCGCTCTCGCACTGCGCGCTGGCGCTGATGGGGGAGGGCGAGGTGCGCGACGCCTCCGGGACGCTGATGCCCGCGTCCGTTGCGCTCGCCGCGGCCGGCCTCGAGCCGGTCGAGCTGGCCGCCAAGGAGGGCCTGTCGCTCATCAACGGCACCGACGGGATGCTCGGGATGCTCGTGCTCGCCCTGCACGACCTGCGGGTGCTGCTGCGCACCGCCGACATCGCCGCCGCCATGTCGGTCGAGGGCCTGCTCGGCACCGACCGGGTCTTCGCCCCCGAGCTGCAGGCGATCCGGCCGCACCCCGGTCAGGCCGACTCCGCCGCCAACCTGGTGCGGCTGCTGGCGGACTCGGGCATCGTGGAGTCCCATCGGGGACCGGACTGCAACCGGGTCCAGGACGCCTACTCCCTGCGCTGCGCCCCGGAGGTGCACGGCGCCGCCCGCGACACCGCCGACCACGCGGCCCGGGTCGCCTCGTGGGAGCTCGCGTCGGCCGTCGACAACCCCGTGGTCGTCGAGGATCGCGTCGAGTCCAACGGCAACTTCCACGGCGCCCCGGTCGCCTACGTGCTCGACTTCCTCGCGATCCCGGTCGCGGACGTGGCCTCGATGAGCGAGCGGCGTACGGACCGGTTCCTCGACAAGGCGCGCAACCACGGGCTGCCGCCGTTCCTGGCCGACGACCCGGGCGTCGACAGCGGCCTGATGATCGCGCAGTACACCCAGGCCGCAGTCGTCTCCGAGCTCAAGCGACTCGCGGTGCCGGCGTCGGTCGACTCGATCCCCTCCTCGGCGATGCAGGAGGACCACGTGTCGATGGGCTGGGGCGCGGCGCGCAAGCTGCGCCGCGCGGTCGACGGGCTGTCGCGGGTCGTCGCGATCGAGGTGATGACGGCGGCCCGCGCGCTGGACCTGCGGGTCGCCGAGCTCGGCGTCTCCCCCTCACCGGCCACCGGCGCGGTCGTCGAGCTGCTGCGCTCCTCCGGCGTCGAGGGCCCCGGCCCCGACCGCCACCTGTCCCCCGAGATCGAGACCTGTGTCGACCTCGTCCGCTCCGGCGCCGTGCTGGCCGCCGCGACCTCTGTGATCGGAGACCTCGCATGACCTCCTCTCCCTCGAACCCACGGCTGCCGATCCACGCCGCCACCGGCACCGACCTCACCGCCCGCTCCTGGCAGACCGAGGCGCCGCTGCGGATGCTGATGAACAACCTCGACCCCGAGGTGGCCGAGGACCCCGACCACCTCGTCGTGTACGGCGGCACCGGCCGTGCCGCCCGCTCCTGGGAGGCCTACGACGCGATCGTCGAGACCCTGCGCGACCTCGCCGACGACGAGACGCTGCTGGTGCAGTCGGGCAAGCCGGTCGCGGTGATGCGCACCCACACCTGGGCGCCGCGCGTGCTGATCGCCAACTCCAACCTCGTGGGCGACTGGGCGAGCTGGGAGGAGTTCCGCCGGCTCGAGGACCTCGGGCTGACGATGTACGGCCAGATGACCGCTGGCTCGTGGATCTACATCGGCACCCAGGGGATCCTCCAGGGCACCTACGAGACGTTCGCGGCGGTGGCCGACAAGCGGTTCGGCGGCACGCTGGCCGGCACGATCACCGTCACCGCCGGCCTGGGCGGGATGGGTGGCGCGCAGCCGCTGGCGGTGACGATGAACGACGGCGTCGCGATCTGCATCGAGTGCGACGACGCCCGCATCCAGCGCCGCATCGACCACCGCTACCTCGACGTCCGTGCCGCCTCGCTGGAGGAGGCGGTGGGACTGGCGACGCAGGCGCGCGACGAGCGGCGGCCGCTCTCGATCGGCGTGCTCGGCAACGCCGCCGAGATGCTGCCGCGGCTGCTGGAGATGGACGCCCCCGTCGACATCGTCACCGACCAGACCTCCGCCCACGACCCCCTGGCCTACCTGCCGGTCGGAGTGCCGTTCGAGGAGTGGGAGGGGCGTCGGACGGCCGACCCGGCGGCGTTCACGAAGGAGGCGCAGGCCTCGATGGCGGCACACGTCCGGGCGATGGTGGAGCTCCAGGACAAGGGCGCCGAGGTCTTCGACTACGGCAACTCGATCCGCGACGAGGCCCGCAAGGGCGGCTACGACCGGGCCTTCGAGTTCCCGGGCTTCGTGCCGGCCTACATCCGCCCGCAGTTCTGCGAGGGCCGCGGCCCCTTCCGGTGGGCGGCGCTGTCGGGCGACCCCGCCGACATCGCGGCCACCGACCGCGCGATCCTCGAGCTCTTCCCCGAGGACGAGAAGCTGCGCCGCTGGGTCACGATGGCCGGCGAGCGCGTGCACTACCAGGGCCTGCCGGCCCGGATCTGCTGGCTCGGGTACGGCGAGCGGGCGCGGGCGGGTGCCCGCTTCAACGAGATGGTCGCCTCGGGCGAGCTGTCAGCGCCGGTCGTGATCGGGCGCGACCACCTCGACTGCGGCTCGGTCGCCTCGCCCTACCGGGAGACCGAGTCGATGCTCGACGGGTCCGACGCGATCGCCGACTGGGCGCTGCTCAACGCGCTGGTCAACACCGCCTCGGGCGCCACGTGGGTCTCCATCCACCACGGCGGCGGCGTCGGCATCGGACGGTCCATCCACGCCGGGCAGGTCGTCGTCGCCGACGGCACCGAGCTGGCCGCGCAGAAGATCGAGCGGGTGCTGACCAACGACCCCGGCATGGGGGTCGTGCGGCACGTCGACGCCGGCTACGACCGGGCCGACGAGGTCGCCCGCGAGCGCGGGGTGCGGGTGCCCATGGACTTCTCGTCGCGGGAGTCGTAAGAACTTCGTCACCGTGGCCGGCGCCTGCACCCGGCACCATGGGGACATGCGCCGACTCCTCGTCCCCTCGCTGCTCCTGGCCCTGCCGCTCACCGCCTGCGCGACCGACCCGGTCGCCGAGGACGCCCCGGCACCCGCCGCCGGGTCCTCCTCGGCCCCGGCCCCCTCAGCGTCGCAGTCGGTCGAGGCGGGCGCCGAGGTCGAGGAGTCGCCCGAGCCCGACGGCCGCCTGGTGTCGTACGCCGAGTGGGAGGCCGACCCGGCGGCGTACGCCGACTCCGACGTGGTCCTCTACTTCGCCGCCAGCTGGTGCCACAACTGCCAGGACACCGACGCCTCGCTCGACGCCGACGGGGTGCCGGCGGGGCTGACGCTGGTGAAGATCGACTACGACGAGCGGACCGACCTGCGCCAGGAGTACGGCGTCACCGTGCAGCACACCTTCGTGAAGGTCGACGAGTCCGGGGCGCGGCAGGACATCTGGACCGGCACCACCACCGGCGCCGAGATCGCCTCGCGCGCGGCCTGAGGCCGCTGGGTCGCTGAGTCGTTGAGTCGCTGAGTCGCTGATGGTCGAGATCCTGGGGGCCCTCCTGGCGGGGGTCCTCACCACGCTGGCACCCTGCGTGCTGCCCCTGCTGCCGGTCGTCGTCGGCGGCTCCGTCGTCGGCGTGCCCGGCGCCACCGGCCCCTCGCGCGACGTGCGGCGGGCGCTGGTGATCACTGCCGGGCTGGTCGGCTCAGTGCTGGCCTTCACCCTGCTGCTGCGCGCCTCGACGGTGCTGCTCGGGGTCGACCCGGCCGTGTGGCGCTGGGTCTCCGGCGGCCTGCTGGTCGTGCTCGGCCTGGTGATGGCGCTGCCGAGCGTGTGGGACCGCGTGACCGTGCGCCTGGGCCTCCAGGCACGCGCCCAGCAGCGGCTCGCGTCGGCCTCCTCGGTCGGCGGCGACACCGGGGCGCTGCTCACCGGCGCCGCGCTGGGGCCGGTCTTCCTGTCCTGCAGCCCGCTCTACGCCTACGTCGTGGTGACGGTCGTGCCGGCACGTCCGGCGTGGGGCACCCTGCTGCTGGCCACGTACGCCGTCGGGCTGGGCGGCACGCTGCTGCTGGTCTCCCTCGCGGGGCAGCGACTCGTGCGGCGGCTGGGCTGGCTCGCCGACCCCGACGGCTGGGTGCGGCGCGGGCTGGGGCTGGTGTTCGTCGCGGTCGGCGTGATGGTGCTGACCGGGTTCGACCGTGACCTGCAGGCGTGGATCCTCGAGCACTCACCGGTGGCGCCGTGGGAGCTGGACTCGGGGTTCATCCCCGAGTGAGCTGCGCCTCGGGGGCGGCCGGCCGCGTCAGCGGGGGCTGTCGAGGACCATGGTGATCGGCCCGTCGTTGACCGACGCGACCTGCATGTCGGCTCCGAAGACACCGCGCTGCACCGGAGCGCCGAGGCGCTCCAGCTCGGTGCACACGGCGTCGTACAACGGCTCGGAGACGGGGCCGGGCGCGGCGGCGGCCCACGTGGGGCGGCGGCCCTTGCGGGCGTCGCCGTAGAGCGTGAACTGGCTGACCACCAGCACGGGTGCGCCCGCGTCGGAGGCGGAGCGCTCCTCGCGCAGCAGCCGCAGCTCCCAGATCTTGCGGGCGGTCCACGTGACGTCGGCGGGGCCGTCGTCGTGGGTGACCCCGAGGTAGACGAGCAGCCCGGGCTCGGTGGTCGCGCCGACCACCTCGCCGTCGACGGTCACGCTGGCCGACAGGGTGCGCTGCACGACTGCTCGCATGGGCCCATCCTCCCCGGCGCCCGACCCCATCCGGGCGCCGGGGGAGGGACTACCAGACCCGACGGGTGTTGCCGCCCATCGGAACGAGGTTGAGCACCAGACCGACGACCAGCAGGATCGCGCCGATCGTGGTGAGGATGGAGATCTTCGCGATGAGCCCGATGATGAGCAGGATCAGTCCGAGGACGACCATGGGGAACCTCCTGTAGCGGGCCCGCCCTCGGTGGGCGGGCGTTGCTCCTACCGTTGCCCGCTCTTGCCGGGGCTCACTCCGCCCGGTTGGGTGAGGGGATGGCGCACCCGCAGATGTTCGACGACGACGACCCGGTGCTCGCGCGGCTGCGCTCGGTGGCCCTCGACCTGCCGGGCGCGGACATGAAGGTGTCGCACGGTCGGCCGGCGTTCTTCACGCAGAAGGTGTTCGCCTACTACGGCGGCTCGCAGAAGGTCGACGGGTCGTGGGTGGCCCATGACTGCTCGGTCATGGTGCAGCCCGACCCCGGTGACCGCCCGGCGCTCCTGGAGGACCCACGGGTGTGGATCCCGGCCTACCTCGGCGGGGCCGGGTGGCTCGGCATCGACCTCGACCCCGACCCGGTCGCGGTGGACTGGGTCGAGGTCGGCGAGCTGCTCGATGCGTCGTACCGGCTGACCGCGCCGGCGCGGTTGGTGCGGGAGCTGGAGGGGCGCGCGGCGGGGTAGTCCGCACGCATTCTCACCCTCAGCTCGCTTGAGGTCAACCGGTCTAAGCAACTGGGTGGGGTCAGGCGGCCTCGGTGAGGAGCCTGTTGAGTCGTACGGCGGGGG
>Ga0208700_1000534_pt1 | contig 10991 bp, 9 predicted proteins | sample DeeseametaMP2016_FD_184179 | JGI IMG/M metagenome (GOLD analysis project Ga0208700, IMG submission 184179) | Marine microbial communities from the Deep Pacific Ocean - MP2016 (SPAdes) | ecosystem: Environmental > Aquatic > Marine > Oceanic | place: East of Hawaii, North Pacific Ocean | collected... | reverse complement strand
GGGCCGCATCGCCAGAGCCGCAATTCTCCACATCGGCCGGCCAGGGAAGCGGCGCCACTGTTACAACCCCCGAGCCGGTTGAGGCCAATCCCTCCTTCATACTATGGAATGTAATTGTGGCATCCGCTTGCAGAGCGTCGGGCCCTCCCAAGCCTGTTGGGATGTCACATGCCAGGACCGGTAGTCCGAGCCCCCCAGCCCACGCCGCAATCTCCTTGATTGGTCCCCTGAGGCTGTACCCGGGGCCCGCAGCCCCAGCACCGAGCAAGCAGTCGACCACGAGGGTCCACTCCCCGTACGGCTGCTCCGGCCAGACGCGGACCTCCGCTCCTGTCGATCTCCGGGCCTCGCGCGCGGTCTCGCCGCGCGAGATGGCATGACTGGCCAACACGGACACCTCGGTGCCCCACTCACGCAGGTAACGCGCGGCGACGAAGCCATCGCCGCCGTTGTTGCCCGGCCCGCACAGCACCAGCACCGCTCCGTCGGCCATCTCTGCTGCCGCCTCGGCCAGCGCCATGCCGGCGGCATCCATCAGAGAGGATTCATCGATGCCCAACGCCGCAGCGTTGCCATCGAGAACTGCGACCTCGGACCAGCGGAGCTCCCAGCGTGCCGGCTCGGACATGGTCGGACTCACGCGAATTCCGCTTCAACTGTTGCCATAGAGTGGCTGCGGATCTCGCCGTGCTCGTCGACGAACGAATCCGGCAATTCTGCCCCGGACTGTACGACGAACGGGTCGTCGCCTCCCGGCAGCATGTCGATCGACGCGTCCGCGCCCTCGGGGACGTTGCGGAACAGCGGGCGCGGCTCAAGCTCGAAGTCTCTCGAGAAGATATAGAGAGGCCACCGGGAGTCGGTCGTCGGGACCATCCGGTTGACGAGGACATACTTGTTCAGCGAGAAGAAGATGGATGCCGTGACCCCCCAGAACAGCAGGATGATTGCGATGCCGTCCGGGTTCGAGGGGTTCCACGGGTCGTGCACGGTGGCCAGCAGGTCGGCGAAGTAGGAGAGTATCAGGATGGAGAACATCGCCGGGAACCCGATGTACATGATGACGTCCCACCAGCGCCCGATCCACCAGTCGTTGTCGCCGGTGTTGATGAAGTCGTCGCGGAACGCCGAGACGCCGTTCTCCACGTAGTCTCCCATGTCGAAGTCCTCGACCTCGTTCTCCTCCTGCCACGACTTGTAACGGCTCCAGCCGTACTTCCAGATGCTGTAGGCGATGAACAGCCCGCTGAACAGCAGGCCGTAGCCCCAGATGTGGTCCTGCACCTCGAGGAACTGCGGGAAGGCCACGCCTGTCGAGTCGTCCACGAGGATCCACAGACCCGCGCTCGGCAGGCCGAAGAGGAAGATGGCCGCGCCGGTGAAGCCGACCGCCTGCGAGCGGTCGACGCCGTGGTCGACGAAGTTGCGCACGCACAGCTCGACTGTCGAGATCATCGAGGTCAGCGCTGCGAACGAGAGGGCGAGGAAGAAGACTGCGACCATCAGAAGCTGGGTCGCGGGGCCGCCTGGGGCCTGCGCGAAGACCTCCGGCAGTACGAGGAAGGTGATTGCCGAACTGCCGCCGCCGACCGCGCTGAGCGGGTCGTCGACCACTGCGAACACAGCCATCATCACGGTGAGTCCTGCGATGATCGAGACGCTGTTGTTGGCTAGGCACATAGTGGCGGCGTTGAGGGTGGTGTCCTCGTCCTTGCGCATGTACACCGAGTAGGTGATGGCCATGCCCATCCCGGCAGAGCAGGACCATGCTGACTGCGAGAGGCCGTTGATCCAGGTCTCAGGCTGCATCAGGTACTCGGGCTGGATGGTGAACATGAAGACGAAGCCGTCGAGGGTGCCGTCCTCGAAGTCCATCACGAAAGCGAGGAAGAGGGCGACGAACAGGAGAACGAAGAGGGATGTCATCAGCCAGACGTTGGCCTTCTCGATGGCCCTCGCCCCGCGCCAGATGGCGGCCATCGTGATCAGTATCGCGACCGCTTGGAAGATGATGACCTGGCCGGGTGCCTGGAGGAAGTTGTTCCAGACCTCGATGGTGTCGACACCCTCGGCCAGTCCGCCCCGCATGGCGGCTTGGAAGTAGTTGAGGCACCATCCTGTTACTACTGCGTAGTAGAAGCCGATTGCAGTCGAGATCCACGCCGTCCACAGCCCCAACCAAGCGAAGTTGCGGCCGGCGAAGATGCGGAAGGTGCCGACGGTCCCGGTCCTGCTGCGCTTGCCCAGCGCGAACTCGGCGATGATGAGCGGAATTGACCAGAGGAATAGGAAGAGGAGCCACGGCACGAGGAAGGAGCCGCCGCCGTTGGCGCCGACCATCCTCGGGAAGCGCCAGATGTTGCCAGTGCCGATGGCGGCACCGATGGTGGCGAAGATGAGTCCGAGACGGCCACTGAACTGGTCCGAGGAGGGCTCGGACTGCGGGTTCATCCTCCGTCACCCGAGCCAATTTCATCGGGCAGCCCGATTACGCCACGCTCATCGTCGAACATCGCCCGCAGGGTGTAGCCGAGGCCGCCCCAGACGAAGCTGGCTATCACCAGGAACATCAGGACAGCCAGAATCGAAGAGCCGAAGGAGGCCCGGTATGGAATCGTCAACTCGTAGTAGTTCCATCCCTCCTCCGCGGATGGGTAGGTGAACGGGAAGGCCCCGTTGGTAGTGCCTAGCATCGCCTTGTACTGGATCTTGCCGACCGAGGTATCTGGAAGTGGGATGTCCGCGGAGAGTAGGGTGCCGTTGGCACCGTCTAGAAGCACGCAGGGGTCCTCAGTCTCTGCGAACGCGGACACCTTCCATGGGACTTCGACCCATTCTGTCGGGCCGAAGTCGTTCTGCTGCCTAGTTGGCTCGACGAAGCGCCACATGAGATGTGTGCGCTCGATCTGAGTGGTGTAGGGGAATGCGACATCGAGGCACAACTCGATGGGTATGTCGCCGTTCTCCGGGACAGTGACATTGGCTGGGTCTGCCAGCCACTGACGGGTGGTGGTGTTCTCGATCCCCACGATCGCCCTGTATCGGGGATCATCGGCAATCTCCGACATGTAGAATGAAATCCCCAGATTTCGAACTGCGGTATGGGCGATGTCCTCGGGAAGCTCGTGGAAGGCGTTGCCGATCTCTATGGTATAGCAGTAAGAATCGTGGACCCCGTAATGCCAGTCGCAGAAGTCTCCGGTGGTCGGGTACAGGTCTGATGACTGCATCGGGGCGTAATCTGTCATCTGAGCCATGATGTTCCCATGATAGATGAGATACACGTCATCGGGGGTGATGCAGTCGGTGCAGTGCCCCCATGGCCATAGGACCAGCTCTGAGTACGAGTGCCATGTGATCGTGGTCTTGAATTCGGAAGACCCGTCGCCGTCGTCGTCATTCATCTCGGTCAAATCCTGGATGAACTTGGTCTCAGGCTCGCTGTGCCCGCCCATCCAGTCCTCGTCTACCAGACCGTCCGCGTCGTCGTCCTTGCCGTCGACGTGATCCTCGTTGAGTTTGCCGTCCTCATCGTTGTCGACGGTGTCGACCGGTCCGTTGTAGACATCGTTGTTCGGCCCGTCGGCGTAGCACATCCCCGGAAAGAGCGGTCCGGTCGCGCCGAGAGGCGCGCCCCACTCGAACTGGTAGTTGCGATTCAGGTCGACCCCGTCGCAGCCCTCGTCGACCTCCTCATCGATGTCCGGCAAAGGTGTCACTCCTGTCACGGTGTTGTCTCGCAGGTTCTTCCTCCAACCGCTGGTCCTGCAGTTCTCCCATGCGGTCTCGCCGCAGTACTCCTCACGATCGTAGCGATTGCCGTCGACGTTGAGCATGGGAATCACATAGATCTCCCTCGAATTGACGAGGTCGGTGATGAACTGCTCCGAGAAGTCCTCGTCCACTCCCAAGTCCCCGGGACCGCATGCAACGCCGTCGCCATTGTAGTCCTGAAGGCTAGCATTGAGCATCCAACAATCCCCATCGTTGTCGATGCCGTCCCAGCCATCCTCGTCAATCAGGCCGTCGCCGTCGTTGTCCACCCCGGCCTGACCGTAGTAGTACACCACGGTCTCAATGAACAACATCGGTACGGTGTAGGACATCCACTCCCTTGCGTGGTGGTTACCTACGAACATGACATCGGGACGGTCAGCGTAGTTGCCGCAATCTCCGACGAAGTCGTTGCAATCTCCTCCGGTTACGTCCGCTGTGATCTTCACCCAAGGACTGGCGTGGTTGTAGTACCAGCCCTCATAGTCATCGGAGCCCATCTCGTTGCCACGGGAGTTGATGCCGCCGATGAGTCCTTCATGGAATGAGATGATGTCGGGGTTGCGATCGGCGAGGAACTGCATCCTGTCCTTCATCGTGAAGTAGTCGTGATACATCCTGAACTGGACTCGCTCGTCTTGGGGGTTGCCCCAAGGGAATGTCTGGGATGCGTACTCGTCCGACCAGAGGTCCTCCGGAGCGTAGCCGGGGTCGTCGTCCTGAGCACCGACGGGTGCCAGCAAGGACGCCGGGGCGATAACCGAAAGCAGCAACGGGAGCAGCATCGCAGTCACCGGAACTCGCCGGGGTCGTGCTTCATCATCCCCGGCTCGCGGGGTCGCATTAGACGACATGGGAACGTCTCTGCGACCATAGGGACGGTATTCAATCCCTCGCAGAGCGGTCCAGCGGACCGGGGTTGCCTTTTTGAGGGAGGGGTCCTCGGCCGGAGCATGGTAACGCTTGATGGATTCATGGGTAGAGGTGACATGATTGGCGGTTTCTCGACCGGCACTCTGACTGTTGTAATCGCCTGTGCGGTGCTCAGTGTAGCAGCTGGAGTCATGTCCAGGAGGATGATCTTCCCCCGACTGATGGACATCTTCTCCAAGATTGAGAGGATAGATGCCGGGATAGATGCCGGGAACCTGTTCGCCCCCAAGTCACTCAGGTGGATGGTTGTCTTCTTGATGATGTGGTACTCTCTGGACTGGCTCGCAACCAACACCGAGCCTGTATGGGACGCCGCGCTGATGGAGGATGTCGCGACCGCTGCCTGGGCTGGCTTCGTAATTCTCATGCTTCTGACGGCCTACAGGCTGGTCGACTACCTCGACGCCTTCATCGTAGTCGAGGGAGACAACATGGCGGCTCGCCGCTCTCTCGCGAGCGTTGCTGAGTCGATTGGCAGGCTCGCCGTGGTAGTAGTCGGATTCTTCGTCGTCGCAGGACTCTTCGGCGTCAACCTGAACGGGCTCATCGCAGGTCTTGGAATCACTGGTCTGGCTCTGGCACTTGCAGCGAAGGACTCTGTGGCGAACGTCTTCGGGGCTATTTCGATAATCGTCGACCAGCCGTTCAATGTCGGTGACTGGATTGTCGTCGAGGATGCCGAGGGTGAGGTCGTCACCATCGGCCTGCGCACCACCACGCTGAGGACGGGGGCAGACACGATGATTACAATCCCCAACTCCAACATCACCAACTCCCCCGTTGAGAACTTCAGTCACCGAAGGTTCCGTAGGATTCGCCCGCGTTTCGAGTTTGAGGAGGATAGCGATGCTGCCCAGCTCCGTCAGTTCTGTGAATCCCTCTGCGAGCAGGTGCTGGCAGATCCTAGATCTACCAAGCGTGCGGACTCGTGGGTTCGTGTCACTGAGACCATTCCATCGAAGATCACGGTTTCAACCAACTTCTACTGCGCTTCCTCAGGCAAGACCCAGAGAGAGTTCACTGAGGACATCCTGCTGATGGCCCGCGCTAGGGGCAACGAGAGCGGTTTGGTTTTCCACGAGCCGCGGCGCAGGGCCCAGATGTAGGGTGCAGACATGGCCAGACTCATTCTGGTCCGTCACGGCCAATCGGTATGGAATGCCTCCAACCGATTCACTGGTTGGACAGATGTCGGCCTCTCCGAACAAGGCGTTGAGGAAGCCGAGGATGCGGGCCGTAAACTGGCAGATATTCGGATTGACGTCGTCCACACGAGCGACCTCGTTCGGGCCCAGAGAACCGCTGAGATTATCATGCAACACAACGAGACCTCGGAGAATGTGCCGACAAAATACGATTGGAGGCTCAACGAGCGCCACTATGGCGCACTACAGGGCCTGAACAAGGCTGAAACGGCGGAGAAGCACGGTGCGGAGCAGGTTCACATCTGGCGCCGTTCTTTCGATGTCGCTCCTCCGGATGGCGAGAGTCTAGAGATGACTGCCCAGCGCACCATCCCGTACTTCGTCGACGAGATTGTACCCGACCTCGAGCAGGGCCACAACGCGCTGGTCTCGGCCCACGGCAACTCGCTGCGCTCGATTGTCATGCACATCGAGGACATATCGTCCGAGGACATCGTGTCCCTCGAGATACCGACCGGGGAGCCGATTCACTTCACCTACGATAAGGGAGTCATCACCCGAGATGAGTGAAAGGCTGCTCCGGCGGCGGGGACATACGCTTGTAGACCCCATACAGCCAGTAACTAACAACGAGGCAGGCGATTGGGATCGGAATCTCCCCCAAGGCAGGGGGGAAGGTGTTGACCATGGAGGCGATCCCGAAGAACGCGGCCATCATCGAAAGCGCTCCGTAGGTGCGGTTGCTGAACATTCGCTTCTGGTACGCCTTGACGTAGGCCAACGTCGTCACTGCTGGCTCAGGCGCACCTGATTGGTGCGAGGTGGCCTCGAGCACGTCGAGCAGGCACTGCTCGTACTCCCATATCGCCAAGCCTCCCCGATGTGAGTAGAAGGCTTCGTCGGAGGTCCAATCCGCCGGCGCTGTTGACTTCCATCCCTCGATCAGCGCCAAGCGTAGTGGAGTCAGCTCCAGACTGGTGGAAGAGGAGTGGTGGACACGGGACAGATCGTGGACCAGCGATGCGAGGTCGCGCATCGCTGGGAACTCGCAGGTGTGGGCGCGAAGAGCGTCTGCCAGCCTCGGCCTGCCTATCCTGAGCGAGTCCCCGGAGACGTCCGACAGCCTGACATCGCCCAGGCTGAGGGTGCAGGGCTGGTTCTTTGAGTACTTGGCGCGCCAGATGAGGGTCGCCCGGAGCGTCTCCTCCAGCCACTGCGTCCTAGCGTTCCAGCGAGAGGGATCGGGCGGAGTCGTTCTGACTGTCTCCACCGCGGAGTGGTACCGGCCCAGCACCTCTCCGGCTTTGCCAAGAGCCTCCTGTGCATCGGACAAGTCGTCCACACGCAGGGCCTCCTTCAACTCCGAGGCTGTATCAGAACCCGCATCCGAGGTCCTCCTGAGCAGAATCATGTCCCTATCCGCCCAAGTATACCCGCCTGAGGGGACGTGTGAGCCGTCAGGTGCCGCTTTGGCTCTAGCCCTGAGGCGACCGTCCGAGCCCCACGGGAGGAACTCTGCGGTCCAAGCGCTGCCAGCACTCAGAGCGGCAATCATGCCATGGTCGGAAGATTCGGAGGAGATTCGAGTGATGGAATCCGGATCCGGCACCTCTCCCCAAGCCTCCAACTCGGAAACGAGCGTTTTCCAGTCATCCAAATTGGAGACGGAAATCGGCTCTATCATGCTGGCCACCAACCCTATTCCGGCGAACCTGACTGCACGGAAGCCGGCTGGAGCCTCGGAATCGCTCTCAATCTCGGCCATAGCGGCCGGTCTCCAAGCTCTCTCCCCTCCAGCCACGGTCGCTGCCCCGAGGCCACGACGTGGTCGACGGCTTCATTGAATCGGTCTGCGAAGCCTTGAATCACACCCCCTTCAGCGAGGTGCGTGGGAGATACTGTGTCTGACATACCTCTGGCTGTCGACCTAGACGGCACTCTGATTCTCTCAGACATGAGCAGAATCAGCTTCTCCCGAGTCATCGCGAGGCGCCCGTGGGTGCTTCCGGGCATGCTACTGAAGGAACTGGCAGGAAAGAGGGGGCAGTGGAAGCGAGACTTGGCCGAGAGGCTGGTCTTCGACCCAGCGGAACTGGTCTACCACGAGGCTTTTCTCGACTGGATCACCGGCGAGCATGCGAGGGGTCGCACGCTGGTGCTGGCCACCGCATCGGACCGCATCGTTGCCGAGAGAGTCGCGGCGCACGTCGGCCTGTTCTCGGACGTGATGGCCTCGGACGTGAACTACAACCTGCGCGACCGACGCAAGGCCGAGGCGCTGGTGGCACGCTACGGTGAGAAGGGGTTCGGCTACGCCGGCAACAGCCGCCATGACCTGGCTGTTTGGGAGCGCGCCGGACAGATAGTGGTCGTGAACCCCGGTAAAGGAGTTCTGGACAAGCTAGGAGAGGCGGCTGACATCGTCTTCGAATAGGTGCGAGGAGAGGCGAGGCCCTTTAGCGCAGTCAGCATTTGGTGAGTGCATGGGCCGCATGCGCAAGTCGTTCGGGCGTCGAATCGACTACCTCGCTAAGTGGCTCCTGAGATTCAGACTGGTTTCGATACCAGCGAGGGCTGTCGCCAACTCCAGCTACGCATGGAGCTTCATCTCGCGTACAGACAGAATACGCGCAAACAGGCTACGAGACCGCCTCAAGGACGGCGAGCTGCCTCAGCACATCTCGATTATCATGGACGGCAACCGTCGCTTCGCTTGGAACAGTAACATCGAACGTGACCTCGGACACCGACGAGGCAAGGAGAAACTCAGGGAGGTCATGGACTGGATTCTCGACCTCGAAATACCCTATCTCACCGTCTACGCCCTCTCGACGGAGAACATCAATGAGCGCTCCCCTGGCGAGCTCGATTCCCTCTACGACCTCTATGTCGCTGGGCTGAACGAGATCGCCGATGACCCGCAAATACACGAGCGCGGCGTCAGGGTGCAGGCGATGGGTCGTCTGGAGATGCTGCCCGAGCGGGTGCGCGCGGCCATCAGCAACGCCCAGTCACGAACCGAGTCTTACACCGACTTCCTGTTCACCGTGTGCCTGGCTTATGGTGGCAGGGAGGAGATCGTCGACGCGGTGCGCGAGGTCGCGGCGGCTCACGCCAAGGGTGACTTGCCCCTAGAATCGATAGACACGATGCAAATCTCCAGCAGGATGTACACCTCCGACCTGCCCGACCCGGATCTGGTGATCCGCACCAGCGGCGAGGAGCGAATCTCGAACTTCCTGCTGTGGCAGATAGCGTACTCCGAACTGCACTTCACCGACGTCTTCTGGCCGTCGTTCTCGAAGGTCGACCTGTACGAGGCCATCGAGTCGTATCAGAGCAGGAGGCGGCGCTATGGCGGATGAGGTCTGCGACGAGTGCGGCCGCGACGGCCACCGCAACCCCGCTGTCGCCGTCGACGCTGTCGCACTGAGGGAAGGCGAATCGGGAACCGAGGTCCTGCTCATCAGGAGGGGCGGGGAGCCTGAGATATGGGAGGGCCGCTGGGCCTTCCCAGGTGGCTTCGTCGACATCGGGGAGGATCCAGAGGACGCTGTGCTGCGCGAGCTCGAGGAGGAGACTGGGGTCGATGGCTTCGACCCGGTCGCGCTCGCCATACACGGTGACCCCGACAGGGACCCCAGGAAGCACATCGTGGCGCTGTTCTACCTCGTGGATGTCGACCCGGAAACAGAGCCGAGGGGCGGAGACGACGCTGTTGATGCCGCTTGGGTGCCGATAGACGGGCTGACCGCCGACCAGATGGCCGGAGACCACATCAGAATCGTCGATATGCTGCGTGAGTAAGCCTATCACCCGCTGGCCTTTGCGACGTGCATGACTCGCAAACTGAGGATCGACACCGGAGGCGGTACTCTGGGGCCCTACAGCCCGGGGATAACCGTGAGGGACCATATCTGGCTTTCCGGACAGATAGCCACCGACGCTGGGGATGACATCGAGTCGCAGACTAGAGGCACCCTAGCGAAGATCGATGGGCTTCTGGAAACAGCGAACAGCTCGAAGACCGACCTAGTCAAGGTGACCGTGCTGATGACCGATATCGGCTTCTACGGCACCATCAACGAAATCTACTCCGAATGGCTCGATGGCACCACTCCGCCCGCGCGCGCTGCGTACGAGGTGCCGAATCTTCCGGCTGGGGCTCTAGTCGAGATAGTGTGCGAGGCGTTTCGGGGCTCTGGCGCCTGACATCGACCCACAGAGATGATGAATGCCGCATCGCTCGCAAGGTCGTGAGCGTGTTCAAGGCGTACGACATCCGCGGCATCGCGGGAAGCGAGCTGACGGTTGAGTTCGCGAACACGCTCGGCAAGGCGGTAGCAACCCATCTGGATGTTGGCGCCGTCGCCGTCGCACGCGACATCAGGGATTCGGGGGCTGAGCTCCATGCGGCGTTCGTCGAAGGGATAGTCAGCACTGGCGCAGACGTCCTTGACCTAGGCGTGACTACCACTGGAGTGCTGTACCGCGCCACCGTCGACCTGCCAGTCCAGGCTGCGGTTGCCATCACAGCCAGCCACAACCCGCCAGAATACAACGGCTTCAAGATCTGCCACGGAAAGCTGCCCGTGGCCGGAGACGACCTGCAGATGCTGCGCGAGACCTTCGAGAGTGGCGAGTTCCGCGAGGGTGCGGGCTCGCACGTCACGGTGGAGAACTTTGAGGACCAGTACATCGACATCGTCGTAGAGAATGCGGGAAAACCAGCAAGGCCGATTCACATCGTCCTAGATTGTGGCAACGCCGTGCCCGGCCCGCTCGCGATGCGGTTGATGGAGAGTCTGGGCGTCGATGCCGTGCCTCTGCACTGCGACTGGGACAACTCGTTCCCCAACCACCCTCCTGACCCAACTCGCCCTGAGAACATGACCGACCTCGCCGCAGCGGTGGTCGAGAGCGGCGCTGAGTTCGGCATCGGGATGGACGGTGACGGCGATCGAATGGGAGTGGTAGATGAGACCGGTCGCTTCATCCACCCTGACCGCTTGATGGCGATCTTCGCGAAGGACGTGCTCTCGAATCTCGATAGTGACGCGTCGGAGGACGAACGGACTGTCTACTTCGACGTCAAGTGCAGCATGGCGCTCGAGGAGGCGATCGCAGCTGCCGGCGGGG
>Ga0208700_1000523_pt1 | contig 11096 bp, 9 predicted proteins | sample DeeseametaMP2016_FD_184179 | JGI IMG/M metagenome (GOLD analysis project Ga0208700, IMG submission 184179) | Marine microbial communities from the Deep Pacific Ocean - MP2016 (SPAdes) | ecosystem: Environmental > Aquatic > Marine > Oceanic | place: East of Hawaii, North Pacific Ocean | collected... | reverse complement strand
CCACGGCCTTTTTACTGCACCCTGCTGCAATGCACAGACGAAGCATGGGAATTGGATTGAAAGGGTGGCGTTCTGGAAAGGAAAGTGGAATATCCAGGCGGTCTGCCATCCATTGAACGTGTCGATAGGTAAAGAGACGTTTGGGTGGTAATTCTGCTGGACCTTTTGAGTCCCAATGTTTTAATAGTCCGGCAAATAGCAGTGGTTTTCTATCGATCTTTAAATGGGTGGAAAACTCATCCAGACGCAAGTTTTGCAAGTAAGCAAAAGGTGAGACAAAGTCAAAATACCACTTGGCGCTTTTCATCAAATAACACTCCTTATATTTACCGCTATGTATTGATAATATGGCGCACCAGGCAGGACTTGAACCTGCAACCTACTGATTAGAAGTCTTTCAGATTGGGTAAACAGGGAAAGATTGCTACAAACAAGGATAATATAATCAATATGATAACAAGATATACATTTTGCTGAATATCCTCAAATATGGCCTGTTTTTGTAAGTCAATGGCACAAAATTGGCACAAAAAATTCCTTCACATGCGCACATTGGAATGACCTAAGAGGTGTCTTTAATCTCATATCCATTTAAAAGAGGCTACATGCCCTTGCCTCACCCAAATGAGCGCAAACATTTTTATTATGAACTGCAACACAAAATCGTTGCAAAACGATATCAGTCTACTCTAAAGGAAGGAAACAACAGCCGTTTATTATTCCTAACCCACCAATTTGTACTGTTGTTCCGAGTAAAGCGGTAATCATAGAGCCAGGCCCTGATGGTAGTGCGACCAGTGGGCCATTCCTCAGTGGAAATTAACTTAAGCACTGGGGGGCTTTCATAAAGGATACTTTCCATAAGTTTATGGACCCAGACATGTTGGTGGTAGGTCTGGCGTAAATTACCATAGATAAAGTGGTGAATTTCGTCATACGATTCCGGTATCCGGCCATACATACCCTGAAAGACATTCAGGACCTGTTCGTAATACAGACCGGCAAACCAGAGCTGCCAGTCCAGCCGCGGTTGATGGGGTTGTATCCAGCCGGGTGTTTCATTCAGGCGTACCGGTTTCCATTTGAATTTCAGTTCTTCCCAGTCCTTGCCATCGGTACTCAACTCAAAGATAATTTCTGGGCGGGTCTTGGTCATCACCGAAAACAGGCCGTAGGTGTTTACTGACCGGAAAGGCCTGACAAAACTGTACACCTGGGAAACCACAGGGTACTGACCGAAGGGAAGCCAGCGGTGGCCTTCGGTGATGAGCGCCAGTGTCACCATCACCCCACATATCACCTTTTGGATGAGTCCAGTATATTTCCCAGGAATGGAGTAGTTCTGTTTCTGCAGAAATGTCAGCCACCCACCGGGAAGCCGCAGCTTATATAAACTGTTATCAAAGAGCGGCAGGCAGAGGACAATGGTCAGTAGATTGAAAAAGGTGTAATTCCCTGAGAGGGTGATCATTACCATAAAACCAATAAACAAAATCCCAGCTGTGTGACGCAGACGGGGCCCCAGGAAAATGAAAAATGGCACTACCAGTTCGATAAAAAACATGATAGCTGTGCTCACTTTTAAAAACCAAATCGGGAGCTGATGGAAATACCAACTCAGGGCATGGGGCAATGGCTGAGTCTCAAAATGTAGGCTGAGGGACGTGAGGTTCCACCAGACCGGGTCATTGCTGGCAAGTTTAACATAACCGGAAAAAAACATGAGTCGGAACAGCAGCAAGTACAAGAGAAATAGAATGAAAGACGATAGCTGCTGATCCTGCCTTCTAAACCCTGCCAGCCAGATTGCCAGGAAACCGCTTTCCAGTAATAGGTTATCCCACTGAAAACTTAGGAAAGGGGAGCCCAGGGTAACCAGGGATAGATAGAGAAGCCAGCACAGCAGAAGACTGATACCCCGGTAGAAATTGAACAGGGCCAGAAGGGAACATATCAGGCCGGTTCCGCAGATTAAATGCAGTGCGGTATTCCCCAATTTCAGGAAATGGTCCAGCCATAAGAGGGAGGGATAGTGCAGGATGTAACTCCAGTGATTTTCCTGGCTGGCCAGCCGGTCGAAGTAGCGTTCGATCGGCATGATTCCTTCTGAGCCAAACAGTCCCTCCACCTGCAGCCAGAGGGAGGCAAAGGCGATGAGATAGACCATGGCGATACCGCTTAGGAACAAGCGTGAGCCAATGGTGAAATTATCCCGGGGTAAATTCTTCATAGTTAGTGAATCACAATCATCCTAATTGTACTATCTGATATTCTATTTCCTCATTTTTTCTCACCTGGTCAGACCTGTCCCAAGTTCAACAACGAATCTCCAACCTGGCGACGACGCAACAATCGAGTCGAGGTCATTGTCCTGCCGGATGAAGAGGAACCCCCGAACTCGGCCTAAACTGTGGGGAATGCGAGGGCGAGGTCTTCCATGTCCCGTTGGGTGAGCGAAGTTGCTGCGGCCGCAGCACTGGATCGGGCGCTCTCAATGCGGCTCGCGCCGGGGATGGGGAGCATCTTGGGCGATAAGGCTAAAAGCCAGGCTATGCAAACCTGGTAGGGGCTTATTCCATGGAGAGCGCCTACAGCACACAATACAGAATCCTCCGGAGTGCGTATATGTCCCTTGTGACCGCCCACAGGGCTGTGGGGTAAAAACGCAATATTTTCCCGAGTACAAAATGCAACCACACCGCTGTTGAACGAATCACGATCAAAGGGATTGCAACGGTTCTGAACGCTCACCACATTCACAATTTCCCTGGCCGCCTGAATCTCCGCCACCCCCACATTGGAAAGCCCCACGTGCTGAATTTTCCCCTCCTCCTGCAACCGTGCCAGAGCGCCCACACTTTCGGTAAAGTGGACCTTCGGGTCGGTAGCGTGCAACTGATACCAGGTGATGCAATCCGTCTCCAGAGACCGAAGACTTGCCGCACAGGCGCTGTGCAGATGGTCGGGATGTCCGTTGACGGTCCAATTACCGCCAGGGCGCTCAAGCCCTCCTTTGGTGGCAACCACGATATCTTTTCCAGAATCTCCCATGGCTTTGAGCGCTGTAGTGACCAAACGCTCGCCATGCCCAATATCCCGATGGTCCGCACAATAGACATCCGCGGTGTCTATCCACGTCATCCCAGCGTCGACGGCCGCGTGGACCACGGAGATAGCCTGGGCTTCATCCGGGCGAGTGCTCAGGGAAAGAGGCATCTCTCCTAGGCCCACACAGCTGAGTTCAATCCCAGTGTTGGCAAGTGCTCGTATTTTCATTGACCATCTCCAAATTCATGTTCAGGTTGTGCTCCCGTTTTCCCGATGAGTATTTGATAGCGCTTGACGATTTCTGTAAGATTCCAAGGTTAACCATCCTTCCATTCCCATTGATACTTGTTTCCATAATGAAAAGTTTAGGTCCCTTGACCATTTAGTAATCCATCCATGTATTCCCCTACATATCCAGTCCCATTAGGAAGAGTAACATTCACTTGTTCTTTTATCTCAAGTGAAATGGACAGGAAAAAAGAAACGAAGAAAATGAGGATGATTATGATTAAATTGACTCACAGGGCTTCCTACTTAGGTTAGTTGAGGAGAACCCAATGTATACCACGATTCGATTTATTGTGCAAGAATAGGGATTTTACTTGGAGGGTGTCTGACTGTGAAGAATTAGTGGGGTTTACTTACAGGAGATGATATCATTGACTTTATTTAAATAGTTATTTAGATTTTAAAAACACTTTTTAAATTAAAATAAGTTATGCATTCATTAAAAATAAATGGAATTCTTCATCAAGTTGATGTCGAAGATGAAATGCCGTTACTCTGGGTTTTGAGAGATGAGCTTGGAATGACTGGAACAAAATTTGGGTGTGGAATCGGTCAGTGCGGTGCTTGTACCGTACACGTGAATGGAGAGGCAGTTCGTTCTTGCAGTTTCCCAGTATTTGCGGCGCAGGATAAAGAAATTATAACTATTGAAGGACTTGGCAACAATCACCCTGTTCAACAAGCTTGGATTGAAGAACAAGTTCCTCAATGTGGTTACTGTCAGACTGGGCAAATCATGGCAACCTCGGCTTTATTATCCCAAAACTTAGAACCAAGCGAAACAGAAATAGAAAATAAAATTACAAATTTATGCCGTTGTGGAACTTATGTTCGGGTAAGAAAGGCAATTCGCCGGTCGGCAGAACTCATTCAGCAACAGGTAAGCTAAAATGGGAAAATATTCTCTTTCACGCAGGGTTTTTTTGAAAAAATCTGCACTGACTTTTACAGGTTTAATTATCGGCTTCACATATGAGCCAGAATCCAGTTTGGCGGTAAAAGTTGAAAATGCGGAAGAACTCGGTATTTGGATTCGAATTGCACCAGATGGATCAACGACATTGATTGTTCCTAGTTCTGAAATGGGGCAAGGAGTGAATACTTCACTTTCCATGATATTGGCTGAAGAACTGGAAGCAGACTGGCAAAGTGTTAAAACGGAAACTGCACCAGTAAATTCGAAATACATCAACCCTGAAAGTAATTCAGGTCAAATGACGGCTGGAAGTTCAAGCGTTAAGGGCTTTTGGAACCCGTTAAGAAAAGCAGGTGCAGCAGTTCGACTAATGCTTCAAAAGGCTGCAGCTCAAAAATGGGAAATACCTATAGAGGAATGTGTAGCTAAGTCAGGATACATATATCGTAAGAATAGCAGCCAAAAATTAAGCTATGGTGAGCTTGCTGAAGCAGCAGGAAAAATAGACATTCCTTCTGATCCTCCTTTAAAAAATTCTAAAGACTACAATTTAGTTGGCAAATCAATAAAAAGAATTGATATTCCAAGCAAAACAAATGGATCTGCCCAATTCGGGATTGATGTAAGGTTGCCAGAAATGATGTATGCAACCATCCGACAATCCCCTGTTTTTGGAGGTGAAGTCCTATCATATGACGAGGATGCTGCAAAAAGCATTAGGGGGGTAAAAAAAGTGACTCTCATACCTAATGGGATTGCAGTTATAGCAGATAATACCTGGCGTGCAAAAAGAGGAATGGAAGTCTTGAATCTTAAATTTCATGGAGGGAAAACTATAGGGCTTGAAAGTCAGCAAGTTCAGAAGGAATTGCTTAAGGCTCTGGATGACGAAGGGAAAACTAAAATTGAAGCAAATCAAGTTTTAGATCTAGAATACGAAGTACCTTTTTTAGCTCATGCTCCCCTTGAACCAATGAACTGCACGGCAAATGTTACAGATAATTTTTGCGAAGTCTGGGTTCCAACTCAATCTCAAGGAGGGTGCATGGATGCCGCAAAAGAAATTACAGAATTAGATGAGGAACAGATTCAAATTCACACAACTTATCTTGGTGGTGGGTTTGGGAGACGAGGAGAAACTGATTTTGTAAAACAATCATTGATACTTGCTAAAGCATTAGGGAAACCGATTAAAGTAACCTGGATGCGTGAGGAAGATATGCAGCATGATTTTTATCGTCCAGCCAGTATGAGTCGTTTCCAGATAGGATTAAATAAAGATGGATTCCCTATATCTTGGAATAATCAGTTGGCCTCACCTTCAATTCTTAAACGCTTTTTTGCACCAATGGCCTGGTTTAATATAGATCCATTGTCAACTGAAGGCGCGGATGAAATACCTTATGCAATAGAGGATTTTAATTTTGATTATTCTGTAGTTGATTCAGGTGTTCCTGTTGGATTTTGGCGTTCAGTAGGTAGTTCATTCAACGCTTTTTTTACAGAAAGTGCAATAGATGAAGCCGCCCATCTGGCTCAACAGGATCAGTTTGATTATCGCATGAAACTTTTGTCAGGAAAACCTCGTTTTCAGAAAGTCTTAGAAAAAGTGATGAGAGAATCTAAATGGGGAAGAATACTTCCAAAGGGACACGGATTGGGAATCGCAATTCATAAATCGTTCGGAAGCATTGTCGGAGCAGTGATTGAAGTTTCCACTGATGTTAATGGTATGCTAAATTTGAACAAAGCCTGGATCGCTATTGACTGTGGAAAAGTAATAAATCCTAATACCGTCAGAGCTCAGATGGAAGGAGGCTTTACTTTTGGTTTGTCAGCAACTTTGGGTGAAGAGATCACGTTGAAAGACGGCCGGGTTGAGCAAAGTAATTTTCATGATTATTCAATTCTAAGACTAAAGGGTTCACCAGAAATTTCCGTTGAAATAATTGAAAGTGGTAACGAAATAGGTGGTGTTGGTGAAGTAGCCGTACCACTTGCAGCACCAGCTCTAACCAATGCAATTTTTTCTTCATCTGGAAGACGCATCCGATCTTTGCCCTTGAGTAAACATGGAATAAAAATCACCTGAATACAGACTTTAGTGAGCTCCATAGTAGTTTCAATTTCGGTACTTATACCATCAAATGGAATGTTTTAGAAGAATAGAGTGATTTAACTTGGAGGGTGTCTGACTGTGAAGAATTAGTGGCGTAGTCAAACCAACCTGCTTCATCCTTTCAATTCCCCACAATTATCAGTGAAGCAAAGTTGGTTGATAACTCCTTAAGCACCTTCTCATGTATTGACTCTCCCGTTCCTAAACCAGACATCAATTCCACAATATTGTTGAACTGGTATTCAATCAGATCATTGTAAACATCTGCATTGAAGTCTGCATAGATTGTTTCCTCATCCTGATACAGTCTCATTGCTCGGCAGAGGCAGGCAATCATCCATGATGAAAATCTCAATCAAAACTAATTCTGTAAAATTTGCTTCAGTTTTGACACTACTAAAAAGGAAGAGTATTTTGAGAACTATCGTCACATTCCGGTTTTAAATCTAACCAAACATCTTGGAAGAGTTCTTGAATCTCTTTTATTGTGTCTCCTCTGTAAGCATAATGAAGCCGAGGTGTATTGTACTTTTCCCGCCCCTCGAATAACTTCTGAAATTCATTTCCAATTGATTCACGTAAAGTCCTGATTTCCGAATATAGCCTTTCAGTTTTTTTCAGTGTTTCCTTCTTAAACTTTCTGTGATTTGCAAATCTAAGACTAGACAAATTCAGTGAAATTGATTGCATTGCACATTCTGCCTTGAGTAGTTCATATGCGAGAGATCTATGACCAAATACTTCTTCCTTAGTTGGTGCTTTTTTCATAATAATATCTTATTTGATTGTTTATAAATTTAGGTTAAGTTAGTGTGTGCTTGCCGTTGCCTCCTTTAATTATTGTTTTTGGTGTTTTGGTTGCCTCTTTGAATGTATTGACTTCACTCCCTCGGATCACTAATGCAGCAAACTCAGGAGGGAGATGTGACATCAGATAAATACGAAAGCAGTTTGCCTGTTCTTCATCCCTACATGCATGGAGATATGACCCCTGGACGAGAGTTTGCTTTAGTATTTGCCGTAGGACTTCAATTTCCATCTCTGAGATTTGTGGATCAGGAAACAATGCTTGCCTAGCTGCCAGTCTACTATCTTCCAGTAGTTCTGATTGTAAATTATCAAATTCGATAGTTTGTTCTTTAGGAAAATCTGCAAGAACATTTTGATCAATGCTAATACTTTCTAAAAATTTGCTTTTGTACATAGTATGATTTAAAAAAACACCGTAGAGCAGTGTCCTAAAAATCCTAAAAAAGCATATTATCTTAGTTTTTAGGATTTTTAGGAGTGATCCCCTAGGGGATTTAGTTATTTCTTACTTTTGGATTTATTTTAAATCGTCTTGAAAGTGGACGGCCCCGTTTTATTTTCGGTGGTTCAATTTCTAAGATTCTATTTGTGCCAGATAACAGATCCATTACCTCAAGAATTGCTTTTTCATCTTTCAACCCTTTCCATCTTTTTTGCTTTACATCACTTATCGAAAACACATCATCGAATTTGCCAAGACGTGAGTTGAATAAATGTGTAGCTTCGATAGTATTCAAATATTCCATGTCGTAAAATGCTTCTGCATGCTTTCGTAGAATATCCCAAATATCTATTGCTCGATTAAGTGAGTCACTATCAATTGTTTTGGGGATTTCATTTATATTATTGGCAACAGCACATTTCACTGCATGGAAAGAGAGTGCTAGTCCTGAAACAAGTCTTTCTGATTTTGAAAGATGAGCAATAAGACCATCCGATAGATTTTCATCAGTAAGCACTTCCTTCTTTAGGAATTTCCTCCAAGTTAAAAAACTGGTTTGTGCATGATCATCAAAAACAATCCATGGAGCAGGACTGTATTCTGTCTCAGTAGCCCCAATATCTGTTGGGGTTAATGCATCCAATTTTTCAAACAGAGTTTGTGTACGAGAAAAAAGGTCAGAGTCTATACCTCTGAACCCCTTTTGATACTCCTCATCAAAATCATTATAATTGACCTGTTTAGGACAAACCCACATGAATCGTTGGAGGAGTCCGTCATCTTTATATTGTTGTTCCATTTCACGTAACAAACGACGAACCTTGCTTTTTTGAATCGTTCCACATACAGAGACGGCTAATAATTCAGCTAGGTCAGTCCCCCTTGAAATGGTGTTATGATCGTAAGAATGGGCTACGGTCATTGCTTCAATAAAAAATTGACGATCCCCATCTTTCCCGTCCCTTGTCAGATCAGCAAAAAAACCACTTAACTCATCTCTTTTGATCATTAGCCCTCTTTCATTACCATGAGACAACATCTCAAGAATTTTTTCTCGGGTTCCAGTAGTAATGCTGATAACCTTTGGGTATGTTTTTTCAGGCTCTTGAAGTTCCTTAATTTGTGATTCTACGGCTTGTATTTTTTTTTCTTCTTCACCTTTCTCTTGAAGTTTCTCGAGTCTTTTCAATAATCCTGATTTCTTTTTACTAAAGATGGCAGTTTCAATATTGTTTATTGCAAGTATTTCATCATTCTTTTTTTTGTAACTTTTTTGCAAACGAGTTAAAGGGCCGATCCCAGCTTTAAATACTCCACTTTTATTTTCTGACACATTCATTACAAGTCCTGCAGACCGGACAGGGAACTCATGCCATGTCAATTTTCTAGAATCAGGACGAATACAAAACCTTGTCCCTGTAACAGCACCGATTGACGAGAGGAGAAAGGCAGCTACTGCTTCGGGTGATGCCTCATTTTCTAGTGCAGTAACTCTTGCATATTCTGCTAATGGTTCAGGCAAAATAGAAGGGGAAAGTGATGGAGGAGGAGGAGGTGCTTTCGGTAACGGTAATGGTTCAGGCCAATCCTCCACTTTTAACAGTTTCTTTTGCCTCTCCTCTAGTCCGTTATCTGCTAAGGAAACATTCAGGGTTAATGGATAATTACATTCTCGTTTCTTTTCCCACCCTGTATCTATAGCTGCTCTAAATATTGCCCTCTCATCAATACCAGAAGATGGACTGAAGCTAGCCCATTTTGAAGCACATTCATTATTATCTTTAAAGGTGCTTGCAGTACTGCTCCACTCTAGCCAAATGTTGAAAGCGCCAGATCCATTCCAGCCCTTCAATGCATGACCGTACTTTATCCAATCTTCATATTTTTCTGCACTGAGAACCTGCAATGCACTCTGTAAACGGTCAGCAGTTTCTCCTTCAGTTTGTAGAGGAAAACATTGATCCTGAAATTCGTCAGCATCAAATAATAAGTTACCTTCTGGCAATTTAAATGGAACAGCATTTGGGTTTGTTTTCAAGTCTGGATCGTAGCTCAAGAACATGAGTCTGCTCACGTCTTTGCAGGATTTGTCAATTTGTACGTTGTAGTGTTCTTTAAAATATCTATCAGTAGCCATAAAAACATTTTTGTGTACAGAATGGTCTGCAGGAATTAACATCAGTGCTTTAACACCCTGATTACTGGGAGATAAAAATGCTGATAAAATATGCTGATCTTGGACTATTTTGTCTCGTAGCATGGAAGGGTTTTCAACCTTATCAATGTCAATCTGTAAAATACCAGAGTGGTCAATCAGATCGGCAGCCTTACGTTCGAAAAATGTTCCTGAAATCGTTACTGCATTTAGCTCTTTTTTTTCTTGCTTGTACTTTTCCTCTTCTCCTTTCAACAGATGAAGACGGAGGTTCTCAATTTGTTTCAGTAATATGTCAGGTGGTGTTTTTATAAGGGATAATAACTCATGAATTGATGCACTGGTTCTTGGCTTAGTTGAGGTGGCATTTTCAAAAACAGAAATTCTCACATCATCTAATGCATCGGGTATCTTAATTTCAGTAGTCATAACTGTAATCTCAAAAGTTGTGTTAAAACCCCCAAAGTAGAATTACAGCTTGTACTTTCAGTAAATTACACCGAAAATATAAACAGAATCCTCGTCTACCAAATGACTAAAGTGATTCGTGCCTGCATCGTCCTCTTTTGGACGGTGTGGGTATTAATGTTTTAGGAGGCTTTTGTCTCAATCCGAACACCATCCAAATAATTCTGAACATCAGTTTCAGAATATCTAACACTACCTCCAATTTTGTAGTAAGGCACACCGATGCCCTTCCACCTGTCTTGTTGCAAAGTCTTTTTTGATTTTCCTGTCACTTGGGAAAGTCTTTCTTCGTTTATGAAATTTTGGAATTCCATACTGATCCTTTCTAAAGAGTGTTTACAAATTCGGAGTTTTTCTCTGTTTAATATATTTTAAATGATGGATTTCATTTTATGAGGTGTAAAACTTCATTTTATGAAGCTATTTTTGCAGTTTCCATTTTTTCTTGGAATTCCAGTAAACCCTGTCTGGTACAGGGATTGGGGGGGTTTTTGAGAGAAAATTTCCTTCATAAAAAGAAGTAGTAAAAAGTACCCCGTTTTCAGGGTTTCATTTTATGAAGATTAATTTGCTGTATTTTGTTTTTCTTTAATTGAAGGGATCCTGTTAAATACAGGGATAAGAGGAGTTTGAGAAAAAAAATTAGTAATATAATGAAGTGGTAAAATTTATAGTTGGGAAAATTTATTTTTATGAAGGTTTGTAGGATTTTCTTTGACCCATTTCTTTGCTGCAAGCCATCTGGTACGCACAAGATAATCTTTTGTTAATCTTGATTCATTGGACTGTCCTCTCCCTGATTTCCATATAATTGCATCAGAATCATCAGAGCTTTTTTGAAGTAGGATTT
>Ga0208700_1000517_pt1 | contig 11158 bp, 9 predicted proteins | sample DeeseametaMP2016_FD_184179 | JGI IMG/M metagenome (GOLD analysis project Ga0208700, IMG submission 184179) | Marine microbial communities from the Deep Pacific Ocean - MP2016 (SPAdes) | ecosystem: Environmental > Aquatic > Marine > Oceanic | place: East of Hawaii, North Pacific Ocean | collected... | reverse complement strand
TGGCAGAGGCAGCCAAAGACTATCAGTTAATGTCGAAAGCCTGGATGACGGTAGAGTTAATTTGGATGCAATTTCAAAACTGCTTCAAGATCGGGAAGTATTTTTAGAAGTCGTTGTTGGTGATGGAAAGTTCTCTGAAACAGTTTGGGGTTGTGACCTGACTAAGGACTATATTGAAGAAAACGCTTTTTATACAACATAAAACAGAGTGAGTCTTGAAAGAAAAAGGGAGAAGTCTACTTGAGATATTGTGAGTACATTGAAATATTTTCTGTAAGCCTTAAAGATTCAAACATAAATGTGGTATAACAATTTTAAAATCAAAAATCTGAAATCAAGAATATGAAAACAGGCATATTATTGATAAACCTGGGTACACCAGACTCTCCTAGTACACAAGACGTCCGTATTTATTTGCGTGAACTTCTCTCTTGTGAACGAGTAATTGATATTAACCCGGTCGCTCGCTGGTTTGTACTGAACTTGTTAATCCTTCCCTTTAGACCTAGGAAGTCTGCTAAAGCTTATAAAAAAATCTGGATGGATGAAGGCTCACCTCTTCTGGTATTTAGTGAAAAATTAAAAACCGCCTTACTCGAGGAATTTGCAGAAAAAGATATTCCTATAGAGTTAGGTATGCAATGCAGAAAACCTTCCTTAAAAACTGCAATTGGGAAGCTTCGCGGACAAAATTGTGACCAGATAATAGTTTTGCCATTGTATCCTCAATATGCATCCAGTTCCTATGGTGCAGCTATCGAAGATCTATACAAAGTTGTATTAAATGACTGGAACATTCCCTATCTTCGGATCATTCCACCATTTTTTTCAGACTCACGTTTTATTGATGCGTGGGCAAAAATTGGATTACCTTATATTGAAAAAAAACCTGATCATGTACTGTTTAGTTTTCATGGCCTACCATTAAGGCATTTGAAGAAAAGTGATTACACTGGTAAATGGTGTCAGAACGACTATTCCTGTTGTAAGGAGTTAATTGATGAGAATCGCAATTGCTATAGTGCACAGTGCTATCAGACAGCAAAATTGTTAGCCAAAAGTTTAAAAATTGAAGAAGAAAATTGGTCGGTAAGTTTTCAATCTCGCTTAGGTCGCGATGAGTGGGTCAAACCATATACTGATCCATACCTGAAGGAACTTGCCGAAAAAGGCATGAAGCGTGTTGTTGTTTTCTGTCCTTCATTTGTAGCAGATTGCTTGGAAACAATAGAGGAAATTGGTATTAGTTCCGCAGAACATTTCAAAGAATACGGAGGAGAGGAGTTAATACTTGTACCTTCGCTTAACAACCATCCTGAATGGGTTCGGGCCCTGACTTCGATTATCCGGCAACAGTTAGCCGTATAAAATACGGCCTAACTATTTTTGTCTCAGCAAATAAACTTTGGCACTCATCCCCGCTCTTAACTTAAGACCGGGATTAGCAGCTTTGACATACAGAGGGAAACGCCCTGTTTCCGGATCCGCTGTCCAGGAGATGCGCTCAATGATTCCTGAAAATTCTATGTCACGATAACCTGGTGTGGTAAAAACAACAGCCTGCCCCTCACTAATCATCGGCAAATCTCCCTCTCCTAATTGAATCTTGATTTCAACCTGTTTGATGTCGATGATTTGAAAAAGAACTGCACCTGCGGTTATCACTTCTCCTTCCTGGAATGATTTCGCAGTAATTATGCCGCCAATTTTTGCTTTGATCAGAGTGTCTTCAAGAGCATCTTCACTAAGTTCTACGTCATGGCTAGAACGCTCTACTGCTATAAGCGCATTCTCCACACTAAGTTCGGAACCCTTTATATCTTCTCTGGAACGTTCAAGACTCAGAATGGAATTGTCCACATTTAGTTTTGCTCTGTCAATTTCCTGCATGGCACGCTCTAATCCAAGTATAGTATTTTTTAATGCAATTTCTCCTCGGAGGTACTGCAGCTGCAGTACGTCCAATTGCGAACGAGTAGACGAACCTTGTTCGAATAAAGTCTCTTCATCTTTCAGCCGACGTAGAATGTCTTTCAAATTTGCCTCCAAATCTTTGACATTGTTCCTGCTTACTTCAATTTGGATCTTAGCCAATTTAAGTTGTTTCTTGCGGTCTTTTACATTATTTTCATCTACCTTTATCTGCACGTTCGCCAGTTTCAATTGACGTTTGCGATCAATTACATTGTTTTCATTAACTTTGTGCTGCAGAAGGGTTAATTCCAGTTGCCGTTTCTGTGTATCATTATTGAGAGTCAGCAAAAGCTGGTTTTTGGGGACATGCTGATTTTCTTTAACATGAAGAACTTCTACTCTTCCTCCCACACTGGATTGTACCTTCAATATTATTGCAGGCTCGATTATTCCTGTTAAAGAAATTGGTGTTTTGAATGATCCTGAAAGCTCAGCACCATGGGATGTTGCCAAGCTGAAAAACGGCCAAATTATGAAAACACCAATAATTATTTTGCAGTTCTTTAAATAGTTATACATAGTAATACCTTTTTTGCTGATTTAGTCATTGATCTACTGTGAAAGATGAGCGGATTTCTCATCATTCATGTTTCTGGTCTCTACTCGTCTAAAAGGGTTTAATAATTGTGGCAAATCCATCACTTCTGGTTCAGCTCATATTTTTCATTAAACTCTCCGGTTAAAGCAAGTAATTCAACCCGGATTTTTTCTTGACGAATCCTGACTAGAATTTCTTGCTGCTGTGCTTCCACCACATCTTGTTGAAACTGGGAAATACGATAACTCGTACTTTTTCCCAACTTGAAGCGCTCAATTTCTATGTGCAACTGATCTTTAGAAAGTTTACTTACTGCGGCAACTGTCAGTTTTTCCTTTTCGATTAATCTCAAGGAACGCAAAAGCGAATGTAAACTGGACCCAAGTTGAGATTTTCTGTCCTTGATCTGCAAAGTTAATTTTTCCTGATCAAGACGTTTGCGCTGGATATTTTCAACAGTAGCCTGATCGCCTAACGGGACTTCCCATGTTAGAGTTGCACTCATTCCGTGGAGCTTGCTTTTGCTGAAATCTGCAGTGCTGCCAAAAAAACCTTTGCTGTAACCATTTAAAATATAGGACAAACTCAAATCCATATTAGTTTTTTGTTTGTTCAGTTCCTGTTCCAACTGATAACTATTTTGCTCCAAAGAGGCCTGCGTCAAACCAATTTGCGAGTCGTTCGCATAGATTTTTTCCAACAACACGGAAACGTTTTCCGGAACAGCAAATTGAGTTTTAGGTTTGTCTGAAGGAAAAAGCCCCACAGGCAAATTTTTCAAATTTAGTGCAGCACGAACTTGATCTTCTATACGCAGGGCATCCAAACGTGAAGAGAGTAAACTTTGTCGATTACGCATCAGTTGAGTTTCTGTAGTCCGGACTTCAGTTGAATTCAGGACCCCTGTTTCCAGCCTGGCCTGATTGTCGCGTAAAAGTTTTTCAGAAAGTTCTACTGCTTTCTTTTTAACCTCAATTGTCTCTAATAATCCAACCAAATCCCAATAAATTGAAGCAACCTGTTTAAGCAGGGACAATTCAGTTTGCTTTGAATTCAACTGACCTCTTGTAACACCAATTTCTGCCAGACGTACAGGTAATTCGTTGAATTCAGTACCAGAGTCCTGAAAAAATGGAATAGAAACTGAGCTTGTTAAACTTGAAGTGCTAAACGCATCTCCAGTAGTTCCAGCAGTAACCTCACCTCCCATTTCAAGACGAGAGAGAACTGTGGATTTATTGTTTTTTTCAGCATAAGTCAGGCCATAAGTCAGCCCGCTATCTGTTCTCAGGCTGTAGCCCGAAGAAAAAGACAAACTGCTGGTACTGCTTCCGGATAGTTGAGAGGTGAATGACGGATTATTAGAGTAACCAAAACTTGTTGTCAAGCTGGGCGTGTTTCTTTCTTGTGCTGCAGTGACTGCATGAAGTGCCTCTTGATTGCCAAGTGATGATATTTGCAGCGAAACACTTCGATCAATTGCCAGCTGCAAAACCAGTTTGAGGGGTACTTCTGCCATTTCACGGCCGTCAACCGTTTTCAAGTTTACTTGTTCAAGTAACTTTGCAGTTTCCTCTGTATAAGAAGTTTGGTTTTGAGCCTGAGCAAAACCCATCCAGACGAAGCAAAACAAGGTTAAAAGAATTTGTGTTTTTATTAAATTTTTCAAAGACAACTTTTGTAGGTAAGAGTAAAAGAGAATTACTGGAATTAAACAATACAGCTCAAAGCATGACCCAGTTTAGCTAAATTTAAAGCTTAAATCATTTCTGCAGTGTAACGATTTGTAACCACTGACTCATCTTTGCAACTAAAAAACACTAAATCCTGCGGCAGGGATCATTCTGCATTATTATTGATTTAATTACAAGTATCATGCTACCCTAGGGACTTTATATTTTGAAAATCAATTAACAGTTCTGAGTATTAAAAAAATAGTTTTGAGTAATATTAAGTACAAGAAAAGTATTGTTGAACAATTAATGATAAAAAACCTTGACTGACTTTAAATCCAAAACTGAGGAGGAGTGGAAAGAGCAACTGACTCCTGAACAATTCGAAATCTGTAGAAAAAAAGGTACAGAACGACCTTTCAGCGGAGAGTATGTGGAGACTAAAACCAGGGGCACATACCATTGTTTGTGTTGCGGCAATGCCTTGTTTCTGTCGGAAACAAAATTCGATTCCGGAAGCGGCTGGCCGAGTTTTACGGATGTACTTGGTGATGACAATGTGAGTACACAGGAAGACCTGAGTCTGTCCATGCAGAGAACAGAAGTAGTTTGCAGGCAGTGTGACGCACATTTAGGACATGTTTTTGAAGATGGTCCTGCACCAACAGGTTTGCGTTATTGTATTAATTCTGTTTCGATTGTGCTGGAAGAAGACAAGGAATCTTGATTGGGGAGTCTTTTTCTGTCAAGCTACAGATTGACTGAATTATTTTTGAAAGGTCCAGACACAGATGAAAATTTGTTCCGATGTAGATGGAGTAATCCTGGATTACATTCGAGGTTTTATTGAATTCACGCAAAGAGAAAAAATTCCCTACACCCATGATCCGGAACTTTATGGTGTCATCCGGAATTTCCCTGACAACTTTGAAGTGCGTGATCGATTTCACGCTGGAGATTCATTGCGAAATTTAAAGTATATTGACGGCTCGCTGGAAATATTGAATTTGTTGGCAAGCCGCCACGAATTGCATCTTGTGACTGCTTTGGAACCGGAACAAACTCAAAAACGTGCGGAAAATTTGAAATCTGTGAATTACACAACTCTGCAGTGTGTTGGTGATTTGCGCAAAGAGCAAATTATTGTCGGGGAAATTCAGCCTGATGTAATGATTGAAGACCGTCCGGAATTGATAGAATCTTTTTGTAGCGCCGGACTTTATGTGATTTACCCTGACTGGCACCCCTACACAAAGGGGATGGACCGTTATGCCACCCCATTCTCTCATTGGCAGGAAGTTCCGGATTTGCTGAAAAAAGCTTCGTAGACAAACCAATTTTTTATCTGATTCTTCCACTAAAATAGCTTTAATGTCACAAAAATATTCGATTTATTTTGCAGGCGATTTGTTTAATCATAAGGACTTAATCGGCAACCTGCTGCTGTCTGAGGCTATCGAAAAGAATTCCGCAGGGCGTTTTGTATGCGTCGTTCCGCAGCATCTGGAACAAAGTACGAACCGCTCCATTGACATCCGCAATAATGATTTGAGTGAGGTAGTAAAAGCAGATTTGATCCTGCTAAATTTTGACGGCACTGAGCTTGATTCCGGAACGGTAATTGAGTTTTTATTTGCCAAGGCACTCGACATACCAGCCGTTATTTTGCGCTCGGATTTCCGCTCAGCAGGCGATCAGGAGCGTGGTGATCCCTGGAATTTGATGTGTTCCGGATACCCCCGTACAAGAACAATAAAACTGAATTCAATGGCCTGGTATCAGGAGGCATGGGGAAAAGGCGGCGGAACTTCAGCTATTCTGGAACGTTTCTATGATAAATTGTCAAAATTAATCAATTCAGAATTTGACCTGGTTCTCAAAGAAGCCTCTGTTGTTGATAATAAACAAATGCTGCAGAATGTTTATCACTGGGCATTACGTTTCCCAGGGAATGGATTCTCTGATTTGTTTAGTGAGGATGAACTCAAAACCTTACTGGAAGCCAAACAAAAAAAGGGCTCTGTTTTATAACTTAAATCGTGAATTATGAATTCACGAAAGACTTATATTTTTGACTGCGATATGTCATCTCGACCGAAGGGGGAGATCTGAGAAAATGCTGAAATCTTATAAGATTCGTCATATACATTCGGGATGACACAATAAAACTTGTGACTGTATAGTAACTTAATCAAAAAGATTTTAATGCAATTTGAACCTGTAATTGGTTTAGAAATTCACGTTCAGCTGGCCACTGCATCCAAAATATTTTGTTGTTGTTCCACAGAATTTGGTAATCCGCCAAATTCAAACACTTGTCCGGTTTGTCTGGGTCTGCCAGGTGCCCTGCCTGTTCTGAACAGTCAGGTTCCGGAATTTGCAGCACAGCTGGGACTTGCGTTGAATTGTGATATTCGGCTGGATTCTCAGTTTGCCAGAAAAAATTACTTCTACCCGGATCTGCCTAAAGCCTATCAGATTTCCCAGTTTGACCGACCGATTTGCGAAAACGGATGGTTGGAAATTGAAACTGAATCCAGAGGCAAAAGACGTATTGGTATTACTCGTATTCACATGGAAGAGGATGCAGGGAAACTGGTTCATGCAGACGGCAGCACTGAAAGTTTGGTTGATTTGAACCGTGCTGGAGTGCCTTTGGTGGAAATTGTGAGTGAACCGGACGTACGTTCTGCAGAAGAAGCCAAAGCCTATATGGAAAAAATCCATGCAATTGCCACCACAATTGGTGTTACTGATGGAGACATGGAAAAAGGACATTTACGTTGTGACGCAAATGTGTCACTGCGTCCAGTCGGGCAGGAAGAATTTGGGACACGTACAGAAACTAAAAATCTAAATTCATTCCGCTTCGTTCAACAGGCTGTGGTTTACGAAATTGGACGTCAGCGTGAAGAAATTTTAGATGGGAAACAAATTGTGCAGGAAACTCGACTCTGGGATACCGGCCGTAAAGTCACCTTCAGTATGCGTTCCAAAGAAGAAGCTGATGAATACCGCTATTTCCCGGATCCGGATTTGCCGCTGGTACACCTTGCTCCGGAACTGATTGAAACTTTCCGCAAAAATCTTCCAGAACTTCCTGACGCAAAAAGACAGCGTTTTATGGAAGAACACGGACTAAGCGAATACGATGCGGAAGTGCTTTCTGCAGACAGGAGAATGTCTGAATATTTTGAAAAAGTTTTGACATATGGAGCAGCGCCAAAACTTGCCTGTAACTGGATCATCGGTGATTTGACACGTGTGATGAATGAATCCGGAAAATCACTCAAGGAAATTGATTTGTCTCCGGAACATTTAGCAGCTTTGACAAAAATCATCGATAGCGGTGAAATCAGCAGCAAGATTGCAAAAACTGTTTTTGAGGAAATGCTTGCTTCAGCAAGGACTCCGGAGGAAATTATTGAAGAAAAAGGCTTGAAGCAAGTTTCTGATTCAGGAGAACTGGGCCGGATTGTAGACGAACTGCTTGCGGCAAATCCGGAACAGGTAGAACAATATCGTGCAGGTAAAACAAAAGTGATTGGTTTTTTTGTGGGTCAGATGATGAAACAAACACAAGGTAAAGGCAATCCGGCTGTAATAAACAGTCTCTTAAAGGAAAAGCTGGATGGCTAGTATGAAGAAAATTATTCTTTATTTGGAATGGGGATCAATTTTGGGTCTGTTAGCTTGCGGTCTTTGGGTTTTTCTGAAACTTCCGCTTGAATCCAGCCAGGGATTTCCGCAAAAAATCATGTACCTTCATGTACCAACATTCCTTTCCACATATTTGGCTTTTTTTGTGGTGTTTACTTTCAGCATTGCCTATCTTTGGAAGCGTGAGCTGGTGTTTGACCAAATTGCAAAGTCATCGGCGGAAGTTGGTCTGGTCTTTTGTGCTCTATTACTGGCGACCGGTGCCATCTGGGGGCGAACGACCTGGGGAACGTACTGGGTTTGGGATGCCCGCCTAACGACAACTCTGTTGTTGTTTTTAATTTTTATGGGCTATTTCCTGCTCCGGATGTCTGTTAATGACAGAGACAAAGAAGCACGACTTGCTTCAGTTTTGGGAATCATTGGTTGCCTGGATATCCCCATTATTCACAAATCAGTTCAATGGTGGCGCACTTTACATCAGCCTTCAACACTGTTTAAAGTTGAATCCGGGGCAGCAAAACCGTCAATGCCTCCGGAGTTACTTTATCCACTCATTGCTTCAGCAGTAGTAATGCTGGTTTTCTATTTATATTTGCTGCTCCTGCGCTTGCAAACAGAAAAACGCCGGGAAACTCTCAATCAACTTCTTGAAGAAATACAGAATTAAATGCTAATTGGTTTAGAATATGTAGTTGCAGCATACGGAATTTGGGTTGGAACATTTGCCATTTATATTTTTTTGACAAAGCGGAGCATGAAAAATGCCGACCAAACTGTAACTTTACTGGAACAAAGAGTTTCAGAATCACGAAAAAAATCTATTCCTACGGAAAATAATGAAAACTCGAACTAAATTTGTTATAGGAGGGGCAGTTATTTTTGCAGTGATTGCAGCCTTATCAGTGCAGGGGTTGCAAGAAATGACGGTATTCTTTTATACTCCGGCAGAAGTCCTGGCCAGTCCGGATGAGTTTGAAAATAAAACAATCCGTATCGGTGCGCTTGTACAAAAAGACAGTGTTGAATGGGATGCACAGGCAATAGAGCTTTCATTTAAGATTACTGAAGACAACAAAAATTTTATCCCCGTTTTTTATGCTGGAGTTAAACCAGATTTGTTCCGTGAAGGACAGGGTGTTGTTGTGGAGGGTAAAATGAAAGGGCAGCGCTTTGTTGCAGGACAATTGCTGGTCAAACACAGTGAGGAATACACAGTTGAAACGGATCACAAAAAATCCAAAGAAGATTACTACAGATCGATTCAGGCGCAATAAAGTTGGTAATTTTGGATTTGGAGACAGAATTCAAGTACTTCTGAACTCCGATTCCTGAAAACTCTCTACCTGGACCCACCTAAAAAATGCCATCTCGTCTAAAAAATTTACTGAAAAACTACAAAGAGCTGATAGCTACAGACTCAAATATCCGTAACAGGATGCTGGCAGTAGTCGTTTTGTTGTTTTTGCTGATTGTACTGGTAATGTTCAGTATGCAGCAGGGTTTTTCAGTTTTGGAGCAATCAGGTTCACAACTGATGGTTTTTGTGGCAATCAACGTTAATATTGTCCTGCTCGCAATAGTTTTCTATCTGATTGCCCGTAACCTCCTCAAGCTTTCTTATGAACGTCGTCGTCACGTTTTAGGTGTCAATCTTAAAACGAAACTCATTACTTCTTTTATCATTCTCTCTTTACCGGCAATGGGCTTTCACTTGTTTGCAAGTTTCTTCATTGCCACAAACTTGGAAACCTGGCTCAAGGGTCAGCAGGAATCCATGGTCCACAGTGCACAAAACATTTCTGAAGCCTATCATAACAATCTCCGCAAAACCATGGAACTCCAAAATTTGATCTGGGAGAACCATTTGAAAAAAAACGAGGGAGAATTAAGTCAGCTGAAGCCGCCAAACAATATTGATGCGGATGTGACACTTTACTCTGAAAATCAGGAGTTGCTGAAGCAATGGATGCAGAGCGAAATTACACAAGCTTATTGGTCAACACCTTCGTTAAACAACTGGTATCAGTTAAAAACTAAAGACCAAACCTGGTTCACTGAAGAGTTGGAAGACCGATTCATTTACCGTCACATCAGACCGGTTTCCATTGGGAACAGAAAGTTGTATTTAGAAGTTTTTTTTCCAGCCACTCCGTATGCTTCCGGTGCAATCAACGATATTATAGCTCAAGATCAGAACACACGGTTTTTGACTGAATCAGAGGACTTAGTACGAGGTTACTATTTAATCATTTTCCTCCTTATGACCCTGTTTATTATTTTTGTTGCCACCTGGCTGGCCTTCTATCTGGCTCGCGGATTCGTTCAGCCAATCGAAGATCTTGCACTTGCCACACAGCGCGTTTCTGAAGGTGAATTGGGTTATCAAGTAGAACTCCGTGGTACTTTAGATAAAGATTTTGCCCTGCTGATGCAGTCCTTTAATTCAATGAGCCGTGATTTGCTTGAACATCAGGTTGCACTCGATAAAACAACCAACCATCTCCAGGAAAGTCACCGCACACTGGAAAGTCAAATTCGCTTTGTAGAGCTTGTTTTGGAAAACATCACAACCGGCGTAATGTCATTGGATATGAACGGTCACATTGAAATATTGAATCGCTCCGCAAAACAAATGCTTCAACTGAAAACCGGCAGTGAGGGAAGCAAACACTACCGGGAAGTTCTGGAAAAGGAATCTCTGATAATGTTTGAGGAAATGGTAAAACAAATTGAGAACACAAAAGAACGTTCCATTTCCCGTAACCTGGTAGTCCACAAAAAAGAGGGTCCCGTTCAAGTTTCTGCAACTCTGCTTCTTCTTCGAAACAATGAAGGTCTTTCTGTCGGCATGGTTTGCGTTTACAACAATATCACTGAAATCCAGCGGCTGCAGCGTGCCCGGGCATGGCGGGAAGTAGCAAGACGGATTGCACATGAAATAAAAAATCCACTTACTCCAATTCAGCTTTCAGCAGAGCGTATCCACAGGAAATATGCAGGAGAAGTTTCGGATGATGTAGCCCTTCAGCAATCGACTCAGACTATTATCAATGAAGTTCAACACCTCAAGCGGATGGTTAGTGAGTTTTCAAATTTTGCTAAAATTCCGGAATCAAATCCCCAAATGAGTAATCTGAACCAGATTATCAATGAAGCACTCCAACTTTATCATGGAAACATGCCTGCCAGAATTTCACTGACCACAGAGTTAAGTGAAACACTGCCGCAACTTCCGCTGGACGGGGAACAAATTAGGCGTGTAGTCATAAATTTAGTTGACAATGCAATCAGTTCAATTGAAAAAAAAGGG
>Ga0208700_1000503_pt1 | contig 11409 bp, 9 predicted proteins | sample DeeseametaMP2016_FD_184179 | JGI IMG/M metagenome (GOLD analysis project Ga0208700, IMG submission 184179) | Marine microbial communities from the Deep Pacific Ocean - MP2016 (SPAdes) | ecosystem: Environmental > Aquatic > Marine > Oceanic | place: East of Hawaii, North Pacific Ocean | collected... | reverse complement strand
CTATGTGGCAAAGCGGCACCAGAAAGAAGCTGTGAATCCTCTTTCCGGATGGTGGGGACACGCACGTCCTTTTGCGTTTGAAGAAAATTTCCATGCTGCAGAAGGCATTCGACGTTTCCGGACTGGAAGCCAACCTGTTTTATCACTCAGAGGACTGCAGGCCGGTCTTGAAATTGCGCAAACAGCAGATCCCCAGCTGGTACGTAAAAAGAGCCAGTGTTTAACACAACTTTTCATTGAGCTTGTTGAAAACCGATGTCGCAATTTTAAAGTAACTCTTCAAAGTCCAACTGAACCGGATAAACGCGGTTCTCAAGTAGCTCTTTATTTTGAAAACGGATTTTCCGTCATTCAGGCACTCATTGCCAGAAAAATAATTGCCGATTTTAGAGAACCCGGTACCATGCGTTTTGGCTTTGCCCCCCTTTATTTGCGCTACACAGATGTGTGGGATGCGGCGGAAGCTTTAGCTGACGTACTCAAAACGGAAGAATGGCGGGAAGAACGTTTCAGGCAGAAACACGAAGTCACCTAATTATTAAATTCCTTTAGAATTTTTTCTCCGGCACTCTACATACTCACCGAAAATCACATGAATTTTAGTAGTAGTTTTTATTTAAAATACTGATATTTCATTTAATTTACTTTATTTTGCAATCTACGTAAATTTACTAATATGAATCAAAATTATCCCGTGGCATAGTATAACACACTGGACACAGATATTAGTTTATGGTTGCGAGAGATTGAACGAAAAGCAAAGGGACCCCTCATGCTTTCCCAAATTTTACCGCATCCCTGTTAAGAATCTGACCAGAAGTTCAAAGGAAACGGCAGGCAGCTGGGTCATTTGTTTTTAAGCCTCCTAACAAGAGATCTACAGTTTGCCGTTTCCAATGTTCATCCCCGTGGTTTTCTCTCCTGTTTCTGAAATCATTTACTTACTTTTCAATTGAAGATTGTCTTATTGATATTGATATTGTTATCATGTTGTGATTACAAATCTCCATCAAAGGGTCATAGATGATTGAATCACTGTTTGCCAGAATCGACTCCAAACGTGAAGAACTGGTTTCATTTACACAGGAATTAGTACGTATTCCAACTATCAATCCTCCGGGAGAGGATTATTTACTATGCGCGGAACTGCTGGGAAACCGTTTGGCGAAAAGGGGTTTTTCACTGCTTTATGAACGCGCCAATAATACCCCCGGAGACACAGAGCGTTACCCCCGTCATAATGTGATTGCACGTATTGAAGGCAAACATTCCGGACCATGTGTTCATTTCAACGGACACCTTGATGTTGTTGTTACTGGCAGCGGCTGGACTGTTGACCCCTTTGAGGGACTGGTGCGTGACGGAAAAATTTATGGGCGCGGCACCTGCGACATGAAGGGCGGACTAGCATCCGCAGTAATTGCCATGGAGGCTATCCTGGAAGAAAGCATTGATTTTCCGGGCGCAATCGAAATTTCCGGAACTGTTGATGAAGAAACCGGAGGTTACGGCGGAGTTGCCTTTTTGGCAGAAAAAGGGTTTTTCTCAAAACCGCGGGTCGATCATGTAATTATTCCGGAACCTTTGAATGTTGATCGTGTCTGTCTCGGTCACCGCGGAGCATGGTGGGCGGAAGTTGAAACATTCGGTCGAATCGCACACGGCTCAATGCCTTTTCTCGGCGATTCCGCCATTCGACACATGAGTGCATTTTTGGAGCTAATTGAGTCACGGCTTTTTCCTGCACTGGACAAAAAACAAACACGAATGCCGGTTGTTCCGGAAGGAGCAAGGCGATCCACTTTGAATCTGCAGGCAGTTCACGGAGGTGAAGCCGAATATTTTGAAGGCTTACCGAGCCCTTGTGTTCCGGACTCCTGCAGACTCATTATGGACAGACGTTTTTTAATTGAAGAAGATATCACGGAAGTCAAAGCAGAAGTCACAAACTTATTGGATGAACTCGCTGATTCCCGTCCGAATTTTCGCTATCAAATCCGGGACATTATGGAATTTTTACCCACCATGACCGACGCGGATGCCCCGGTTGTCCAAGCCGTCAGTTCTGCAATTCAGAGCATCCTGGGCAAAACTCCTGAACATGTCATTTCTCCCGGTACCTATGATCAAAAACACATTGCCCGCATCGGACATCTGCATGACTGTATTGCCTACGGCCCAGGCATCCTTGACCTTGCTCACCAGCCGGACGAATACATAGTGATTGATGATATGGTTACGGCAGCCAAAGTGATGGCGGCATCAACACTGGAATTATTAGGTGTTAATTTGTAGCATATGGTTTTTCAATCTCAGCACTTGCTCTTCCCTGAAAACTAAAAGCAATAATCCGTAAAGCAAGGCTGAACCAAGCAGTATTCCTCCAAAAATCACCCAGTTGTAAACAAGAAAAGGTCCGTTTTCCCATGATCCATATCCTCTGGAATACCAGGCAAAACCTCCCATTCCTGCTGAAGCCAGCATATAAAGCAAAGACGACCGCAGGGGCCACCAATGTTTACGTAATTCGGATTGCTTGAGCAAAAAGAGCGACAACAGAATCCACTGAAACCAGGTCCCTGCAGCAAGCCCCAGGGCCAGGCCAAATATTTCCAGGCTTTGACTCCACCACCAACCCAGAAGCCCTGTCAGCAAAATACTGAACATTGAAACTTTGACCGGAGTGCGGGTATCTTTAAGTGAAAAAAACACTGAAGTCTGCAACCGAATCATTGCTACCGCAGGAATACTCAATGCAAAAGCCTGCAGCGTGAGCGAGGTATTTTGAACGTCGCTCCATGCATACGCTCCATGCAGATAGAGCATAGACACAATCGGTTCTGCAGCAACAGCCAAACCTATGCTGGCCGGAAAGATGACCAGTAAAGTTGTGGACATGGTAAAGCGCAGGGTGTTGCGGATTTTCTCCCAGTTTTCGGCAGCAGTGTGCTGACTTAATTCCGGAAAGCCGGCTGAAGTGATTGCAAAAGCAAATACACCCAAAGTCAGTTCCGAGAGTCGGCTGGCATTGTAGTAATGCGTGACTTGCCCTGTGGGCATGAAACTGGCGAGGTTTCGCAGCACAATGATATTGATTTGATAGACCGCCACTCCCAGCAAAGACGGACCAAGCAGTTTCAGCAGGCGCTGAATATTCTCATCATTGAGAAAATTTTGCGGTTTGAAGGATTGCCCAACTTTTCTCAGTGAGGGTATTTGAATTAATATTTGCGCGATTCCACCCAGAAGAACACCGATACCGATGCCGATCATTGGTTCTTCCAACAATGGAGAAATACCGAATGCTGCCCCGATAATTCCGATATTTAATAAAATCGGTGCTGCAGCCGGAGCTGCAAAACGGCCTTCGGCATTGAGTACCCCCATTGCCCAGGCAACGAGCGAAACAAAAATCAAATATGGAAACATGACTCTGGTCAGCAGCACCGTCAAGTCGTATTTTTCCGGACTTGAAGCAAAACCTGCCGCAAACAGATAAACCAACTGAGGACTGAAAAGAATTCCCAAGCCGGTCAGAATAGTTGTTGTTGCCAGGACGAGCCCTAAAGTTTTTGCCGCAAATTTCTTTGCAGCTTCAGGATCCTTGCGTTCACGGATTTCTGTGTAGAGAGGAAGAAAAGCAAGAGTCATCGAACCCTCTGCAGTCAGGCGGCGCAGGACATTCGGAATTGTAAAAGCCTGCACAAAAGCATCCGTCACCCAACCGGCACCAAAGACATGCGCAATCACTAAATCCCGCGCTGCACCCAGGATTCGTGAAAAAAGGGTAAAGATTGTAACCGTCCGCGCGTTTTTCAGAATGCGTCCGGACTCCTCAGGATTGTTTTTCAAAGGAATGAATGTCAAGTGGTTCAATGTTGACAGATTGGGTTCAGAATCACGACCCCGGCAGACTTGCGGTCAACTACCGAAAATTGCGGACTTACCGAGTTCTGATTCGATTTCAAGTAAGCGGTTATATTTTGCAATGCGCTCGCTGCGTGAAGCTGAGCCAGTTTTAATTTGCCCTCCGGCCATTGCAACTGCAAAGTCTGCCATAAACGTATCTTCAGTTTCACCGCTGCGGTGCGAAATAATATAATTCCAGCCTGCTTTTTGGCAAAGCTGAATGGTGGCAACAGTTTCAGAAACTGTCCCGATTTGATTGAGTTTAATCAGAACCGCATTGGCCGCATTTTTACTGATCCCTTTTTTGACAAAATCTGTGTTTGTCACAAACAAATCATCTCCAACAATTTGAACTTTTTTACCAAGTTTTTTGGTAATGGCTGAAAAACCGTCCCAATCATGCTCATCCATCGGATCTTCAATTGATACAACCGGATATTTTTCAACCATACTACTGTAAAATCCCAGCATCTCCGTTGAATTTTTTGTGCCCTGTCCGGACTTAAAAAAGTCATACGAACCTTTTTTATAAAAAGATGACGCTGCGGCATCCATGGCCAGTGAAATGTCTTTTCCGGGTTCATATCCGGCAGCCTTAATTGCTTCAAGAATTACTTCGCATGCCTCTTCATTGCTTTTAAGATTTGGCGCATAACCGCCTTCGTCACCTACACTTGTCACATAGCCTTTTTTAAGCAGGATTTTTTTCAGCGCATGAAATGATTCCGCGCCATAACGCAAGGCTTCCCGGAATGTTGGTGCGCCAATCGGCATAACCATGAATTCCTGCAAATCTACACTATTGTCAGCATGTTCTCCGCCATTGATAATGTTCATCATCGGCATCGGTAAACGGAATCCGCCCACACCTCCGAGATAAGCATAAAGTGGAAGGTTGTGTGAATTGGCCGCAGTTACCGCAACGGCCATGGAAACACTGAGAATTGCGTTTGCGCCCAAATTACTTTTGGTCGCAGTGCCGTCCAGTTTCAACATCATCCTGTCAATTTCTGCCTGCCGATCCGGAGTCATTCCCAGCAGTTCCGGTGCAATTTCCTGATTCACATTTTCTACAGCTTTGAGTACTCCCTTTCCGGCATAACGGGCTTTGTCACCATCCCTGAGTTCAAGAGCTTCATTTTCACCAGTTGATGCTCCGGACGGAACAGACGCAGTTCCGGTTACTCCGTTTTCAAGAATTACTGTGGAGCGAATTGTTGGATTTCCGCGTGAATCCAAGATTTCCATGGCTTTAATAGATATTATTCGATCTCTCATAAGGGCTCTTTTGGGATGGTGATTTCATGTGCAAAATATTTTAGCTTCCATAAAAGTATCACTCATCTGAATCCGCTTCAATCTAAAACACAGTTCTCCTTTTGTCCTTCACCTTAAGACAGTAATTCTGAACTTGCTGTGGTTTTAATAATCCCTGTATATTGGAATTCAATTCCATATTAAACGGGAAAATGGAACAGGGTGAAAATGTATAAGCCTCTCTCCAACACAATAAAAGCTATTCCGGTTTGGTATTCAGGAAGCCTTAATTAATGGATCAATATCCGTATTTATTAGATGAATAAGGGTTATCTGACTTTGAAGATTTGCCTCCATCGTTCCTATTCGGTTTTACGAAAGGAGGAATGCGGCCCACCAATTTTTCAAGCAGTATCAGTTCTTGATCTGAATGGTTGATCACCGGTGCTTGTTCAATCCGTTTTTCTCCAGAGTAGATGAAACGTGGTTGGTCATGATGACTGGTGGTGACGGTTTCGCTGATTTCGAGGGCATCCTTAACCTGCAAATGGGAAGTCCCGTAACAGGTACACACGTAGGTTTTTTCAGAATCAGCCTCAAGATAGACTCCAGTTCCCTTGATTCCAATAACGGCTGTAACGGTTCTCAATGTACGCTTTTTCCCGGCAAAAACTGAAAGTATTGCTCCTGATCTGAGACTGAATCCGGAAATTTCGTTTTGTTTCCTGTCAAGTGTAGGGTTAAGTTCCAGTCTGCTGTTTCCCCGGATAATAAATGCATCTCTACCAATAACAAAGACAGCAGATCCGGCTGATCCTGTACTGATCAAAGCATCATTTTCTACAAGCACACCATCAGTTCCTTTCAACTGGTCGGGCCGGATTCTACGTCCGTTAATGAAAACTTCACCAATGATTTGTCTCATGCCGGCAGGCAGAGTACAACTGTTCAGAAGAAACACGATTGTACCCATCACTCCTGAGTATGAAAGAAATTTCAGCACCTCACGCCTGCTGTACTGATTTATTTTTTCAAATGAATCGTTATCCACTTAATAGAAACCCAAATTTGGTGGTTTTAGTTGAAACCAATATATACCTTCATATTGTATTTTTTACAAGTAATTGGGAATTTAATGAAATAGATTTACATCTTAATTCTCCTCCCAAATCCACAAATTGTTTTGCTCTTTGATCAACGCAATTGTAAATTATGAAAATTATTTTATAATTTTTTTATTTTAAACTAATAATAAATTAGTTTGTATTAACAATATATTAGCCCAGTATTTAATAGATTATTCAACTTTTTCCTATCCTGATTATATTTTCAGGCAACAATATTGCTACATAGAGTATAAGGCCGTTAAAACTTTCGGCAGCATTGGTGATAAATTCTAAATTTCCGGATTAGTTTTCTGGAACAGCGAGTTTGGAAAGATAATAAACAGAGTTTTCGAGAAAGTAGTATGAGCAAGGTTTTTTACCCATTTACTGAACAGCCCAAAACAGAGCAGAAGTCACAGAATGAAGATTGGCAAAAAGAGGAGAACTACCTTAACCTCTGGGGTTATTTAAGAAGGAGGTATCCCAATGTTGATTTGGAAGATAAAAAGTTTTTGGATTTAATCGAACTGAAAACTACACTCGAAGGTCCGCATAAACTGAGAGAATGGAACGAAGATATAGCTTCTGTCAGGAAGCATTGATCCCCGGTCGTGAGCCAGGCCATTCAAGGGTAAAATTTCATGAAGTCCTTTGACAGCAACGACAAATCTTTTGAAGAGCGTTTTGATCCTAAGCTCCGTACAATTGGAGACTCCCAACTCCAAAATCATGATCAGGAAAAAGAACAAACTCCCACCTCAAAATTTTTTCGGTTAGAATTTTCTGAATCGATTCCGCTTGAGACAAAAACATTTTTGAGCGAAAAACTTCCCGACATGCTTGATTTTCCAGGCAGATTAGGTTTGAAAATAAATTACGCCAGCCATCTGCTGCGTTTTATTGATCAGACAACATACGAGACTGAAATCGGCTCACCTCTACCAAAAAATGTTACACTTCCTGCCTCACGAATAGATTCCTTCATTGATTCAAGATCATTCAAGGTGACGATCATTCTGCCAAAAAAACTGGAAACTGCAGAAGTTATCGTCAACATTACTCGCAATGTATTTTCAAAATTATTCGGAAATATATTCTTCAATGAGCAAATCCTGCCTCTTGAGTTTTACCAGCAAAGTGTGAAAGGACAAAAACAAATTACTGCCGCAATTCCTGAAATACTGGACCTGGTCAAAGAATTTAATTTTCATTCAGATAGTTTGGAAGGACATTGTGAAAGTGTTGCAAAGTCATACCGTCTTTCCATGGAAAAAGAGGGAGATCAAATCCGGAAGCAATTAATAGATGAGTGGCGCGAAAAGTGGAAAGCCCAGTCACTCTCAACCGAAGAACAACATACACTTTCCTCCATTTTTACCGAGTTTAAGGAATTGTTCCGGACAAATCCCGAGCAATTTAATCAGAAAGTGAGTGAACGAGTCAAGCAGTTGAATTCACATTTACATTTCATTCTGCCCCATGAGATGCGGGTTTATGAAAATTTTGAACAAGAACGCTTCTCACATTACATCCGCTCTGTGCTTCACAAACTGGAAGAAATTTCTGCTCTTGCCGGATTTATTGAAGAACTGTACGAACAATTGAAACAACCTCCGGAAGCTGTAGAATTAGACGGAGTCGGTACACAAATTCGATCCAGAATGCGACAGTTGAGAAAAGAGAAAAAAGTGATTCTCTTTTATGTTCCGGAGATGCCGCAAAATTCGGAATTGGACCATATACGGCAAAAATTTCCATTGCGCCTGATAAAAATGCTTCCTTCCGGAACCCCTTTGAAAGAATGGTCAAAAGAAATAAAAAAGATGGAAAAGCACTATGCCGAGTCAATTTATTCTAAACTGTATTCTGCACTTCACAGTTTAAGTGCGTGGACACAGTCGCCGGAGGAATCAAGGGCAGCAGGTTTTTTGGAAAGTGCTGATGGTCTGCGCCTGAAAAGGCTTATGTCAGTTATGAAATTTCGATTGCCGGCAATCAAGTCAATACAGAGTTCCCTTGGAGTGTTACTGGACACCAACGAGGAGGCAGTACTGCAGGCAGAACCGGACACGGTTCCTCAAAGACAGTTGATACCTCTGGATGATTTTAGAAAAGCCTGGAGCTATTTCTGCTCTTCGGTGCTGACTTTGCTTTATTATCAGGAGTTCACTGAATCAGCAGGGCTACCGCAAGGTTTCAGGGCCGATAATTACCTTAAATCAATCCTGGAATTTGTGGACCGGCAATGTTCACGCGGAATCAATCATTTTCACATAGTTAGGCTGTTGTGGCTCATTTACGAAAAAAACCCGGAAAACGATGCTTTGACATTCATTCTTTACTGTATTCAAAATCCCCAGGATATTCTGCGTTACACTTTACATCAGGTAATGCGCCCGCAAACGGACAAAACACCGGTAAAACGCCGCCTGGAGAAGCTACCCCATTATGGCGAAGCTTTGATCACTGCATACCAAAACCGGCTGCTGGAAGCCCTTGTCTAAGCTGCAGCGCTTCTTTTAGTGAGGTATCAGCTTTATTTTTGGACTTATTGATTTCGGCAGGGATTTTCTGGGCGACTGCCAGTGGAAGAAGATAAGGCTTCAATTTGAGAGATTTCAGTGGGAAATCTGGATAAGATTAGAGGCAGAGATAAGAATGAAGAACAACTCCATTGCCGCAATAAATGCCAGCACTTTGGCTCCTCTTTGCAGAAAACTAAACAACAAAGCTAGAAAACAAACAAAAGTAACGGAGGCCAAAATGGTAACCCCTAAAAACGGTATTACATCACCATAACCTAACATTGCTGTCCATCGCCAGCCGGTAGGCGCTCCGGTTTTTTCCAGAAACTGCGTTAAAGATAATGACCAGTACTTAGGCAGTTCTTCCAGCGGAACGAGCGGAGTCAGCACTCCGAAAATATACAAAATGAATCCCATAATCAGAGCAAGCAAACCCAGATTACTTATGTGATATATAATTTTTGCGTATATATGCTGCTCTGGAGCATTTTCAAAAACTATAGATTTTTCCATTAGTTCTCCAAGTTTGTGCTCAAATACCAAAAGCTTTCAACAGGGAACGTACTCCTGCCAAAAGAAGAACTGTGATGACGATGTAACGAATTACAGTTGGTTTAACTTTTGGAAGCAACTTTGAACCAATTCTTGCCCCCAGCATGATACCGACCATTGAGGGAACAACTATTATTGGCAAAACTGCTCCTTTATTCATGTAAATCCAGGCCGCTGTGCTGTCCGTAATTGAAAGCGCAAAACTGCTTGTAGCAACTGCGACTTTTACCGGTGCTCCCATCAACAAGTTCAAAATGGGAACATTCGCCCAGCCTGCACCCAATCCAAAAAAACCTGCCAGCAAACCGACGACCACAAAACCGAACATACCTCTCTTTGTGTGGTGAACAGTCCAACTAACTTCTTTGCCCGTAGTTTCTTCGGTGTAAATACCATTGATTTGCAAAAGCTCGGTCAATTTGTTTCCCCTGCTCACTTCAGGGTTCTCCGTGTTTTTTGCAAACAGCATGATGAAAACGATAGTGATAATCGTTAGACCCAGACTCCCGTGAATATATGCCGGATTCAGTGCAGAAAGCCAAAGTCCCAGAAATGCCCCTACAATTGCAAAGGCAGAAGCAATCAACGCAGTCGGTAGCGCGAGCTTCAAACTAGCCAGGTTTTTTTCCAGTAAATGTGGAGCAGCAGCAAGTGAACTGCCGAGGGCAATAAACAAGCCTGCACCTCGGACAAAGTCGATGTGAAACGGGAAAAAACCACTAACCAGAGGGACAAACAAAACACCGCCGCCAATTCCGGCCATTACACCGAAAACACCCATGAAAAAGGTTGTGAAAAATAAGGCAGTCGGCCAGCCCCACCAGGGCATTCCAGATATTTCCGTAGAAGCGGCCCAAAGTATAGTTGGAATAAGTAATAAAGCGGGAATTAAACTGAGTTTGACCAGGATACTCTTCTTCATTGAGGGTGGCTCCCTTACCGTTCCACAGGAAATCCTGCTATCGTCCAGTCTGGCATTCCGGAACTGTTGATACAGACAACATTTTCCAAACCCTGCATTCCAAGCATTGTGTAAACAGTTTGTGCCCTGCGTCCAGAGTGGCAATGTACAAATATTCTTTGATAACTGCTGAGCTCTTCAAGAAACGACTGTTCGTTACCCATGGGAATATTTAAACTACCGGGGACATGACCTTGAGAATACTCGTTGGGCGTCCGTACATCAATTACCCTCTCTGTAGATTTCAGATTATCCAGCAACTGATACAAATCATGCATAGTAAAATTATCTTCATTTACATGACCAAGTTCCAGTGAAAAACCGCATTGAAGATTCTGAGAAACAGTCGAATCAATGCGTTTAGGCTTTGGCAAATCCAGATTTTTCATAATTTGGACAAATTTTTCCAACGTTTGTCCGCTGCCAATTCTGGTATTAAAAGCTTTTTCTTCTCTGATACATGAGGCTGTACGTCCCAGATAATCATGACCAGGATAAACCAAGGTGTCGTCCGGATAGGAGTACAGTTTTTGAGTAATACTTTCATAAAGTTTTTCCGGATCACCCAACTGGAAATCGGTGCGTCCGCAACCGCGAATCAACAAAGAGTCTCCTGTAAAGAGCATCCCTTCCGTATAAAAACTGGTACAGGCATCTGTATGTCCGGGAGTCGCAATTGCTTTGAGGCTAAAGTGTCCAAACTCTAACTCATCTCCATCTTCAAGAAGAATATCTGCACATTCAATTCCGGCAGGCTCACCAAAAACACTTTTTGCTCCAGTAGCTTCACGCAGCATACATGAAGAAGTAACATGATCCGCATGGACATGATATCAATTACGTATTTTAGCTCAACTCCCAGTTCTTCTATGAACTGTAGACTTAGACCAAATTGCTCTTTAACCGGATCAATTATCAGGCCTTCCATAGTTTCAGAATCAAACAAAAAATACGTGTATGTTCCCGTATCTTTGTCAAAAAATTGTCGGAAGACCAACTTGGGCTGGTTTGGTTTAGCCATTGAATTTGTCATTATAATTCAGGTACAAAATACTTCCTTTATCAAATCGAATAATTGTGTAATTTGATTGTTGGAAAA
>Ga0208700_1000502_pt1 | contig 11411 bp, 10 predicted proteins | sample DeeseametaMP2016_FD_184179 | JGI IMG/M metagenome (GOLD analysis project Ga0208700, IMG submission 184179) | Marine microbial communities from the Deep Pacific Ocean - MP2016 (SPAdes) | ecosystem: Environmental > Aquatic > Marine > Oceanic | place: East of Hawaii, North Pacific Ocean | collected... | reverse complement strand
ATCGAAGGAATAATCCCTGGCCTGGTTCACAAGTGTCTTTGCGTTATCAAGAAAATCACATTCTGAGAATGCTTTTATAGGTGATGCTGCATCAAAGTTAAGTTTTTTGGCGGGGGATATGACTGCTATCATGTTTTACCTAAATCGTTTTATTGTTTCTAGCATAAAAATTACAACAAAATGCTACATTTTGGACGCAATGTTTATATAAACTTCGTTACAAATTGAACAAATTTAGGTAATGAATATTTGATCCCAGTCCTATTATAAATAAATGGTAATAACTAAGCTAAATAACTTGCACTAATTACTTTATTAAAACCATTTTATTAGTCTGTATATATCGTCCAGCCTGTAACTGATAAAGATATATACCTGCGCTTACGTGCTTTCCATAACCATCTTTACCATCCCACCTAACCGTGTGATAACCAGACTCTTTATTGCCATTATCCAAGACCCTTATTTCCCTTCCAAGCGCATCAAATATTTTCACAATAGCAGCATCTCTTTCAGGGAGATAATACATTATATTTGTTACCGGGTTAAATGGATTGGGGTAATTCTGATACAATCGGAAGTTTTCCGGTAAAGTACTAGCCGTTATTTTACCAAGATAATTACTATTTACTGCCCCAGGGGTGCCATTACCAGTAGATGCTGACCAGTAAGAAAAATGTCCATTATCCTGCAATGGGTTGGTTAACTCAAGAGTGGGTCCATTGCCATCAGGTTCCAATGGCCAAGGTTCTTCATCATCATATGTTAACGAGTCAACTAAAAATCCACCATTATCATACAAACGAATCAGTTCCCCGCCGCCACTGAGACCATAACCCAAATCACCTATATAAGACTGAACTCCTGGAAAGTGATTTTTAAAAGCAACGGTATCTCTGCAAATTGTAATATATTCATTGGGTTCTAGCAGCGTACCCTGAGGTATAATAAAAATATGGTCATCCGACTCATCCTTAAATTCCCAAGCGCCCATGTCAAATGTTGAATCCGTAGGATTATAAATTTCAACCCAATCATCAGGATTAAAGTTATCAGATGAATGATAATTTATTTCATTTATCGTTGGTGTGAGTCCAGTAAGAGATGAAGATCCGATTGTATAATCAAAAAATACTCTTTCTGCTTTTTGTGGTTCAAGTATAACTGCATCATTATCCAGTGCCCTGATATAATATTTTACATGAATTCCATTAGAAAAATAGGGAATGTAGGCACCGTAGATCTGATCATTTTCCCCTCCGTCTTGATGGAGCCCATCATCATGCATCTCCACACTTTCAAAATGAGCACCATAGGGGCTGGTAGTTACCATTAATTCCACCTGGGTTGCATTCTCGACCACGGTGTTAATAAACACTGTATCACCAGGGGCTGGCGTCAGATTATCCTGGGTAACACTGGAAATGACAGGCGGTGTTTTCGCGATTTCTGCATGACCTGATAAATAAGCCAGTCTTGGTTCCACCGTGGAGGTTATACCGCAAAATTGAATACCCCACGAATCCAAAAAATTATCGACATTGTAGCGGAAGTAATCACCAAATATAAATGGGAAAAATAGATTAGGGTCTTCGTAGGCATATGTTTCTATACTATCCTGAATCTCTGTGGCCCAGTTATAAATATAATCCACATTATATACATCCTCAATAATCGTCCGCAGATGGGCAGTATACAAGAGTTTATATAGTGGGACCTGCATCAGTTTACTGAATAAAGGCCGTTCGGTGTTATTTTCGAGATCGAATGGATCGTAATAATAAATCCAGTAAATATTCCCACCTACATCATTAATTACATTTATCAGGGCATTTCCAAATGTGTGGTCCTTATCCCAAGGAATGATTTCAAACTGGCCGCTGGCATTTTTATACAAATAGAAATTATGCGGTACAAACCAAAAATAATTGTCCAGGTCGGGTATTACTGTCGAGGCGGCAAAAAACCACAGTACGCGATCCACATTCAATATTTCTTCAATATTGTCAATATTGTAGTTAAGCGTATAGATCAGATCCAGTAGATCGGTCCAGCCATGATCTGACTTCATTTCATACCCTTTCTGGTAGGCATAGGCATTGGAATCGGCACCATACCATTTCAGGTCAGGCCAGGCTAAATAATCTTCACCAAAATGAAATTGCGGCTCACACTTAAAAAAAGTGCCTTGATCGTTACCAAAGTGTTTGCGTAAAAACTGTTTGTTGATCGACTCTACATTCACGTAAAGGCCCATAAGTGTGCCATTAACAGATACATTCATATATCCGGCCTGGGGAGTTGGTAAATAAAGTCCCTCTAAAAGATAGCCAAGGGTCTCCTTAACGAAGGTGACGTCAAACAAAGCGTTAGATAATTTCAGTTTTTCATAACCCATTACATCCTGATCGTTATGAACATGCTCTACATCAATATTGAAAGGAAATTTGGGGTTATCTGTTTCCCTTGCTAAAAAGAAGGTGGAATTTCCTTTATACCTGGCACCTACGCTATCGTAAGTCACACCATTGACAGTAATGTCAGCCAGTTCGTAAGTCTTATCATCCACATCCCACCTGGCTTGCAGAATTGAATCATAGCCAGGGTTGTAAAATTCAATATTTATAGAATGAACTTTATAAGGATCGTACAGTTCTTGAGGATATAAAATAGATAATAATACGAATGAAAGTGGCAATGACTTCAGCAAAGTGTTGTTTCCTGACTTAGGTTTGACTTAACCGAATATATTAAACAAGAGCCTCCATATCCTATAATTCGTTTTTCTACCGATCCAGGACCAATTCTTATCAGGCAGGGTAGGCGGAATACTACTTACATTTTTTTCATGCCAATTATTGCTGTAACCTGTCACATCCCAAAGTAAATCAGCTCCATCAAGCCCCGATTCAACAACAATTTTTGCCGGTTCATAGCCATTATTCTGATAATCGTTATCATGAACCCAACAGGCATCAGGTATAGGATCCACATCATACACATTATCTTCTCCGAAAAATAAATCCAATCCTATCACTGCGGCACCAAAGGATTGGTTATCATGAAATCTATTGCCCGTTACTTCAACACTATCACCAGCCATGACCATCAAGCCGGTGCCCTGTGGAACATTACTCACGATTGAACCGGGTTCACCGAAATTCACATGATTATTTTTATAGATATAATTATTCACGATCTTGCAGTTTGATGAAACTTTTGATGGGTTATTTGGCAGCAGAAATACCAGTATACCACCTGCATTATCATACACTTCGTTATTCTCAACCAGGACATTTACTGAATTTTCGATCTCAATACCGGTAACATTGCCATAGGCAACGTTATTACGAACTACAATATCCTTGGATTGACCGACATAAATTCCGGCATCACTGATTCCAGTGACACTGCATTGCTCAATCAAGACACCGACACACTCAACCGGATAGACACCGTAGAGGCCTGTGTTATCACAATGTATATTTCGAAATGTGACTGCCATGGATCGATTCAGCATTAAACCATTGGCTGTATAATCCTTGATCACAAAACCATTGATCTCAATGTTGCTTCCGGTACCTACCGCCGCATCCGGTAACTTATTCTGACCATTCAGAATGGGCCAGGCACCATTTTTCTGTTGGCCCATAATGGTGATATTTGATTTGTCGATCATTAGCGTCTCAGAATACTCCCCGGGCAAGACCATTACTGTATCTCCAGCCTGAGCCATTTCAATCCCATCCTGTATTGTCTGCGACGGTTTCACGATTATGCGTTTACCTACACGTTTTAGATTGACTTGCTCTGGTTTCACAAATTCATCCACATGACCAGCTAATTCGAACGACTGGTTTTCCAATGAAGGCACCACTGACAATCCAGAAGGGACTTTATCTGGAATAACTGGTTTATTCGACTCATCTGTGAGCGCGTGCAAAAATGCGACCATATCCTGCCGTTCATCAGCACTTAGTTCAAACTTGCGGATCTTATCATCCAATGTTGCCGGTTTGAACCCATGAGCTGCGCCGCCGCCGCCGGCATAAAAGTCAATTACCTCATCCAGTGTCTGGAAAGCACCATTATGCATATAGGGTGCCGTCAGAGCTATATTTCTCAGAGTGGGGACTTTGAAGGCGCGTTCATACCCTTTGCCAACAATTTCCGCCCGCCCCAAGTCCGGTTCTTGGTCATTAATATCTGGTACACCAACCACCTTGAAGTCAGGGTTGTTAAAGGTCGGAAAATTGTGACATTCGAAACAGCGTGTTTTTAAGGAACGGAATAAATTCAATCCGCGACGTTCTGATCTGGATAATGCTAAATGATCGCCCTGGGCATATTTATCGAACCGGGAATTATTGGCGATGATGGTACGCTCAAAAGCAGCAATAGCAAAGGTTACATTTTCAAATGTAAGTGCCGGTCCTGCGCTATAGCCAAACACCTCATTGAATAATTGCACATATTCTGGTACCTGCAGTAATTCCTGTACCAGTTTATCTTTATCCTGGGCCATTTCCTTCATGTCCTGAATTGGGAAAGAGGCCTGATGTTCCAGGTCATCTGCTCGACCATCCCAGAACTGGAGGTGATTATAGGCAGAATTCCAGATTGTGGGTGAACCGCGACGAAGTACTTGCCCGCCCTTACGATCCTGTCCTATACCAGAACCGCCCTGACCCATAGATAATGCTCTATTATCAGTAAAACCCAGATCCGGATGGTGACAATGAGCACAGGAGATGGTATTATCAACGGATAGAATAGGATCGAAATATAACAATCTTCCCAATTTTACTTTCTCTGGAGACGTAGGGTTATTTTCCCGAATTAGCATGGTTGGATAAGCCCTACTCAGATTTGCAGAAGCAGTAATATTTCCGAAAAAATTATCAATAAAATCATGCTGGGCAATCGTACCATAGGCACCGCCCATGTTCTTATCCAGCGCCGAAATGGGGATGATCAATAGCACCAGAAAGATAATGAAAACAATCCCGATGATTTTAATAAGCCGGTTCATTTACAGCGCCCAACCTTTGCGATATTTCTTGTCAATATACCGATTGGCCTTATCCAGGTTGGTAAAGCGCATATTGGGGCCATCCCACTGCAAGGTGGTATGTTTATCAGCAATACGGAGCGCAATACAACCAAGCAACATTGTTTCGGTCAGTTTCCCAGCATAATCAAAATTGGATGTGGTCGGAGAGCCTGTCTTGCATGCTACGATCCATTCTTCCCGGATCCCAGGTGACCTGGGTATTGTTTTTGGCGGTGGATCGAAATCTTTCATTCTGGCCTTCGGAAGCAGTACTGGATCCCGCCCATAAGTACCACAGGATAATTTCCCCTTTGTACCTACAAAGAGAACACCACCGCCACTATCTCCCATACGCTCTCCATCTTCCAGTTCCTCTGGCCGCGGAGGTCGAAGACCGCCATCATACCATACAAGTTTTACCGGAACCATACTTTTACGCGCGGGGAATTGATAGGTTACCATAGATGACTGGGGGTAGGTTTCATCATTTATCGGGCTTGAACTGGCCTGAACACTAACCGGGTCTCCAAGTTTCAACGCCCAGAATGGCTGGTCCATCAAGTGCGCACCCATATCACCCAGGGCACCAGTCCCATAATCAAGCCAACCGCGCCAGTTAAATGGTAAATAGGCTGGATGGTACGGCCGTTTCGGTGCCGGTCCCTGCCACAAATCCCAATCCAATGTGGAAGGCACCGCTGGCTTTTCATTTGGACGATCTATACCCTGCGGCCAAATGGGTCGGTTTGTCCAGACATGCGCTTCATAGACGTCTCCAATGGCGCCGCTCCATATCCATTCATTGATCAACCGTGCTCCTTCGCCAGCATGTCCCTGGTTACCCATTTGTGTTGCTACTTTCATTACCCTAGCCGTTTCAGCAAGTTTTCGAGCCTCTTGAACTGTGTGAGTCAGCGGTTTTTGCACATAGGCATGCTTGCCCATCTTCATAGCCATCATCGCTGCGACCGCGTGGGTATGGTCCGGTGTACTGACCGTTACGGCATCGATCTCCTTTTCCTGGTCAAGCAGCACACGAAAGTCCTTATAAAGTTTTGCCTTGGGAAATTTTTCGTAGGCCTTTGCAGCTCTTTCATCATCGACATCGCAAAGAGCATAGATATTTTCAGAATTAACGCCGACTGTATCATTATAGCCCATGCCGCCAACTCCGATACAGGCCATATTCAATTTATCACTTGGGGCAGTATAGCCATTACCTCCCAAAACATAGCGCGGCATAATGGTAAAGGCTGCAGCTGCAGCAGTTTTGCCGATGAATTCCCTTCTGGAAATGAACCGCTTTTTCTTTTTGTCGTTCATGTCTTAACCCCAGATAAAATCTTATGATTAATTTCTTCGATCTTCGCCAGAACGCCTTTCTGCACCACTTCTTTTGTCATTACTCCTCAGTTGATCCTTTGTTCTGCGGTGGTCAGCTCTACGATCCTGTTTCTTTCTTTTGTCTTCCATTTTTCTTCCCTCTATTTACTAATTAATATACCATTATTTTTCCAAATTTACGGACTGTATCGTATCAACCAGGCATCAGAATCATATTGGTTATCCGGATAACTGGTATAGGAATCCGTTGTCCCAGCCATTATCAAATCACCATTATCTGCCTCAATTATGGATTGTCCATAATCCCAGTATTCTCCACCAAGTATTTTGGTCCATAGTGTATCCCCACTCGCATCCGTCTTCAAGAGCCAAAAATCTTCTTGCCCAGCAGAACCAGGATAAACATTGGTATGCCCCAGGATATAATATCCACCATTGCTGGCAGCAATAATATCATTGGCCCAGTCATCGTCCCAATCATCTGTGCTGGAAGCATCATAAACCTGTTCCCATTCTTTGGCCCCTGATGAGCTGTATTTTACGATATATACATCATCGTAATTATTGCAGTACCCGGCAGCCACATATCCACCTTCTGGCGCCTCACAAACCGCATTGAGAGACTGCTGGGTATTGTTACCGAAACGCTTTTTCCAGACCTGGTTTCCACTGGCATCGGCCTTGACCATGAAATGCTTGTAGGCACCATGGGATGTACCAGAGAAACCAACAAAGACAAAATCGCCATCCGATGTTTCAATAAGAGATATCGCTTCGTTATATGAAGAGCTAGAGAAAGTTTCGTTCCAAATCAATATACCGCTATCACTGTATTTACGTAGCATTGCCTGGGCATTATCTCCATCGTCATCCTGGGTTCCTGCAACGACAAAACTACCTCCTGATACTTCAATCACGTCCTCTCCCCAGTCATTTTTGCTAGCAGTACCGTAAGTATCTTCCCACTGAATTTCACCAACGGCGTCCGTTTTAACAATCCAGAGATCTTCGAGCCAGGGAGGGTCAGGGTCAGTTGTATATCCTGTAAAAATATAGCCGCCATCCGATGTTTGTTGAACGCTCTTTATTAATTCATCCGTCGATTCATCGCTACTACCATACCCATAGCTCCTAGCCCATTCTTCTTCCCCATTACAATCTGTCTTGACCAACATAGCATCATAATTGAACATACCGCCAACAATAAAACCGTCATCACTTGTTTGACTGACGCACCAGCCTTCATCCATATCACCGCCACCAAAGGTGCGTTGCCAAACAATACCACTCTCATCATTTGAATCACAACCATTTTGTGCCTCATCATCTGCACAAGACAATGTTAATAATCCTATCAGCCAAATTACTTTTGGTTTGATTCTCAAATTGATCATTCACTAACCATTGGTTATGGAATAAAGATAGCTCTAGCTTCGGCAAATTCGCTATCACCAGACAAAACATAGCGCTTACCATCAAGCCAGTAACATGCGGAGAGATTGGCAACACCCCAGTAATAAGGGTCATCCGTCTTACTAATATAACCCACTGCGAAAACTTGCCCGTCTTTTACACCAATGTCATGGACTTCAGTAATCTCATATAGATCTGTACCATCGTCCAGTTCAACCCTGTTTCCATTTTTCCAATAAGTAGCGCGGTTGCCCACGTTGACTGTATTCTGGTAACCAGCAGCATATATATCTGATCCGTCAACATAAATTGCCCAAACTTCCGCACCTGAATTTGCTGCTTTAGATAAATTAATCTGCGTTTTATTCTGACCTACAACTCGCCAATACACCGCTTTACCGACAAAATCATTGGTATTGGGTAAATGATAACCAGAAATGTATGCTTTATCTCCGGAGATGAATATATCGGTGGCCCCAGCATCCCCTGAGGTGGTCAAGCTTCTGCGTGTACCGTTAATCCAATAGCAGGCGCGCTCCTGGTGATAGTTAGTCATAAACAACCCTGTCACAATAATATCTGATTCCCTAATCCCAATCCCATAAGCTATGGCATCATACGACCCATCAGTTAGGTCTGTTCGTTCACCATTTTTCCAATAACAGGCGATAGGATAGCCCTGATTAGTAAATCTGTTGCCAGCTATATACACATCTCGTTCATGTACAGTGATTTTATCCGCTTCAGCGTTATTTCCTAACAATTCATAGCGAGTCTCATTAATCCAATAACAGACCCCCTGTTCATTATTGGAAACATAATAATAACCGCTTGTATATACATCTCCATTGTATACTTTAATATCTGTTGCTTCACCATAGCTCCCGCTAGGTAAGTCTACCCGCTCTCCATCCGCCCAGTAAAAGGCAGTAGTTGTATAAACATCTGGGCTTTAATATCCACCGACAAAGGCACCAATGTCATTCTGATTCTCGTTGTCCTCACAACTGAAAAAGAATACAACTATGGCTAGTATTATTAGAAATCGCCCCATCAACATTTCCTTGAACTGAAATAATTTAATTGATATTCCATGGAACGCCAAAAGTGAAATCAGTTAACTATGGATTGGTTATGCTTCGGATATTTGCTGTCCATTGGTTCCAAAGGATACCATGGACATAACACTGGTGAAGATACGGGTAATAATCTTCAAACGCTGATTTTCATCATTTGTCTCAATGAGCTTTTGCTTTATTTTGTTAGGCAGATTAATTAACTCGACAAAATCAAACGATTGATTTTTGGCCATATGGCGCTCCATATCTTCGTTCAACCCTAGTTTCAACAATATGTGCAGGTATTGATCTCGTGTCTTTTCTAATAAATCTGCTTTAGCAGATTCTTGGTCCTCAAGGTATGTAACGTTACCAATCCAGAGCTTATCGTTTTCCTGCACTTTGTCTTTGATACGAAAGCACCGCTGTCCTTGGACGATTATATCATATTCGCCAGTAGGGTGTTCTTTTAATACCCGGATTATCTTCACACTGCAGCCAATACTTTTTACTCCCTTGTCATCTCTTAACACAATCCCAAACGGAGCACGCGTTTTAATGCGATCCTTTACCATCCGCTTGTAGCGCGGTTCAAATATGTGTAAAGGAATCCGCTCCCTAGGCAGGGCGACGATGTTTAAAGGAAATAGTGGGATATTATCCAAAAAATAAACTCATACTATTCATCTCTTTTTAACAAGTATCCCCAGAAAGACTGGCCATCAATTTCCGGGTCGTCGTTGATCTCTATTACTTCCATATCATGAAAATATTGATCATAAACAGTCTCCCGCTCATGCGCTAAGGGTGTTTCGCAAAAACAGGTTTCACACCATTCTACAACCATTGGTTTAGTCAATTTTGCCTTTCGAATTGATGATACGATTTCTCGGCCAGCTGGTTTCTGACCAGTGATAGTTCCATCACTCAATTTCTGGTAAAACTCACCCATCTTTTCTTCTATCATTGTTGCTTTTATATGATAACGCATAGGGCTGTTTAACCTTCGCGATGCAGTCCCGTTCTCACCTAGGTAAGTTCATTTCCATATCTGCTAGAACATAGGCCATAACGGCCAATGCAGCAACACAATGATTGAACTCATTAAAATCAATTTTATCAAAGGTATCAGCATTGGTGTGGTGGTACCAAAAGTATTTTGTTCCATCCACCTTTAAGGACATAACGGGGACACCTTCATCGTTGAGCGGTGCCACATCAGCAGCCCGGCCACCAGTAGTTATTTCGTTTGCCTTTATTGAGATCAATAATTCAGAAATAGCATCAATAATTTCTCTTCCAGCTTGACTACCAGTAAATCCAAATCCACTAGGTTGAAATACACCACCATCCGATTCGATCGCAACCATATGTTTATCTAATTCATGACGATGAACATCTCGATAAGCTTTACTGCCCTTGCCACCATTTTCCTCATTTGTCCACAACACGACACGCAGGGTTCTTTTTGGTCTTAGGCCCAGGTCATGAATCAGTTTTACCGCATGCCAGGCTGCTACACAACCGCCGCCATCATCCTGGGCACCCTGACCCACATCCCAGGAATCAATATGACCACCTAAAACAACAATCTCATCTGGATTTTCAGAACCTTTTAGATCGGCCACTATGTTCCTGGACCAGCGATTCGGTTCTGTCCTGGCGTCCATGTTCAATTGGATCACAATCTTTTCACCACTTTCCTGTTGACGGCGGAGCATCATGGCATCCTCTATGGTAAGGGCAGCATGTGGAATACGTGGTATATCCTCGGTATAAGCCATCATACCGGTATGTGGTGTATAAAGTGAAGCGGATCCAACTGATCGTATCAGGCTAGCCACGGCGCCGTATTTTGCAGCTACACTGGCACCTTTATAGCGGTATTGTACAGTTTCACCATAACTGGTGAATGGTGCATTAAATAACACGATCTTACGCTTGACTTCATCTTTAACGATTTCAAGTTCAGCAAAACTATCAACCACCAATACATCAGCACGGATACCATGCTTTGGGGTGCCAATACTGCCACCCAAACCAAGCATTGCCAGATCTTTTTTAAATGGTTTGATCAATCGAGCTGATTCTGATCCCCTGACCCAGACCGGTACCTTTACCGGCTCTCCTTTGACTACATCAAAACCATCCTGGTGCATTTCGCCGATAATCCAATCCAAGGCATATTCGAGGTTTTTCGAACCGCTCAACCTGGGGCCAAAAGTGTTGCAAAGATAACCGAGCTGCTTATATGCGCCGCTGTCTGTGAGCGCCGCTGTAATCAGTTTCTTTGTTTGATCGCTGTAATCATCAGCGATGGAACTGGCAAAAATATGGTATGAAATAAGTAATAGGATTAACGCCGTGCGCATTAGCCTTATCAAATGAATCTGCATTATGTGAATACTTGCGATTTCAATCACAAATATTCATTGATAAAGTCAACTACAAGATGAGCGAGTTCCGGCCCTTTTTCCTCTTGTAAAAAGTGTCCGGCACCCTTGATTGTTGTGTGTGGCTGGCCGTGCGTACCAGGTATTAGT
>Ga0208700_1000501_pt1 | contig 11441 bp, 10 predicted proteins | sample DeeseametaMP2016_FD_184179 | JGI IMG/M metagenome (GOLD analysis project Ga0208700, IMG submission 184179) | Marine microbial communities from the Deep Pacific Ocean - MP2016 (SPAdes) | ecosystem: Environmental > Aquatic > Marine > Oceanic | place: East of Hawaii, North Pacific Ocean | collected... | reverse complement strand
GATGCAGATTATATTGGTGGAAACGGATTCCCGATTTCTATGCCTTTTCCTGCTCATATGTATGTTGACTATATAAAAGTTATGGAATGGAACGGGCAGGGGGAAGTTCATATCGGGCCACCCACTTTCCAGGAAGGTACCTTTGGTCTCTTTACGGACACAACTCCGATTGACAACGGCTTGGTAATCGGAGACGATGCGGAAATCTACGTTTGGGAAGGCACGTTAAGCGAAGGCAGTATTCCACCCTATGAAGGTGAAAACGGCATATCATGGCAAACCACCGGATTAGGTTGGTTTGGCGCAGGTATCATGTCAATACAACCAGTTAACCTATTCAATTTTGGAGAAGGACATTTAAAATTTATGATCAAAATCCCGGCAAATATTTCCTTCAAAATAGGGATTATTGATGCCTGGGGAAATCAGTCCTATGTTGACTTTCCGGCCAACCAAACAACCTATGGCCTTGTCAGGAATGGCAATTGGGGACAGGCATCAATACCCGTGGAAGATATCAGGGGAGAGTTTATTGATTTACGCATGTTGAGTTATGAATTTGTCATACTGGAAGTGAATGGTGCGTCGTGTGAATTTGGGCTGGATGATATTTACTGGGAAGGTGGTGGAACCGTAAGCGTTATTGAAAACGAATTTGGTGAGACCCCATTTAAATATAGCTTGAATAACAACTATCCCAATCCTTTCAATCCCATCACAAGCTTCCGCTACGAACTGCCTAAACAATCTCACGTAACCATCGTGATATATGATATGCTTGGTAGAGAAGTGAGGACACTGGTCAACACAACCGAAGATGCAGGCTTTAAATCAGTCCAATGGGATGCTACTGACAGTTTCGGTAAGCCAGTGAGTGCAGGTGTTTATCTATATCAGATAAAGGCAGGAGACTTCAGGCAGACCAAAAAGATGGTGCTGTTGAAATAACACCCACCCAAAGGGATAGGATTTAACAAAGCCCAACAAGTAGCATTGTTTTTTGTTTATAAAAGAGACAGCCACATGGGTGGGTAATCCTGTGTGATTTTTGTCAAATTATTAACTGTTAGAACTACAAATAGAGGAACTATAAAATGGAAACATTTGGAATAATAGGCTTTGTTTTTGGGCTCAGTGCCCTTGCAAAAGTTATTATGTTGGAAAACCGACTGAAAGAATCTGGTGTCTTGAAAGAACAGGTTAAATCTGAAAAGAAATAACTGAAACATACTTTATTCACATCAAGCCTCACCCATTAGCAAGGTTTTTTGTTTTTTGTGTAAATTGTTGAGAAGCATGGATATACTTTTGATATGTTCAAAATAAGGGCTAAAGGATTAAAACTTCTAGCGAGTTTGTTTGTGGTGTCGGTTATCCTGTCCCAGGATCACTGGGAAACAGCTGTCTATGCTGGTGATAACTGGGCCTACCTGTTACCGGAATCAGAATTGCCGTCTGACTGGAATACCATTGGATTTGATGATTCTGGCTGGTCCACAGGGCCCGGCGGTTTTGGTTATGGTGATGAAGATGACGGTACGGAGATTGACTTGGCTCTCTCTGTATATCTGCGCAGGATCTTTGCGGTGACGGATGCTGCAGATCTTATCCACGCCATTCTCCACGCTGATTATGACGATGGCTTTGTGGCCTATCTGAATGGCACGGAGATCGGACGCTCAATTAATTTAGGTGAGCCGGGAACATTTGTGCCCTATGATGAAACCACCAGTACAGACCATGAAGCCCAACTTTACTGGGGCGGGTATCCTGAGGCTCACACTCTGGATTCCCTGCAGCTGGCCTCGTTATTAACAGCAGGGGAGAATGTGCTGGCTGTCCAGGTCCATAATGTCGGTATTACCTCATCCGACATGTCCAGTAATTTTTACCTGTCCTTCGGTATCGCCGATGAATCCACCTATTATGGCCCCCCGCCAGACTGGTTTGAACCGCCATTTGTTTTCAACGAATCAACCCTTCCCATCGTGGTCATTGATACGGATGGTCAAGAGATCTTGAATGATCCCCGAATTGTCGTCCATATGGGCATTATTGATAATGATTCAGGCATAAACAATATGGATGATCCCTTCAACGGTTACGACGGCCAGATCAGTATTGAGATCCGGGGATCATCTTCACAGATGTTTCCCAAAAAACAGTACGCCCTGGAAACACAGGATATAGATGGTGAAAACCTGAATGTATCCATACTGGGCATGCCCGAAGAAAACGACTGGATACTCTACGCTCCCTACAGTGATAAATCACTGCTGCGCAATTTTTTGGCTTATGAACTGGCCCGGGATATGGGCCGCTATACCAGCAGGACCCGTTTCTGCGAATTGGTTATCAACGATGATTATAAAGGTCTTTACATCTTTATGGAAAAGATCAAACGGGATAATAACCGGGTGGATATTTCCAAATTAGATCCCGATGAAACAACTGGTGACGACCTGACAGGAGGTTACATACTGAAAGTGGATAAGTGGGATGGTGAAAATAACGATGGCTGGTGGTCCGCTTCGCCGCTGCCGGAATATGACGGCACATGGTATCAGTATCATTATCCGAAACCGGATGATATTGTAGATGAGCAAAAAGATTATATTAATAATTACATTACTGATTTTGAATTACTGATAGCCAGCGAATCTTATAATGATCCCGATGCTGGTTACTATGATCAGGTCAATCTGCAGTCATTTATTGATGTATCACTCATGAGTGAAATTTCCAAAAATGTGGATGCCTACCGCCTTAGTGCTTACATGTACAAGGACAAGGACAGCGAGGACGGCCGGCTCACCATGGGACCCATTTGGGACTATAACCTGGCCTTTGGCAACGCCGACTACTATGAAGGGTGGGACCCCGCGGGCTGGCAGATGGATGTTGAGTTAGGAGGGGATGGTTTCAAGATTCCATTCTGGTGGTACCGGATTTGGGATGATGAAACGTTCAGGGATGCATTTTATCAACGCTGGCAGGAACTGCGTCAATCGATATTTTCCGAGGAGTACATAATAAGCATGATCGATTCGGCAATAGCAGTTATTGCTGAGGCCCAGGTCAGAAATTTCCAGCGCTGGCCTATCCTGGACCAGTATGTCTGGCCCAACGCCTATGTAGGCGGGACATACGAAAATGAAATAGACTATTTGACCGACTGGATTACAGCACGATTGGACTGGATGGATGAACAGGCTATGAGGGCAGATGATGACCCTCAATTAATATCGTCTTATAGATTGGATCCTGCTTATCCCAACCCTTTTAACCCGACCACCACCATTGGTTTAGCTATCCCTTATACAACGTTTGTTACCGTAAAGATTTATGATATTGCTGGCAGGGAAATCATAACCCTTATGAATGGTGATTTAGTTGCTGGACAGCACACGATGACATGGGATGGCAGTGAACAATCCAGCGGCGTCTATTTCGTTCATCTGAAAAGTGATGATTTTACTCAGACAAGAAAAATAATGCTGATGAAATAAACTCCACCCATAAGAATAGGAATTTAAGCAATACAAATTAAAAGATCTTCTTTCACACGGGTGTATATTACAAATAAGAACATAATTTGAATTATAAATGGTTTTTTTTCTCGTTTCTAATTACTTTAAGTCTCGAATTCGAGGTAACTAAAAGGAGATTCTATGTACTTTAAAAAACCACTTTTCCTGTTGGTATGTACCATGGTTATTGGCCTACTGCCGGCACAATACAAACCTGACAATCATGTTGTTACACTTTCCAAATACTACCTTGAGCCATTGAGCTCGGTTGAAAATGGATCCGCTGAAGAACGGAAGGAAGTAATGGAAGAAAATGCAAAGAAAATGAACCCGCTGAAGGATAAACTACTCAGCACGATGGTCCTGGGCCACTATTGGACAGGCACGTCCAATGAAGTTCTGGTAATAAATGAATGGGCATCCATCGCTGATGCAGATGAAACGATACGGACCACAGCAGACACCAGGAAAAAAGCCTGGCGCAAGGATGAGGACCGGGAAGAATTCATGGCCAAATTCAATAAATATTGGGTAGGAAAGCATACAGATATTTCGATCCTGGAACTGAATATGGATTTGTTGAAACGGCCGGTCCGCAAGTACAAAGAAAATACATTTGTCTCCATCACTCAATATAATCTTGCACGTCTTTCAACCGTGGAAGAAGGATCCGCGGAAGAGAGAAAAGAAATGTTGCAAACACATTTTGATAAAATCGTCAAAAAAAATAACAGGATCATCAGTTCAATGTTCTTACAGCATTATTGGTCTGGTTCAGCCGGCGGCCCGGAAGGATGGCCGGTCATTATCATTACAGAATATGCTTCTATCGAAGATGCACTGGATGAAGATGATAGCGCTCTTTGGGAAGCTGCATGGCCGGATGAAGAAGAACGAGAAGCATTCCGTAAAAAGTTTGGGGCCTACTGGAGCAAAGGAAAACATACTGATCTTGAATTGCGAACTAATTGGGTAGCGTTGCGGAAGTAATATAAATCTGGTGAAGATAAACAAAAAAACCCGCCCCGATGAGGAAGAACGCAAAGCATATCTAAAAAAACATAGTGCTTACTGGAGCAATCATGTTCACGAAGACCTGGCCATCCGCACGAATATGGTCAAACTGCAGAAATAATCTTAATGATAAGGAGTTCATTATGTTAAAAAAACTGTTACTCTTAACCTTCATATTTTCGTCATTTGTTGTTGCTGGTGATGTCGATGATGTAAATGCACTGATCAAGAAACACTGGGCTACCCAAAATAAGAAAGACTGGAAAGCATTTGTATCCACACTTCATTCGGGAGGAACCATGAATGGTGATTCCAACGGTTCTTTCTGGTACAGAACGCCGGCAACCGTAGCAGCGGTTACTGAGAACCAGGAGCGTGATGATGAGTTTAATTTTACGCCCCGCTACATAGAAGTGGATGTCCTTGATGAGGGTAATATTGCAATAGCGTATTACTATTTGGTAGGTTCCTACAAAATAAGCGGCGTGGAAAAGAATGATTATCGAACAAGAGTCAGTCAGTTATTGGTTGTAGAAGACGGTCAATGGAAAGTTAAAGCTGGCCACTATACACCACTACATAGCGGAAGTGGTATTCCGGACTAAAAAATGGTTTTCTTTAAATAAAAGCCCCGCTAATGCGGGGTTTTTATTTTCTTTCCAGTATTATTTCTATGCCATGAGTATATTTGTTTTACTGCAAGAATGAAAAAATGAAGATATACAAATGAAAAGACGCACATTTTTAAAATTTACCTCTGTTATTAGTGCAGTAGCATTTCTGCCAAAGTCCCGCTTAATAGGGCAGATGATTAGTGAAAAAAATCCGGTCAATACTCCAATTCCTTTATTGCCCATGCAGGGCAGTCCTTATCGAAAGAATTGTGATTCTCTGGATAATTATAATGATGTTTCTTTTCAAACGATGATAACTGATATTATCCATTACCGAACTCCTGCAAAGTGTCGCGACAGCCTGATGCTGGGAATAAATCCCGAAGATGATATGAAATGAAAGAGTTTTTAGATACAGCACTGAATACTGCCACAGCGAATGGCGCTGACTACGCAGACATTCGTATATCACGGCATAAGAACCAAAGTATCAGGACACGTGAGAAACGCATTCAGGGCATTTCCAATAGTGAGAGCTATGGCTTTGGAGTTCGCGTACTCGTCGATGGAACCTGGGGGTTTGCTGCCAGTCATAGATTAACAAAAAATAACGTCGCCAACATCACGATGCGGGCAATGGAAATAGCTCGGGCAAATAGAGTTGTACAACGCATTCCGATACATCTGGCTGAAGTGGAGAGCTATGAGGCGCAGTGGAATAGCCCCATTAAAAAAGATCCATTCGAGGTCTCTATAAATGAAAAAATTGATCTGCTGTTAACTGTGAATGCGGAAGCATTAAAGATCAAGGGAGCAAAATATTGTAGTTCTTCAATGCTGTTTATGAATGAGGAAAAACATTTTGCATCCACGGAAGGCAGTGTGATTCATCAAAATTTACATCGTGCCTTCCCGTCGTTTACCGTAACGGCCATTGATTCAGAAAGGGGTGAATTTGAAACACGGACTGTTGATGTATTACCCATGGGACTTGGATATGAGTATGTTGAACAGAGCAACCTGGTTGAGCAGGCACCGAAAATGGCCGAAGAAGCTGTTCGAAAACTCACAGCCAAATCAGTAGAACCAGGCCCCAAGGATCTTATTCTGCACCCCAGCCATTTGTGGCTTACGATACACGAGTCAGTCGGGCATCCCACTGAGCTTGATCGGGCGCTGGGTTACGAAGCAAACTATGCCGGAACCAGTTTTTTAACCGTAGATAAAATGGGAAAACTCAAATTTGGTTCAGATATAGTGAATTTTATTGCGGATAAGACGATCACAGGTGGATTAGCAACATGCGGATACGATGATGATGGAGTGAAAACCACCGAGTGGCATCTGGTAAAAGATGGTATTTTCATTGATTATCAGACGACCAGGGACCAGGTACACTGGGAGAAGTATCAAGCTGCCAGAAAATCTGCCGGGCTCCCGGAAGTCAATCGCTCTTATGGCTGCAGTTATGGGGACAGCTGGAGTTCAATTCCTTTTCAGCGCATGCCCAATATTCATTTAGAACCGGGAAAAGATACCCTGACGCTCGATGATCTTATCGCTGATACCAAAGATGGCATTTATATTGTGGGGGATGCCAGTTATTCCATTGATCAGCAACGCTACAACTTTCAGTTTAGCGGACAGGCCTTCTTTGAAATAAAAAATGGTAAAATTGTCGGCATGCTGAAAGATGTTGCCTACCAGGCGAACACCCAGGAATTTTGGAATTCCTGTGATGCTATATGTGATGAACGATCCTGGGAACTTGGGGGTACTTATTATGATGGTAAAGGTCAGCCGGGTCAGAGTAATGCAGTGAGTCACGGCTGTTCACCGGCCCGTTTCCGTAATGTAAATATTTTAAATACACAAAAGCAGATATGATACTGAGCGAATCTGAATCCAGAAGAATTATAGAACGGACGCTGTCATTTTCATCTGCCGATGAAATTCGTGTCAACTTATCTGGGGGCCGCTCTGGCAATACACGTTTTGCCCTGAATTCAATAACCACCAGTGGCGATGAAGATACTCTCAATGTCCGGGTGTTAGCTTATTTTGGCAAACAGCACGCTACCGCCAGTGGAACGGAGTTTACAGATGATGCTCTTCAGAAAATTGTGCATACCGCTGAGGAAGCAGCCCTTTTTGCACCAGAAGATCCTGAATATGTGCCCGAACTCCAGCCTCAGGTCTATCTGCCTATTACACCTTATTTCAGCAGCACCGCTGCAGCTACTCCAGAGTTACGGGCTAAAGGTGTGCAATCATCCATCGAACCCTCTATTAATAAAGATCTTATCAGCGCAGGTTTTTTTAGTAACAGACATGGATTTTCTGCTGTAGGCAACAATCACAATCTTTTTGGCTATTACCAGAGTACGAATGCATCGTTCAGTGTTACTACACGAACTCAGGATGGATTAGGGTCAGGCTGGGGTAGTGACAGTGCGCGAAATATTGATCTGGTTGATTACCAGGCAGCCAGCGTGCGCGCGCTTGAAAAAGCTGAAGCCTCCAGCAGCAGTAAAACACTTGAGCCGGGCACCTATCCCGTAATACTGGAACCCCAGGCTGTTTCAGATTTTATGCGCTTTGGGTCGTATGCTTTGAATGCCCGTACCGCTGATGAAGGCAGAAGTTTTTTTTCCAAAGCAGGGGGGGGAAATAAAACTGGTGAAAAAGTGGCAGGCGATAATGTTACCATGCGGAGCGACCCCACACACCCGGAATTGCTGGGTAGTCCTTTCGGGGGTGATGGTCAGCCGGCAAAGAAAAACATCTGGATCAAGAATGGTGTATTAACGCAACTATACTATGGCCGGTATTGGGCTAAAAAACAGGGTAAAGAACCAACTGGTTATCCATCCAATATTATCATTGAAGGGGAACAGGGAACGCTGGATGAGCTGATCAGCAATACTGACCGTGCGGTACTGGTAACCCGTTTTTGGTATATTCGCTTTGTGGATCCACAAAGTCTTCTATTAACTGGTCTTACGAGAGATGGAACATTCTGGGTTGAAAATGGTCGTATCAAACATGCTATAAAAAACTTTCGTTTTAACGAAAGTCCAATGGCTGTTTTTAATAAAATTACGGGTATGTCAGAACCCGTTCGTGTAGGCGGTTCGATGGTACCTGCCATTCGCGCTTCCGAATTCACTTTCTCCAGTTTATCTGACGCTGTGTAGCGCTTATTGGTTTAGATCAAATAATGAACAAGCACCGCCCCTGCGGGGCTTTTCGTTTGTGCAAGTAAGGGTAGAATAACACCATATTCATTTTTAGTTTTTCAAACATTTTTAATGTAATATGACCAGCAGTAGCGTGGATAAATAAAATAAAAAATGGGTCACTATAAAAAAATAATGGTTGCACTTATGGGCGATGGCAGCGAACAGCTTGTTATTGAGCATGCGGTTAATCTTTCAAATGATTTAAAGGCTAAGCTGGTCGTAATACATGTGAATGATCCCCATGCTGGAAAAATGAGTATGATGATGGATAGTCCTAAAAAGGTAACGGCTGACATGATACAGGATCAAATCAAAGAATATGGATATGAAAGTATATTAGGAAAAATTGAATTTATCATTGCAGAAGGTGAAAGGATTTCCAAGACTATAGAACAACACTGCAAAGATTTTGACTTATTAATTGTAGGGCATCGAAAAATGAACGAGTTTAAAGCCAGTATTATGGATTCTGTAGATGAAGGAATTACAAATCTCGTGCCCTGCCCTGTAATAGTTGTGCAAAAAGACTAGCGATCACATTTAACTCCTTAGCATAGCTTAGTCCAATATGGAACATTCCAGCGTTTTTTTACCTATCCTAGTATTTCTAGTTGTTTACGCAGCGATCACATTTGAGCTGGTAAATAAAGCTGCCGCTGCTCTGGCCGGAGTTGGAGTATTGGTCGTCTTACGCGTTACTACGGAGCACCATGCGGTGGGGTATGTTGATTTTGAAACACTGATGCTGCTGACCGGAATGATGATCCTGGTTAGCCTGATAAAAAAATCCGGATTTTTCACCATTGTTTCGGTAAAGATCGCTGAAATCACCAAAGGGAGCCCGGTAAAGATATTGGTATTATTTTCCGTTGTCACGGCACTGATGTCCGCCTTTCTTGATAATGTCACCACCGTATTGATCATTATTCCTATTATTATTGAACTGACCCGGGGTATGGGACTTAATCCTAGAAATTATGTTTTAAGCCAGATATTTATCTCCAATATCGGCGGAACGGCAACACTGATCGGCGACCCGCCCAATGTGATCATTGGTTCAAAGGTCGGGCTGTCGTTTAATCAATTTATACTGAACCTTACCCCAACGGTGATTCCAGTCTTCATCATTGTACTGGGTTATATCTGGTTTATTAATCGGGTTGAATTCAAGCCGATCAATACCAGCATGTCAAAATTAGTGTCCGTACAGCTCCTGCTGGAAAAGATCCGGTTTGAATTTGCCAATATTAAGATTGATAAGAACCTGATGATCAAAAGCTTGGTCTGCCTGTTTCTGGCTATACTGCTTTTCATTACCCAAACTATCACCGGCCTGGCCCCGGGTGTGGTGGCTTTAGGCATGGCCATGGTACTGCTAATCATTTCCCGGGCTGACGTGGAGCATGTACTGGAAGAGGTGGAATGGAGCACACTGCTGTTTTTCACCGGCCTTTTTATCTTGGTTGGTGTCCTGGAAGAGTATGGGGTCATTGAATGGATCGCCCATAACGTTTTCTTGAATGTCGGCAACAATCCGTATGTCATTGTATTAATGGTGCTCTGGGTATCCGGAATTATATCCGGCTTCCTGGATAATATCCCTTTTACGATCACCATGATTCCCATTATCCACCTGCTGCTGGAAAGCAATCCTATCCCCAACAACATCCTCTGGTGGGCCCTGGCCCTGGGAGCCTGTTTTGGCGGTAACATTACTATAATCGGCGCGTCGGCTAATATTGTATCAGTGGGTATCGCGAAAAAATACGGGGTGGAAATATCCTTCATTGACTTTATGAAAAAGGGCCTTATTGTTACCCTGATTTCACTGTTTGTTGCCTCAATTTACCTGGTCATATATCTGCGGCTGTCATTATGAGTACGAAAGATCAAGTGATCCTGGATAACCTGTTCAGGGAAATTGTCAAGTTTTATTCGTCATCCCATACCAGCCTGATAACGCTGCGGGCCATTATTGAAGCCATCAAAGACCTGGATTGCGAGGCAGATATGTTCGGCTCCCAGTTAAAAGAGGTCTGTGCCATAATTACCAATAGCCAGCCCCGGATGTATCCCATAGATAATCTGATTATTCTTTTTGAGCAGGAGCTTGAAAAACAGGAATATTTTAAAGATAAGAATATTGCCACCATGAAATCAGCATCGATTGAGATCATTGAAAAACTTATCAAGCGCCTGGAGTACGATATGAGTGAACTGGCCAAGCAGGGACTGAATCATATCGAAGACGGTGATTTTATTGTTCTCCATGCTGTTGAAGAGCCTGTGGAACTACTCATGCCGGAAGCGAAAAAGATGGGAAAGGAATTTAAAGTACTGATCCTAAAGCAGGATGCGATCAAGACCATGCAGGTTATCAATATAATGGAAAAGAACAGTATTAAATATACTGTCATCCCAGAGTGGGATCTCATTCACTTTTTTGATAAGGTCAACAAGCTATTCATTGGTGCCTATGCCATCACGTCAGATGGAAAATTTGTAAGCGACAGCGGTACCTCCAATATTGTCAGTGAATGCCATATTCATAAATTACCGATATACCTTTTTTCACCTATTTTGGAGATTACTCCAACTTTTTCAAGACATCAGAATATTTACCTAAAGGAAGAATCCGAAAACGTTGGCGGGTTAGATTATACACTTATTTCCCATTCCAGCGATATTGTATCATTGGATTTAGTGGATCACATAATTACTGATCAGGGTGAGATCGAACAGAATAAACTTGCTGAATTCTGCACCGTTTAAATTATCATTTTCCTATCCTGAAAATTTATAATGTGACTCTGCCCACCTCTCAAACTCTTCTTTCCGTAAGGATTTGAGTATACCCTAACCTGAATAATGTAAGTATGATATAATAAAGTCCTGCGTGAGCAGGACTTTTTTGTTTCTCCTGCACTGTTTCTCCAAAAAGGGCTAGATTCATGCACACATAAAAAGGATATGGACATGAAACTTTTTTTGATACACGCCGGCTTTTACGATAAAAAAGTCTCTGCAGGTTTTTATGAATC
>Ga0208700_1000486_pt1 | contig 11736 bp, 9 predicted proteins | sample DeeseametaMP2016_FD_184179 | JGI IMG/M metagenome (GOLD analysis project Ga0208700, IMG submission 184179) | Marine microbial communities from the Deep Pacific Ocean - MP2016 (SPAdes) | ecosystem: Environmental > Aquatic > Marine > Oceanic | place: East of Hawaii, North Pacific Ocean | collected... | reverse complement strand
AGGACTGCGCCGCAGGGCGCTGGCCCTCACTCGCCTTCCCCGACCGACCACCGGCAGTCTTCGCCGAGCCAGCGGTCGTCAATCTCGAGGTGAGCGACGAGCAGCTGGAGGAGATCAGCGAGACAGGGTTGCTCGCGCTCAACCTCAACGAGATGCATGCGATTCAAGCGCACTACAGGAATCCGGAGGTGAGAGCGGTTAGAGAGGATCTGGGCCTTCCTCCGAACGCACCGACTGACGCCGAACTGGAATGCTTGGCGCAGACTTGGTCGGAGCACTGCTCGCACAAGATATTCGCAGCCCGCATCAATCACAAGGACAACCAGACCGGCGAGAAGAAGCAGATCGACTCGCTGTTCAAGACCCACATCATGAGCCCGACACTCGACATCCAGAAGGAGGTCGACTGGCTTCTCAGCGTATTCCACGACAACTCCGGGGTAATCGCTTGGAACGATGACTGGAGTATATGCATGAAGGTCGAGACACACAACTCACCGAGCGCGCTGGACCCCTTCGGTGGTGCGATAACCGGCATAGTGGGCGTCAATCGCGACATCCTCGGAACGGGCTTAGGGGCACGCCCCATCGCCAACACCGACATCTTCTGCTTCGGGCCACCAGACTACGACGGCAGGCTCCCTGAGGGCCTGTTCCACCCCTCGAGGGTATTCAGGGGGGTACACGCTGGGATCCGCTCCGGTGGCAACGAGTCGGGCATCCCTACGGTCAACGGTGCCATCGTCTTCGACGAGCGCTACATCGGCAAGCCACTGGTCTACTGCGGCACGGTCGGTATCATGCCGCGCAGGCTGGCCGACGGCCGGGAGAGCCACGACAAGACGCCTTCGCCTGGCGATGTCATCTACATGGTCGGCGGTCGTGTCGGCAGCGATGGCATCCACGGGGCGACTTTCTCGAGCCTCGTGCTGACCGAGGAGAGCCCGAGCTCGGCCGTTCAGATAGGGGACCCGATCACCCAGAAGAAGATGCTCGACATGATCATCGAAGCCCGTGACGAGGGGATCATCCAAGTCATCACCGACAATGGCGCCGGTGGCCTGTCGAGCAGTGTGGGCGAGATGGCAGAGTTGACCGACGGTGCCGACATCGACCTCTCGACCGTCCCCCTCAAGCAAGCGGACCTCTCGCCTTGGGAGATTCTGATCTCGGAGTCCCAAGAGCGCATGACCGTAGGCGTCAAACCGGAAGACTGCGCGGCTTTCGAAGCACTAGCCGATCTTCACGAGGTCGAGGCTACGGTGGTCGGCGAATTCACCGACTCGGGCGCTTTCGTGGTGCGCTTCGGCGAGCGCATGGTCGCGCACCTACCGATCTCATTCCTGCACGACGGCTGCCCGCAACTGCAACTCGAATCCGAGTGGACCCCCCCCGTTCACGAGCCAATGACTCCACCAAAGACGGATGCAGCCGGGATGGGCGACATCCTACGCCGATTGATGGCAAGGCCCAACGTCGCGAGCAAGGAGTGGTGGGTCCGCTCCTACGACCACGAGGTCATCGCCCAGTCGGTCATCAAGCCGTTCTGCGGCGTCAACCACGACGCGCCCTCCGACGCTGCAGTCATCGCTCCTCTGCACGGAGGCACGCAAGGCGCTGTGATCTCGAACGGGATAACTCCGAGGTATTCGGACATCGACACCTACTCGATGGCAGCGGCGTGCGTGGATGAGGCTCTGCGCAACGCGGTTTGCGTCGGCGTCGACCTCGACATGATCGCAGGCCTCGACAACTTCTGCTGGCCGGACTCGGTCGAGTCCCCCAAGACCCCGGACGGGCGCTACAAACTGGCGCAGCTGGTGCGCGCGAACCAAGCCATAGAAGACGTATGCAGAGCCTATCGGCTACCGTGCATCAGCGGCAAAGACTCGATGAAGAACGACGTCACTATGTACGGCGAGAAGATCAGCGTCCCGCCGACCATCCTGTTCAGCCTCATCGGCAACCACGCTGACGTACGCAAAGCGGTCTCGAGCGACTTCAAGAACGCTGGCGACCACATCTACCTGCTCGGCGAGACGCACCAGGAGCTCGGAGCGAGTGAGCTGGCGTTCATGTTCCGAGACGAGTGCTCGGGCGGTATTGGCGGGGAAATCCCCCGCATCAACCCCGAGCGCAACCTAGCGATGTACCGCGCACTGACATCGGCGATGTCAGACGGCTTGGTAGCGAGCGCCCACGACTGCAGCGATGGCGGCCTCGCGGTGGCACTGACAGAGTGCTGCTTCGGCGCCGACGCAGGAGCTTCCGCGGACATCGCTGGGCTCGAGAGCGACTGCAGCCACCTCGATGAGTGGGGCGCGCTGTTCGGCGAGAGCCTCGGCCGCATCCTCGTCAGCGTTGCCCCTGGCGTCTCCGAGGACTTCGCCAAAGCGATGGAGGGCAACTCATGCACCCTCCTCGGTGTGGTCGAGGAAAGCGACGACATCACAGTCAACTACCGTGATACCGAGGTACTGAGAGCCTCTATGGCGGAACTCAAGACCTCGTGGCAGGGCGCTTTGGGGGGTGATGCGTGATGGGAGGCAAGCCGCGCGTGGCAGTCATATCCGGCTTCGGGATCAATTGTGAGTTGGAGACCATGGCGGTCTTCGAGATGGCCGGCGCCTCTGCGGACAGAATTCACGTCAACCGGCTGGTCAGCGGCGAGGCCAGCCTGGAAGACTACCACATCATGGCCGTCCCGGGAGGCTTCTCCTTCGGCGACCACCTCGGCAGCGGCCGACTGTTGGGCAACCGCCTGCGCTTCGGACTGCGCGAGCAAGTGCGAGACTTCGTCAAGGACGGCAAACCGATCATCGGGATCTGCAACGGCTTCCAGGCCCTTGTCAAGATGGGTCTGCTGCCGGGCGACGACGAGGTCAGCCTGACCCAGACCGCATCCCTCGCTCTCAACGACAGCGGCCACTACGAGGACCGATGGGTCACCCTCGAGTTCGATGCCGACAGCCCTTGCATCTGGACCAAGGGGATGCAGCGCATCCGAGTGCCTGTGCGCCACGGCGAGGGCAAGTTCGTCACCGACGACGCGCCTCTGCTCGACAAGTGGGCAGACTCGGGCCAGCTGGCGGTGCGCTACGTCGACCCAGAATCGCAGTTCCCCTCGACATCAGACGAGATTCTACCCTACCCGACCTCGCCCAACCAGAGCTGGCGTAACATCGCCGGAGTTTGCAATCCCTCGGGCCTCGTCTTCGGCCTGATGCCCCATCCGGAGGCCAACCACTCGACCTGGCTCGGTGCCACCTGGACGCGCGAGAATCTGGAGCACGGTGAGGGCGAGGGCGTGGCGATCTTCCGCAATGCGGTGGACTATGTGATGTCAGAACTGTGACGGCAAGCCCCATATCCGGCGCCGCCCGCGTATGGTCGTGACCTCCTATTTGAAGGACGAGACCGAAGGCCGGACTTCCTATGAGAATTGGCACAAGCCGAAGGACCTCCCCAAATTCGACAGCGGGCTGTTCGGGGGCGCTGTGGCTGCAATGGTATTCGGCTTCCCGTGGATGGCATTCGCGATATCCGTTTGGCAGCTGCCCTGGTTTTGGGATGTTACATTCAACGAGTCGACCGCATGGGGCTTCCTCGCCATCCTCCTGACCGGCTTCGCACTCTATCCGTGGGCCTACTCTACCCTCTTCTTCACCTGGGCCCTCTTCGGCAAGCCCAGCGAGAGGAGAGCCGGGGAGCAGATCGGCGGCATCCACCTCCTGCACTTCGGGATGATCTGGTTCTGGCTCTTGTTCGTCTTCACCACCTGCTACACCTGGTGGGGCATGATGTTCGGCATCGGCATGGAGCCGGAGGGCTGGGCTTGGGCCCTCTTCGTCCCGGCCTTGATAGTGACGGGAATCGGCTTCCAAGGGCCGTTCTGGGGCCTTTTCCTCATCTTCCACGGCTCTGGGGCAGCGAGGAACCCGCTTCCCGCTCAGGCGCTCACCCAAACTGGCAACGTGATCCTGATCAACAACCTGTGCGGCGGGCTGAACTCGGAGGTCTGGGACAACAAGGACCTGTCCGGCGAGCCGAAGGCCGTCGGTGTCGACCCCAACATCGACATCAACTGGGGCAGCGGCGGGCCCCCCGGTGTGGGCGGCGACCAGTTCAGCATACGCTGGTCGGGGTTCATCATCCCGAAGGAGACCGGCACATACACCCTCGAGACCTCCAACGACGACGGCGTTAGGCTCTGGGTGGACGGGCAGTTGCTTGTGGACGAGTGGTACGACCAGGTCGGCAAACACCCCACGCCGGTCGAATTCGAGGCCGGGGAGGTCTACGACTTCAGGATGGAGTACTATGAGAACGGTGGGCAGGCCAAGGCCAAGCTACGCTGGACCAGGCCGGACGGAACCTACGAGATCGTCCCATGCGACTCGTTCTCCCCGACCAAGCCGGACACCCCAGCCACCATCGTCCTCCGAGGCGCCAAGTCAGGGGAGCTGATTACCGACCGCCTCAACTGGTGGGACTGATTATTCCCGGTCGCGCAGCGTCCGAGCCCCGGCAGCACCGATGAGGGCGAGCAGAGTTGCCAAGGGGCCGAAGCCCGGCAATCCGACTACCGCTTCTTCGAATCTAGGACGTAGAGTTTGTATCGGCCTAGATTGATTATCTGATGAGCCGTTCGCCTCCATTCCAGACGGAGCAGCTGCGCGACCACTCGCGTTGCTGAGAGCAGGCTGAGATGAGCCCCCACTGCCAGACCGAGCCACCGCGTCCTGCGGAAGCCGGCATCGAGCAGACTCTTCGCCAATGCTGGGGACTTGGTCCAGCTGTGCAGCGTCGCGGTGCTTCCGACTCGTTCGACCGCGGCCTCCACCAGACGGTGCGACAGCCCCTCGCCCCGCCTGCTCGGCTCGACCACGAGGGTAACGAGCTCCCAGCCGCGCCCGAGCCTCCTCAGGCTTCCGTGGGCGACCAACCGCCCGGCCTCGTCGCGCAACAGGATCGGCTTCCCCGACTCTAGACGGACACGCTCGGCCTCGATTGAGCGCGGTGGCCGCAAGTCGAGCTCTGCTGTGAGCATCGAGACCAGCCACTCGGCGTCTCGGGTCAAGCCCCACCCCCCCTCACTCTTGGACTCGCAGCGTCCGACTTGCTATTCCGAGCATCACCACGGCGAACACCGCATCGAAGACGAATGCGGTGAGGACCACCGTGCTCTCGAGGCCCCACCCCCGTATCATGATCGAGCGGAAGGCCTCGGCGGTCCAAGTCGTCGGCAGGGCGTAGGAGACGGGCTGTATCCACTCAGGCAACGCTTCGACCGGCCAGAGGATGCCCGAGAGCAGGAGCACGGTGAATAGGATGGGCATGTTGAGCTGCACCCCCTGGAACTCGGACTTGGCCTTGCTTGAAATCAGCAGACCGAGGCACATGGCGGCCCATCCGAGCATCAGGGCGAGCAGGAAGAGGAGGATCGGGTTTCCGTTGACGGGGGTATCGAAGGCGAAGACCGCGATTCCGATGACGACCAGTACCTGACCGACTAGGATGGTCGAGAACGCGCCCATGTGACCCAGCAGAACCTCCGAGGGCTTGGTTCCAGCAGCGAAGACGCGGTCGAGGGTGCCGTCGTAACGCTCGCCGACGAACGCGATTGTGGTCAGGATGGTGCTGAACATGAAGCAGACGAGGGTGATGATGCCAGGCGCTAGGAAGTCGATGAAAGAAGGATCGCGCTCGCCGAAGACGGGGTCAGCTATCTCCATCGGGAGCGAGGCTCCCTGCTCTGCGAGCGCGGCCTCCATTGCGTTGCGGACCTCTATGAGGATGGTATTGCTCACTTGCTGGTTCGAGTTGTCTAGGTGCAACTCCAACTGACCTTCCTCGGTCAGCAGCAGAGCCCCCCAGAGGGCACCCTCCTCGATGTCCGCCCTAGCATCGGCGACGGTGTCGTACTCGTGGATGATCAGCGCATGAGACGCGGCCAGCCCCGTCTCGACCCCCTGCAGAGCCCCGTCGCTCTCGTCGATGACTCCGAAGTCCAGGTCGTAGGGTGTCTGGCCGATGGCGATCCCGAACAGGATGATCTGGATGGCGGGCATCAGCACGATGAAGCCGAACATCTGCTTGTCGCGGCGCAGGGACGCGAATTTGCGCGCCCCTATGGCGTGAACCCGTTCCATCTTCACGCCGCAGCACCCCCGTCCCGGCGGCACAGCATCAGGAAGGTCTGCTCGAGCGAGCTGTGTCCGTGAGGCTCCATCAGCGAGCCCGGTGCATCCTCTGCGAGTAGCCCGCCGTTGCGCATCAGGCCGACGCGGTCGGCTTGGCCGGCCTCGTCGATGTAGTGGGTGGTGAGGACCACCGTCGTGCCGCCGTCAGCAATCTCGCGCAGGTGGTCCCAGATGCGGGCGCGCAGCTCCGGGTCGACGCCGACTGTCGGCTCATCCAGCAGCAGTAATTGCGGCTCGTGCAGGAGTGCCACCGCGAGACTGACCCTGCGCTTCTGCCCGCCGGACAGCTTGCCGACCTGCCAGGCCGGGTCGGGCAGGTCGAGGAAACCGATCAGCCAGGCCTGCCGAGCGGATATCCTGTCTCTACTCATCCCATGCAGACGGCCGTGGAAGAGGAACGTCTCGGCAATCGAGAGGTCCTCGTACAGGGCGATCTCCTGCGGCGAGTAGCCCACAGCGCTTCCAGGCACGGCCGAGCCGGTCTCCCCCGGCCTCGAGCCGAGCACATCGACATCACCAGCCTCGGGCACCAAACGGCCCAGTACCACCTTCAGCAGAGTGGTTTTTCCGCAGCCTGAAGGGCCTAGCAATCCGTAGATCGTACCTTCCTCTACGCTCATGCCCAGGCTCTGCAGGACATCGACCCTGCTGCGCCCCGATCCGTAGCCCCGATACAATCCATCGACAACTATCGCAGCGGCCATGGGTTTCGCACAGAGCGCAACGACTTGAATCCGCAGGTTCGAACCCTGGCCTCTGCCCCACCCGACTGCAATCAGCGCGGCTGAGGCAGATTCTTAGTGGCCTGCGTGAGGAAGGGCGCGTGAGCAATTCCCCCTACGCACCTATTCTTGTCTGCCTGATGCTAATGGCATTCGGACTGCCGGGCGGTGAGCAGGCGCAGGTCGAGGAAATCGAGGACAGGCTCTGGACCGACTCAAACGATGGCTACGGCCCAATCAACTACACCAACGAGCACACCACTGCCACAATCACCTCCGAGGGGAGGTCCGCGACGATTACCATGCCGGGCGGGCACGTCTACGATCGCCCCCTCCCACTGGTCGTCGGTCTGCATGGGTACTCCAGTTCCGGTTCTTTCAACGCTTGGTGGATGAGCCTGTATGACAGTGTCCACCAGAACGAGCACCTGCTGCTCACCCCAGACGGCACTATGAATATCATAGGCATGAGGTTCTGGAACGCCACCGAGGCCTGCTGCAACCTGTTCGGCACCGAGGTGGACGATGTCGCTTTCCTCGCGGGCCTGATCGACCAGGCCATCCAGAACTACGGGGCGGACCCAGAGGGAGTTGTGTTGATAGGACACTCTAACGGCGCGTTCATGAGCCACAGAATGGCGTGCGACCAAGGCGGGATAATCGAGTCTATTGTGTCGCTGAACGGGGCGACGTGGGATGATTTCGCCAACGACTGCCCCGATACTGGAAGGCCGAACATCCTGCATGTCCACAGCTCCCTTGACAGCGTCATACAGTACGCCGGTGGGTCGATTACCGGAGGCAATCCGTATCCTTCTGCCCCACAGTCGACCGCCTTCTGGGCCGACAGGTCGGGCTGTGATGCGAGCTGGACAGACCTCGGCAGCATCGACCTGACCGGCTCGGACGGAGCCCCCGAGACAGACAATCTCGAGCACCTGAACTGCGCCGATGGCAACCGGGTGGCGCACTGGAGAATCAACGACGGGACTCACGCCCCCCCACTGAACGACCCGGGATGGGCGGATGAGAGTCTTAGTTGGGCGCTCGAGGACTTCTCACGTGACTCCGACGGCGACGGCTACCGCGACGATGTGGACGCCTTCATCTACAACCCCAACGAGTGGGCGGATGCGGACGGGGACAAGGTCGGGGACAATACGGACCAATGCGATGACGACCCGACCGGCTGGATCGACAGCGATGGTGACGGGGTCTGTGTCCCTAGCGATGCCTTCCCCAATAATCCGTACGAGTGGTCCGATGCTGACGGCGACGGGACAGGGGACAATTCAGACGCTGACGACGACAACGACGGCGTAGCGGACTACTACGACGCCTTCCCGCTCGATGCTAACGAGACCGTCGACACGGATGGGGACGGGGTTGGGGACAACGCCGACACCGACGACGATAACGACGGTTGGGATGACGCACAGGACGCCTTCCCCCTCGATCCGGACGAGCACTCCGACATCGACGGTGACGGGGTCGGGGACAACGCGGATGCGGATGACGACGGCGACGGCTGGTCCGATGCAGACGAGTTGAGTTGCCAGAGCGACCCGATGGACGGCGCCGACGTTCCGACGGACACCGACAGCGACTGGGAGTGCGACCTGCTTGACGACGATGACGATGGGGACGGCGACCCCGACGGCGACGATCAGTTCCCGCTCGACTCCACCGAATGGGACGACAGCGATGGTGATGGGGTGGGTGACAACGCCGATGTCTTCCCAGACGACCCCTCAGAGTGGGCCGACACCGACGGGGACGGGGTAGGCGACACCCAAGACGCCTTCCCAGACGACCCCTCTGAGTGGGTCGACAGCGACGGCGACGGGGTGGGCGACAACCAGGACGCCTTCCCAGGGGATGCCAGCGAGACGGTAGACACCGACGGGGACGGCTTTGGGGACAACATGGACGCGTTCCCTTACAGCTTACGAGAGTGGATAGACACTGACGGGGATGGCGTCGGTGACAACAGCGATGCATTCCCTATGGATCCTACTGAGTCAATGGACTCCGACGGCGACGGGGTGGGCGACAGGGCGGACTTCTTCCCGAACGATGCGACCAAGTGGGAGGAGGAGAAGATGGATACCATGCCCCTCATACTGGCCGCAGTGGTGGTCGTCCTGCTCAGTCTGGTGGTCTACAGCGGCCGCAAGAAATGACTCCGGCACCTGAGCATCACACACGGGTAGGGTTGATGTCAGGCGGGCCGCAGCACCGCCCGTGAGTCTGCCTAGGTCCTCGATGAACATGATGGGCTTCGCAGTGTGCTGCTTGCGCTGCGACGAGCCCGATGTGGCTGGTTCCGAGAGGTGCCGCTCGTGCATCTCCTCGCATGCCCGCACCAGGGAGAGGCTTTCGGGCAAGGCTGCAACCAAGGCGGACCGACTGTCCAGGGAGTTCGTGACAATGCTCGCCAATCCCTCGAACTACGCCGACGACTCGACGCACGGTGAGTTGATGACGCACTACACAGCGCTGATTGACGCCCATCACGGTGAGACTCCGGCCACCACGATAGAGGAGGTGGTGGCTAGGTTCGAGGAGCAGCGGAAGAAGAGGAAGCGCTCTCTGATTCGCGACGTCGCCAATATGAACGAGTGGAACGACGTAGAGCTCTCCGAGGAGCAGAGGGAGGAGATGCTGGCCAAGCTCACCGGAGAGAGGCCCAAGCACGTACCGACATGGGACGAGCTGCTGGCAGAGGTGGCCGAGCTGCTCGATGGGGAGTGAGTTCTGAGAGCCTTGAAATGAGACGGCGCTGGAAGTGAACGTGCATGACCCATCGCACTGCGGAGGTCTTCAGGGATGACGCTTACATCAGGGCTTGCGAGGCCAACGTTCTCGATGTCAACGAGCGCGGCGGCATCGTGCTGGACCAGACGGTATTCTACGCCACAGGCGGTGGCCAGCCAGGCGATGTCGGCACACTCGACTTCGATGGCGACTCGATAAGCATCGGGACCACCATCCGGGCCGAAGGCGACATCATCCACGTGCCATATGGGGACCAGGACCTGCCTGACCCCGGCACAGGGGTCACCGCCGCACTCGACTGGGAGCGACGCCACAGGCTGATGCGGATGCACACGGCGACCCACTTGCTGTGCTCGGCGATTCCCTGTGGCGTGACCGGCGGCTCCGTGGGCACGGACAAGAGCCGCATCGACTTCGACACCGGCGAATACAAGATCGACAAGGAGTTCCTGAGCGCCGAGCTCAATCGGCTGGTCGAGGACGACCACAAGGTCGAGACGGTCTGGATAACGCGAGAGGAGTTCGACGCGCAGCCCGATCTGGCTCGCACCATGACCGTCAAGCCGCCCGCGGATGCGGAGCGCATCCGTCTCGTCAAGATCGGCGATGACGTGGATTTGCAGTCATGCGGTGGCACGCACGTCGCCAGCACCGGGGAGATCGGCCGACTGCGCATAGGCAAAGTCGACAACAAGGGAGCGCGCAACAGGCGCGTGTACATCCACTTGGGGGAAGACGCATGACCGGAGAGAGGGACCCACGGGCCCACTGGCTCGACGACGATCCGTTCGACAAGATCGGCTCCCCAGGAAGTCACAGCGCAGCGAGGGACGACGGCAACTGGCGCCAGCCGCACATCCGCGTGGTCCACGAATCGGGCTCAGGCGCGCCGTTCGTGCGCATCTTCGGCGTCGAGGAGCAGGCCCGCCCAATCCCGGTCCACACAGGCTCCATCTGGCACTTCTCCGAGACCGAGATCAACCATCTCACCCAAGCAACCCTCGCGTTCACCCTAGCCCTAGCCTTCATGTTCAGCGGTGGCATCTACGGCGCCCTCATCAACCTGGACGTCTTCCTCGTCTATGGCTTGTTATCTCTAGTCACCTTCACTCCGGGCTTCCTCATACACGAGATCGCTCACAAGGTCCAAGCGCGCAAGTACGGTTGCTGGGCCGAGTTTCGCGCCTCGCCCCGCGGCTTGCGCTTCGGAGTCATCCTAGCGGCGCTCCTCGGCGTGGTCTTCATGGCGCCGGGGGCAGTCATGGTCGCTGGCAGCACTACCAAGGAGCAGTTCGGGAAGATTGCGCTGGCCGGCCCGGTCAGCAATGTGGTGCTCTGGTGCATGGGGCTGCTGGTCGCCATCGCAACAGGCGGCCCGGGGGGTATTGCAAGCGAGAGTTACTGGGTAGGCCGCGTGATATTCTACTGGATGTGGGCCAATGGCATTCTCGGTGCTCTCAACATGCTGCCATTCGGACCTTTGGACGGCAAGAAGATCAAGATCTGGTCAGAGAGCATGTTCTGGCTGTGGCTCATCATCGCCGTCAGCATGGTGTGGTTCAACTTCACCCAGCTCGGCGCCTTGCTCGGTTGAGTTGCATCGTAGCGCGGGAAAGAGAATGAGTGAGACCGGTGAGAGAGGCGTGACATCGCCACGATGCGCCTCAAGTTTGGCGACTAGGACTATCAGACTTCACGCGTCATGATTCACCGACGCGCCGATTCGGGCCGCCCCATCGGCTAGCGACTAGATCGCATCATCGAAAGTATCGGGTCTGAGGGGGACCTCGTCCTCTTCCTTGGCTCCTGAGAACTGCAGGAACCTCGCGAGCGCCGAGCCAGACAGGGAGTCGAGGAAACCACCCAGCAGGACCTTCGAGAGGATCTCGTCCTTCGAGCCCCCCTCGGACTTCTGCTTGAGCTTGCGCAATTGGTATGCGATCGAGGGCTGGCTCACGCCGATCTCATCGGCGATTTCACGCTGACTCCAGCCCAGTGCGCGCATTTTGACGATGGTCGCGATCTTCTTCGGT
>Ga0208700_1000474_pt1 | contig 11871 bp, 10 predicted proteins | sample DeeseametaMP2016_FD_184179 | JGI IMG/M metagenome (GOLD analysis project Ga0208700, IMG submission 184179) | Marine microbial communities from the Deep Pacific Ocean - MP2016 (SPAdes) | ecosystem: Environmental > Aquatic > Marine > Oceanic | place: East of Hawaii, North Pacific Ocean | collected... | reverse complement strand
ACCCGCCCTCGTTGGTCTTCGTCAACTCCCGAAGCGCAGCGGAGACCGCTGCACAGAGGTTGGCAAGCCTCGTTCCCGAAATCAAAGTCGGCGTTCACCATGGGAGCCTTGCCCCCGAGACCCGCCGGGATATGGAGGACGCGCTCCGTGCGGGCGAGTTGCACGGGCTGATCTGCACCAGCAGCCTCGAGCTCGGCATAGACATCGGCTCAATCCGCAGAGTGCACCAACTGCAGAGCCCGAGGGCAGTCGACAGGATGCTGCAGAGGGTCGGTCGCGCCGAACACCACATCGGAGGGACCGGTAGGGGCGAGATACTCGTCTGGGAGGTCGACGACATAGCAGAGGGCGCAGTCATCGCGCGCAGGGCCATGGCCGGTGAGATCGAGGGCGTCGAGTGGCGCACCAACCCCGGGGTAGTGGCCGCCAACCAACTCTTACAGATGTCCATGGAGCGAGGGGTCGTACCCCTGGAGAAGGCCACGGAGATAATCGGGAGGTGCTCGATATTCCACGAGTGGAGCCTTGATTCAACCCTCGCCGTCCTGAGAGTGCTCGACGACCGCTGGCTCGTTAGACTCGTGGACGAGCCGTCGGAATCCGATGTGACGACCTGGTCCGCGAAGTTATGGAAGGAGTTAGCATCGAGGAGTCAGGGTGACGCACCCGCTGAGCGGCCGCGCTGGGAGTTGGAGCAGTCGGAGGCTGATAAGGAGAAATGGCGTCGGCAGTTCCTGCCGGCTCTGCCGGATTCTCTCAAGGGCGGGTGGTTCTCACCCGCCGGCAGGCTGGGTAAGACCCGAACCGAGCACATTTCGATGATACCAGACGAGACGTCCTACCGCGTCCGAGATGTGGTCACCCGCAAGGTGCTGGGCTCGGTCGACGAAGCATTCGTCCTCACGCTGGGCTATGGCGGCGAGGACTCCCGGGGCCGGGCTCGCCGTTTCGTGATGGCCGGCCGCACTTGGCAGATCATCGACGCCGACCCCGAGCAAGAGGAGCTCGTGGTGGCCCCTGTGAAGGAGACTGGTGAGGCACCGGTGTGGATCGGCGAGTTGCCACCGGTGCCACAAGAGGTCGCTAAGGAAGTCGGCAGACTGAGGCGCAGCGCAGCGATTGCCATTGGCGCCTTGCCACCTGAGGATGGTTACCTGCCTTTCGACGCTTACCCGCTCTCGGATGATGCCAGGCAGAGTCTGGTCTCGAGCGTAGCCGAGCATCTGGACGCGACCGGGGAGCTCCCTGACGACAGGAGTATCACGATCGAGGACAGGAATGGTACGGTGGTGCTCAACACCTGCCGTGGATCGAAGGTCAACGAGACCCTGGCTCACTTCATACAAGCCATGGGATCGATGCGGGAGGGCAAGATGGGCAGGGCGCTCGTAGACCCGTACAGAATAGCATTCCAAGTCCCTGGGATGACGCCCCAGAACGTGATGGAATGGCTCAACGAGACTCCCCCGAAAGCACTGGTCTCCATACTGAGGATGACCATACCCAACGGGCGCGCCGTGCGCTGGAGGGTCGTCCAAGTGGCCCGTCGGATGGGCGTTCTGAGGAAGGGCGTGGACCCACGAAAGGTCAACTTGGACGGTCTGATGCAGCGATACCGAGGGACTCCTGTCATCGAGGAGTCGTTCGACAAGCTGTTCCACGAGAGGATGGATGTCGATGCGACGGTGGATCTGCTGAGGCAGGTGCAGCAAGAGGAGGTCAGGGTGGTGCACACGGTGCCCGGGCCGCTGGGGATGACTCCGAAGGGAGAACGCGACCTGCTCCTGCCATCGTGGTCTGACAGGGAGTTGCGAGAGCGTCTGGAGATGCGCCTGCTCAACGAGCGGGCGGTCCTGATATGCCTGAACTGCAAGAGCAGAAGGCGCAGGCGGGTCGAGCGATTCGGAGCCAGGATCGAGCCCTGCTCGTCGTGTAACGGGACGATGCAGGCTTGCGCGCCCGAGAGGATGGAAGCGATGCTCGCAGAATGGGTCGACAGCTCAGACCCGAAGATCCGTGGCAAGATGGAGAAGAACGCGGAACTGGTCCGCACCCATGGCCTCGAGGCGGTGATGTGCCTGATGGGGCGTGGCATTGCAGAGGAGACTGCAACCCGAGTCCTGCGAGGCCACATCGCCGGCGAGAGGGTGCGGCTGCTGAGAGCGATCCACAATGCCGAGTTGAATTACGCTAGAACGCGACGATACTGGTCCTGACGCAATCCCTATGCGCGTTCGACCCGCACAGCTGGTCGTGTTGCTCGGATTGACTGGGCGAAACGCCTCGGGAAAAACCACGATAGTTCAGTGGTTCGCAGACCGGGGCGTTCGCACGGCATCGTGCTCGGACTCGATTCGCGCCTGGCTGGCCGAGCAGGGCATCGAAGGAAGTCGCGAGGCCCTCATCGAAGGCGGCAGGGAACTGAGGCGTCAAGGTGGTCCCGGCATCCTCGCAGAGATGCTGCTCGACATCCTCGGAGGCGAGGATGCGGTCATCGACTCTATCCGCACACCCGGCGAGGTTGAGGCGCTGCGGACTCGTGACGATTTCATCCTTATCGAGGTCCGTGCCGCCGCCGATTTGCGATGGGAGCGTTCGCAAGATCGAGCGCGTTCCGGAGATTCTGCGGACAAAGCGACCTTCATGGCGCACGAGAAGTCTGAGGAAGTGGCTCGCGACGAAACCGGTCAAGCGCTTGTCGCCACTGCTAGGATGGCTGATCTGATGCTGATCAACGAGGGTTCTGTAGAGGAACTGCACGAGGACCTCGAGGATTTTCTGGCAAGACTGCCCTAGGCCTGTCTGACTGTTATTCCGGCCTCTTCCATCATGCTCATCGCTATGCTGAAGTCCTCCTCCCAGCGCTCCGGAATATCGATCCCAGCCGGGTAGACCACCTCTGAGATGCCTGCTTGGATGAGTGAACGGCTGCAGCGCGAGCAGGGCGGCAATGTCACAAAGGCTACGTTGCCCTTGAGCGAGACCCCGGTCCTCGCAGCATGCATGATCGCATTCTCCTCAGCGTGGCATATCAGGGGGTACTTCTGCTCGCGGTCCTCGAGCCTCTCCGCGTCGTCCTCGATACCACGTGGGAAGCCGTTGAAGCCTGTCGAGCGGATCTCCCTGTCCTCGCCGACCACCACGCAGCCGACCTTGGTAGACGGGTCCTTGCTCCAAGTAGAGATATGGGCGGCGAGCTCGAGGAATCTCCTGTCCCACTTCTCAGTCATATATTCACCTCAGGGCACATCTGTCAGGCCGTCGTTGTCTGGATTGTCCTCAGTGAGGCTAGGATCGTATCCCTCCCATACATTCGGATTCGAGTAACAGTCGGGGTCGTCTTCGTCGGCTTGGCCGCCATTATCGTTGTCTATCCCGTCGCCGCAATTGCCCTCCCCGACCTCTCCTCTCTTCGTCAGTAGATTGTCCACACCTCCTTCAGAGATGACTGCAATCAGGATGCCGAGGAGGACTAATGTGAGGGTGATGAGAATGACTTTGGATGCCGAGTCCCTAGACTCGACGACCACTCTGACTTCGACCTTGTCATCATCCTTCTCAGACATGCGATGCGAGCGTCTCAGCAGGTCATCGTACTTGGGTTCTTAGTGGACTGTCAACTCATCCCAGAGGTTCAATCCATCCCTTTCGACGACATATTTCAGCAGGTCCCCGATGAGATATACGCTTCCTATCACGAGCAGTTGGTGCCCGCCTTCCCTAGCCATCTGGCCGGCCAACTCGAACGCCTTCCCGGGGTCCTTCTCCACAGCCGTCGAAATGTGCCCGACACCCATCTTCTCCATCATCTCGCAGAGCTGCTCCACAGAGATTGCGGGATTGCGGCCAGTCTGGGGCTCGGTGAGCACGACCTTCGGGAAGAGCTTGTCCCTGCATATCTCAGTGACCACGGGTTCGAGGGTCGCCTCCAGATCGGCCTTCTCGCTCATCCCGAGCAGCACGATGCTGACGGGATGTGTCTCTGAGAGGTCGCGCTCGAGGCTCTCGGCGTTGTGAGCCGCGCTAAGTCGGGTCGCTACGCCCTCAATCCAATCCTCCCCATATCCGGGCGAGCGGCCCGGCCAATCGCACTCGCCCTGAGACGTCTCCCAGCCTCCGATTTCGGCGACGGCCTCGACTATCCATCCGTAGTCATCCCAGGTCGAGTCGAGCATGTCATTCGGCCACCAGAACAGGTCATCACCAGCGGTCTGCTCTATGACGCGCCTGACCTCGGCATCCTCGGACTCAAGGGCGATGAGGGTGACTCCGGGGCGGTGGATAGCCGCCTTCTCGGTGGCGATCTCGGCGAGGGTGTCACCTAGGTACTCGGTGTGCTCCAGCGAGACCGTGGTGAGTATGCACAAGTCCGCATCGATCAGTCTCGTAGCATCGAGTCTGCCGCCCATGCCCGTCTCAATGATGGCACGCTCGATGCCGGCCTCGCTGAACGCCAGCATCGCGATCAGGAAGGTAGCCTCGTAGTACGTCGGGATGCAAACCGGCTCGGCCAAGGCGGCATCCCGGACAGCGCCGAGCAGCCGGTCGAAGGCCTCGGACGAGATCGGCCTGCCGTCGATGCGGACCCTCTCTTCGACCGTGACCAAGTGAGGTGAGGTGAACAGCCCCGTACGCAGGCCGCTGGAGGTGGCGGCGGCGGAGAGCTGGACGCACAGGGAGCCCTTGCCGTTGCTTCCGGCGACGTGGATCGAGGGGAAGTCCAGATGGGGATCTCCGAGTCGCTCGAGGATTGTCCGACAGTTGTCGAGACCCAATTTGACGCCCATGGGAATGCGCTCTTCGAGCCAATCTCTAACGCTCATTTCGAATCCTCTCTCGCCGAACGGGCTTGGGCGTGAACGGGTCAAGGTGATATGGCCCTTGAAGTTCGTGGGAGCATGGCCCAAGGCGAATCCCCCAGCGTGCTCGAGGCGATGCAGCAGCAGTGGGCCTCGATGGCAGGAATGGGCGTGATGTTCGTGGGGACTATTCTGCTCGGACTGAGCATACAGCCCCTGTACAACGTACCCGAGGCTAGGGCCTTCGGGGAGGAGGGTGCCTCCAAGGCAGGATTCGTCGCATTGGAGATGCTTCTCATTCTGGTCTTCACTGTTGTAATCATCTGGCTAGCTAGAAAGGGACTCGATGCCGTTATCAAAGTCATAGTACTCATTGCTCTATGGTACAGCCTGCTAATCACAATCTCACCATACGCTTGGAAGATCGACGTGGTTCTAGGACTGGGAGTAGTATTCCAACTGACAGCCGTAGGAATCAGCATAGGCCTGATGGTGTTGTTGCACAAGTATCCTGAATGGTATGTCGTGAATGGCGTTGGGATTCTGGTCGGAGCAGGGGTCATCACGATAATCGGGATCTCCTTCGTGCCTGTCCTCATCATCCTCTTCATGGTGATAGCGGCGGTCTACGACCACTGGGCGGTCAACAGCAGCAAGCACATGCTCGAACTGGCAGACACCATGATCGCGCTCAAACTGCCCGTGCTGCTCGTCGCTCCGAAGGAGAAGGGCTACTCGTTCCTCGATGAGGGAGACCAGGTGATGCGCGGCGAGACTCCCGATGAGATGGACTGGGATGATCCGGCCCCCGACGCATCCGAGCCGAAGAAGGGTGGCAGAGACGCCCTGTTCATGGGACTGGGCGACGTCATCTTCCCTGGGATGCTGGTTATCTCGGCTGTCTCCTTCCTGCCTGAGATGGGACCTGAAATCAACACTCTGTTCGGAACCATGCACGCAGGCCCTCTGACTGTTGGACTGGGGACTCTGGTCGGCGGTCTAGCCGGTTACGTCGCCCTGATGGCTCAGGTCGCACTCGGCAATCCGCAGGCGGGCCTGCCCCTGCTCAACGGCGGCAGCATCCTCGGGTACCTGATTGCGGGCGTCATCGCCCTCGGCCCAGCCGCCCTTTGGCAGGACATCTCGTTCTTCTGAGCGGAATGGCCGATTGGTTGAAGGATTGCTGACCAGCCCTGAGGGCTGGTCGCCATGCTCGACATCAGCATGTTCAGAGAGCGCGCTGAGGTGATTCGGGCTGACCACGACAGGCGGGGAATGACTCACGAGAACATCGATGAGGTCATCCGCCTGGACGAGGAGTGGCGCAAGGCCAGATACGATGCCGACCAACTGCGCAAGGCCCGGAACGAGGCTGCCAGAGGGATTGCGGCAGCGAAGAAGTCGGGTGACTCTGCCGCTACTGAGGCGATAATGGCGGAGGTCGCGGACATCGGCGCTCAAATCGACGAGTTAACCGCGCACTCCGACGAGTGCCTAGCGCAGCGCGACGCGCTGCGGATGCGCATTCCCAACATCCTGCACGCCGATGTGCCCGTCGGCGAGGACGACCAGAAGAACACGCTGCACAGCGTGCACGGCGAGAAGGCCGAACTGGGCTTCGAGGCGCGTAATCACAACGACCTGATCGAGATGAACGGTTGGGTAGACCTAGCGCGCGGCGCCAAGGTCGCCGGTAGCCGATTCTACTTCCTGCAAGGCGACTTGGCGCGACTGGAGATGGCTCTGCAGCAGTACGGGGCCGACTTCCTCATGGGTCGGGGCTACACGCTTGTCCAGCCGCCGCTGATGATGAACCGTGAGGCCTACGAGGGCGTCACTGACCTCGATGACTTCGAGATGGTGATGTACGGGGTGGAGCCTGACAAGTACTACCTCATAGCGACCAGCGAGCATCCGCTCACAGCGATGAGGATGGACGAGATCATCGAGCCGGCGGAGCTGCCCATCAGACTAGTCGGCGTCTCGGTATGCTTCCGCCGGGAGGTTGGCGCGCACGGACTCTCGGACCGCGGCATCTGGCGCGTCCACCAGTTCACCAAAGTGGAGCAGGTCGTGATCTGCCACCCCGACGACAGCTGGGGCCACCACGAGGAACTTCTTGACAACGCGGTCGGCCTGTGGGACAGCCTCGGGCTGCACTACCGAGTGGTCAACATCTGCACAGGCGACATGGGTACGGTGGCAGCGAGGAAGTACGACTTGGAGACCTGGCTGCCGGGGACTGGGGGCTACAAGGAGGTCGTCTCGTGCTCCAACTGCACCGACTACCAGGCCAACCGGCTGCGTATGCGCTACCGCACCACCGAGGGCAATGCCGCCGTCCACACGCTGAACTCCACGGCCATCGCGACCAGTCGCGCGCTGGTGACGATCCTCGAGCAGAACCAGATGGAGGACGGTCGCGTCAGCATCCCCGAGGTGCTCAGGCCCTACATGGGCGGGCAAAAGGCCCTCGAGCCTCTTCACTGAGGCTGTGCGTTCCGCCTTCGCTTCACTCGGAGCAGCAGAGCCACGACTAGGATGACAACGAAGGCTGAGATGAATGGAATCAGAATGGCAATCAGAGTGAGCGCTATGCTCGCGACATTCTCACCTGTGGCGACAGTCGAGTTCCCCAGTCCGAAGGTGAAGGTCGAGCTGAGGCTTCGAGTCGTCACGGTGGCGGCCTGAATGGTGGCTGCCACACCGCCACCGGCGATGATGGCCACCGCCCATTGGACAACCGGATCGGAGCCCTCGAGCACGATGGCTGTCATCGAGACGCCTGCGACGATTGCGGCCGGCGTCGCGATGCTGTCGAGCGCGTTGTCGACCCAAGGAGCGTAGAACCCTGCGAACTCCGCTATCGTAGCTATTCCCAAGACCACTATCGCTAGAGTGGACGTGAAGAACTCGAACTGGGTTCCTACGAGATCAATGTCGAGGAACCAAATTACATCAAAGCGAGCGGCCAGCGACAGCAGGAACGGAGGTAGGAAGACCCGGAACCCGGAGGCTGCGGCTAGGCTGATGCCCATCAGGGTGGCCATGACGATGGTCACCTCTTCCATGGCCATCCGACTGCGGGGCGTGATATTAACCCAAACCCGGCATCAATCGCCGATTTCGACCAAAATCGCTCCCACGTCGACTCTGTCGCCCTCGGAGTAGTGCAACTTGGTGACCACGCCTGCCCTGGGTGCTTGAACGCGGTGCTCCATCTTCATCGCCTCCATCACGACGAGAGTCTGTCCCTCGCGCACTCTCTGTCCCTCCTTGACGTGGACTTCGAGGACTGTCCCGGGCATCGGTGCTGAGAGGCTTCCCTCTGCCGGCTCAGCCACAGCGCTGCCGGGCTCGTGCGCGCGTACGACGTGTATGCGGCCGTCGAGGTGTATCCACCAAACATCCCCGACCTTGGCCACGTGGACGAGTCTGGGCGTACCGGCGATTTCCACCCGGAGGCGCCCGTGAAGGTTGTCCCGGGTGATCGAGACGTCAGGGGAGTCGAGTTCCATTCCATCGAGTTGGAGCGACGAGAGGCTCAGGGCACCATCCGAATCCACGAGGGCGGCGGTGTACCGCCTGCTGTCGTCTCCCACGCTCCACTCCATCTTCTCACCTCAGGGGAAGGACCTCGACAGGGTCCTGAACGGGTCACCAGAGTGCCCGGTGTGCTCGTCTACCGAATCCGACGCATCGTCCGAGGGAGCTCGGTCCATCCCCAATCGCTGGGCAGCCGATGCGATGGCAACCAGAACGGTTGGATCCGCCCCCGGCTCTGCGAATTCTGAACTGGAAGTGGAGTCTAGGAACTCGGTGGTCACGTTACCACTCGCGAACGCGTGGTGTGCGGCTACGTTGCGCAGGAATCCGATGTTAGTGGTGACCCCGAGCGCTACGAAGTCGGCGAGGGCTGTGTCGAGTCGACGCAGGGCGGCTTGGCGCGTGGGAGCGTGAACGACGAGTTTGGCGAGCATAGGGTCGAAGTCGGTGATTACGACGTCACCCTGCCTGACTCCAGAGTCGACTCTGATTCCCGGGCCCTGCGGCGACTTCCAGAAGGATAGCCTGCCGACCGCAGGCAGGAACCCCTTCGATGCGTCCTCGGCATAGATGCGGGCCTCGATGGCGTGGCCGCTCAGTCTGACATCGTTCTGCACCAATCCCAGATGGAGCCCAGCGGCTACCTCGAACTGCTTCTGGACGAGATCTATGCCAGTGGTCATCTCGGTTACGGGGTGCTCGACCTGCAGTCGGGTGTTCATCTCGAGAAAGTAGAACTTGCCTCGTGGCGAGAGCAGAAACTCGACCGTTCCGGCGCCGACGTAATTCACTGCCTTGGCTGCCGTCACCGCTGCATCTCCCATGGCTTCTCGGAGGTCAGGGGTCACCGCCGGGGAAGGGGCCTCCTCGAGCACCTTCTGGTGGCGTCGTTGCAAGGAGCAATCCCTCTCATTGAGGTGGATGCAATTGCCATGAGAATCAGCGAGGATCTGTACCTCTACGTGCCGTACGCCGATAAGCAGCCGCTCGACGTAGATCGTGCCGTCTCCAAAGGCGGCGGAAGCCTCGCGGGATGCCGCCTCGTACTCGGTTCTGAGCATCTTGGGCTCGTGGACGGCGCGCATACCCTTGCCGCCGCCACCTGCGCTCGCCTTGAGCAGCAGCGGATATCCGACCCTAGCCGCGCACACGGCCAGAACGCCTAGGTGTTTGGCTCCGTCGGGCACCGAGAGTTCCTCGCCGGGGATGACCGGCACTCCCGACTCGACCATCCGGATGCGCGCTGAGATCTTGTCTCCCATCGTCGAGATCGCTTCGGCCGGTGGGCCAATCCAGACTAATCCGGCGTCCTCGACGGCCTTGGCGAAGTCGGCTCGCTCGGAGAGGAATCCGTACCCGGGGTGTATCGAGTCGGCCCCACTGCTCTTGGCAGCGGAGATTATCGCTCCGGCGTTCAGGTAGGTCTCAGCGAGTGTGTCCCCGGGAAGATGGACTGCATTGTCGGCCACCTCGACGTGGAGGGAGCCTGCATCCGGGTCCGAGTAGACCGCTATGCCGCGGAGTCCAGCCTCTCGAGCGGCTTGCAGCACCCGCACGGCAATCTCGCCGCGATTCGCGACCAGCACTGTGCCGAACGGCCGAGGAGCGCTGCCGAAGGATTCTGCTGTCATGTTCAAACGTCCTGATCCTCCGGTGACCAGGCCGGCGGTCGACGATCGAGGAACGATGACAGTCCCTCTTGACCCTCGGGTGAGCCCCTCATCTCGCTGGTCTTGTCCAGCGTCCACTGACGCAGCCCCTCATCGCTGCCCTGCCAGCGGTCGAGGGTCTGCGCGAGCCTCTTGGCCTCGGTGACTGCCACGGGACCGGTACTCATCACCGTCGCAATCGCGGCGTCGACCATCTCAGCAGTCTCCTCCAATGAGGTGGAGACTTGATCGATCATTCCGATATTCAACGCCTCGTGCCCATCGAAGCGACCTGCGAGCATAGCGAGCCGCCGGAACTGAGCACTGCCCACACGACGGTAGACGTATGGCCCGATTACCGCGGGCAGGATTCCCAACTTGGCCTCGGATAGGGCGATTCTCGCACTGTCGAGAGCGATTACGTGGTCAGAGCAGGCGATGAGGCCGGCACCGCCACCCAGTGCCACCCCCTGAACGGTGGTGATGGTGAAACAAGGATGTGACCACAGGCTGTTGAATAAGCGGTCGAGGCGCTCGGAGTCGGCACGGTTCTCCTCCGGGCTCTTGACCCCCGCATCGCGCATCATGTTGATGTCCGCGCCGGCGCAGAAGTGGCGCCCCGCGCCGCGAAGCACCAGCACCCGCAGGTACTCGGAGCCGTCCTGGTCACGCAGCGAGCCAGTTGTGCCGACAGAGCGCTGCGCGGTCCAGTCGAGTTTGTCGATGAGTTCGCTGATCAGTTGCACGTTGAGTGCGTTGTAGACATCGCTCCGCTCGAGGGTGAGCGTGGCGACCGAATCGTCGATGCTAAGGGAGCAGAGTTCCGCTGCTGGCCTGACGTCGCTCATCCTCACCATATCACATCCTGAAAACGCCGTAGTCCTGCTCCGGCATCGGCGCGTTGAGGCTGGCCGATATGCACAGCCCGAGCACGTCGCGGGTGTCGCGGGGGTCGATCACGCCGTCGTCCCAGAGCCGAGCGGTGGAGTAGTACGGGTTGCTCTCGCTCTCGTAGGTCTCGCGAATCTCGTCAGGATCGGCATTTCCTACTGATGAGAGCACGCTGGCAGCCTGCTCGCCTCCCATCACCGAGATTCGGGCGTTCGGCCACATGAACAGAAAACGCGGGTCGTAGGCCCGGCCGCACATGCCGTAGTTTCCGGCACCGTGCGAGCCGCCGATGATAACTGTGAACTTCGGCACCGGGACGCAGGATACTGCCGTGACGAGTTTGGCGCCGTCCTTGGCGATGCCTCCGGCCTCGGCCTCACGGCCGACCATGAATCCGCTGATGTTCTGCAGGAACACGAGCGGTATGCCGCGCTGTCCGCAGAGCTCCACAAAGTGTGCTGCCTTGAGTGAGGACTCGGAGAACAGTATCCCGTTGTTAGCGATGATGCCGACGGGATAGCCGTGAATCCTCGCGAAGCCGCAGACGAGTGTGTTGCCGTAGCGTTGCTTGAACTCGTGGAAGCGCGAGCCGTCAACAATCCTGGCAATCACCTCCCTGACGTCGTACGGCGTGCGGTTGTCGCCGGGGATGATGCCCATCAGGTCCTGCGGGTCGTGGGCGGGCTCCTCCGGCTGCGAGGAGTCGAGCCTGTGCTTGGGGCTAACATTCAGGTTCTCAACCACGCTGCGCACCATGCGCAGTGCCTCGGGCTCGTCGTTGGCGAAGTGGTCGGCGACCCCCGATTCCCTAGTGTGCAGGTCGGCTCCGCCGAGCTCCTCTGCAGAGACCTCCTCGCCGGTGGCCGACTTGACCAGCGGCGGGCCGGCGAGGAAGATGGTGCCGTTCCCCTTGACGATGATCGACTCGTCGGACATAGCCGGGATGTAGGCGCCGCCGGCAGTGCACGAGCCTAGTACGGCGGCGA
>Ga0208700_1000465_pt1 | contig 11997 bp, 12 predicted proteins | sample DeeseametaMP2016_FD_184179 | JGI IMG/M metagenome (GOLD analysis project Ga0208700, IMG submission 184179) | Marine microbial communities from the Deep Pacific Ocean - MP2016 (SPAdes) | ecosystem: Environmental > Aquatic > Marine > Oceanic | place: East of Hawaii, North Pacific Ocean | collected... | reverse complement strand
TCCATATCACCAGCATAGCTGTTATACATATTATAAAATGTATTATTCATTATTATTTGTATTTCAGTCATTGTATCGATTGGCGTAACAGTTCCATCACCATTTAAATCACCCAGGATATAAGCAGGAACACCGAACGCATCGTTGTGATGAATCAAAGAGTATGCAAATCTGTTGTCAATGTCAGACCAATGGTATCCAGAATAAATATGGTATTCATGATCAAAGTTGAAACTATTTAGGAACGCATGAAAATTTATAGCATGCTCTTCCAAATAATATTCATCCTGGTCGCCGCAGTCTAAATAATAATCCAGCAGAGGTAACACATCTATGCTATCCTGGGCTATCTGTAGCGGATCATGGGGTAGCCACAGCTCCCAGACAGATTCGATTATTTCTCCATTATAATCTACAGGCAGGTCAACATACCAAGGAGGAAGGTTAAGATTAGGGCTAAACGCTCCAGACGCACCAAACATGAATAATGAAACAAAACCATTCGTCGGCATGAACAAACCCAATGGACTCCAGGATGTTTCATACATTAAATCGGGTATTAAATCTGTTAGGTTGTCAAACACCAACGCACCGCTGTGAGAAGAGATTGATCCAAATAGATCATAATATTTTATACCAAGTTTTGTTGCACCATATCCTCCCATGGAATGGCCGCCAATACCACGATATAGACGGTGATCGATCGTTCGATAGGTATTATCTATATGATCGATAAGGTCATACACAATGTAATCTTCAAAATCACCATATAAAGCTGAATTTGTATAAAAACTTCCTAAATATGGACTTGCAGATCCATCGGGCCTTACTATTATGAATGGATCCACTTGACCTAAGGAAATAAGAGAATCCATTATATCATGGATTCCGCCATAAAATAAATAATGATTTGCTCCAAACCCATGCAGAAAATATAATACAGGGTAATGTTCATCGCTATTATCGTATCCTTCTGGCAAATGAATCGTATATCCGCAATCGACTTGCAGTACATCAGAATAAAAGTAATTTATTTCAACTGTACCTTGAGCAGAAATTGCTGATAGAATTATCAAGCAGCTATAAATATAGATTTTTTTCATAAAGTTAAGAGAAATTGTATCTTTATAATGATTTGTAATTTAGAGAAACTTATGATTTAGACTTTATAATGATTAAAACCCGGCCATTAGTGGGTTTTTTTGTTTGTAGACATTTAGGACTGGCGGGGTGTAATATTAATTATATGAAACTATCCCCTGCACTATTAATTCTCTTTATAGCAATTTGTGTATATAATCTGATTGTATTTATTCATTACAGAAATGAAAAAAAATCAAAGGGAAAAAAAATAAATGAGAGTGTAGCGAATGCTATGGCAAGTAAAATAGCCTCTGATGCGCAACAACATCGAGAAAATCGGGAGGGATATAATTATATTAAAAGTAAAATAGACAAGGAAGAGTAGAACATTGTGCCCCGCCCAGTAGCGGGGTTTTTTGTTTTTAAAATTGCGGTTAGATTTAGGATATGAAAATTAACGATCGAATAAAAAATATTTGGTTTCAACATTGAGCAAAGCTTCAGAAAGTTTCCTGAGCTATGTCCCGCCCATGGGAATTTACGAGACCCTTTATGCTTTTCAGGTCGCTTTTGGTGTAACCATGGGCGAGATGGGGACACATCCCTGGAGCCAGGGATTCCCGCTAACTTCCCAGTTACCCGGCGGGCCAGAGATGCCAACAAATGTCCATCTAGATGCTGAAGACCTGAAATATCCAAAGGCCTGGGGTCTGCCGGCGTTGCGCGAGGCCATTGCTGGCTATTATAATCATTATTACAACGCCGGTATTGATTACGAGAATGTTATGGTCTTTGCTGGTGGGCGTCCTGGCCTGGTGGCACTGTTGATGTTCCTGCAACCGGATATAAATATTCGCATAGCCGCCACTGAATACACCCCCTACTACGATATGCTGCGCCTGCTCCAGCGCAAATACTCATTGGTGGACAGTCATGCTGAGAATCATTTTTTTCCATCTGTCCAGGATTATGTTAACACGGATGATTCTGTCCGTAATCTGGTAATGCTGAGCAATCCCTGTAATCCTACCGGTGTCACCAGAAGCGGGAAAAAACTCAAAGCCCTGGTCGAGAAAGCATCATATGGTTCATTTGGCCTGCTTATAGATGAAGCGTATGAACTGTTTCACGAGCCTCCAGCAACCGCCTTGGGATATATCGAGGATATAAACCGTTCCAATTTGTTTATTTCAGGCGCGGCAACCAAGGGACTGCAGGCACCAGGTATTCGGATTGGATGGGTAGTAGCCGCAAAGCACTACATCGAAATACTTGGTAACTTTTCATCATTTGGCATGGGCGGTGTTTCCCGGCCATCCCAACTCTATGCTCTGGATTTACTGCAGCAAGAGCGTACTGACCTGGCCCATAAAGCTATACCAGAGTTCTATGCTGGTCAGCGTCAGCGCTATGGCGACGCATTTGCTGATCTCGGATTAGACCTTTTTTCCGGTGACGGTGGATTTTATCACTGGTGCCGCCTTCCGGGAGAATTAACTGCCGCCGAACTTAACAGTCGCCTCTTTAAATACGGTGCTGCGATTCTAAAAGGAACTGACTGCGATATGGAACGTCGAGGAGACAGCTCTCCGCTCAGGCAATTTTTCCGATTCTCTTTTGGGCCGCTCCTGCCGGAATCCTTTGAATCAGATATTGAGTTTCTGCGGATGGCGTTGAGTTAGGATTTAAACAAGAGCCCAGCCCATTAGCGGGGTTTTTTGTTTCTTGGTTTAGTCGTTAAATTCCCTTCATGGATAATACCCTCATTCTTTATCCGATAATGGCCGTTGTTTTTCTAAACTTTTTTGTTGTTTTCCATATGCGCTACGTGATCGAAAAGGCAATCAAGAAACGGGAAGTGCGCTATAGATGGTTTCGAGTGTACGAAGGTTCGGCCCCGGAGTATATGCTGGCGGCCCGGCACCATTATAAGAACTTTTTTGAGATGCCCATCCTGTTCTATCTCTTATGTATCATACTCTACATTATTGATGACGTTCGTTCGCTGGACCTGTGGATTGCCTGGCTGTTCGTGGTCTTCAAGTTTATCCATAGTTACATCCGGCTCACCTCGAATTACGTTCCCAACAGGGCCTACGCCTTTTATATCTGTGTGCTGTTGTTGCTGGGAGGCTGGATCTTTCTGGCCATCCGGATATTATAAGTTGGTAAAATACCTACCGAGCAGGTCTTGCAGTCAGTTCGGCGATTGACTTTAACTCGCTTGGGGAGTACATTCAACTTACGCAAACTTGGAGTAAGCTATGAAGGACCAGGAAATTGGGTATGTATCCAAATATTTTGGCCAAATATCGGTCGCTGCCATTGAAATTACCGCAGGAAAATTGAAGGTTGGTGATACAATACATGTCAAGGGGCATACCACTGATTTAAAAGAAGAAGTTCTATCCATGCAGATCGAACATGAGGCTGTTGAAAGCGCCAAGAAAGGTGACAGCATTGGTATCAAGGTATCAGATAAGGTGCGTCGCAAAGACAAAATATTCAAAATTGGCTGACTGAAACAGATTTCGGTGCGGGGCTGCCGCAGAGTGCGTTATCAATATCAGTTACAAGTACCACTGTAATTATTTAACATAAGACCAATTTCTGAAATACTAACGAATGCTCGATTTCGATGGCCGGTGGCAGTGCAGCGTCCTATTGCCGCTGCGTCAGACATAGTATGGCAGGCAATAGCCGCCCGGGGGAACCTGGAAACGTGCCACCCATTCTGCAAAAAGAACCCGGTAACTGCCTGGCCCGGTGACCAGTCCCGTGATGAGATCCATTATCTCAGCGGCTGGGTGTTTGAACGCCAATTCATCCAATGGACCGATGGGGTGGGTTACGATCTGGAAACCGGCAGAAAATGGGGGACGCAAATCCTCTGTGGCCTGGATAATAGAACCGGTCGATGACAACAACAGTACCTTATCCATAAGCATTCGTCCTCATTCGGTTCAGCACATTCCTGTACTTTTTCGGTGGGTGCCCCATCTCATTTACGTCAAACCATTATTAGAAAAAATATCTCTTAGCGATTACCGGTGGTTTTGAATATTTTATCTTGCGCGGTGAAGCCAAACCCCGCAACTACTTTGGCAGCCACACGTGGTTCTCTGATGTGCATGATTAGCTACCAGTTCTAAGATCTACGGGATATCCTGTATAGGGTTTTATTGTTTAAATATCAAGTACATTGAAGTGTACAATCTGTTTTCTGTAACATGGAACATGAAAAATAGCGCAGCCATATTATTCTTACTGGGCAGTGTATGCCAAGTGCAGGCCCAGACCGCGCTGGACGCCTTAATGGCTATGGACTGGTTCAGCGGTAGTAATTAATAGCGCATGCCGGTGACGGCCAGTAATTCATCAAATAATTTTTTATTTTCTTTGGTGATTTTGTCAAAATCGCTGGTCAGCAACTGATTGACCGAATAATCCAGCCCTGTAGTATGCTCTTCGATGAATTCGATCCCGACCTCTTCCTGTATGGCACATTTCCGCAGGACCACCAGGATCAGCATCAGGTCATCTAAAAAACCCTGGGGGCCGAGTTCTTCTGCGGGGTATATATCGTCAGGATAGTATAAGTAACCCAATGTCAAATAGACATCGACCCGCAGCGACTGTGGTAAGTTTGTGGATCGAAGAAGGCTGCAGAGGACATCGTACAAGGCCGGGAGCATTAGAATATACTGGGCATATTTTCCGTCATAGCCGTCAATATTCTTAGTCAGGTATTCCCTGAAATTAAATTCCTGTTTTAAACCCATGGGATGAACTTATGAAAATAATAGTAAAATATTATAACAATAGTATCAAAACAGGTAATAATGTGTCTAGACATTTAGGACGGACGGGGTGTAAAATTGATATCCATGAAGTGCTTCCTGCCAATATTCTTCTCCGTAATATTGCTGATTATTTCCTGCACCAGTAAAGAGAAAACGCTCATAGCTGAACCGGAATGTGCGGAGGAGAACAATACCGAACTTGCCGATGTTAATATGGACAGCGTTATTAATGAAGATGAGCAGTGGCTCTGCGATTGCAGCGCAAGCGAACCAGAATTCCACATGGTGGACGTGGGGGCGATCAACCTGCATGTGGCCTGCCAGGGTGCCGGACCGACTATTATTCTGCTCCATGGGTTTCCTGAATTCTGGTATAGCTGGAAAAAGGTCATGAATGAACTGGCAGCGGACTTTCGGCTCATCGTTCCGGACCAGCGGGGCTACAACCTTTCCGATAAGCCCGGTGCTGTTGCCGATTATGTTATTGACAGCCTGTTGACGGATATTGGGGCCCTGATCGACCGGGTCAGTACGGAACCGGTTGTGATCCTCGGCCATGACTGGGGTGGTCCCGTAGCCTGGGAAACAACCCATGCTTTTAGGGAAAAGGTGCGGCTGATGATTAGCGCCAACGGTCCGCACCCGAATGTTTTTGGCAATCTGTTGGCCGGGGATAGTGAACAGCAGGAGGCCTCGTCTTATATGAGCTGGTTCGCTGCAACGGGTACGGAGAATGTGTTGATGGCCAATGATTTTGCCATACTGGCCTCGTTTTTTGACGGTATCCTTACCGCAAATGAACTGGATGTATATAAGGAAGCCTGGGGCCAGGAAAACGCCATCTGGGGCGGATTGAACTGGTATCGGGCTGCTTCCTTCGATTCAGCCGCTACCCAGGTGACCATTGATGTACCCACGCTGGTGCTCTGGGGTCTGGACGATACGGCCTTGCTGCCCCAGAACCTGGATGGCCTGGATGAATACGTACCGGACCTAGAAATTATCACCTATGAAGAGGTCAGCCACTGGATCGAACACGAGATACCGCTGGAGATATCCCAGGAGATCCGGCGCTTCGTGCAGGAAAATTAAGTGGTGTTTTTATCACCAGCACCTGTTGGCACACAATATTATAATTAGTAGCCGCTGCCTCGGCCTGGTATTGCTTACTGTAGGGTTGATGCAGGCCCAGGATCGACTGGCTGACCCTGGATTAGAATACCCCGCCTACACGCCCAATGCCACCGACCTTATCCTGTCTCGCTCAAAATATATGGATCAACTGCAGGGTTTCTGGCTGACCCAGTGCATCGCCAACTGGACGGGCCTGATCACGGAAATGGACAAGATTGAGCCACCCTTTTATACGGATGAGAACTGGGACGGACCTGATGAGCGCAATATCTGGGGTAATTTTGTACCCTCATCAAATAATATCATTGAATATTATTTTGTCCATGCTGGCGAGACCTGGTCCGCCGACGATGACACGGATATCGAATATATGTACCAGCACCTGCTGGACGTCCACAATGTAAGTATATTGACCCCGGAACAGATCCGGGATGGCTGGCTCCATCATATCTATTCCAATGAGGATGCGCCCAACAATGAGAATTTTCTATGGGTCTCAAACGAGACCGCGTATTACCTGATGCAGGAGGGTCTGTTGCCGCCGGCCACCAGTGCACCGGATAAAAATTCCCATTATGAGATGATCGACGCCCAGTTGACAACAGAGATATTCGGTCTTTTCGCCCCGGCCCGGCCGGACATTGCCTTACGCATGGCTCATCTGCCTATACGAACAACGGCCAAGGACAATGCCGAATGGGCCGCGGAATTTTATGTGGTCATGTACTCCCTTGCTTCTTATGTGGAAAATGAGTTGAGTATGAAGGAAAAAGTGTTCTGGCTGGCCGAACAGGCCCGCAGACGCCTACCGGATGGGACCCCGGTTGCTGGAATGTATGATTATATCAAAGCAGCATATGACGCCAATCCCGATAAGAATGACTGGGAGAGTACCCGGGATGCGGTCTACGAACGCTACCAGGTCGGAGGGGGCGACGGCTATGTCTATAACCAGTCATTTGATGCGGGCATCAACTTCGCCGCCAGTCTGGTCAGTTTGTTCTATGGGGAAGGCGACCTGCCGCGGACGATCAGAATTGGATCACTTACCGGCTGGGACTCGGATAATCCCACGGCAACCTGGGGCGGATTACTGGGTTTCATGCTCGGCCGCAAGAATGTGGAGTGGGCATTTGAGCAGGATGACTTATCGGAAACGTATTGGATCAGCAGAACGCGCCGGAACTTTCCCGATCGAACGCCGGAAATGGCCGGTGAGGACACGTTTCCGCTCATGGCTGAACGGGGTATCTATATCATCGATCGGGTGGTCATCGAAGAACTGGGAGGTGGAGTGGACCTGGAAAAGAATGTATGGTATATCCCGGATAATGGCGGCGACTTTTCACCCGTAAAACTGCCACAAAGATGACCGCGGGCGGGCGCACACTTTTCTGGATAACATTATTTTCACTGTGGTCCGTGCAGGCTCAGGTGCAATTGCAGATTTTCCCGTACCAGGGTGAAGAACGCATATATTACCTTTATCTACCTGATTCACTTATGGCAAATCCACCCCTGATTTTTGTTTTGCATGGTTATTCCGGTTCAGCAGCTTCGATCATGGGTTATACCAGCTTGAATCAATTAGCTGAAGACAATAGTTTCGCAGTCTGTTATCCACAGGGGAGCAGTGATGATTGGGATTACAATTTCTGAAATGTAGGCTATGTATTTCATGAAAACGAAACAGTGGATGATGTAGGCTTTCTATCTTCATTGGCCCAATATCTTCAGGCGGAATACAGTCTGAGCCCCTATAATACTTTCAGCATAGGTATGTCGAATGGTGGCGAAATGTCTTATATGCTAGCATGTCAAGCCAATGATATTTTTAAAGCGATTGCATCTGTTGCAGGAATGATGATGGAAGAAATCTATAATACTTGTTAATCGATATCTATACCTGTATTTGAAATACATGGTACACAGGATGATATAAATTGGTGGGATGGTGACCCTAATAATATTGGAGGTTGGGGTTCTTATATAGGTGTTTTACAGGTAATTGATTTTTAGGTACAAGCAAATAATTGTAACCAAACCGTAATTGACACATTTCCGGATATAAATTCAACAGATGGAAGTATTGTTGTCGCTGAAAAACACACTGCCTGCTTCAACGATAATGAAGTCTGGCTTTACAAAGTGGTAGAAGGAGGTCATGACTGGCCCGGTGCCTGGGGTAACATGGATATCAATGCCAGCATTGAGATCTGGAATTTCTTCAGTCAGTTTTTACTGCATTTCAACCTGGGTGACGTAAATTTTGCCCATATCGTCAATATTACTGACATGCTGTTGATCAGCGACCATATTTTTAACGGGGCAGGGTATAGCTATTTAGCGGATTATAACCAGGATAATGCGGTGAATTTGCTGGATATTATTGAGCTGGGCTTCGCTTTTAGTGGTTATTAAACTACATTTTCAACCCTGTTTATTTTCTATATATATCATTAGATTGAAACAAATACAAGCAAGGAGGATCATAATGAAACGGTTCATTTTCACCTGGTTATATATATTAGTTGGCCTTACCTGGGCACAGGATAGTCCATCGATCATGCGCGGGGGCTACATGAAAGTACTCCAGGGCAAGGAATCTGCCTACGAAAAGGCCGTTGCCTCCCACGTGAGCAAATGGCATGGCCCTGAACAGTGGAACCAATATGCCTGGCGCGTGGAAACCGGTCCCCGGACAGGCCAGTATTTTGTCGCTACTTTTGGCCATTACTGGAAGGATTTTGATGAGCGGGTCACTACGAAAGAACACGACAAGGACTGGGAAAGGATTGTCAGAAATTTTGTTGATGATGATGACGAAGGGGATGGTTCGATGTTTATGAAATTCAATGAAAAACTAAGCTATGATAGAGGCGGTAGTTCATCCAAACTGGCCGTAACCTATTATTATTGTCGAGCCAATGCCATTAGTGCTATGGAAGAAATTATCGGTAAACTGAAGGCAGCCAATGAACAGGCCGAGTTTGAGGAGTCCTATAATATATTTACCAAAGAAGCCGGCGGTCCAAATGAGGTACTTATTGCTGTTCTTCTTATGGATGGCTACGCTGGTATGGCACCGGTGAGTCCTTCCATTGCTGAACGGTATACTGCGGCTCATGGTGAAGAGGCCTGGAAAACGGATTATGAAATCTGGACTAATGGCCTGCGCTGGTCGGAAACAGAGATAATGACCTACATGCCGAACCTGTCCACACCGCTCGCGGAATAATTTTCAATCAGAGACCATCTCCGGGTGCTGCTATATTGGCGATCTGGGTAAGATAATATCTGCAAAAACCTGCGCGTTTACCCGGCGTATAGCAGCGTAGATGGGCTGGGTTATTTTTTTGTGGTATGATGTGAACAAAGAAGATGGTGCTGTTGAAATAAGAAAATGGCCATTAAACAGATCATGGTCGTTGATCCATCTATAAATGAACCGGAGATCGCGGCTATCAACAACATTGCGCAGCGCTCACCCCTGAGAATTTCCATCCATTTCCCGGCCCTCTATGAGGATCAAACCATCTCATTATCAAAACAGAACACCGCCGGGGTGATTATCATGGGCAGCCAGGCCTCTGTTCATAATAAACTGCCCTGGCAGCAGACATTACAGGATCTGATACTGGATATGGATAAAGTATCCATCCCTGTTCTGGGTTTATGTTACGGGCACCAACTCCTGGCTCATGTATACGGGGGCAAAGTGGCTTATCTCTGGGACGGCGAGAAAAAACGGGGAGTCACGGAAGTGAATATTGCGGCCCACTCTCTCTGGGGCGCTGCTCGATCTGGAACGCTGGCGTACTCGCACATGGAAGGTGTGGTCGATTGTCCGCCCGGTTTCGAGGTGGTGGCTAGCAGTGCCATGACTGCAATTGAAGGTATAGCCGGTCAGAATAAGCCGATCTGGGGTTTTCAACCGCACCTGGAAGCAACGCAAGGTTTTCTCAAACCCCACGAAATGGATCAAGAATTTGACAATGCCCTAGGATTTAATATCCTGGACCATTTCCTTAAATTCTGTGCGGGATAGAACTAGTCTGTTAATCAATTTATTCACCAGTGTGTGTTTTTTTCTTTGATATGTTAAACAATCTTAATCGAGGATTATAAAATGAAGTGTTTCCTGATACTATTTTTCTATCTCTTTTTTATTTCCTGTAATAAACCAGTAGAAAACAGACATCTGGATTATCCTTTGACAGCAAAGGGTGACCATGTAGATGTATATCACGGCCAAGATGTTCCAGACCCCTATCACTGGCTGGAAGATGATATGTCTGCGGAAACAGGCGCCTGGGTCAGCGCACAGAATAAGGTGACCTTTGGGTATCTAGATAAGATCCCTTTTCGGGAAAAACTGAAAAATAGAATTAAATCGCTCTATGATTATGAACGTGTTTCTGCACCATTCAAAGAGGGCGCCTATGAGTATTTCTATCGCAATACCGGTCTGCAGGATCATTCGATTGTCTACCGATCCCGGATAGATTCCAACGATGATCCGGAGGTATTTCTTGATCCCAATACTTTCTCGGATGATGGTACAATCGCACTGAGAGGGCTATCCTTCACCAAGGATGGATCACTAGCCGCCTATTTGATCACTGAAGGTGGTTCTGACTGGCGGAAAATTGTGGTTATTAACGCTCACACAAAGGAAGTAATAGATGACACCTTGATCGATGTCAAATTCAGCGGTGTATCCTGGCGCGGTAATGCTGGTTTCTACTACAGTAGTTATGATAATCCCCAGGAAACCAGTGAACTTTCCGCCAAAACCCAACATCATAAACTGTATTACCATATATTAGGAACGCCCCAGACTGGAGATCAATTGGTATATGGCGGAGAAAAACAGCCCAACCGTTATATTGGCGGCGGCGTGACCGAAGATCAGAATTACCTGGTGATCTCTGCTGCACAAAATACCAGCGGCAACCAAGTTTATGTTCAGGATCTTACCAATCCGAATAGCCGCCTCGTTCAACTTCAAGATGATTATTTTGCTGATTGCAGGGTGATTGAAAATGAAGGTTCTACCTTTTTCCTCCATACGAACATAGAGGCGCCCAATTATCGGGTGGTAGCCGTGAACTTAAACACCCCGGTCCAGGCATCCTGGCGGGACGTGATACCGGAAACGGAACATGTATTGCGTGTCAATTCCGGCGGCGGAAAGTTTTTTGCTAATTACCTCATTGATGTTAAATCAAGGGTCAAACAGTATGATTATAAGGGGAATTTTGAATGGGATGTGGAACTCCCGGGAATTGGTTCTGCCGGTGGATTTGGGGCCAAAAAACATGAGCAGGAACTTTATTATTCGTTCAGTTCATTTACCTACCCAAGTACAATTTTCCATTATGAAATACAAACCGGAAAATCCACCCTATACCGTCAGCCGGTTGTGGATTTTGAACCGGCTGATTATACTATTGATCAAATATTTTACAACAGTAAGGATGGTACCAGGGTTCCCATGTTCATTGTCTATAAGAAAGGATTGCAAATGAACGGGGAGAATCCTGCAATTCTATACGGATATGGCGGTTTTAATATCAGCCTGACACCCCATTTCAGTTCCACCAACATTGTCTGGCTGGAAAATGGGGGCATTTACGCCCAGCCCAACCTGCGGGGTGGAGGAGAATATGGTGAAGACTGGCACGATGCGGGGACCAAAATGAATAAGCAGAATGTCTTCGACGATTTCATTGCCGCCGCTGAATATTTAATTGACAACAATTATACATCTAGTGAATACCTGGCGATCCTGGGTGGTTCAAATGGTGGTTTGCTAGTTGGTGCAACTATGACTCAGCGACCCGATTTAGTGAAAGTTGCTGTCCCAGCAGTAGGTGTGATGGATATGCTACGTTACCACCAGTTCACTGCTGGTGCAGGCTGGGCAGACGATTACGGTACAGCCGATGATTCCCCAAAAATGTTTAACTATCTA
>Ga0208700_1000462_pt1 | contig 12046 bp, 11 predicted proteins | sample DeeseametaMP2016_FD_184179 | JGI IMG/M metagenome (GOLD analysis project Ga0208700, IMG submission 184179) | Marine microbial communities from the Deep Pacific Ocean - MP2016 (SPAdes) | ecosystem: Environmental > Aquatic > Marine > Oceanic | place: East of Hawaii, North Pacific Ocean | collected... | reverse complement strand
TCGGTCGGCCAGCAGCCGCTGATCTCCGAGGCGGTCCGCGGTGAGGGCGCCTTCCTCGTCGACGACGCAGGCGACCGCTTCATGCAGGGCCAGCACGAGCTCGCCGACCTCGCCCCGCGCGACGTGGTCGCCAAGGCGATCATGCGCCGGATGATGGAGACCGACCGGCCGCACATGTGGCTCGACGCCCGCCACTTCGGCGAGGAGAAGTGGCAGCGCCGCTTCCCGACCATCCTGGCCACCTGCCGCTCCCACGGCGTCGACCCGGTCACCGAGCTGATCCCCGTCGCGCCCGCCTGCCACTACGCCTCCGGCGGTGTGCGCACCGACCTGTGGGGCCGCACCGACGTGCCCGGTCTCTACGCCACCGGCGAGGTCGCCTGCTCCGGGGTGCACGGCGCCAACCGGCTGGCCTCCAACTCGCTGCTCGAGGGGTTGGTCTTCTCCCGGCGCATCGCCGCGGTGCTGCCCGGCGAGCTGCGCCCGTGGAGCGAGCCGGCCGCCGACGCCCGCACCGCCGGGCTGGTGCCCGGTGCGGTGCGCCGCGGCCTGCAGGACGCCATGACCACCCGGGTCGGGGTGCTGCGCAACGCCGAGGGCCTCGCGGGCGTGACCGACTACCTCGACGGCCTGGCCGCCACGCCCGCCGACCTGGTCGACCTCGACGCCTGGGAGACCACCAACCTGCTCACCATCTCCTCCGCGGTCGCCGACGCCGCCACGGCCCGCGAGGAGACCCGCGGCTCGCACTGGCGCGAGGACTTCCCCGAGCGCGACGACGCCGACTGGTCCGGCCACCTCGACGTCAGCATGCGCGACGGCGAGACCACCTGCGTCTTCAGTCCGGCCCCTCCCAGCGACGGCGAGGTGCACGCGTGATCGCGCGGCTCTCCTACGCCCGCCTCCCGCGGCCGCTCGTCGACGAGCTGGCAGCCGCCGGTCTCGACCCGGTCGAGGTCTACGGCCACGTCGTCGCCGCCTTCGAGGAGGACCTCCCCGACGGCGCCGACGACGTCACCAGCGCGGCGATGCCCGAGATGGGGCGCGCCGTGGCCGACGTGGTCTCCCGCGAGACCGGCGTCGTGGCCGGTCTGGCGGTCGCCGAGGTGGCGCTGCGCTACGCCCTCGGCGAGGACGTCGAGACCCTCGAGCGCGTGCCCGACGGCACCCGGGTCGGCCCGGGGGACACGGTGCTGACCGTGGCCGGGCCCGTCGCCGGCGTGCTCACCGGGGAGCGCACGGCCCTCAACTTCGCCTCCCACCTCTCCGGCGTCGCGACCGCCACCTCGCGGTGGGTCGACGCGCTGGCCGGCTCGCGCACCCGGGTGCTCGACACCCGCAAGACGCTGCCGGGCTGGCGCGCGCTGCAGAAGTACGCCGTCCGGTGCGGCGGCGGGGTCAACCACCGGTTCTCGCTGGCCGACCGCGCCATGGTCAAGGACAACCACGTGGTGGCCGCCGGCGGCGTCGTCGAGGCCTACCGGCTGGTGCGCGCCGCCAACCCGGACCTGCGCATCGAGGTCGAGGTGACCGACCTCGACCAGCTCGTCGCGGTCATCGAGGCCGGCTGCACCGAGGTGCTGCTCGACAACATGGACGACGCGACGCTCACCCGGGCCGTGGAGCTGACCGCCGGCCGCGCCACCCTCGAGGCCTCCGGCGGCATCACGCTGGAGCGTGCCGAGCGGATCGCGGCCACCGGCGTCGACTTCGTCTCCGTGGGCGCGCTCACGCACTCGGTGACCGTCTTCGACCTGGGCCTGGACTTCCGGGAGGACTGATGCCGCTCCTGGTCGCCGACATCGGCAACGCCCACACCGTCCTCGGGCTCCTCGAGCCCGGTGCCGACGGCGGGCCGGGCACGGTCGGCGACCACTGGCGCATCGCGACCGACGAGCGGCGCACCGCGGACGAGTGGGCGGTCATGCTGCGCGGGCTGCTGGGCCGTCGGCAGGCAGACCTCGACGGGATCGCGGTCTGCTCGACGGTGCCGGCGGTGCTGCACGAGTGGCGCGACATGCTGGCCGGCCACTTCGCCGACGTCCCGCACGTGGTCGTCGAGCCGGGCGTCCGCACCGGCATCCCCGTGCTCGTCGACAACCCCCGCGAGGTCGGCTCGGACCGCATCCTCAACGCGCTCGCGGTCGCCACGATCTTCGGCGGCCCGGCGGTGGTCGTCGACTTCGGCGGCACTGCCACCACCTACGACGTGGTCTCCCCGCGCGGGGAGTACGTCGGCGGCGCGATCGCCCCCGGCCTCGAGATCTCCCTGGAGGCGCTCGGTCGCCGCGGGGCCCAGCTGCGCAAGGTCGAGCTCGCCCGCCCGCGCACGGTCGTCGCCAAGAACACCGTCGAGGCCCTGCAGTCGGGCATGGTCTTCGGCACCGCCGCCCAGGTGGAGGGGCTGGTCGCGCGCATGGTGCGCGAGCTCGGCGTACCCACCGAGCAGGTGCGCGTCATCTCCACCGGCTACCTCGCCCCCCTCGTCGTGGGGGAGTGCGGCTGCTTCACCGACCACGAGCCGTGGTTGACCCTGCAGGGCCTCGGAATGGTGTTCGCGCGTAATCGCCGACATTCCTGAACCGGGCGGAATTCTGGCGGGACGCGTGCCATCGGCCGCTATCGGTAAAACATCGCAGGATGCGGGACCTTTCCGACCCGATTGCTGTTTCGAATTGACGAGCGGTGGTTATCGGCTGGCATAGTGGAAATCGCGCACCGGGGTTTTCCCGGTGATTCGCGTCAACGTTGCCGCACACAGCAAGGAATGCATCCATGGCACAGAAGGTCCAGATCATCCTCGAGGACGACCTCGACGGCGGCGAGGCCGACGAGACCGTCTCCTTCGCCCTCGACGGCACCTCGTACGAGATCGACCTCAACGAGGACAACGCGACCAAGCTCCGCGAGGCCCTGGCGACCTACGTCGGCCACGCCCGCAAGGTCACCGGCAGCCGCGGCCGAGGCCGCGCCAAGTCCGCCGCCTCCACCTCGGGCCCGAGCCCGAAGGAGGTCCGTGAGTGGGCCCGCGAGAACGGCCACGACGTCCCTGACCGCGGCCGCATCCCCGCCGAGGTCCGCGAGGCCTACGACGCCGCCCACTGACCGCCGAGAGGTCACTCGCGCACGGCCGAGAGGTCACTCGCGCACGGCCGAGAGGTCGATGACGCACGGACACCCTCGTGCGGGGGAGCAGAACCTCCCTCGCGCGAGGGTGTTCGCACGTCCGGGGCGACCCCCGGCCTCCTGCCTCGTGTGGCTCAGCGCGGGTCATGGACCGCGCTGGACCACACGAGGCGGCGGGGTGGGGTGCGGGCGGTGTGAAGGTCGTGTTCGCTCTCAGCGGATGCATCGGATGGGCGACCAGGGAACGCGTAGGCTGTCGGCGGGGTTGGACCCAGTGATGGCTGGCGTCCCCGGAGACGGCGGGACGCCAGTGCCCCACACCGGCACAGAGGAGCGATGCGCATGTTCGAGCGGTTCACCGACCGGGCCCGACGGGTGGTCGTGCTGGCCCAGGAAGAGGCCCGCATGCTCTCCCACAACTACATCGGGACCGAGCACATCCTGCTCGGCCTGATCCACGAGGGCGAGGGCGTCGCCGCGAAGGCGCTGGAGAGCCTCGACATCAGCCTGGAGGCCGTGCGCGCCCAGGTCGAGGAGATCATCGGCCAGGGCCAGCAGGCGCCCAGCGGGCACATCCCGTTCACCCCGCGCGCCAAGAAGGTGCTCGAGCTGTCCCTGCGCGAGGCGCTGCAGCTCGGCCACTCCTACATCGGGACCGAGCACATCCTGCTCGGCCTGATCCGCGAGGGCGAGGGCGTGGCCGCCCAGGTGCTGCAGAAGCTCGGCGCCGACCTCAACCGCGTCCGCCAGCAGGTCATCCAGCTGCTCAGCGGCTTCCAGGGCAAGGAGTCCAGCCAGTCCGCGCAGGCCGCGACGACCGGTGGCGGCGAGTCGCCCTCCAGCAGCCTGGTGCTCGACCAGTTCGGTCGCAACCTCACCCAGGACGCCCGCGACGGCAAGCTCGACCCGATCATCGGCCGGGCGCCGCAGATCGAGCGCGTCATGCAGGTGCTCTCCCGCCGCACCAAGAACAACCCGGTGCTGATCGGTGAGCCCGGCGTCGGCAAGACCTCGATCGTCGAGGGCCTGGCCCAGGACATCGTCAAGGGCAACGTGCCCGAGACGCTCAAGGACAAGCAGATCTACACCCTCGACCTGGGTGCGCTGGTCGCCGGCTCCCGCTACCGCGGTGACTTCGAGGAGCGCCTGAAGAAGGTGCTCAAGGAGATCCGCACCCGCGGCGACATCGTGCTGTTCATCGACGAGATCCACACCCTCGTCGGTGCCGGCGCGGCCGAGGGCGCCATCGACGCCGCCAGCATCCTCAAGCCGATGCTGGCCCGCGGCGAGCTGCAGACGATCGGTGCGACCACCCTCGACGAGTACCGCAAGCACCTCGAGAAGGACGCCGCGCTCGAGCGCCGCTTCCAGCCGATCCAGGTGCCGGAGCCCTCGATCGCGGACACCATCGAGATGCTCAAGGGCATCCGCGACCGCTACGAGGCCCACCACCGCGTCACCATCACCGACGAGGCGCTGGTCTCCGCGGCCACCCTGGCCGACCGCTACATCTCCGACCGCTTCCTGCCCGACAAGGCCATCGACCTGATCGACGAGGCCGGCTCGCGGCTGCGGATCCGGCGGATGACGGCCCCCGCCGACCTGCGCGAGTTCGACGACAAGATCGACGAGGTCCGCCAGCGCAAGGAGGCCGCCATCGACGGGCAGGACTTCGAGGCCGCCGCTCGTCTGCGCGACGAGGAGAAGCAGCTGATCCTGAAGAAGTCCGAGCGTGAGAAGCAGTGGCGCTCGGGCGACATGGACGAGGTCGCGGAGGTCGACGAGGAGCTGATCGCCGAGGTGCTCGCCGTGGCGACCGGCATCCCGATCGTGAAGCTCTCGGAGGAGGAGTCCACCCGTCTGCTCAAGATGGAGGACGAGCTCCACAAGCGCGTCATCGGCCAGGACGAGGCCGTCAAGGCGCTCTCCCGGGCGATCCGTCGCACCCGCGCCGGCCTGAAGGACCCCAAGCGTCCCGGTGGTTCGTTCATCTTCGCCGGCCCCTCCGGTGTCGGGAAGACCTGGCTGTCCAAGACGCTCGCGGAGTTCCTCTTCGGCGACGAGGACGCGCTCATCCAGCTCGACATGTCCGAGTTCAGCGAGAAGCACACCGTCTCGCGGCTCTTCGGATCGCCCCCGGGCTACGTCGGCTACGAGGAGGGCGGCCAGCTCACCGAGAAGGTGCGCCGCAAGCCGTTCTCCGTGGTCCTCTTCGACGAGGTCGAGAAGGCCCACCCCGACATCTTCAACAGCCTGCTTCAGATCCTGGAGGAGGGGCGTCTGACCGACTCCCAGGGTCGGGTGGTCGACTTCAAGAACACCGTCATCATCATGACCACCAACCTCGGCACGCGGGACATCGCCAAGTCGGTCCACCTGGGCTTCAACCAGGCCGGCGACGCGGCGGGCTCCTACGAGCGGATGAAGGGCAAGGTCCAGGAGGAGCTCAAGCAGCACTTCCGGCCCGAGTTCCTCAACCGTGTCGACGAGACGATCGTGTTCCCGCCGCTGTCGCAGGAGCAGATCATCCACATGGTCGACAACATGATCGCCGCCGTGGAGGTCCGCCTGCGCGACCGCGACATGCAGATCGAGCTGACCCAGGCCGCCAAGGACCTGCTGGCCGAGAAGGGCTTCGACCCCGTGCTCGGCGCCCGGCCGCTGCGCCGCACCGTGCAGCGCGAGGTCGAGGACGTCCTGGCCGAGAAGATGCTCTACGGCGAGGTCGGCGCGGGCCAGATCGTGCTGGTCGACGTGGAGGGCGAGGGCCCGAACCGGACCTTCACCTTCAAGGGCCAGAAGATCTCCGCGCTGCCCGACACCCCGCCGCTGGAGACCGCCGGTGCGCCGGAGTCCGCCGAGGAGGGTGGCGCGCCGGACGTCCCGAAGTCCGGCCCCACCGAGTAGCCACCGGACCGCTGCGGCGGTCCAGGCGCGAGGAGCGCCAGCGACGAGCCACGAGACCCTGCGGGGTCTCGTGGCTCGCTCGCGTTCGCACCTCGATCAGCGGGCCGCGTCAGGGCAGCGCGTACGTCTCCGGCCCCACCCGCACGGCCAGGCCGTCGGTGAGCAGCCCGGCCAGGCACCGCTGGCGCTGCTCGGTGCCGGGCCAGACCGCCTCGAGCGAGGAGAGGTGCACCGGCCCGGACGCTTCGCGCAGGACGGCCATCAGCCGGCCCCGGCACTGCCGGTCGGTGCCGTCCCAGGCCTGGGTACGCCGCGCCGGGCCGTCGTACGCCGGAGAGCCCGCCGCCACCCAGCCGCACCGGTCGCGCACCGGGCACTCGCCGCAGCGCGGTGAGGTCGCGGTGCACACGAGCGCGCCGAGCTCCATCACCGCGACCGCCCAGGTGGCGGCGACGTGGTCCTCGTCGGGGAGCAGCGAGACCGCGACCCGGCGCTCGGCGGCGGTGACCGAGGAGCCGGGCAGTGCGACGCCGCTCATCGCACGGGCCAGGACGCGGCGCACGTTGGTGTCCATGACTGCGTGCCGCTGGCCGAAGGCGAAGGAGGCGACGGCGGCCGCGGTGTACTCCCCGACGCCGGGGAGGGCCAGCAGCGCCGCGTGGTCGGTGGGCACCTCCCCGGCGTGCCGCTCGAGGATGGCGACCGCAGCCGCGTGCAACCGCAGTGCGCGACGCGGGTAGCCCAGCCGCCCCCACATCCGCACCGCCTCGCCGGTCGGTTCGGCGGCCAGGTCGGCGGGGGTGGGCCAGCGCTCCATCCAGGCCTCGTGCGCGGGCAGCACCCGTGCGACCGGGGTCTGCTGGAGCATCAGCTCGCTCACGAGCACCGACCACGGCGAGGCGTCAGGTCGGCGCCAGGGCAGGTCGCGCTGGTGCGCGGCGTACCACTCCAGGATCGGGGCGTGCAGCGGGCTCTCGGGCATGTCCGGGCCATTGTGGCCGAGCGGTGTCGCGGGCCCTCGGAGTGGCACCTGCACCGGGCCGGGACGGCTGGTTAGCCTGCGCCTCATGAGCCAGTCGCCCCGCGGACCCCACGCCGCTCGCGGGCCCCAGCTCACGCGAGGCCCGCTCCCGGCCGCCATCTACTGGCGGCGCCGTCTGGTGGCTCTCGGCGCGGTGGTCGCGCTGGTGGCGCTGGTGGTGGTGCCGATCCGCCTGGTCACCGGCGGTGGTGCCGACGAGCAGGCCCAGGTCGCGCTCGCCGGCACCGACCAAAGTGCGACCGCCGCCGCGGCCACCAGCGCCTCGCCGACAGCCGAGAGCACGGCGCAGACCACGAAGGACCAGAAGAAGCAGAAGAAGCAGAAGCCCACCCAGCCCGCCCTCCCCGAGCCGCAGGGCACCTGCGCCCCCGAGGACGTCGTCGTCCGGCCGAAGGTCACCGACGCCGTCGCCGGTCGCGCCGTGACCGTCACGCTGCGGCTGCGCACCCGCCTGGCCGAGGCCTGCACGTGGGAGCTGTCGCGTTCCTCCTTCACCTGGAAGCTGACCTCGGGCAGCGACGAGATCTGGACCAGCCGCGAGTGCCCCCGCGCGGTGCCGAGCCGGGAGCTCGTCGTACGACGCGACACCGTGGCGCGCACCGAGCTCACGTGGGGCGGGCGGCGCAGCGACGCCGACTGCAGCCGCTTGACCGACTGGGCGCTGCCGGGGTGGTACCACGTGACGGTGTCCGCGCTGGCCGGGGAGCCGCGCAGCAGCCAGTTCGAGCTGCGGGCGCCGGCGCCGGCCACGATCACCGCCAGCCCGGAGCCGAGGAAGAAGACCGGCCAGAAGACGAAGTCGAAGGCGAAGTCGAAGAAGAACCGGGGCTAGCGCCCGAGCATCCTCAGCAGCATCGCGACCACGAAGCGCGACTCCTGGGCCCGCCCGGCCTCGTCCAGCGCCGCGAGCTGCGGCCGGTCGACCATCGCGCGCAGCAGCAGGTCGCCGTACATCATCCGGGTCGCGATCCGGACCCGGGAGTCGTCCGGGCCGGGGATCTCGCCGCGTGCCGTCGCCCGAGCCCACAGCTGGTTGAGCACCATGGCGTGCTGGGCGCCGACCCGCTCGGGGGCGGCCCAGGTGGCGTCCTCGCCGGCACCGTCGACGGCGATCCGCACGGCGACCCAGCCGGCCTCGGTGAGGAAGTGCTGCAGCAACCAGGAGTAGACCGCCAGCAGGTCGCCCTCGAGGGTGCCGGTGTCGACCTCGGGGGCGTCGGCGCGGGCGTGGACGGCGTCGACCAGCAGTGTCTCCTTGTCGCGCCAGCGCAGGTAGATCGACGACTTGCCGACGCCTGCGCGCCGCGCCACCCCGTTGAGGGAGTAGCCGGCCCGACCGTGGGCGGCGTACTCCGCCAGGGCGGCGTCGATGATGCGGTCGTCCGCGTCGGCGTCGCGGGGCCGACCGGCCGGACGTGACTCCGAGTGGTCCACGTCCTCAGTGTGCCATGCAGAGGCGATACCCCAGGGGGTTCTGATCCACTTCAGGACCTGAGCGGTCTCTTTACTTTGGGTGCGGGCGGCGGTGCCTCCGGACGCCGGCGACCGGACCCACCCGAGAGGGCGAGGAGTGGTGCCTGCGGTGTGCCTAGCATCGGGAGATCCGCGAACCCATCGGAGGTGATGACCGTGCCCCAGGACAAGTCCCCCGGGCCCAGCGTCAAGGATCCCGAGCTCTACGAGCGCCTGCGCGAGGAGGGGAACAGCAAGGAGAAGGCGGCCCGCATCGCCAACGCGGCCGCCGGGTCCTCCCGCGAGCAGGTCGGCAAGCGGGGCGGTGGCTCGCCGTCGTACGAGGAGTGGACGGTCGAGGAGCTGCACGAGCGCGCCGCCGAGCTCGAGGTCGAGGGCCGTTCGTCGATGAACAAGGACGAGCTGATCGAGGCGCTGAGGAACCACTGACGATGGCCACTGACCACGTCGGGCCGGTGCGTGTGGCGGTCCTCAACGACTACGAGATCGTGGTCAACGGGGTCGCGCGCATGCTCGAGCCGTACGCCGACCGCGTCCGTGTCGTCGAGACGACCGTCGGGATACCCGCCATGGGGCAGAGCGACGTCGTCCTCTACGACACCTTCAGCCAGGCCCAGGGCAACGTCCTCGACGTGCAGGAGGTGGCGTCGATGACCGGGGCCGCCGTCGTGCTGTTCAGCTGGAACCTCGACCCGACCCTGGTGGCCGAGGCGCTGCGCCGCGGAGCGGCCGGCTACCTGTCGAAGACCCTCGACGGGGCGGGCCTGGCCGACGCGGTGGTGAAGGTGGCCTCGGGTGAGCGGGTCCTGCCCGGGGACCGCGCCAACGGCATCGAGCACGGCGCCTGGCCCGGCCAGGAGCACGGGCTGTCGGCGCGCGAGGCGGAGATGATGGCGCTGATCACCCAGGGCTTCTCCAACGCCGAGATCGCCGAGCGGTCCTACCTCTCGATCAACTCGGTGAAGACCTACATCCGCACCGCCTACCGCAAGCTCGGTCTCTCGCGCCGCTCGCAGGCGGTGCGCTGGGGCTTGGAGCACGGCTTCCTGCCGCCGGAGCCGCGCCGCACGAACACCGCCCGTGGGGTCGCGGAGGTGGCGGCGCCGCGTCAGTGACCGGCGGGGGTCTCCCGGCCGTCCTCACGCGAATTTCACACATTCTCTGGACAAGCATTCGACGCGATATCCACAAACATTCCACAGTCGGTGGATTCCTCATCATTCCGGGTGAATTCACGAAATTCGATCACCCGCGATCGGGCTATTTGGTCCTATGGCGGCTACGTTCGATGAATGAGCGGCTCCCGACCTGTGCGCGTGGCCCTCATCGACAACTTCGAGGTGTCGGTGGCGGGCGTCCGCAGCCTCCTGACCCCGTACTCCGCCCGTGTGGCCCTGCTCGACCTCGGCTCGGCGATGACCAAGCCCAGCTCCGTCGACGTCATCCTCTACGAGCCGGTCCGGCAGACCCCGTCCTCGCAGGCGATGCTGCGCGACCTCGTGCGCGCCTCGCAGAAGTCCGCGGTCGTCTACTCCTGGCGCGACAAGGAGGGGCAGGCGACCGGCTCGTTCGCCGCCCACCTCTCCAAGGCGCTGCCGGCCGTCGACCTCGTCAACGCGATCGAGAGCCTGCACGACGGCGGTGACGGTGGCCCCAGCCGCCGCATCCCCAGTGACCAGGGCCCCTTGAAGGTGATCCGGGGCAGCACGCAGCGCGACTACGACCTGACGCCCCGGGAGGCCGAGATCCTCTCGCTGGTCACCCAGGGGCTGACCAACTCCGAGATCGGTGGACAGCTCTACCTGTCCATCAACTCGGTCAAGACCTACATCCGTGCGGCCTACCGCAAGATCGAGGTGACCCGTCGCGCCCAGGCGGTCGCCTGGGGCATGGAGCACGGCCTGGCACCGCTCGCGGAGACCGACGTCGTCGGCGGCTGAACCATCCCTGCTCGCCGACGGGTGAGCGCGGCCTGGACGCCCTGCAGGATTCCGCTGGGCGTCCGGGCGGAAGCGACCCGTCCGGTGGGGGAGTGGAGGTCGGTAGGCCCCGTGGTGTCCTGGCTCAAGACATCGGAATGGGGTGTCTCAAGACATCGGAATAGCGTGTCTCAGGTCATCGGAATGGCCGTGGCGGGCCAGGGTCGGCCATGTCGAAGCGTCGGGTGGTCATCACCGCGGTCCTGGCCGGCCAGTCCCAGTCCGAAGTCGCCCGCACCTACGGGGTGAGTCAGGGCTGGGTCAGCAAGCTCATGGCCCGTTACCGAGCCGAGGGCGATGCCGTCTTCGAACCGCGTTCCCGACGACCTGAGACCAGTCCCACCGCGACACCGGAGGCGACGGTCGAGCTGATCGTGCGGCTCCGCAAACAACTGACCGATGCCGGTCTGGATGCCGGCGCGGAGACCATCGACTGGCACTTGCGCCACCGACACCAAGTCACCGTCTCGCGCGCCACGATCAACCGCGTCCTGGTCCGCCACGGCGCGGTGACGCCGGATCCTTCGAAGCGACCACGCTCCTCCTACATCCGCTTCGAGGCCGAGCAGCCCAACGAGACGTGGCAGTCCGACTTCACCCACTACCCGCTCACCGACACCAAGACGTTCCCCAAGGGCGTGGAGATCATCACCTGGCTCGATGACCACTCCAGGTACCTGCTCCACGTCTCAGCGCACCTGCGGATCACCGGCCCGATCGTGGTTACCACGTTCACCGAAACCACTGCCACACATGGGTATCCAGCCTCGACGTTGACCGACAACGGCATGGTCTACACGACCAGGTTCTCCAACGGTCTAGCCACCGGCCGGCACAGTCGCAACGGGTTCGAGACCCTGCTGCGCGACCTCGACATCGTCCAGAAGAACTCCCGACCCAACCACCCCACCACCTGCGGCAAGGTCGAACGCGTCCAGCAGACCTTCAAGAAGTGGCTACGCGCCCAAGACCCACAACCGGCCACCATCGACGAGCTGCAGGCGCTGCTCGATCAGTTCGTGCAGCTCTACAACCACCAGCGACCCCACCGGTCCCTACCCCAGCGCGCGACCCCGGCCACGATCTACAACGCCCGACCCAAAGCCGCCCCCACCGCCGACCGCAGCGCCGAGAACCATCACCGCGTCCGCGCCGACAAGCTCGACGCCTCCGGCTGCGTCACCCTGCGCGTCAACGGCCGCCTGCACCACATCGGCGTCGGCCGAACCCACGCCCGAACCCACGTCCTGCTCCTCGTCGACGACCTCGCCGTCCGCATCATCGACGCCGCCACCGGCGAACTCCTACGCGACCTGGTCATCGACCCCACCCGCGACTACCAGGGCACCGGCAAACCACCCGGCCCCACACCAAAGAAAAAGTAAAGGCCGAACCCACGAATGTGGGTTCGGCCTATTCCGATGTCCTGAGACATCACATGAGTAGGCCCCGTGGGACTCGAACCCACAACCAAGAGATTAAAAGTCTCCTGCTCTGCCCATTGAGCTAGGGGCCCGAG
>Ga0208700_1000455_pt1 | contig 12207 bp, 7 predicted proteins | sample DeeseametaMP2016_FD_184179 | JGI IMG/M metagenome (GOLD analysis project Ga0208700, IMG submission 184179) | Marine microbial communities from the Deep Pacific Ocean - MP2016 (SPAdes) | ecosystem: Environmental > Aquatic > Marine > Oceanic | place: East of Hawaii, North Pacific Ocean | collected... | reverse complement strand
ATTCAGTAGAAGATACTGATAGTTTGGATTTATCCAATAATCAACTCACTGGTTCCATACCACCGGAGATAGGGAATCTGACCAATCTGACTTGGTTGTGGTTAAATGATAATCAACTCACAGGTTCTATCCCACCGGAGATAGAGAATCTGACCAATCTGGATTGGTTGGATTTATCCAATAATCAACTCACAGGAGAAATACCAGAGAGTATCTGTGATTTGAATATTATCACTACGTTCATCATTGATTGGGGTAGTTGGGTATTCAACATCTCCAACAACCAACTCTGTCCCCCATATCCATCTTGTATTGAAAATTATGTGGGAGAACAGGATACGAGTGATTGTGATTAAACTGAATTAAAAAAGGTTCTATAATCACCCCTGATTATAAACTCAAATATTGTTAAACTTGAAGAACACTATAATACCAAACCAATCCACCACGGTTGAATGAGTTCTGTAAGTAGTTGGGGATAGTCAAGTCCTTGAGAGGTAACAAACCACATCTTTTGGTAAATTCCGTCACTGTCGAATAGTTTGGTTCTGATAAAAGGTGTCAATCCTGTCCTCTATTCAAAGAAAAAAGAACTCGTTGTCAGTGGTTTTGAGTGGCCGGACAATACAAAAAGAACATATTCAGGACAGGCCTACGCAACAGTAGACAAAGTCGGTAAAGGATCGATTATTTTATTGGCGGAAGACCCGGTTTTCAGGGTCACTTATACAGCAACAGCAAAACTGTTAACTAATGCAATCTTCCTGGGTCCAACTCTCAACTGATCTATCTGTGTGCATTAACCGGCTCTATCCGTTAGAGATACCAAACTCTAGAGACAGGAATAAAGCAGGGGTAATAAAATGAAATCACTTTCAATGATCGCAGCTCTATTGGCGGCTTTTGGTCTGCTTATCTTCAGTTATAAGCTCATGGAGTATAATCGTGAAAAACATAATTATGATCAGGATATACCTACTACAACTTATTCCGCTAGCAGTATGAATTTGTACCGGGTCCTAGCATTGATTCTGCTACTTTTTTCAGTGGTGATCATTTATGTCTTTGGTGATTGATAAAACCAGTATTAATAACTCATATCCATTCCACCGCCGTCATATCCTTCCCGGTCCCTATTGAATCGTCTTTTCTGTTCCATTTTGCCGAAACTATAGCTGAAGGATAATGATACTGACCGTTTATCACGACGGCGATTAGCTTCCATGCTGCGGGTATAATCTTCTTCCCGAATTAAATCATATAAAACCTCCTCGGTCTCAATGGAAAAACCACTATTATCAAACAGATCTCTTACTTTTAATGTCATGGTAAGCTTATTATCAATGAATTTTCGCTGGAAAGAAAGGTCTGCTGTCAGCGATGGCATTATTTTACCAGTTGTTATTTTCATGGGTCCCCTATAGCGACCTGACAGGTCAAATCTACCAACCATAGGTACAGTTAGCATTGTGCTGCCACGTGCGAAATATCCTTTTGAATTCCCATTCAGATCGGATTCGCCGGAAGCGTACGTACGTGAATTCCAGCTATTTAGACTCATCATAAACATTACCATTGGCATGGGTCGATAATTCACAAAAAATTCGACACCATGCCGCTCTGATTGCCCGGCATTATCCGAACTCATGACTTCATAGGTAGTATCCTGGAAAACAATATAATCTCGATCCCACCAGCTGATATTATCAGTCAAGTGGGAATAATACACACCCGTATTAAATGTAAGTTTTCTGGAATTACTGGAAAAATTCAAATCCACAACATCACTATATTCCGGGTTAAGATACGGATTACCAGTTCGAATAAAGGAAGTATTATTTGTGCTTCGCGGAAATGGACTTAAGGACCATCTTCGGGGACGATTCACTCGTTTACTAAAACCAAACTGAATTCGTTGTGTAGGATTTAGATTATAGAGAATATTTATACTGGGATAAACCTTGAAATAATTGTTTTCGAACGGTGATTGATTAATAGCATCATCCATTATAGCTGTGAAAATATTTAACGTATCCTCTTCATGCTCACTATCGCCAGATCCCATGCTTGCACTGTTAAATACCTGTTCAACTCTGGCTCCCAGCTGAACACCAAACTTATCCGTAAAGTTATTTAACAACGTACCATACACGGCATGCACATCCTCATTGTAATCAGAATCATAGGGGGTTTCGAGATAATAGAGGTTTTTCTTAAAAACTTTTAGTGTACTTTTAAATCCTGCTTCAAATTTTGAAGATTTGCCAAAAGGATGGGTATAGTCACTTTTAATTATAATATTTCTGTTATCTTCTTCATGATATGGATCTTCAGTCTTGTGATCATGGTCGGATACATTATAATTATTTAAATTTGTAAATGCATGTTCATATCCGTAATCAGTATTAAATGAGCTACTAAATTCTAGAACAAGTTTCCTATCTTTTTGCGGGAAGTCCTTATAATAGCCAAATTCAAAATCTATATCCTTCTCATGATCATATTCATCCGATTCGAATATATAGTCTGGATTAAAATAAGTAACGTTTTCATAATTATTTTGATCATGATGTTTATAAGTCATGGCCAAGGTTAGCATGTTTTTCTTATCGTGATAATAATCTGTACCTAGTTTTATATTATTTGATATAGGCTCGCGTCTTCCTTGAGTTTCTTGCCTTATTTTATTGGTATAGGTTGGATAGTCATATTGAAATAATCTATCACCACCCCCAAACCTGTTCCACAAACGATAACTTCCATTTGAAAAAATATTAAACTTATCCCTGCGATAATTGATCATCCCCGATAGATTATAACGACTGTATTCACCAGCTGAAATCGTTGCAGACCCATTCATCCCTTCAAAACGGCCGCGCTTTAAAATAATATTTATTATGCCGGCCATACCGTCAGGATCATATTTGGCCGATGGATTGGTAATCACCTCAATGCGGTCAATCATATCAGCTGGTAAATTTTCCACCATTGATCGCCTGTCGCCGCGCATAGGCCGACCATCAATAAGCATGGTTACATTCCCATCACCGCGCAAGGTGATATTCCCATCAATATCTACATCAACAGAAGGGATCTTCTTTAAGGCATCAGACCCTGTACCGCCAATTAAAGACATGTCTTTCTTGGCATAAAAAATGCGTTTGTCCACGGTAAAAATCATATTGGGGATTTCACCATAGACATTTACTTCTTCCATTTGTACAGCGGATAATTCCATCGCTACCTTACCAATATCTTGCTCGACACCTTCCCCATCGCCGGGAAAAAGGTTGATTGGTCCGATTTTAACTTTCTCATAGCCAATGAATTCAATAACCAGTTGATATCTGCCCATGGATATTTCACGAATATTAAAAGAACCTGTCTGATCCGTTATACCACCGGTAACGACTTCATTACTGCGCATATTAACAACAGAAACTGATGCATAGGGGATTGGTTCAGCAGTTATGGAATCAACAACGGTGCCTTGCAACACACCAATTTTAGGCAAATTAGCGGTGTTAAATCTTCCCCCTCCTCGACCATGTTGGGCAACAATAATCGTGGAAAATATTAGAATGAAATAAACAATAGTTTTGTATCTGGATTTCACGTGAACCTTCCGTTTGCTATTTTGACTAAATTCAAATTGATTGGTTAAAATAAGTGCTGAACTTCCAATTTATCTCTTCAAAAAAAAATAATTTAATTCACAAATTGTTTCATCAAATTTCTTTTCAGAATCGAAGACGCAGTAATTACGCCGGACATCAGTGCTGCGGAGACACCAGCTGTAACAATATCCTGCCCGGTTAGATATAGGTTTTTGATTGGTGTTTGTGGCTTTAGCCATTTCTGCTTAAAGCGCGCTGGTGTATGGTTAATACCATAAAGTTCACCCTCCTTATAATTAGCAAGATCCCGACTAGTCAAGGGAGTGGACAATTCATAATAATCTACACGCCCCTTAGCCTCTGGTGCCTGTTGATAAAGAACATCTAGTAAATTTTGTGAGATGCTCTCTTTAAGTGCTTCATATTCATCACCGCGATTTTTCCATTCTTTATTTTCCCATTTTTTATGTTTGGAAAATTCAGCAACCGTGATCACCTCGATTGTCGAGGTATTGGGGTGATTCTTGTCCCAGGAGGGATCTTTAGCAGAAGGAAATGAAATAAATACAACAGGATAAGGCTGATCATTATCATCTAAATAATTCTTCAGATTCAAATCGTGGTCATAGTCGGGGTAAACCCATAGATTGGCCTTATTTAAACCCAAATCAGCGGCAGATCTATCCAAACCAATATGCAGACAATAATATCCGGATGATGGTTGCACCTGATCTAAAGTAACAGTGCCATTTGACCCCCTCCTATCATCCTTAAGTAATACTTCGAAGGTATTTTTAATACCGGCACTGCTTATGACCATCTTTGCTTTGATTTCATCGCCATTTTCAAGACGGACACCAAATGCGTTGCCTTTGTGCGTCAATATTTCTTCAACACCAGTACTCAATACTACCTTACTCCCGCGAGATTGAATGCCGGGTATGACTGTTTCTGCAATCATACGTGCGCCGCCTACTGGATAATTACCGCCTTCCCAATAATGACGGGCAACCATCGCTTGTACCCCAAAACTGCTTTGGGCAGGTGGTAATCCATAATCGCCCCATTGTCCGGTCAAGACACCCATTAATTCAATACTACAGCCTAGTTCTTTTAATACATCTCTGGTACTTCGTCCTGCATATTCTAAAAAAGGCTTGCTCATCAACGGATAAGTCAAAGAGCCTAACAAACCAGGAATTGCTTTGTTCGTGTAGTAGGAAAGGCTCTTTTTGACAATCTGGTTAACTAAATCCATATATTTATGAATCACTTTTTCCTCTTGTGGGAAATAATTAATCATTTTATCAATAAAGGCTTCTTTACCACTTACAAAATCATAAGTTTTATCCGGGAAGACTATGCGATCATAAATATCATCCATTCTGGCCCAGTGTAGGTTACCACTTGAAACGTAGTCAAATAGACGCCGCAAGAATGAATTTGGTTTATGAAGATTGCCACCGATGTAGTGAATACCTACATCCCATTCATAATTATTACGTTTAAACGTGTGTGTGTATCCGCCAAATTTGAAATGTTTTTCCAGGACCAGCACCCGTTTTCCAGCGTCTGCCAGTAGTCTTGCCGTGGTAAGACCACTGATTCCTGAGCCTATAATAACCGCATCCCAGTTTTCTGCAGCCATTGTTGACTTATACCGATCACCAATTGGCATAAATAACTTCCTCGATTATATAATTAATCAACATACCTTTTAATTGGGCTATTAGGAAATATAAAGAAAGCGGCTCAGTAATCGAATCTTTAATTGCAATTGCGAAAATACACTAGGATTATGGAAATAGCCCTGCAAGCTTATCCTCTTGTTCCTTGCAAGAAAGGGGTTTCTCTATTACAGGGCTATTCCCTGCTCAGAAATTATAATAAAATTTATATGCAGGACAGTGACTGGGCTCACATAAAGCTCTAGGGTTGAAAAACTGGCCAAAAACGAAAGTTATTATTTGGTTTTATTTCATTTCCGGAAAGAAGAATGTTATGGCGTTCGGATAGGCGAGCAAAATCTTGTCCGTTTGGTCGAACCCATTCAATAAAACTTTCAGTGCCCCATTCACCCATTCTATGAATATAAACAATATGACTGCCGGAAGGAGACCATTGGCCATGATATGCTAAATGCCCAGACGGAAAATCAGTTAAACGTTCCTGCCCTGAACCATCAATATTCATGATCCAAAGGTTGTGATCTCGTTGGTATAAAACCTTTTCACCGTTTGGAGCTATTCTAGGGCGGTCATCTGCTTCCAAGTTACAAACAGTTAAAAATTGGTCACTAAATCCATCAATAGTAATGGACCAGATTTCTAACTGATTTTTTGTAGTCTGGGACGGCATGACATACAATATACTAGGTTCAGGTGAAGTTATGCCCACAGGCACAACTGCGTCTGCTGGATCATTGAATGTTGTTACTTTCTTGTAACCTGATCCATCTGGTCGAATTGTATATAGATTTTTGCTACCAAACCTATCCCCGGCCGTATAAACCACCAAAGAGCCATCCACCGAGAATACTGGATTTCTGGGATCCGTTTCATAGGATAGTCTTAAGGCCGCAGCACCACTATCCAATGGAAGACTATAAATTGCCGTACCATGACCGATCTTCTTCACAAAAACAAGCGTGTCTCCTGCAGGATTCAAATCAAACCAAAGATCTGTGAAAATTTCAGATAATATGGTGACATCACCGCTATCCATATCCATCATAACAAGGTTAGGATCTCCTAAATCATTATCTGTAAAAAATAGCGTTTTACCATCAGGGCTGAAGTGCATGGGATATCCCAATCTTGAAGATGGAGTGCCATCTGTTTTATTCAAAACATCATGGTATTTCTTTGCCATATCAAATTTGAGAGAATTTGTTGTGTCAAATGGATTCGCAGCTAATGATTCAATCCACATAACGGCAGGGTCTATAATGCCAGTATCAACTGTTCTCTGGCCACGTATCGGATTATCCATAAGGTATAATGCTTTCTCTTCCAACATGAGCCGAAATATAGAACCTGTGGATTGGCGCTGGTAATACGTTTCTTCGTTATAGTTTAGATCTAAACTAAAGATATCCAATTGATCGCTTAATCCATACCGATCGCCAAAAAACAATACTTGTGTTATTGCATCGCCGCTTATTGAGTCAGAGGATTCCAACCTCCAATAATCTCTTGTTACAAGTGTATAAATATGATGTGCGCCCCAGGGAATATTTTCCTCAATAAACGTGGTATCATTTACATCATTACTTGCCCATAATTCTGTCCTGCCAGTAGTACCATCTAAAGAGCTACCATACAATACATATTCAGCAAAATCCTTTTCTCGATTGCGGGTCCAAATTAAATGAAAAGATTGATTCTCATGTTTGATATACAAAAATCTAGAAGGTATGGGTGGCGCATCTAAAACTTTTGTGAATTGCCCTGTAGCAGAAAAACCAAACGTATCTACTACCGTAATCCAATACCAGCGCGGACTTGCAGGATTGAATTCACTAATACTAACCATGGGAGTGTCAATTGTTGTTACCTCGACTATTTCAATCGTATCCCCTCCTATAGAATCAACCGCTGATAATAAATAATGGCGGAAATCATTTATATGCGATTGCTGCCAGTTTATATCCATTAAAACTGAATCATACTCTATAGTAGTTATTTCCACCAAAGGTGGATAACCACGAGACTGATCAAAGTATACCATTACCGTATCACTGCTGGCAGTATTACCAATTGTATCATAAGCTGTAACAAAAATGCGGTGTTCATTAGTATCTGCAAACTGTGTCGTATTCAAGGTAAAATTATAAAATCCAGCAGTAACCTGTTTTTTTACTAAAAATGAATCCAGATGCAGGATAACAGAATCAATGCCGCCATCATCAATGGCCAATCCAGCCACTGGATGCAATTTGGTTAATGTATCGGCATTCTTAGGATAGGTAAGCCAAAGAAATGGCGGTATCGAATCCAGTAACTTGGGTGGTTCATAAATTGTCGTGTCAATTACATAACCCGATATCCAGCGATCAGGTATAAATGGGATCCTATCAAATATTTTTGGGAGTCTTGGTAATGATGGAATGGATGGCAGCCGCACGGCACACCCCGGTATTAGCATTAAAAATACGAGAAAAAGTAGAATCCGATTTTTCATGTCATTTGGTCATAAGCACTGAGATCGAAATGCTATTTATTATTCCATATAAGACGATAGAGAGACAGGTGGTAGTAAAAGCTGCTAGTATAACAGTCCTCAAATGCTGGTACAAATTCATAATTGGCATGTAGAACCCAGATAGAATACAGGGAAAATAACTAAATAAGAAAGAATAAAATTAATTGTTTGGATGTGATGTTAGATAAATCCAATTTCTTTCAATACCATTATTTGTTGGCGCTGAGATAAATTGAGAATAAAACCAGTACAATAACAAGAATGAAGAAAAATTTCGTGATCAATAATGTTGAGTTTGGTGGTGCGGATCTACCAATAATAGCTGGACCATGTGTGATTGAGAGTCAGGAACATGTATTGCGCATGGCAGAAAAGATAAAGAAAAGCACGACCGCTATAGGTTTGCCGATGATCTTTAAATCCTCTTTTGACAAGGGTAATCGTTCATCGCATAATTCTTATAGAGGGCCAGGTCTTGACGAAGGTCTACGGATCCTTGAAGAGGTAAAAAAATCATTTGATGTACTGCTGACAACTGATATTCATGACGCAACACAAGCAAAGCCTGTAGCAGAAATAATTGATATTATTCAAATTCCCGCCTTCCTTTGCAGGCAGGGTGATCTTCTTGAAGCAGCAGTAGCTACAGGCAAAACAATAAATGTGAAAAAAGGGCAGTTTATGGCACCCTGGGATATGAAAAATACTATTGAAAGGGTTGAGAATGCCGGTGGTGAACAATTATTGCTTACAGAGAGAGGCACTTCATTTGGCTATAATAACTTAGTTACTGATATGCGTTCAATACCCATTATGAAAGAGCTTGGAGTGCCCGTTGTTTTTGATGCCACCCATAGTGCCCAGCAACCAGGAGGCCTGGGGAAAATGACCGGAGGAAACAGAGAATTAATTCCAACACTGGCTAAGGCGGCAGTAGTCGCTGGCTGTGACGCCGTTTTCATGGAGGTGCATGATGATCCCGAAAATGCACTTTCGGATGCAGCAACGCAATGGCCTTTAGATCAACTTGATTCTTTCTTGAAAAGCTTGTTAAATATTTACCAGGTAAGAAATGATTAGATAACCAATAGATGTGATCTAGATCATATCTTTATTTAAATTATTGCCTTTTCGATATAATGATAATAGCTTTACTCAACAACAAGCAAATAAACTTCAAAATAAAGGTGTATAATTAAAGTAAAATGATTATTCACATGAGAAAGGGAGTAATAAACACATAAGGAGGGAATATGAATAAAATCATATCTCGAATGTTAGTTTTTGGCCTCTTGTTTAGTTTTGTTCAAGCACAGGAACCTAGCAGAGACATAGATAAGGAAGAGGCGAAAAATGTCAGTGCTCAACAAAAAGGTAAAAGTGCTGATAAAGATAAAGCATCAAGAGATGCTAATATGCCCGATGGAGTAACTAGCGATTATGAACAGAAACATGAAACTGTTGCTAAAACGGGTCCAAAAAGTGCCACTACCGGTAAGTTAGGCCCAGGTGGAAGCAGTGCTAGAGTCAGCTCCGCTGACGAGTTGCCTGGAACTACCTACAACGCAACCCCAAAAAAGGCACAAAGAAAGGGCTTTTTTGGAAGACTTTTCGGCAGGGGAAGATCAGCTAGTAAAGAACCAGCTATCGAACCTGGACCAGAAGTAGAAGGTCCTCCGGACGATGGTGACGGATAATAAAGTTGGACTATTAAATAATAAAAAAGGGCAGTAAAAACTGCCCTTTTTTATTTTCCCTTTGTTTTGTATACATTCCCCGCTAATATGGGAAAATTTAAGCAATACTTGATCGCTATTTTCTGTGTTCAATCTATTGGAATTAGTGCTGATATAACAAATCAGTTTGGTGCCTCATTATATGAATACGGAGGTAACTACGAGTATTCTTATTATCGGCTTTCCTGGTATTATTCAATAGTAGGTGATGTCAATAAAGGTCCTTTTAATTTACCGGACACTGAATTTTCGATTTATCTAAGTACCAGTAAATCAACCTACTATGGATTTCTTTATACGAATGATGCAAACCTAGTACTGAAAGCTGATCTATTTGCTAATCAAAAATTTTCACCATTTTTAATCTTTCAATGGACCTTTGATTCAACGACCGCTCTGGATTATAGATATAACCCCGGGTTAGGCGGGAAAGTTCGATTAGGGCCCCCAGGATTCTCGATAAGCTATGCATTCCTTGGAGAATATTATAAATACACTGGATATGATGAGGATCAATTGTTAAGACATTCAATTAGACCAAAACAGAAACTGTATCCGGTCGAGGGAATTGAGATAGTTGAACAACTATATTATAAGCCTGAAAGTGGAAACTCAGAAAATTATCTTATTGAAAATATTCTCACAATATCTGTAGATACTGTAATCCCTGGAACTGCAATCACCTTTGAACATACCTATAATGTTAATAGCCATCCTCCTGCAGGTTACAAAAAAGAGGATACATTCTTTTCTGTGGGTATTTCTGTAGAATTATAGTAAATCCCAAATAAACGGATATTTATAAATAATGAATCGTACTGATTTCATTATTCTTCTTTTTTTATTTTCAATTATCAATGGTGCTGAGTGGTCTAATTCTGCGACTCTGTCATTTGCTAACAAAACAGGTAATACCAATATCAATTCATTTTCTGGCAAATTAGTCAGCAGTAATACAGGTGATTTCATACTTTTTGGTAAACTATTAACTGATTCCGAATTCAGTTTATCGGCAAACCATACACGAGGAACACAAAATGATACCAGTCTAGTTGAACATAATGGTGCAGTCACCTTGGTGTTCGATTATCATGCCAACCAAATTTTTTCACCATTTGTGTTTACTGGGTGGGAATATGACTCTCTTGCGGGGGTTGATAGCAGGACAAATTTAGGTGTTGGAGCAAAATACAGATTTACCAAATATTCATCACTTAGCGCTGCTTTATTAATAGAAAATCAGACTTATACAGGCGAAAATACCAAGTTATTGACTCGAATCTCAATTAGGCCGAAATACAAACGGTCATTTGATAATGGCAGTATTTATGACTGGATAATATTTTATCAGCCATCAATTAGCGACTGGAATGATTACCTAATAAAATCAGAATTAAGCGCATCATTCCAAACAAGTGTTCAATGGCTCGCATTCACTTGCACTGCAGTATATGATTATAATTCAAGGCCTCCCGCTGATGTAAAACATGCTGACCTGGATTTAACTATTGGAATAACAATTTCCTTTTAATATTTATTCTAGCATTACAATTTCCTGTCCGTATTTGAGGAGGTTGTTATGTTCTATATTCTTAGACAAATTTTATTAATTTATTTGGTCGTTTTCCCTTTCTGTGCCGCACAATCAATGCGGACAGAGTCTGCACCCGGTATGGGTAATTATGACATACCATTCTACGCAGCAAATACATACCGTTTAAATATTCAACCACCAGATGAATATTTAGGATTTAAGCTTGGCGCAAGACCTGTACACCACGCTGAAGTCCTAGATTACTATAATTACTTAGATAAACTGCTGGACAACGTTAACCTAACTGAATATGGAAATACATATGAAGGAAAACCGCTTATCTATCTCATGGTCTCAAGCAAGAAGAATATGGTTAACTTGCAATCCATTAAAAATTCCATATCTACTTTAGCAGATCCAAGATTAATAAAAACTGCTACCGCTGCCAAAAAAATAATTGCTGACACACCGGCTATTGCGTGGATGGCTTATGGTATTCATGGTGATGAGATATCCAGCACTGATGCTGCAGTACAATTGGCCTATCAGCTAGCAGCAGGATCGGATCCCACTACCCAAAAAATTCTTGAAGAACTGGTTGTGAGCATCGATCCAATGGAAAATCCGGATGGTCGTGAACGCTACCTCCAGCAACTGAAACAATGGCGTGGCGTAGTAGTTAATTCCGATGCCAGTAGCTTGGATCATTCTGGATTCTGGCCGTATGGTCGTGGTAATCATTATTTATTTGATCTTAATCGCGATTGGTTTGCTACCGTTCATCCAGAAACAAGGGGAAAAGTGTCTGCAATTTTAGAATGGAAACCACAATTCTTAGTCGATTCTCATGAAATGGGTGCTATGGACACGTATTTGTTTAACCCTCCAAGGGCGCCATTTAACCCATTCCTTCCCAAAACCATATATAAATGGTGGGACAATATTGCCAAAGACCAGGCAGCAGCTTTTGATGAATATGGCTGGAGTTATTATACCAGAGACTGGAATGAAGAAGTTTACCCAGGGTATGGAAGTTCGTGGGGTATTTACATCGGATTAGTCGGTATTTTATATGAGCAATCTGGTGCAGACGGATCCATCGTAAAAAAAGAAGACG
>Ga0208700_1000435_pt1 | contig 12608 bp, 10 predicted proteins | sample DeeseametaMP2016_FD_184179 | JGI IMG/M metagenome (GOLD analysis project Ga0208700, IMG submission 184179) | Marine microbial communities from the Deep Pacific Ocean - MP2016 (SPAdes) | ecosystem: Environmental > Aquatic > Marine > Oceanic | place: East of Hawaii, North Pacific Ocean | collected... | reverse complement strand
TCCGCCATGTTTTTAACAGTTCCTCCATCAAAAGTAATTTCCTTTGAAATTCTTGACGCCATAGCTGCAATTTGCTCATCCGGAGTTTTGATTTCCTTTGAGATTCTTGTGGCCATAGCTGCAATTTGCTCATCAGGTGTTTTGATCTGTTTGGAGATACGTTCCGCCATGTTTTTAACAGTTCCTCCATCAAAAGTAATTTCCTTTGAAATTCTTGACGCCATATCTCTAATCTGATCATCCGGCGTTTTGATTTCCTTTGAAATTCTTGTAGCCATTGCTGCAATTTCCTCATCGGGTGTCTTGATCTTTTCAGAAAGGCTTTGGGCCATTTTTTCCTGATCGAATAGATCTTCCAGATTAGTTTTTAACTTCTGGTCAGACTCCTCCATCAGTTTTTTTAGTACGTTGTAGAGCATCTGTTCAGTATCTTGACGCATGATGCGCTGTTCAGTTTCGTCAATAAAAAAAGTAAAATTATGTGCATCTGCAAGTGCTTGTGATTTGCGGCCAATTATTTTCCCATTTTTGAAGGATCGAAAATGGATCAGGTTTTCTCCCTCCTGCGGTTCTTCGTAAATTTCCACCATGAACTGATTTCCGGTTTCATCTGAATACAGCTCTGAATACAGCTTTTTAGGGGCACTGTCGATAACAACAGTGGAAATAGTGTCAGTCGATTTTTGTGCCACAGAAGTAGAAGACCAACCAAGTGTAACCACAATAACTAAGCAGGTAATCCAGATAAAATTGTCAAATCTCCGGAATTTCATTTGTATTCTCAGACAAACTTAAGAATTCACTTTTTTACTTTTAACACATTTATTTAAATAATCAATCCAAAATCTGTTCCTTTGGCGAGTCAATGATCAAGAATTACCGATTGTGGATACTTTTAGAGGGGGTAGGGTATAATGGAAAAATTGGTTGTGCGGATTTCGTAAATAACCGGAAGATTGTAAATTGTTGTTCAACTTTCGATTCTAATTGGACCCTAGTAAATTTCATCGTTAAGGCCTAAATTGAGGATTGTGTCCATCATTCCGGGCATTGATACAACAGCACCGGAGCAGACTGAAACCAGCAGCGGATTTTGAGGGTCACCAAACATTTTGCTTTGGTGAATCTCAATTTCGGTAATTGCGCATAACCTGGGTAATGATCCCATCAGGAAGTTTTTCTCCCAAACGGTTATACTCAATACAAGTCCTAGTGGTGAAAATGAATCCAAATGGTACAGGCAGGTCAAGAGCTGTCATTTCATGGAGATTTGCACCTTTGTTGCCCAATAAAGCATTGTCTTTTGCCTTACCTTCTGTGAACAGCCAAACTGATTTTTGCATGATCCCTCACTGAAATTTTGTGAATTAATTACCTGACCTGAAGATTCAATTACTTTACTCATTTTCTTAAGAAGTACTTTAAAGATAAACTTCAGAAAGGAATCTGACAATTAGTAATTTTACTTACGCAAATTTGCTAAGATTGACTTAAGAGCTGAGTTTGTTCTATGCAGCTCTGAATTAAGCTACTGGGCGTTTGGGATCGGCGATCCAGTCACTCCAGGAACCGCAATAGAGACGGGAGTCTCCCAGACCGGCATGGTACATGGCAAGGATGTTATGACAGGCGGTGATTCCGGAACCGCAATAAGAAACGGCTTGTTCTGCCGGAGAACCGGAAAGTAACTTTTCATACATCAGGCGGAGTACGGATTTAGATTTCCAGTTTCCATCTTCATCCAAATTCTCGACAAATGGTGCAGATACAGCCCCCGGAATATGTCCGGCAACTGGGTCCAGGGTTTCGTTTCTACCTTGGAATCTGTCAGAGTTTCTTGCATCAAGGATTCGGACTTCATAATTATCTAAATCTGCTACGATATCTTCAGCTGTGACTAACCAATTATCCCGCGGAGAAGCTTTGAATTTTTTTGGTTCCGAAACAGTTAAAGCTGCGGTTACTTGTCGGCCTTCCTGAATCCATCTGGGCCATCCACCATCCATCACAGCAACAGCATCATGTCCGAGCCAGCGCAACATCCACCAGAGCCGAACCGCGTGTGCTCCTCCTGTATCGTCATAAACAACAACTTGAACAGAATTATCAATGCCCCAAGTTGAAAATAATTTTATTAGCCTCTCTTTTTCCGGTAAAGGATGTCGTCCAGTTTTTCCGGGTATATGAGGTACGGCAAGATCACGGTTGACATGTGCATATGTAGCACCGGGAAGATGAGAAAGAGCAAACTCGGCTTGTTTTTGCTCTGGTTCTGTTAATACAAAGCGGCAATCGAGAAAACGCCAGTTTGAGTCGTCAAGATGTTCGTTTGCAATTTTGGGAGTGATTAGTGAACTGTACATGTTAATCTCTTAATAGAAGGATGGTGGAAACTTATGCGTTTGTTGATCTAAAGATCCGCTTATTACTTGCGTCCCAAATAAACACCAGAAAGAATCAGTACAACTGCGCCCATGGTATTTACAGAAATAGTTTCGCCTAAAAACAATATTCCAAACAATATTCCGAACATGGGAATTATAAAGGCCACATAGGACAAAAAGACAGCACCTGCTCTGAGTATGATGTAGTAGCGCATCAAAAAAGCCATTCCGGTTGAAACGAGGCCCAGGTGAGTCAGGGCCAACAGACTTTCTGTTTCAAAGTGGAGGCTCCATGGCTGTTCAAGAATCATCCACAGCGGAAACACGATCACAGATGAGCAGATAAAAATTGAGGCGCTGACCGAGTCGGCTGAAGCACCACGAACACGAGATACAATTACTCCGGAAATAGTATAACAGAATCCGGCACCGATTACCGCTAATTGTGCCCAGATATTTCCATTTATTGAGGAAATAGCATTTTCACCGAATACCAGCAAAATACCAGAAAATCCAACCAGCATTGCCAGTAATTGGCGTAAAGTAAAACTCTCATGGTCGCTAAAAAAATGTCCCAGTGTAAGTGCGAATAAAGGGTTGACGGCCATCAGTATTGCGGCCAGACTGCTGTCAATCTGCAGTTGCCCCCAGGGTACAAGAAAAAAAGGGATCAATGTTCCGAAAAGAGCCATCCAGCCAATTTTGATCCAGTTTTGTATTCCACGTGGGAAAGGAGTTTTACGTACTCGAATAAGTAGCAACAAAGCTGCACCGGCCAGCAAAATTCTCACACTCATTACTGTCAGAGGAGTAACTCCGTGCAGAGCAATTTTAATTGCGCCAAAGGAAGAACCCCACAAGGCACCAAGGGCAAACAGCACAATGTAGTCGGTACGGGTTGGTTGTCGTGGCATGAAGGTAATTTAACAAAAAAATAGTATTTCAGTACTTAAGATTTCCTGTAATTATTTCTTACTTTTTGAGTCTTTTGCTCAGCCAATCTAAACACAGTACATTGCAAAAATAAATTTCTCTACGCAGAAAAGAAATTCGGCAGGGAAAAAGTTTGACGCATCAAGAGATTTGGAACGAGCTTTATGTTTAAGCTGATCGAAGTTCCCAAATTCCGGATCCATTGTTTATTCCCGGAGGTATTGTATTTCACTATATAAAAGTCGGTTAGACCAGCTGATATGACTGATTTAAATCATAAAGTCCCGTGTATTAGAAACTCATGTTCCAGCGTAAAACCGTTTTTGTCCCGTAAGGATATGTTTGATATGCCAACCGGGGAATGAATGGAAATTGAATACTTCCGGAATTCACAGCACTGGAACCGGATTCATCACTCATCAGCAAATAGGCTTCCCAGCCTAAACCGAGCAAAGTTAAAATATCCCAAGTTTGCATACTGCTTTTATAGGATTTCATTTTACTGGCGTTGCTGTCATATTCACTTTTGTAACTAGCTTGTTCACTACTGCTGCTGGAGTTTGCATATTGTGTTGCCAGCGTGCTGTTTTTTGCTGAGAGATCGTTGTAGGACTTGGCGGCATTATAGGACATCAAAGCCGAAACGAGGGTGACGGAAACGGCAGCATAATGCCAGGTATATTCCGAGGATGAACTTTTTTCGGATTGCGCTTCCGTTTCCGCGGAAATCTCTTTTTCCTGAGCCTGGGCCGTTCCCAAAAACAGCATAAAATAGAATATGGTAATCGTGACTGCCCTGAAAAAACGAAGTTGCCATATTTTTTCCCAATACATCTTAGTGCTCTAGTAGTTTCTTGCGGATTTCAGCGAGAATTATGGAATCAATTCCTGAATATCGGAAAAGCTGGCTCAAATTGTGAAGTCATATAATTGTGGGAAATGCATACCGGCCGCCGGCAAAAAATGCGGACTCAGTGGACTGAAAAAATTAAGCTTCTCGACAAAACTATGAAAATCAGAAAAACTATATCTACATTAACGGTGACAAAACCATTTTCACCTACTTTCGGTGAATATTTGTATTTTGTCAAGAAGTAAAATCTCACAAAAAATACTATTCCTGAAGAAAAATTATATAAAAACAGATGGTTGAAAAGAATATTTCTATATCGACATTACTAATAGGTCAACATCATTCTTTCACCAGTTTCATAATATTGATCAACACAATTGAACACATCCCGTTACTCAAACCACATTAATATTATTGTTTCTATGCCGGATTGACAGGTTCAGGTCTTGAGGTTAGCTATCGAATTTTTCCTGCAGATTCTTACGTTACAGAATCATACTGGGAAATCTAATGGTGTGTCTTTACCTTCGATAATTCGAGTGGAAGTTTTACTGCAAGCGATAATATGAGCGCCCAATCGACACCTGAAAACATTCAATAATATTGTATTTGCCTTGAAACAAAATTTATTTTGAAACACTTTCGCTTCTCATTTGCAGTTCAGGAAGTTTTTTGTTAAAATTAAGTAACTTGTTTCTGTCTTCTTTATTTATTTTCACAAACAGTTTCACCAAAATTTTCAGGACCAAAAATGTCTTCAGTGGAGGCACCTTTACGCGCTAAATCAGTATCATCTCAAGTCAACATTCCCAAAACAGAACTAGAAAAAGCCTCCATACGATTTGCTGGAGATTCAGGTGACGGAATGCAGCTGACTGGAACCAGGTTTTCTGCAACCTCAGTCATGGCGGGAAACGACGTTATTACTTTTCCTGATTATCCCGCTGAGATTCGTGCTCCTGCAGGAACATTGGCAGGTGTGTCAAGTTTTGATCTCAGTATTTCCAGCAATGAAATCTATACCACTGCAGATTTTCTGAGTGTTTTGGTAGTAATGAATCCTGCAGCTCTCAAGATGAATTTGCAGGATTTGGAAAAAGGAGGAATCCTGATTATCAATTCAGACAGTTTTGAAGAAAATGATTTGCGAAAGGCTGAATATTCTGAGAATCCTCTGGAGAGCGGAGAACTGAATGATTATCGTGTAGTGCAAATTCCGATTACAAAGCTCACTCTGAGAGCTGTTGAGGAAACCGGTCTTTCCCATCGTGATGGAGTCCGCTGCAAAAACTTCTTTTCGCTTGGAGTTGTCCAATGGCTGTTTGTCAGGTCTTTAGACCAGACCAGGGATTGGATTGAGGACAAGTTTAAAAACAAACCTGAAATAGCGAAAGCCAATGTACTTGCGCTGCAGGCGGGATACAACTATGCTATCACAACCGAGTTATTTCAGGCACGTTATAATGTTCCACCTGCAGTTTTGCCTTCCGGGGAGTATCGACAAATCACCGGGAACCAGGCATTTTCATTAGGTTGCGTAGCCGCCTCTTTACGTTCCGGGCTTTCCCTGCTATATTCAAGTTATCCGATCACGCCTGCTTCTGACATTCTTCACGAGTTGGCACAGTACAAAAATTTTGGCGTAAAAACCATACAGGCAGAAGACGAAATCGCGGCAATGTCTTCCTCCATCGGTTCTGCATTTGGCGGTGTTTTAGCAGTAACCGGAACCAGCGGTCCGGGGTTGGATTTGAAAAGTGAGGCTATCGGTTATGCCGTGATGGCAGAACTGCCTGTGGTGGTACTGAATGTCCAGCGCGGCGGACCTTCAACCGGATTACCGACAAAAGCGGAACAAACAGATTTACTCGCAGCAATGTACGGCCGCCATGGTGAAGCTCCTGTTCCGGTGCTTGCTCCTGCAACTCCCGGCGATTGTTTTTACATGGTGCTTGAAGCCTTTCGCCTTGCTCTGAAATATATGACTCCCGTGATTGTGCTCAGTGACGGAGGGCTGGCCAATGCGTCGGAACCGTGGATAATTCCGGATGTCGATCAATTACCGGACCTCACGTCGAATATTCACACTGATCCGGAAAACTTTTCTCCTTCTAACCGCAATCCGGAAACTCTGGGACGCAACTGGGCCATCCCTGGAACACCAGGCCTGGAACATCGACTTGGTGGTTTGGAAAAAGACATTGTTACTGGAGAAATCAATTATGAACCGGAAAACCATGAAAAAATGGTTCTGCTGCGTGATGAAAAAATTCGGCGTATAGTCAAAGATTTACCGCCGTTGGAATTAATTGGGCCTGAAAAAAATGAGCTTCTGGTAGTCACCTGGGGCAGTGTTTTTGGTCCGGCATTTTCCGTTATTAATGAGTTGCAAACAGAAGGATATCCGGTTTCCATGCTGCATCTCAGACACCTGAATCCTTTTCAGGAAAAGTTGGGAGAGGTGCTCCGGAACTTTAAAAAGGTACTGGTACCGGAAATGAATTTAGGGCAATTGTCACGCCTGCTGCGAGCGGAATATTTGGTGGATGCTATTTCTTTTTCGAAACTGCAGGGCCGTCCTTTTTTAATTTCAGAAATCCGTAATCGAGTTCTTGAATTTTTTGATTAAGACGTAATTATCTGCCTTTGAAGGAATCTTTATAGATTGTTAATTAATAATTATCTTAAAAAACATTATGAATATACCAGTAAAACCTGTTAGTACTGTAGAACTTAGCAAGGCAGATTTTGTTTCAAAACAAACCGTACGCTGGTGTCCCGGCTGTGGAGATTATTCAATTCTGGCCAATGTTCAAAAAGTGATGCCCGAACTGAATATACCCAGAGAAAATATCGTTTTTGTTTCCGGAATAGGCTGCTCCAGCCGCTTCCCATATTATATGAATACTTATGGATTGCATACCATTCATGGACGGGCGCCTGCATTCGCGACGGGACTTAAGGTGGCACGTCCGGATCTTTCGGTGTGGATTGTCACTGGAGACGGAGACGGGCTGAGCATCGGTGGGAATCAACTGCTGCACATGCTTCGGCGCAACCTTGATGTCAATGTTTTGTTGTTCAATAATCGGATCTACGGCCTGACGAAAGGGCAATATTCACCGACTTCTGAGCAGGGTAAAGTTACTAAAAGTACACCCTTCGGCTCACCGGATATGCCGCTAAATCCAATGCTTTTCGCTCTCTCTGCCGGTGCAACTTTCATTGCACGTACCTTTGATGTGGACGCAAAAGGAATGCAGGAAATCTTTAAAGAGGCTGCAAAACACAAAGGTACTTCGTTTGTTGAAATCTATCAGAATTGCAATATATTTAACGATGGTACTTTTTCAGCTATCTATGAGCGTTCTGTACGTGAAGATCGTATTTTGCGTCTCAAACATGGAAAGCCTTTTATCTTTGGAAAAGAACAGAACAAGGGAATTCGCTTGAATGGATTGAAGCCCGAAGTTGTGGATTTGAGAGATGGAGTCAATGAGAATGAATTGCTGGTTCACGATCAATACAGCAGGGACAGAATACTGGCAAATTTATTAAGTGGCTTTGATTATCCTGATTTTCCTGTGCCTATGGGAATTTTTCGTCAAGTTGAGAATTCTACTTACGGAGAGATAATTGAACAACAAATTAAAACGCAAATTGAAAAGAAAGGTGTTGGAGATTTTGCAGAACTTTTAAGGGGTAATCAAGTCTGGACATATTGAAATAATTGTCAAGAATTAAAATACAACTTGCACTCCCATGGATCATTTATTACAATCAACCGTTTGTTGGGCGATTAGCTCAGCTGGGAGAGCAACGGCCTTACAAGCCGTAGGTCACAAGTTCGAACCTTGTATCGCCCACCATTATACCCGGATACCGGGGTCGTAGTTCAGTTGGTTAGAACGCCGGCCTGTCACGCCGGAGGCCGCGAGTTCAAGTCTCGTCGACCCCGCCAGCTTTTCTGGCATTGAATAGAAAGGTTTTCTCAGGAGAACCTTTCTTTCATCCTTTCTTTTGTCTAAACGAAGATAATTGCCCACTAGATTATTTATTTTTGAAGCTGATTGGCGTTCTTGAATCCCTTCCAAGTTTTAGAAAATCAACTAAAGTAGCGATCAAGTAATCGGTAATATAGAATAGAAGGGGCCAGAAACCATGGATTACCTGAGTAGAATGGACGGGTTTGAAACTTGATATCTGTCAACACAGTATTTCCTTCAGGGAGTCCTGCCAGCCTTTGACCAAGTTTTGTCCCAAAGTAACTTGACAGAGAAACTCCTGATCCACAGTATCCCATGGCATAGTGAACCCCATCCTGATTTCCGGTATGTGGCATATGATCAAATGTAAAGCCGACGAAGCCCATCCAAGAGTGACTGACCTTTGTCTTTGTGAGTTGAGGGAATATTATTTTAAGTTGTTTGTACAGAGGTTTTACACATTTTTCTGGATCAGTCTCATTTAGAGATGCTCTTCCACCAAACAAAATTCGCTTCCGGTCGGGAGACGCTCTGTAATAAACTACCAGTTTTCTGGTATCTGTAATAACCCTATCCTTTGGTATCAATTCGTCTACTAAGCCTTCCTCTAATGTTTCAGTGGCAATTATGTAACTGCCAATAGGGATTATTCTTCTTTTGAGCCAAGGAGTAACTGTTCCCGTATATCCGTTTGTGGCGACAACAACTTCACGGGCAGTCATTGTTCCGGCTTCTGTTTGAAGCTGAAAAATTCCCCTTTTTTTCACTATTTTGTTTACCGCACAAAGAGTCTTAATCTGCACGCCACTGGAGAGGGCTCTTTCAAGTAATTCTTGATGGAATTTTGCAGGATCAAGAGAAGCATGATAGGGGTAAACAATCCCCCCATGGTAGAAATCACTGCCTATTTCTGTATGCTGCTGAGATTTTGATACAAGATTTACATCCATCTGCAGACCTTCTGGTTGTTCTCTGATTTTTTTTTCTAACTGCTTAAATTGAGATAGAGAATGAGCACCATAGAAACGTCCGGTACGTTTAAAATCACAATCAATTTTTTCTTCCTGAATAAAATCTCCAATCCATTTCAGGGCGTTTATACCTTCTTTCAAAAGTTCACGTGCTTGTTCTTCACCATACTTGTGGGAAAGTTCTTTAAAGCTGGGTTTGAGGCTGGTGCTGACTTGGCCGCCATTACGGGAACTACCTCCCCAGCCTGCATCCTGAGCATCTAAAACAACTGTACTTAGACCATTTCTGCTGGTTTGGATGGCTGTGCATAATCCTGTATATCCTGATCCAATGACTGCGACTTCGGTTTCTTCTGGCAGGTCAATTTCTTTGATAATGGGCCGGGGCGTTTTTTCCCACCAGTAAGGAGTGTTTTTGTAGTTTGTTGTTAAAATAGATTCATTCATTTTGTTATTTTTATCTGAATCAAAATAGTAATCAAGTAGTGCCTTTTTTAAAATGAGTTGTGCAAGCGAAATATTTTGAAATTATTTCCAATTTGAGGTGTGAGACTTTCAAAGTTAAATTAACTTCTATTTTTCTGCATTGCCGCAATTGTTGCCACATTAACAATATCTGCTGAAGAACACCCCCTTGACAAATCGTGGATTGGTTTTTTCAAACCTTGTAAAAGGGGACCCCACGCTGTATATCCCGCCAGGCGTTCAGTTAATTTATAGGCAATATTTCCGGCTTCCAGAGAAGGAAAAATCAGTACAGAAGAATTTCCAGAGAGCGGTGAATCTTTTGCTTTAGCGGCAGCTACAGCCGGTACCAAAGCTGAATCAACCTGAAGCTCGCCGTCATGTAATATGTCCGGATGGCTTTCTGCAAAAATGCTGATTGCTTCCCGAACATGGCTAACGCGGCGATGATTAGCGCTTCCTTTTGTGGAAAAAGAAAGAAATGCTACACGCGGTTCCCTGCCGGTCAGCAAGTAATGCAAGGGGGCAGACTCGCCGGCGATGGAAGCCAGCTGATCACTTGTTGGTTCCGGAATAACCGCGCAATCCGCAAAAGTATAAGCCTTATCCGCATTTGGAGAAATCATGAAGAAACTGCTCGAAACCCATTTTGATTTTGGTTTTACTCCTACAATCCGGATTGCAGCATGAAGCACATTGCTGGTTGAAGTGATGGAACCAGCGACCAAGCCGTCGGCATCTCCATTGCTGACCATCATCATGCTAAAATTCAGAGTGTCTTTCATATATTCTTCTTTTGCTTCATCTGTCATTTTTTTGAAGAAGCGTTCTTGTTCTAAAACTTCCTGGTATTGGGTTTCTTTGCCTCGAAAATCTTCTGGTTCCAAAAGCTCATAACCCAGGTCACGCAGATGTCTTTTTGCAAGGGATACGCGTGGGTCATCTCTTTCAGGAAGAACAAGTTTTGCTGATTTTGTTTGTCCGATCTCGATAATGCGTTCCTGGTACTTGTTTAGTTGCATTACGGTTGTCCTTAAATAATTAATTTAGAAATAAGTTATTAGCCTTTTGATTTGAACGTCATTCTATTGGACTCTTTAAAAAACAGCAACATGCATTAAAATGTCTGCATCGGAATAAGATTTAAGTTGACAGTAAAAAATGTTAGCCTAACATCCCACATCTAAGAACTGAAAAGCATAGTCAACTTTCTTGTATGACTAAAGAACCATGATAGCAAAAAAAATCCAGATCGTCGAAGTAGGGCCGAGAGATGGTTTGCAAAATGAAAAGATATGGGTCGAGACTGAGACTAAAATTGCTTTGATTGAGAAACTTGCTGATGCAGGACTTACAAAAATTGAGGCCGCAAGTTTTGTCAGTCCAAAATGGGTTCCGCAAATGAAGGATGCATTTGAGGTGCTTTCGGGAATTGAGCGCCGTCCCGAAGTAACCTATCCGGTGCTGACTCCAAACCTGAAAGGTTTTGAAAGGGCATTGGAGGCAGGTGTGACTGAGGTTGCTGTCTTTGGTTCGGCTTCTGAGGCATTCTCTCAAAAAAATATCAATTGCTCCATTTCTGAATCAGTCGAGCGGTTTCGGCCTGTTTTAGAAGCAGCACAAAAAAATAGTGTTCGTGTCCGCGGATATATTTCCTGTGTTTTGGGTTGTCCCTATCAAGGAGAGGTCCCCCTTGAAAACGTGGTAAATTTAGCGGGAAAAATGTCGGAAATGGGCTGCTACGAAATTTCGCTTGGTGACACAATTGGAATCGGAACACCACTGCAGGCTAAAAAAATGGTTGAAACAGTTGCAGAAAAAGTCCCTGTCTCAAACCTTGCCCTGCATTTTCATGATACCCGCGGACAGGCATTGGCAAATATTTATGCCTGTCTGGAACTTGGCGTGTCTGTTATCGACGCATCTGTTTCCGGTTTGGGCGGATGTCCCTATGCACAGGGAGCAAGCGGGAACGTGGCCACTGAAGACGTGGTTTATATGCTTCATGGAATAGGTATTAAGACGGGTGTTGATATAGAAAAACTGATCGAAACAGGGCGCTTCATCAGTGACGTTTTCGGTCGACTTCCTCAAAGTCGTGTCTCCTGTGCGTAAATAATATGCAAGATTTCTCCTCTCCGCTCGAAATGACACGGATATAGGACTTTTTTTTCGACGGCATCAAAGAAAGCATGAACACAATGAATCCAAATTTTGGAAAAAGCGGACAACCAATGCGACGTCTTGAAGATGATCGTTTGCTTCGTGGGCAAGGCAGATTTGTGGATAACCTGAACTTTTCAAAACAGGCATATTTGCACGTTGTACGCTCCTATCTGGGCCATGCGAAAATTAAAAATATTATAATAGATTCCATCAGTGGGATGTCCAGAGTGCTGGCAGTTTTTACCGGAGAAGATTTAGCCCGTGATGGAATCCTTCCCATCCCGATGACCCTGCCTTACAAACGGCCTGGAGGCGAACCTGCTCTTTCCGCTCCGTATCACGCTTTGGCTCAGGAAAGGGTACGTTTTGTGGGGCAACCTGTGGCAGTCGTGGTTGCGGAATCCAAAGCAGAAGCACTGGAAGCAGGTGAGTGTCTGGAAATTGAATATGAAGAGATTCCTGCAGTTACGGATTTACAGCAAGCTGCAGTTCCGGATGCACCCAGACTCTGCGATGATCTTCCGGACAATATTGGAGCGGCGCAAACTGAAGGTGATGCGGAAGAAGTGGAGCAGGCTTTTGCTCAGGCAGAACATGTTACTCGAATGGAATTAGTTAACAACCGCGTGGTGGGAAGTCCGCTTGAACCCAGGGGGCTGCTTTGTGAGGCTTACCAAAACACAGAGAAACTGATTCTGCACTCAATGCATCAAAGCGCGACACGACTTCACTCAGTTTTATGTGCAGTTTTTCAACTTGAGCCCGAACAACTGCAAATTATTGTCCGGGATATCGGCGGAGGTTTTGGAACTAAAGTAGCCATTCATCCGGAAGATATTTTGGTTGTTTA
>Ga0208700_1000433_pt1 | contig 12676 bp, 10 predicted proteins | sample DeeseametaMP2016_FD_184179 | JGI IMG/M metagenome (GOLD analysis project Ga0208700, IMG submission 184179) | Marine microbial communities from the Deep Pacific Ocean - MP2016 (SPAdes) | ecosystem: Environmental > Aquatic > Marine > Oceanic | place: East of Hawaii, North Pacific Ocean | collected... | reverse complement strand
CGCCGCCGGCGCTCCGGGAGCGGCGTCCGTCCTCCCGAGGAGCCGAGTACGGCGACTGAATCCGAAGAGGTCCAGCGTGCGCTCGCTCGCTTCTCCGCTAAGCCCCGACCGATGGGCATCCCGAAGGAGATCGACCCGCCCCCTCGGAGGATTGATCTCCGGTGGCGGATCAACCCGGTTTCCAAGGAAGTACAACGCAAGGCCGGTAAAATCGCATGCATACCAGGGGAGTTCGGCTTCCTCCCCGAGGAGAGGGTCCAGGAGATCGCCTCCAAACTAGACCACCTACCGATAACCATCGAGCAGGCCCTGTCGCTGCGCAGTGCCTTGAATCAGGAGAAGAGCGTCTACTCACATTCTAGTCTGATGCGCCGAGCGAACGAGCTCAGCCGGCGTTACAACGCAGGCGAGAGCGTCATCGCCCTCTCCAAGCGCTTTGACGCTCCACCCGTCAACACCTTCCGAGCCGTCCTTACTGGGAGGGGATGGACGAAGAATAGGATCAAGGAGACGCTCAACAAGAATCCCTCGAGACTGAACAAGCGCGACCGCGAACAGTTCGAGCTCGCAGAGTCAGTAGACAGGGTGAGCTCGGTGAACCAGACAGAGACCCAGAACGCCGCCGAGGTCTTCGAGGATGTCCTGTGCGATTACTTCTCCTCCGTCGGAGTGAGGTTCCGTCGTCAGGAGGATCTTCTGGCAGAGCAGAAGGTGAGCGAGGGCAGAGCCATCATCACGCCCGACCTGCTCCTTCTGGACTACGTGAGAATCAACGGCATCCCTTGTGCGTGGATCGATGCCAAGCACTTCTTCGGGGCCGATCTCAAGTTCCCCAAGAAGAAGACCCAGAAGCAGATCAACAGGTACGTCGCCGAGTACGGTCAGGGCGCCATAGTCTACCGTCATGGATTCTGTGGCGGGCTGAAGCTCAAGGGGGCTATTCAACTCGACGCGAGTCCGTTGGACCTACAGCCTCTGAAAGACTTCCACGAGAATGCCAGATACGGCTCATGAGAGTTCGCCGACTCTGGTCATGATCGACTCCAGACCGGCTTGCTCCAACTCTGGAACCAACGCACTGAGCCCTGAATCCTCATCTTCGGGATCGGTCGGAACTACCGCTACGCTCTCTCCCAGCATGCATAGCAGAGCGCTCGCTTCATCCCTCATCCCGCTGGCTTCGATGACCTCGCTGGCGGTGGAAAGCAACTCGGTGCGCGAGGCGTCTTCCAGCAGCCCGCTGTCCTCAGCGAAGGCATGCGCCGCATCCATCAGCCCCAACCAGCGGCTCTGGTCCCATTCTCCCAGGGAGAGTCTCTCCATCTGCTTGGCACCAGCCTCGCTGATGGATTTCTTCCACTGAGCATCATCGATGTAGCCAGATGTGTGTTTACCAGCATCCGGGCGCCACGCGAGGACGACTGGAGTATTGCAGGTCCAGCCCTCGGCGCGCCCAGGGCCATTCTCCAGAAGGGCGCCGTGGTACGGCGCGCCAGCAACGAGCCTGCGTTCGACCCCACCGGCCGCGAGGGCCGTGACATCACCGAGTCCGGTCGAGCGCGCTCGCTCGACCCTGTGGGCGACCGAGTAACAGCGCCTGAGACTCTCTTCGTGCGGCAGTCCCATGGCTCTCTGGAAAGCCATGGCGGCGGCTATGGCGCCTGAGCCAGACATCCCGAACCCCTGCGAGGTCGGCAGAGCCAGTCTCACGTTGATCTCCCAGGAGACATCGCCGACTTCGGGTACTTCCTCGACCAACAGCCCGAGGACATCCTCGTATAGCGTAGGGTCGGCTTCAGCGTCAACGAACCTGACGGAGAGTCCGGGACCCCCTTCCTCACCTCGTGCAATCGCCTCGACCCCGTCTTCGACGCAGAGCCCTGCACCCAGGCTGCCCTGCTCCACGGGGTCGTCAGACTGGTCGCTCACCGTGAACAGAAGGGTGACGTGGCCGCCGCACTCTCCCCGACCAAGAAACGTGGGCATGGTGCCTCATCCAGCGTTCCAGCCAAGAATCCTCGTCCGGCTCAGAGAACCGCCGCGAGGTCTTCCTCGATCTTTCCGAAGCGGCCTGAGAGCTCCTCGATGGCCTTCTCGAAGGCGACTCTGGCGGTCATCGAGCCATCCGTCTCGAATGACAGGATGAACTCGCCCGGGACCTCCTCCACCACGACCGCGTCCTTGAAATCCCGCGACTCCTCGGTACCAGCGCCGACGTGGTGCAGGTCCTCAATCAGCTGAGCGACCTTGTCGAGGTCCTGCAGACGCCCGTTGCTGTCGAAGTCCTTGGCGGTGATGCTCAAGTTGAGGTTCCACAGCATCTTTGACCTCGTCTTGATGTTGATGACGCCGACGTATCTCGGGGTGAATGTGATTCCGCAGACGGGAGACCACTTTGCATGGTCTCGACCGCGGCCCATGACCGCAGTCGCGTAGAACTCGATCATCTGGCCACGGAACAGCTTGGTGATCGGTATGCTGCGGTACTTCTCGGAAATGCTCAGGTAGTCTTCACCGAGGAAGTTCATGTCTCCAGCGGTGACCATCCTGCCCTCTTCTGTTCCGAAGGTCTTGCATGTGAACAGCATCGTGCAGAGCGGGCAGCCGCGGTCCTCGACCACTAGTTCGGAGCAGTTCGGGCAACTGTCCTGGAAGTAGAACTCGTCATGTCGGGTCGGTATGGGCAGCATGGCCAGCCTCTGTGCGATCATTTCGTCGGGCAGAGGCCCGTTCGTCTCCCATACTTCGTCGTCCATCTCGATGGTAGCCATCTCGAAGCGAACGGTGTCTATCGCCATCTTCGGGGTGTCTGAGATCAGCGAGCGGCGAATCGAATTGACGAACGCTCGGTCCGTGTCCGTAAGCAGAATCCTGATTTTCTCGTCGCTCTCTTCGATGATCTTCGTCTTCACCATGATTTCACCTCACACCCGGCGCCCTCTGCGCCCTCCCTTGCCCTTCGTCCCGTCCGTCGCAATTGGGGTCACGTCCTCGATTCTGGTTATTGTCACTCCGGCTCGGGTGAGAGCCCGGATTGCGGCGGTCGCCCCGGGCGCGCTGTGAGAGCGGTTGCCGCCAGCGCCGCGGTACTTCACGATGACTTGGTCGAATCCCTTCTCGGCGAGCATCTCGGCGATCCTCTCGGCCGCCCTAGTGGATGCGAACCCGCTACCTGCATCGCTTCCGCCCTTGGTCACCATGCCGCCGGAGACCTTGCAGATGGTCTCGGCGCCGGTCAGGTCAGTCGCGGTGATCAGCACGTTGTTGTGAGTGGTGAATATGTGCAGAATCGCCTTGCGTGACATCAGTCATCCTCCTTCGGAATGGTGTCCTTGACGCTAGGTAACTCGGCCTCCTTGGACTTGATCTCCTCGACGAACTCCTCAGTCGCTTCGCGGACAGGCTCGACTTCTTCTTCATCTACGTCGGCGACCATGGTGAGCCTCAATTCTTCCATGTCCTTGCGGAATGGGTGCTCTGGGTCGGCGAATGGAGAGTTGGACGAGTACTGGATCAGGTCCTCCTCGTGCGTCAAGATGTGATAACCGGGAACAGTCATCCTCTGCTTGCCGATGGAGATGTGACCGTGCACGATCAGGTTCCTAGCAGCCCTCATCGAAGGGACCAGTCCCTTGTAGAAGACGACGGACTGCATCCTCCGAGAGAGCATGTGCTCGACTGTTATCTGCAGGACTTCGTCGATTCCAGCACCCCCAGCGAGCAGCCCCTTTCGGCACAACGAGGCCACTAGGTCATCCTTCTCGCGGGTGAAGTGCGCCTCGGTGATGTCGACCCTCCCGATGAGCTTCATCGCTTGGTTCCTGTGTCGGCGGAGGGCTGACTTCTCTCGCCAGATCTCCTTCATGCCACCGACCTTCTTCAGCCCGTACTTGTCCTTCAGGGCGTGCTCCTCGTCGATGCGAGCCTGTTTCCAAGGATGAGTCGGAGCGCGGGTCTTCGGCCTGGCGAACTTAGGGTGTCCCATGCTTCAGCACCTCACTTCTTCCTCTCGACACCGAGTGATGACCCCTTACGACCATTCGATCTGAGGCGCTGTCCGCGGACCTTGTGGCCGCTCCTGTGCCTCATTCCCCTGTAGGCCTTGATCCCGGCCATTCGGGATATGTCGTCGTCGCGGGTCATCTTGACCTCCATCGCGACGATGTGAGCATCCTCGTTGGTTCCAAGGTCACGCTGCCGGTTGACGAGCCACCACGGCACGGTGGTGGCGTAGTCGTCGATCGCACTTCGCAGGCTGTCCTGCTCATCGTCGGAGAGATGACCGCCCAGCGTCTTCCCATCGATTCCAGCCAAGCGACAGATCTGGTGGGAAGTGCGCATTCCCACGCCCTTGATGGATGTTAGGCCAATGGCGATTGGCCTCAGCCCGTCGATGTCACTGTTAGCCATACGGAGAATGTAGGAGAAGTCATCTCCAAGTTCTGCTTCTTTCGGCATTGTACGGTTCCCCCGTGTTCACCGGTTACCCGGTGGCCCATTGGGCATCTCGGCGACCTGCCTTCCCTATTTGAACCGATTGGACGCCCCTACGGGGCGCCCGGAAGCGCTGGGACTATTCCCTACAGACTACGTACAGCTTGTGGCTTCCCGAGCCGCGCTCGAGATCGATGTCGATCATGAACCCCCTCGCGCCGTCGACTTCCTTCAGCTCCCTGTCCAGCCTGCGTTGCAGCGTCGGATGGATGTCAGGATCCAAGCTGCAGCGCAGAGTGACCTTGCCGAAGCCGTTTCTCGCCGCAGAGGCAGCGGTCTGATCGATGGTGTGGAGCTCGGGCGGCCTGAGCCTGTGCTGCACTATCTCACCGCTCGCAACGACGAATCCACCGACGTCATCCGAGCCGTTGAGGGGGTCGGTGTGAATCAGTAGTGGGCGTCGCCCCTTGAGTCGTAGCCATGAGTGGCCGCCGCCCTCTCGCAGGGCGCGCTTCAGCCAGGCCTCCTGCAGACCACTGTGAACGAGGGCCGGATCGACGATGGTCATCCAAGCGCCGAAGGGCGGGGGAGTGTTCATCTGTACTACCTCGGACCCCGCGGGAGCACCCTCTATCGTGGCGAGCACATTCTTCGTACCCATCCTGACGCAGCGACGACTCTTCTTTGAGGACAGGGACCCGACCCACAGCGAGAGCCGGTCGACTCTCCCTCCTCCTTGGCTGAGCCACTCCCAAGTACGACTAACTCCGGGGAAAGTGACCTCGACGATGGCATCGATTATGCCCTGCTGCTCCTCCCCGAGGCGCGGTGACAGGTCGAGCAGCACCGCCGGTCCTCTCGGGCCGCTCTGCAAGTGTTCGCCCCATGAGCTCAGCACGGGTCCGATGGCAGGCTGCATCTCGTCCACATCGTGGGCTTGGGCATCGGGCGGGCGCGCAGGGTCGAGGTGGAGCATCGCAATCGGTGGGTGCGCCCGGATTCCAGCCTCGCGGAGGCTGTTCCAGTACTCCGTGATGGCACCCTCGGCATCCGACCCGTCACCTATGATGACACGATCCATCGAGCGCTGGAGGTCGCCCTCGTCCGAGTTGATGTGCATGTTAGCCGCGCACAGGACCGCTCTGCTGCCGTCCATCTCGACCCCGAGAGCAGGCCGTTTGAGCTCGCGCGAGTAAGCGACCAACTGCAGGCCGGAGCCGGCCGCAGCGTCTAGGATTACGCCGGCCGGCAGAACCGAGGAATCGATCCGCCGGGCGCGGGCGAGCGCCACGTACCACGGAGTGGAGAGCCTGCGCATGTCCTCAGTCATGTGGAATGATGGCTCTCCCTTGCGCGCCGGCTCGGCCCTGACGCGCTTCCGGGCCTCCTTCGCGATCTGCGCGGAGGGGTTCAGAGCAGTGTGCCGACTCCCTTCTCCCACGTCACTGCCTCCGAGCACATGGTCAAGTCACTTTCGCGAGTTCCCTAGGAAATCGGGGCCCTGTCGACCTTCAACTCGAAACGCAGCCAAGCATCCTGTAATTCGTGACCGTCACTGTTACCGTAGGCGATGGGAGGGGGCAGTAGGGTGGTATGGGCAGTACCGGTGTCAATGCCTGGAATGAGGCCCCTGTCGTTGTCGATGTCCAAGCCTATCGCCGACCATCCGAACCCGTAGATCCAGGCAGGGTCGTCGCCTGCTGTGACGAGTAAGTCCCCCTCGTCCAGCTTCTCTTCGGTGTCGGCGTTCCAGAGGATGTAATGGACCTCTATCCTGTCATTGTCGTTGACGTGGATGTCGCGCTCCTCGGTGCCCTCGAATATGTGGACGTCTAGGAGGACCTCCGCGTCCACCACCGTGAGATGGCTGACTGAGATTGTGATGTCGCTCTCGGACACGTCGTCCAGAAGCTCGATCTCCACGATCCTGCTCTCGTTGCCCTCCAGATTCAGTACGGCACCGGTCTCGTCGGTCGCTGAGAAGACCACATCCCCGCCTTGGATCTCCAGCACCAGATTGAGCGACTCGTTGCCACGATTGTAGACCACCACGCTGGCACGGTCGCCGTCACCCTGGTGCTCCCAGTCGCAGCGGAGCTCGCCCGGATACAGGAAGACGTCGTCCTGCTCGGCGAGGTTGTCCGGCCAAGTCCAGTCGTCCTCGCGGGGCGAGCAGGTGTCGAACAGCAGGTCGACCTCCCAAGTCCAGCGGCCGTCTATGGATGGGGCTTCAGTGGCGGGGCCGAAGGACGCCTCCAGATTGGCGTTGAAGTGCCAAGCGGCCCAGCCAAGCCAGATTGTGGAGAGCAACAGCACTAGGGCGGTGCCCAGCGACAGCAGTATGGCAGCCCGGGGGACAGTCATCTCGTTGAGCCCGAGCGGCACGGGCGGGTGCTCGACCTCGTCGGGCGTGTCCGATATCCACGACCTTGTCACGATTGCTTGTCGGTACCGTCTGTCATCAACGTTGGCCCGTTCGGGGATTGTGCTCGCTCGATTATCCAGGTCCGCGACAGGCTCGCAGTGGCCTTCTATGACAATACTCAGTCCTTGACCAACTGCTCTTCGTTGCGCAGACCGAGCCAGGAGACCACGCCGAGCTCCGCAGCGACCACCATCAGGGCAACCAGCATCGTGGTCGGCTCGAATATGCCATCGACGAATATCAGCGCTCCTATGATGGCGACCAGCAGGTCGGCCAAGCCCCAGATCCGCAGGGTTCGTCGCAACTGCAGTATGCCCACTATCCAGACCGTCGAGGAGAGTGCGACGAGCAGCACCGGAAGCAGAACCGAGGTGGCGTGATGCGCGACGGCGATGACTATGATGAGCAGATGCGAGTTGAACGCCAGCATCATAGTCCAATCGCCGCCCTTGAGAGGGACGGTCATAGCACACAGCACCAGAAGCAGCAGACCCGTGGCCATGGTGATCTCCGGGACCACGTCCATGACCGGTTCGCACCAGTTACCGACGGCGAATAGCGCCATCAGGCCGGCGGGGATGGCGATACCGACCGCGCTCGGCTGCCTGTACCTCCAGCCCTGCTCGATGACGCTGGCTACCGCTAGGATGCCTGCGGGACCGAACGAGAGCAACACAATGACCAAGCTGCGAGCACCCCGGCCGGAGGCGTCCTTCCAGTCCCCTCGCCCGGCAGCCCGTCTCTTGCGGTCTATCCATGCGTCAGTGAGCACGCACAGGACCAGGACCGACTCAAGCAGGATCCACGGCATCTTCCATTCGAGCATCTCGCCCTCGAACGGATCGATCGTGAGTGGGTAGGGCAGAGCCTCCACTGCAATCGCACCCAGCATCCTGCCGGCGAGCAGAGGGAGCACAATCCAGTCGAGCGCTATGGGTATCCTGTCCAGCAGTTTGTCCTGCCCCATCAGGGATATCGCCACCAACACGAGCAGCAGCACCGTGACCACAGCCATGTCCAGAAGCTGCTGGTTGCTGCTTCCCGGGCCGAGGTGTGATGCCACATGGGCGGCCACCAGCCCACTGATTGCCATGGCTATGGGCATCTCCATGCCCATGATGTGAGGCAGTTCAAGATCCAGGCTCTTCGAGCGGTGTCGGGCCAATGCGATGAGAGCGGTGGCAAAGACGCCGATCGCGACCAGCATCAGCGGGTTCGACCCGTTGAGCAGACCCAGTATGATTCCTGCACCAAGTATCAGCGAGAGCACCGCCGTCACGACGACGGGCTTGTGGCTGACATCGGTGGTGTAGAGCTCCTCGAGGTCGTCGGTGTCCGACTTGTCCCGCCTCTTGCGACGCTCGGCTTCCAGAGCGGCCCTCCGGGCGTCGTACATCGAGACTGCCCCACTTCCCTCGAGCATCGCCTCCTCACCGGCGGCCTTAGCGGCCATCTCGATCCTGGAGTCCCGCATGGCCACCGACCTGAGTTCGGCCCTCAGCTCGCCGCGCGCAACGAGCCACAGCGAGCTGACCACAAACATCGCTATGGAGGCGACCTTGGTGGTCTGATCCCCCTGGTCGAATGACAGCGCGATGGTGATCACCAGAAGCCACAGCGCTGCGAGCGCGGGATTGAGCAGTTTCTCTATGCTACCCGCGCGAGGCAGGTAAACACCCAGCACAGCCGCGGTGCATAGCACGGCTACCAGACTCGTATCGATATCCGGCAGTGCGACGGTTGACTCCAGCAGCATCGAAGGCTCTCTGCCGGAAAGCGCCAGCAATAGTGGCAGGCTCATCATCGACATTCCGCTGGTGTACAGTTTCTCATCGCTGGGCGCGCGAGTGAGCAATAAGGCGACGATCGAGACGCAGAGCAGGGCGGACAGCGGCACGAAGAGCCCGTGGCGCCATTGCATGACCACTACTGCCACAGCGAGTATCGTGACCATGTTGCCAGCGCCGCCAATTCTCTTGTCGGCGATTTCGGCTCCGAAGTGCAGAGCCGTGAGCAAGACGAGTACCAAGAGCAGCGTGGCGACGGTGAAACCGCCGAAATGAGCCATGAATATCATCGTGAACAGAGGCAGCCACCATCCCATCGACCAGAGCTGCAGGGCCCCAGAGTCACGGATGGATGCTGAGATTTCCGTGACCCCTAGAAAGCGCGCAGCGAGGTTGACTCCGGTCCCGCCTAGCCTGACGTTCACTACCACTAGGAGTATCGAACTCAGCGCCAGATAGACCCCCAGAGGCGCGGGATCGAGGTCGATGAGGCTACCCGGGTCGGTGACGTCGTTGGCGACGAGGAGCGTCCTGACGGTCTCCTGAACGATCTCCTCGATGAGCACCCAGCTCCAAGGCAGTAACACGGTGACGCCAGCGAGCGAGGGAGATCCTCTCTTAATCGCGAGCACGGCGGTGCCGATGTGGAGGGCGCCGAGCAGGACCAGCAGCAGGACCCCCCCGTCGCCTCCGGTGTCCGATGCCTCAGTGGGCACCAGCAGTACCAGCAGCATCAGGATGACCATCGAGCCGAGCCACAGCGCCCTGTCTGTGACCCTCTCCTGGTCCCTCAGCATCACGAATCCTGTGACTATGAACCCCAGTACCGTGAACAGCTCGTATGAGTCCAGAGGCAGACCGGCATCCACCCTGCTCCCGGCAATCAGGATGAGGACCAGAATCGGCGTCACGCCGAGCAGAGGGGTGGCGACGCGCTTCGATGCGACTCCCCTGACAGAGAGATACGAGCCACCGAAGGCCGCTCCGAGGAAGGTCACCATCCCAAGCGCGTAACCCACCTCCTCGCGACTGGCGGCAACGGCCAGCAGGGCGCCCACCATGCCGAGGGCGATCGAGACACCCCAGAGCCCCGGCTCGCCCAGTCCCAGTGCTTTGCAGCCCTTGGAGAACCAGTTGTCCTCGCGCGCGAAGCGCGCGGCCATAGTGGCGTTGATTGCGGTGATCGTCATCAGCAGGAGGAAGAGCAGCAGCGGACTGTCCAGAGGCAGAATCCTCAGGGTACCTATCTCAAAGCCGCCGGTGATGGCGTGCATGCCTATCCATAGGTTGGACGCGGCGACGCCGAGAGCAGCCAGGTTTCCGGACTGGCGGTGGAGAGCCAGACCGTGCACTAGCAGGGTGGCAATGAGGATCATCGCCGCGACGCCAATCTCGCCTAGGACCGAGCCGGCAGTCGAGCCGATGGCGAGCAGGACCAGGGTGGACTGTGCGGCGATGGCATCGTGGTCATGCCTGTAAGCGACGGCGACATTCATCGCCACCAAGAATAGCAGCAATGCCCCCAGAGCCTCGATTTCGATGAAGCCCCATCGATTGAGTTCGATTGCGAGCCCATACAGGACCTTCATCGAGATGATGACCCAGGTGACGCCCAGCAGGGTCATATTCGGCTCGGGAACCCAGCGCTCGCCGAGAGCGAAACCGATTCCAGCGAGGAGGAGCAGCACGCCCGTCGCTAGGAGGGGTGACAGCGCGAGGCCGGCCTGAATCCCAATTGCGCTGTAGACGATTATCATCGACACCATGAGCATCCAGTTGACGCGACGCTCGCCCTCGACGGCGACCTCGGTCACTATGTCTCGCTCGGGCGCGAGAGGAACACTCCCGTCCTCCTGTACCGCGCCCGCCTCGTCGCCACTCGGTTGCTCGAACGGGTCGAACACGCTGCCCAGAGCCTCGTCGACCGCGGAGGCGAGCTGCTCTCGTCGCTCCTCCTCGTCCCCGCTTCTCTCAGGAACGACGACATCGCTCAAATCGATGTTCACCTTCCTGCGAAACTCCCGCTCTCGGATGATTCTGTCATCCGGGGCTTCGTCACTCATCAAATCCCGACCGAAGCCACTCCCGCATAATCGCATCCCCAGCCAGCGCACTCGGAACAGTGGCTTTCGCCATCCACGAGGGCGGTAGCCTAGCCGCAACGCTTGAAGGGGGAATCTCGGCGTCGGCCGTCATGGAGCCATCCTCGATGCCAGGTGACTCCCGCAACTTCGCAACCCCTCTTGCCTCCCACGGGCTCGACCCCCAAGGCGCAGTGTACTGGAACTTGGGCTGGGAGGAGCTGCACAGGATCTCCATTGAGCGGGGTGAGGGCAAACTCACAGCCCACGGGGTTCTGCTAGCCACCACCGGCGAGCGCACAGGCCGCTCGCCGAACGACCGCTTCATCGTCAACGAGCCCGGACTCGCTGAGCACGTCCGGTGGGGCGAGGTGAACATGCCGATCGACCCGGAGGTGTTCGAGGGCCTTCTGGAGAAGACCAGACAGCACTTGGACAACTCTGATCATCTGTTCGTCAAGGACGCCTTCTGCGGGGCGGACCCGGAGTACCGAATGCCAGTCAGGCTGGTCACTGAGAAGGCGTGGCACGCCGCTTTCATGCACAACATGTTCCTGCGCGCCTCAAAGGAAGATCTGGTCTCACACGTCCCGCAGTACACCATTCTCCACGCCCCCGACCTGAGATCAGAACCAAAGACCGATGGCGTCAATTCAGACGTCTTCATCATCCTCGCCCTCGACCGTGGGCTGGCGATAATCGGCGGCACCCACTACGCGGGCGAGATCAAGAAGGCCATCTTCACCATCATGAATCACATTCTGCCTGCTGAAGGCCTCCTGCCTATGCACTGCTCGGCCAACACCGACGGCGAGAACTCAGCCCTCTTCTTCGGGCTCTCCGGGACCGGCAAGACCACCCTCTCCGCTGATCCGGGAAGAGCCTTGGTCGGCGATGATGAGCACGGCTGGTCCGACAACGGCGTGTTCAACTTCGAGGGTGGTTGCTACGCCAAGCTGATCAGACTGTCCGAGGAGGACGAGCCGGCGATCTACGCAACAACCCACAGACCCGGCTCGATCCTGGAGAACGTCGTGCTGAACGCTGATGGGACGCCCGACTTCGACAACGACTCCCTGACCCAGAACACCCGTTGCTCCTACCCGATCGAGGCCATAGAGAACCGCACTCCGGATTCCATGGCGGGCAATCCGAAGAACGTGGTCTTCCTGACATGCGACGCCTTCGGCGTGCTACCCCCTCTGTCCAAGCTGAGCCCCGAACAGGCCGCTTACCACTTCATGTCCGGATACACTGCGAAGGTCGCTGGGACCGAAGTCGGAATCACCGAGCCCCAAGCCACCTTCTCGACCTGCTTCGGTGCACCCTTCATGCTTCGTCACCCACGCGTCTACGCCGACCTGCTGTCGAAGAAGATCCGCGAGAACGATGCCAAGTGCTGGCTGATCAACACCGGCTGGGTCGCAGGCGGTCATCTAGAGAGCAGCCGAATCAAGATCAAGTGGACCCGAGCACTTCTGAACTCGGCTCTAGACGGAGACTTGGACGATGTCCTGTTCGTGGAGGACGAGCGCTTCGGATTTCAAGTCCCGACCACCTGCCAAGGAGTCCCTGACAAAATCCTCCAGCCTCGCGAAACATGGCATGACAAGAGGAAGTACGACAATGTGGCGGACTTACTGGCTCAGATGTTCATCGACAACTTCGAGCAATACGCCGAGGATTGCAGCGAGGAAGTCCTCACATCCGCGCCTCGAGTTCTAGGCTGACTCAGTGGGTACCCACTGCGACTTTGAATTATGCACCTGAACGAAGTCGAGTGTAAGCAATCAACAACAGTTATGCAAGTGGGAGCAATCGGATATGCATGGGGCAAGGACCAGTGAACCTGTCGGAAGCCCTCGCCTCGTTCGACGCGATCTGGAGTCCGCGCATCGTCGCTAGGATGAACGACTACGACGTCCGCATCGCGCATGTCGAGGGTGAGC
>Ga0208700_1000426_pt1 | contig 12714 bp, 12 predicted proteins | sample DeeseametaMP2016_FD_184179 | JGI IMG/M metagenome (GOLD analysis project Ga0208700, IMG submission 184179) | Marine microbial communities from the Deep Pacific Ocean - MP2016 (SPAdes) | ecosystem: Environmental > Aquatic > Marine > Oceanic | place: East of Hawaii, North Pacific Ocean | collected... | reverse complement strand
CAGGCAGAAGCAGATTTAAGGGTTGCCCAAGCCAGAGCAGAAACGCGCCGGGCTATGGCTGTAGCTGAAGAACAGGAAATGAAAGCCAGAACCCAGGAAATGCAGGCCACGGTTGTAGCAGCGGAAGCAGAAGTTCCCAAAGCGATGGCCCAGGCATTTAGAGAAGGAAATCTGGGCATCTTCGATTATTATAATATGCAGAATATCAAAGCGGATACGGGTATGCGGGATTCGATTTCCGGAATGGGTGAAAAACCCATCGAAGGACCTGAGGAGAATAATTAATGGATAGCCTTGGCTACTGGCTTTTTCTGTTAATTTTATATATGCTGTCGTTTATGATGAAAAAACGGAAGCAAAAGGCCGCCAGGCAAAAATTGGAGGGTGACGAAGAAAATGGCTGGCAGACACCGGATTTTGTCAAGGGAATCTTCGCTGATTTTGTTGACAAAGGCAAAGAAGAATTGGATGAAGCTGTCTTCGCAGAATTAGAGGAAGAGTTGGAGGAAGAGTTGGAGGAAGAACTAGGTAAGCCTGAATTTCATGAGCCCCCACAGGAGATTCAACTGGAGGAAAGACATTTACCTCAAAAAGATTTATCGATAGTCGATGAGCATCGTACAATCGGTACTATTGCCCATAAGGAAATTAAAAAGGTAATTTACCAGTCGAGATTTTTCCAGAATCAAGGGGATGTACGTATGGCAATGATCTATAAGGAAATAATGGATAAGCCCCGGGCTCTGCGGCACAGCATACGCTAAACAATCTGTTCGTAGATATTCGTAATTTCTTTACGCAGGTTTTCTTCAGTGCTGTCGTTATGAATAACAAAATCGGCCAGTCCTGTTTTTTCCTCTTCTGACCATTGTAAATCTATACGCTGCAGTATTTCTTGCCGTGATAATGTTCTCCTTGACAGGGCCCTCACCATTCTGTTCTTCATCAACGCAGTAATAACTATTACATAATCAAGGTGTTGGTCATAGCCTGATTCATAAATCAAGGCACCATCTACAATAAACATGGAATTTTTATTTTTTGCTGAAATCTTATTAAACTGTTCATCGATCAAATTGTAGATGTATGGAAACACAACAGAATTAAGACGGATTTGGTGGTCTTCATCCTGGAATGCAATGCGGCCCAGTTTTTTCAAGTCAATTACATTTCCCGGCCCCATAATATCCGTCCCAAATTCAGCGATCAATTCACTTTGCACAGTTGAGTTATTGTTTATCATTTTTTTCGCTTCATTGTCAGCGTCTAAAATGTAAGCACCGAATTCAGCCAATACTGCACTGGCTGTGCTTTTTCCGCAGCCAAGCCCGCCTGTTAATCCAATTTTCAGCATATTAAACCAATGTATTCAGAATTCGTTCAGTGATTTCAGAGATTTCGCCAACACCTTCAACCGCTTTAATTAAGTTGCGCTGTTCATAAAATTCTATCAATGGTTCTGTCTGCCGTCTGTATACTTGCAATCTCTGGCGGATAATTTCAGGAGTATCATCTGTTCTTCCGGATGTTGTACCTCTCAGGACCAATCGATTAATCAATTCCTCTTCATCGGCTACTATGCTGACAACAGCATCCAGCGATTGATTTAAATTTGTCAGAATTCGTTCCAACCCTTCAGCTTGGGTAATAGTACGGGGAAATCCATCAAGACAATAACCACCATTACAATCGTTTTGCGCCAGCCGGCCGGACATCATTTTTAACAGAACATCATCGGGTACTAATTGACCGACATCAATAAAAGTTTTTGCTGATTCGCCCACAGGTGAATTTTTGGATATTTCATCGCGCAGGATAACACCTGTGGAAAGGTGTACAATGCTAAAATGATCACAGATTCGTTTTGCCTGGGTTCCTTTTCCTACACCGGGCGGTCCAATAAAAATTAAATGCATAAGGCAAAGTTATTTATCAATAATAAGAATTAAATTAATAAACCTGCAATAGTCGCAGTGAGCCAGGATGCTAACGCACCTCCTATCATTGCTTTAGTAACCAGTTTAGCGAGATCTTTTTTACGTTCTGGAGCCATACCGCCGATGCCGCCTAATTGAATACCAATGGAACCGAAATTTGCGAACCCACACAAAGCATAACTGGCTATAATAGCTGTGCGGTCAGAAATGGCTCCTGAAGACATCAATTCTTTCAAGTGACCATAGGCAATCAATTCTGTAAAAACAATTTTTTCCCCCATGAGTGTGCCAAGAGTACCAGCCTCTGACCAGGGTACACCCATGGTCCATGCCAAAGGTTTGAATATAAAACCGAGGATTGTTTCCATGGATGTGCCTGCAAACCCAAGGAGGTAGTTAATCATAGCAACGAGTGAAACAAAAGCAACCAGCATAGCACCGACATTCGCTGCTAGTTTCAATCCAATTGTAGCTCCGTCCCCCAGGGCTTCCATGGCATTGGTGTTTTTTTGTTCGATAGTGATTTTCATCTCCCCCATCGTTTCAGACGTTTCCGTTTCAGGATAAATAATTTTTGCCATCACCAGTGCTCCTGGTGCAGACATGACCGACGCGGCTAATAAGTGACCGGCAATTCCAGGAATATCAGCTAGCCACATGACATAAATAGCCAAAATACCTCCAGCAACAGTCGCAAAACCGCCTGTCATCACGGCCATCAGTTCTGACTTTGTCATTTGACTGATAAAGGGCCTAACCATGAGCGGTGCTTCTGTTTGCCCAACGAAAATATTGGCTGAAATACAGAGCGTTTCCGACCCGCTGGTACCCATGGTTTTCTGCATGGCTTTGCCAATCAATTTTACGATCACCTGGATAATTCCAAAGTGGTACAAAACAGCCATTAGGCTGGAAAAGAAAATAATCACGGGCAGTGCTCGAAAAGCGAAATTGATCATGGCAACATGGTAACCCACATCTGGGACGAAAGATTTGAAAAGAAAATCACTGCCAGCATCGGAAAAACTAACGAGCTTGCGGACGGCTTTATCCAGAAAACCAAACAGCGGTCCGCCAATTGGCGTTTTCAGAATAAATATGGCAAAGATGGCCTGCAATCCCAGGCCCCAGCCAATTATGCGCATATTTATCTGTTTTCTGTTATTCGACAGGGCGAATGCGATAACCAATAAAACAACAATTCCAATCAGTCCAGTAAAACGTTCCATTATAATTTCTCCGGGTGTTGATAACATTTTCTGCAGCGTGCTTCATATTTATCAGTTTCTCCAATGACCACTTGCTCTGAATCCCCTGATATGCGTTGTGTAAAACCGGCCGGTTCGCCACAGACAACGCATATGGCCTGCAGTTTATCGAGATAATCCGCTGCACACATGATTTCCGGCATGGGCCCAAAAGGACGAGTCAGATAGTCTTTGTCCAAACCGGCGACAACCACACGCTTATCATTGGCTGACAACTCCTGGCACACGGCAATCAAGTTATTGTCAAAGAATTGTGCTTCATCAATCCCCACGACTTTTGCGCCATCTGCTTTTTCAAGTATTTCAGCGGCGTCGCTGATCAGATATGACTCCATTTTCATATGGTTGTGCGATACGATATGCTCCTCACTGTAGCGATTATCGATTTGTGGTTTAAAAATGGCTGTCTTCATTTTGGCGATCTGGGCCCGTTTCAAGCGCCGGATAAGTTCTTCTGTTTTCCCACAAAACATAGGACCACATATTACCTCTATCCAACCGCCAGTGCGTGGTGTAAGTGTCATCTAAACTCTCTGCGTTGGAAGTATAGATTTAATTTTAGTTCGTATGAGATCGATGGCAACTGTGTTTTTTCCACCCTCGGGAATAATAAGATCAGCATATATTTTCATGGGTTCAACAAACTGTTCATGCATGGGCCGCACCGTATACAGGTATTGATCGATGACAGATTGTCTGGTGCGTTTACGTTCTTCTATATCGCGTGTTAACCGGCGAATGAAGCGAATATCATCCGGTGTTTCCACAAACAATTTGATTTCCATCAGTTCGCGCAGCTTGGTGTCCCAAAGAGTTAAAATCCCCTCTAAAACAAGTACATGGTGAGGCTCAATGTGTTCGGACTCTTTTTTACGGGTATGTGTGCTGAAATCGTAACATGGAATTTTGACTGCTTCCCATTGCATCAATGTCGATAAATGATCGTGCAGCAGTTCAAAGTCCATAGCCTCGGGGTGATCAAAATTTTGTTCATTTCTTTCTTCCATGGACATATGCGCTAAATCTTTATAATAGGAATCCAGCTGGATCACAGCAACTTCGCCTGTAGTGAATTCTTTAACAATTTCGTGAGCAATGGATGTTTTTCCGGAACCGGTGCCGCCGGCAATTCCAATTAATATAGATGAATGATTCATTTTAATTTAGATTGATCGAAAGCTTCCGGAAGAAGCTGCAGTGTTGATGTCTGCTCAACATTATTCTGATTATCAGTAATAAAAATAGGAATGTCACCACATAAATCCCAGACAACTTGCCGGCAGGCGCCGCAAAGGGAGCCGCCATTTTCTGTTGCTACAGCAAGAGCTTTGAATGATGAATGGCCTGCTGCAACCGCTCGGTATAATGCCACACGTTCTGCGCAGCAGGTTAAACCATAACTGCTGGATTCTACATTACAACCACCGATCATTTCTCCATCGGAAGTTAATACCGCAGCGCCAACTGTATAGTTAGAATAGGGCGCGTGGGCAAAAGTTCGCATTGATTTAGCATGAGCAATAAGATCTTCCATATTAATACTCTTTGAATTTTATTTGTTGAAAAACATAGTTAAAGCCAACCCCGGCAATAAAACCGCCAATATGTGCAAACCAAGCAACCCCGCCAGTGGTATCAAGGCCAAGAGTTCCAAGGCCGTTTGTCAGCTGGGTCAAAAACCAGATGCCCAGTACAATCATTGCAGGAACCTTGATGGTTGTAAAGAAAATGAATATAAATACAAATACATGTACTTGGGCATGGGGATAACGTATCAGGTAAGCACCCAAGACACCGGCGATGGCACCGCTGGCACCCACCATAGGCAATATGGAATCAATGTTGAACATGACCTGTGCCAGTCCGGCCGCAAGACCGCATAGAATATAGAATAATGCATAACGAGCGTGGCCCAAGGCGCTTTCTACATTGTCGCCAAAGATCCATAGGAACCACATGTTACCTAGGATATGGGCAATACCGCCGTGCAGAAACATGGATGTAAAAAGATTAATGATATGAAACTGAGCCGGAATCAGGCCAAACATATAAATAAACCGGGCTTCTGATTCAGCCCCAGACATGGCCAATGTAAACTGGTATAAAAAAATGAGGACATTGGCAGCAATGATTCCATACGTTACAACAGGAACAAGGATACGGGGGTTATCATCTTTGTAAGGGAAAAACATTACTTAATATGAAAGTTTACAGTTTTGGTGGTCTCATTTCCTGATCTATCCCTAACATTGACTGACATCGTATGATTTCCAACAGATAGATGCCCAGTCAAATCATAGGAAATAGTTTGGCTGACCGGTTGATAGGCATAGAGCAATCTTTTTCCATCAAGCGTCATCGACATTTCTGATTCATCCGCTATAATGCCGGATAGCAGGTCATCTACCTTAGCTTTCAATTTTTTAATGTCCTGAAAGTAATACACTCCGCCATCAGCTGGAAATGTAGATTCGATCTTCGGAGGAATATTATCTTGTAAAATGCACACTGCCTCGAAACTATCTATGCTGCCTGTTAACACCTGGCGTTTTTTGGAATTCTTTGATGGAATAAATGTCCAGCCGTCATCTTGATCATAGTAGTATAAACTAGTTTTTTCCAATTTTGATACGTTTTCATCGTAGCGTATGCCGATGCGGATTGTATCTTGTAGTGCAATATCAAAGGGCTGGAGCTGGTAGACATTTGACAAAAAACCGCCGTGAGGAGGCGGAGTAGAATTTTCTACAGCATCGATCCAGATTAAGCTTTGGCCATAGAATGTTGATTTAACAGACCGCAATGAACACATTTTATCCTCCGAAACGACAACTGTTTGTTCACCGGGGGTTGCAATTGCCGGCGTAAAAGCATATTTATAAGTGTAATCTGTGCCATTATTAATGCTTACATATAATTTTGTTACATAATTAAATATTTGGACATCAAGCGGTGCTGAAATAAATGCGTAGGGCTGGATTTGCTGTAAAGCAACAGCAACCAGATTTTGCGGTGTATATAAATGCAAAGACGGTTGAGCGGTGCCCATATTACCTGTTTCTATCTGGACAACAACCCCGGCAGCTGTTTTATTGATTTTTATATCCGGTTTTGTATTGTAATCCATCACAATATTTTCCGGGTGCCAATTCAATGGATTAGAAAATGCCCCCATTTTATTTTTGGCTATGAACTGCAATGAACGATTCTGTATTATTCTGCTATTCAGCGTTACAAGCAATCCGCCAGTACTTTTTTCAACACGCAGAGGATTGATTTTATTATCTGCGAATCCAGAGGGAGAAAAGGAATAACACGTAATATTTTTTAAGGGAATACTTATGGATTTTGATTGAACATTAAAAGTGGTTTCATTTCCGTTTTGAGTTATATCCTGAACGATCAAATCGATTGGCGGGTGTGTAAAGATCCAACCGTTACCTGTAGTGGTGTTACCATTAGCGTCTGTTACCTTAATGATCAGTTTATGATAACCAGGAGGTAATTTCAAAATTCCATATAAATTTCCAGGTTGAACTGTCGATGTTGGATAATCCTTTAAGTGATACAGGTTGTGGAAAGAGCCAAGATTTAAACGATGTAACGCATGATTGCGAACCAATTGTACCCGATCGCTTAATTTATAATCAAGGACATTATAATCAAGCTTGTACTCAGTAATACCATCAACAACCAATTCAACAGATTTTAACTGGTATGATTCAGCAAACCCTTGGCGTTTGTCTTTTGTTCTTAATGCCAACCCAACAACTCCAAATACATTGAGTGTATCAGCTAGTTGATATGATCCATCCGTTTTTCTGAAAAAAGGGATCTGTACCGGCAATAAACTGCCATTTACCCGGGAATCTTTTTCCAGCGGAATAAGCGCTAATTCATCTAATTGCGGCGACAGGCGGTCATCAATTACAAAACCATTGGATTGTGGATTTAATGGTTGTTCCATGCGATTACGAATTTCAAAGTGCAGATGCGGGCCGAAGGAATAACCAGTATTTCCAGTATAACCGATCATTTCTCCCTTTTTTATTTTTACGTCATTTGGTTCAAAATAGTGGTTCAGTATATACGATTCATTTTTATTCTGATAAAATTTTAAATACCCTTCCAGTTTTGGATTAAAATGCGACAGGTGGGCATATACACTGGTTTCACCATTGGGGTGCATGATGTACAATGCTCTGCCGTATCCTTTGAAATTTGCGACCATACGGGAAACATACCCCTTTTCTACTGCAATGACCCCAGCGCCTTCTTTTCCGCCTGTTTTAATATCGATACCCATATGAAAATGGCGCTCCCGAAATTCACCAAAATTGGATTTTAATGACTTGCCGGCATCAGTCGGCCATAGGTAATCCTGGGCCGTAACAACAGCTAACAAGGTGGTTATGAAAATAAGTAATCGGTTCATAAAGAATGTAGGGGTGCCGTCAATTTATGGATATAGAGAATGTTTTAGAAAAGAAAAAGGCTCCCGTAGGAGCCTTTTTCTTTTAAGAAAATTGTTAAGTTTATGATTCTTTAAGTTTTTGAATTTCTTTCCGTAGTTCTTCTAGTTCTTTTTTTAATTTTTCGAGATCATCACCATGAACTCCTTTGGGAAAGAAAAATTTATTTTTCATCATACCTGAGGCTCCATCAGGAATCATCAAATCAATGTCCAATTTCAACTGACCTTTCAAAGGGCAATTGTCACCGCAGTCAGCAGTACATACATGGCCTAATTTTTTCATCATTTTTTTATGCGGTTTCAACTCCATTTTATGAAGACCGCCTATTTTTGGTAACCAGGAAAAAGAGTCACCGCTTGATCCTAGTGTTGCTTTCAGTGATTTTTCCCGGCCTTTGCGCACAACAGTTATGTCAACCTCGTTATCTGGTTTTTCACTGCGGATTGTTTGCGTCAATTCTCTCGTGTCGCTGATGCGCACATCATTGACGGTCATGATCACATCGCCAGCCTCGAGTCTGGCTTTTTCTGCCGGGCTGTCTTTAACCACCTCAGATACTAACACTCCACCATCACCTTTTACTTTAAAATAATCGCGAAGCTGATCGGTGAGATCCTGGATCTGTACACCTAAATATCCACCATTATCTGGTTCAAAAGAAAATTTATCGTAATCATCACCAAAAAACATGATTTCATGATCTTCATCACCATTAACTAATCCCATGATTTTCACATCAACACCCAGAGCCTCTATTTCTTCTTTCAGTGCTTTAAGCGCATCCTCATCCTGCAGGTTGACCTTAAAAACAATTTCTTCCCCATCTTTGTTAATGGTCAATGTCAGTTGATCGTTTTCTACTTCAACGTTCACATCTACATTTTTATCATCCTGGTCTGAGCTGACGACCATTTTCTTGATAATGACCTTCTTATCGTTGGCCTGCAACAGACCCACAGAAAAGAACAAAAGAAATGCTAATAATATATGTTTCATGATTTACCTCGATTGTTATATGAATTTACTCTTCATCTACGATTTTTGGTGTGAATAAGTTCCGTTTTATAAAACTTTAATAATTAGCTCAAGTTCAATTAACTTGTTTATATACAAACCACAAACCACAGGGAGAATTCCATGAAAAATATAAAAATTCTCGTATTAACTATTATTTTAACCTCAACGGGTTTATTTGCCATTGGCGGATTTGGTCTACAAGTAGGACAAAGTTCATTTAGTGTTGCTGAAACACATTTAGAATCAGGAGTAACTGCACTATCAAACCATAGCTTTGATGGAGCATATGTAATTGGTGGTTATCTTTATATTGATGCAATTCCTTTTATCGATATAGAGGTTGATGCAAATATCAGGGGAAATACTTATGATATCGAATTTTCCAATCAAGCCGGTTCAATGGAACCTATTAATTTTGGATGGGCGAGTACAGATGTCTATTATACTTTAAGAAAGGAAATCTTTGGACTATCTATACCATTCCTTGCAGGAGCAAAGATACATGCAGGTGGCGGGTATAACACGCATGTGACAACACCACTTGCTGATCTTGACATGGTTACTGAACTTTTGGACGGTGATTTACATGATGGTGATCCATCAGCGCTTCAAGATAATCTTGTGGATTATTTAAAGGAAAATAAAATTGACGCTTCAGGTTTCCATTTTCAAACAGGACTGCAATTCAAATTACTCATGCTGGATACATTTCTGAATTTTCGTTATACCATCGTGGATGACGTTGTTCCTGATGCTGGTGGTTTTGGAAGTATAAACTTTCGTTTAGGATTTGGAATATAATTTGAAATAAATACAATATTAAAAAGGGGCAGGTAACTGCCCCTTTTTTATTTACGATATGAATTTCCCTAATCTCCCGGACAAATGGCACATACCTTTGGTGGTGTGTCATCGGGAGTGATGACATTCGAGTCCATTGTGCCATTGGGTTCCTGCCCTTCGGCTCTAAACTGTTCCCAGGTCAGATACCATGTTTCACAAAATTCAAACTTTTCGGGAATGCCATTATGGTGATAGGAATTGTAGTCAAAAAGATTATTGGCTAAGGGATCTCGGCATCCCCAATCTGGTATCCCATCGCCATCACCATCATAGTAGTATTCTGTTCCTTCCTCGCCATCATCTGCAATTCCGTTCATACCCCACAACCCTAAATGGGTGATCTCATTATGATGGATGTAATTGTTCATGCCGTAATAATCTCCATTGATAGGATCTGGTCTATTATAATTCATAATCCCAATGCCGTTACCACCATCTGCATGTATATAAATCGTGTTATTATAAACTTCAGCCCCATCACTTACATGAATTAGTATCTGAGTTCCCCAGAGCCAGATATCATCATTAATCCCGTTATAACGTACATCGTTATTGCGAATGATTACATTGTGGCTAATCTCATGGGTTATTCCCATTCCTACATTCCACCACACCCAGTTTCCTTCATAAAGAGTATTTGTGTTTTCAATATCCGTCCACAGCCCATGACCCAAATTATGGTGAACATAGTTTCCAATAACTTGCAAATTGTCAGAAAGATAAAATTTAGTTGCTGCTCCACCCCAGCCCATGGAAACGCGTGTAAAATTATTGTAAGAAATTTCATTGGATTCAATAAGGATATTAGATCCCGATCCCGCATTGACACCCACATGTCCGTTATGATGCAAATAGTTTCCTCTCACGATCGATTCGCCGCCAACTACAATACCAGCACCATGGTTCAGGCGGATTTCACAGCCCTCAATGAGCCAACTGGTTACCTGGTCTCCGCCTACAGCACCCCAGTCAGTATGATTTGCATATTTTTCAACAATTATGTTTTTGATAGTTACATGACTTGCAGAAAAGAAAAATGCAAAATCTGTTATACTGGTTTCCACTTTTTTCCCGTCAGGTTCATCAGCGAAATAAATCCGCTCTGCATCGTAGTCAAAAAAGTAGGATCCCGATACCACATCTTCCAGGCTGGTCATGTGCCTGAGCGGTTCGTCATCAATATATAATACTTCCGGATAATCACATCTTTCCCATCCCTCGGGACAAACATAGGGATCTCCGTGATCTCCACCCTGCTGGGTTTGGTCCGGGGCATAATACAATCCGCCTTCCTGCTCAAATTCAGTCAAGAGGCGTGAGCCATTCAGGATAGCGCCGTCTTCACCAATGTAAGTATCTCCCTCCTGTGGCCATATCTCCTGCATGCGATGGAGACCAGATTTCAGGATGTATGTGGAACCGGCAGGATTGGCATCTACAATGGATTGGATATCATCGCCGGGGTTGATCTCTATGCCCTGGGATTCATTTTCCTCTTCCTCTTTTTGAAAGAGATTACAGGATGTGATAAATAAAAAAAGGGATAGTGTAAATGTTTTCTTAAACATTTTATTAAAAATAATCCACAACCAATAGACCGTGGTTAAAACCACGAAAAAAACCTATTTTAACAAGATAAGCTTTTGGGTGGTTTGCAAACCACTACTTTCCATCTTGACAAAATACACGCCACTGGCAAAACCTTCTGCCAGCCAGCGTACTTCATGTTCGCCAGGTGCCAATTTGTCGTTGATTAATGTGTCTGCCAAACGGCCGTTGATATCGTATATACGTAAAGTCACTTTTTCAGATTGACCAAGTGCAAACCGAATAGTCGTTACGGGATTAAAGGGATTGGGATAGGGAGCGAATAATTTGAATTCATTCGGTAATATTTCTGATCCTGTCCCGGCAATCTCTTCACCAAAGATCATATCCTTGAATTCAAAGTTTGTATGCAGGTCCCACTGGTCATTTTTATGCGGGCTTGGCGTACCATCAGTGTGGATTAAGTCACTTTGCCCGGGTGGGTTTATATTGTAATCAATAATCTCTGTACCCGTCATTTCATAAGCCCCCTGGTATGTGCCGTGATCGTTAATCGCTTCCGGTATTCCTTTTACATCCTCCAGGGTCATGCTGGAAAAAGACGTAACAAAATTAGTAATGTTATCCACGCCATTACAGATTCCTGATCCGGAGATCCAGGGACCGATATCGCCGTTATTCCACCAAGACGCCGGTTTATTATTCCAATTGGTAAAGAAACCCTGATCAGGATTTAATGCATGTGGCATATCTTCAAAGGCAATGAAACCGCCCCATTCTTCCGAGCCGTCACCTTTATGGGGCAGGTAGGGATGAACCCCATCGCTGCGATCCTGGAAACGACCACCATGCCAGAAAGCAATATTCTGATCCTGGTCAATGGCAAAGGCATTAAAAGACATAGGCGCGTCACTGACGGCCTCATCATAATCAGCGATACTGGTGGCCTTATTAATTTTGTATATATAATCCGCCATTTGAACATCATCCATCCAAAAGGTCATCTTCTGGGAGTAAACCTGGTGCGTTGGTAAATAAGAACCCACAACAGGCCCATGTATGGTTCGGTAGTGAGTAAATATTTCCTCACCAGAGATCATTTTAATAGTATCAACGATCACCTCAAAATCCAGCCACTCGCCGTTGTGCCAGTAACCGTCATTAAAATTGTTGCTCTGGGTTGAATCAATATAAGTATCCACGTTATCGCTGACACCGCTGGTCCAGGTCCAGGCGATATGTTCATTATGGCCTAAAGTGACAAATGGTACACCAGGTATAGTTAATCCTCCTATATGGTAAGTGGGACATTCCAATTCTATTTCCATGGTTACCGATGCTTCATTATAACTGGGCGAGCCCATTTGCGGGCAGCCCAAAAGCATTACATTGCCGCTGGTGGAAAAACCTGGATCTACAAGAGCAGCAAAACTGCCGAGTTTGTATATGATACCGTTATCTTTCCAGAATTGCATAACGTATTCATTGCGTGCTTCCATTTCCAAGACAACTTCTTCCGGAACCGTCATTCCTGAATAATGCCAGGCTTGAGCTGCAGCTTGCCTGGTATCCGGGATGGTGGTGGAACAGGCCGGGTCATTCACAGGCCGGTTCTCATTGAACCAG
>Ga0208700_1000419_pt1 | contig 12873 bp, 19 predicted proteins | sample DeeseametaMP2016_FD_184179 | JGI IMG/M metagenome (GOLD analysis project Ga0208700, IMG submission 184179) | Marine microbial communities from the Deep Pacific Ocean - MP2016 (SPAdes) | ecosystem: Environmental > Aquatic > Marine > Oceanic | place: East of Hawaii, North Pacific Ocean | collected... | reverse complement strand
GCCGAGACGCTGGCTGCCGACGTGGCCGGGGTGACGATGGCCGACCAGCCGAACATGACAGTCATGGCGAGCGCGGTTAGCAATAGCACCTGCCGATAAGTGAGCGTGAGCATTTCCGAATTCCTTCCTGGCGGTGAACCGCTGGAGTAGCGATCTCTATGAAAGAGAATTACAGAAGGACGTCCGCTGTTCAGAGGAGGTGCTTCTTGCGGCCGAGATGACAGAATTCCAGCGCCGTCATTTGCGAGCCTGATCTCGGCGATATCGGGTATCGGTTCAGGAGAGTCAGAAAAACAACAGAGAGAAAGTTCAGAGCCCCCCACCGGCGTCCCCACTTGGCACCCCTCCGGCACGTCATCGCCAGGAATCCCCGTGGCTCCAGCCCGCGTGCAGTCCCCAGGTCTCCGCCGGGTCCCCGGCTGCCAGCCGGTTGAGTTGCGCCCCGGTTCCCGGATGAGGTCCCGAGGTAACCACCGGGGGTGTTCCCGCGGGTGGCACCACGATGTCTCGGGCGCGGGGCACCCAGTGAGTCGCCAGCCGGCGGGCCGGCGGAGAGCGAGCGGGCGAGCGGGCGCGGCGTACGGCCGGCAGATGGCGCTCGAAAAAGGCGCCGAGCGCGGGCGAAATAGCTCCGAAAATTCTGGCGCCCCCAAAAAAGACTCCGTCTTTTTTGGGGGCGACCTTTTTCCTCGCCCCGCCGCGAGGGCGATATCCGCCAGCTGCAGGCAGGCAGCCGCCCCGCCGTCCCGCCGGGCAGCCCAGCCCCGCCGTCAGCCCCTCAGGCCCCCGCCCCGCCCCTCGGTCTCCCACCTGCTCCGCCCCGAATACCCCCGGTCTCCCGTCCCGGCTGCGTTCCGCCTGTCACCCGCGGCCCCGGCTCCGACCTGCTGCCTGCCCGCTGGCACCCCCGGCTACCTGCTGCTGGCCTCCGGGCTGCCTGGCGGGGCCGCCTGGCAGTCGCTCTCCCGGGAGGCGGTCGGCGGCGGTGGGACGCGGTGAACCGGCGGTTCTTGATCGAAGCTCTGTAACTCTCCCGCTCGATTCGACGTCGAGGTCGCCCGGACCCGACGCGGCGAGAGTCGAGGAGATGAGCATGAAGGTCGTGGAGCTAGCGGGTGGACGGTCGCCCGAGACAGACAGACAGGATCGGGGCGGAAACGCCGACCACGGAAGTGGAGGGGCGGGCGAGGAGGTCTCGGCGTCGGTCTCGGTGCTGCCGCACGTACGAGCGCGGGTCGCTGATCCGGAGCTGGCCGCGGACCTGGTTCGCCGGTACCGAGCCGGGGAGCGGCTGGGCGACCTGGCCACCAGGTACGCCGTCGCCACTGCGACCGTGGGGCGATGGCTGCTGCTCTGCGGGGTCGAGCTGGAGGCAAGAGGTCGCCGGCCCGAGCTGCCCCCGGCTGCGGCCGGCATCGTGGTCAGTCGACTGCGGGCCGGCGGCTACACCGCGGCTGAAGTCGCGCGGCTGATCGACCAGTCGGCTGCCACGGTGGACCGCCTGGAGCTGTGGGGACGGATCGCCCGCTGGCCGGTGGACGAGCATGGCCGCCGCGACTACGACGGACTGACCGAGCTGGCGCGCCGACTGACCCGCGCCGGGCTGCTCCGCGTTGAGGTCGCTGAGCTGCTCGACCTGTCGCTGCCGACCGTACGCCGGCTGCTGGGTGGCACCGAGGTGGCGGCATGAGCAGGGGAGGTGACGGGCTCGGAAGCTGGTTCCCGTGGAGCGACGAGATGCGCGCTGCCCGGGCTGAGGAGGAGGCGATGTATCGGTACGACGACGGGCTGACCTTGCGGGATCGGATCGAGGACAACGAGTGGGTGGCGCGGGCGCGGTTCGGCTGGGAGCTGGCGACGCTGGCGCCACGCATGGCCTTCACTTCGCTCGCAGCGTTGCTGCTTCTGTTCGCTGGCGTAGGGATGGTGCTCGTCGGCCTGACCTACCTCGGTTTCGCGGTCTGGGTGGCACGGCAAACCGGCGATGCGCCGGCGCGGTTGCTGCGCCACCCCTGGAGGCTGGGCACCTGGCTCGCCGCTCCGGTCGGTCTGACTGCGGCGGTGGCGATCGGGCTGACCAACGCCGTGCTTGCCGTCATGATCATCGGCTGCCTGGCGGCGGCACGCTGGATGGCGCCGAAAGTGGTGGAGCGGCCGGTGGAGCCGACGCTGCCGATCACGTACGCAGAGACGGTGGACGAGGAGGTTGAGGCTCAATGGAATGCCTACAGCTTGGACTGGGTGGCGCGCCGCTGGCCGGAGATCGCACGCGATGTCGGACTGGCCTACAAGAAGGACATCCCGACGCGCCTGACTCGGGCGCAGGCCTACCTGCAAGTCACCGACGCCGGCTACCGCACGGAGCAAAAGGTGCGCGAGCTCACCGAAGGCAAGGCGGCCGCCTATGAGTGGATCACTCCCGAAATCGAAGGCGTGCACGTCACCCCGCTCGGGCCGATCCTCAGCATGCGTCCCTGGGGTGGCCAGTCCGCCGCGGACTTCGAGCGGGTTGCCGACCGCATCGCCGTCGCGTACGAGGTGCGAGGGGTGCGTGTCGCTGTAACCGAGCCGGGATTGATCGACGTGCAGCTGCTCGGTCGGGACCCCCTCGCGCGGGGCATGGCGCCGGTCGACGTGGCGCAGTTCGCCGAGCCGGTCGAGGTGGTCGAGCCCTGGCACGTCGGGTTCGATGAGGACGGCGAGCCGGTGGAGCTGGATCTCGCCGGTTCGGCACACATGCTGATCGCCGGCGCCACCCGCTCGGGCAAATCAGTCTGCACGTACGGATTGATCACCCACGTCCTGCGGATGGGCGCGTCGGCACGACTGCTGGTGGCCGATCCGAACGACACCACCTTGGCGCCGTTCGAGGAAAAGGTCGCCTGGGCCACCTCTTCGGTCGACCCGGCGCCCGTGACCGAGATGCTGCAGTGGGTGCGGCGGGAGATGGGCCGGCGCAAGCCGATTCTTCGCGCAATGCGGCAGGACAAGGTCGAACCATGGCAGTTCTCGGACGAGCTGCCCTTGGTAGTGGTCGTCATCGACGAGGCCGCCAACTACCTACGGCACCCCAACGGTAAGGAGATGCGCGAGGAGCTGCTCGCCGTTGTGAGTCAGGGTGCCAAGTACGGCGTCCGGCTTATTCTGATCACCCAGCGCCCAGATTCGACCATCCTCGACACCAGTACGAGGTCCCAGCTAAGTGCCAGAATCTGCATGAAGGTCGAGGACCGACAGACCGCCGCGATGGTCTTCCCAGACCTCGATGACCCGGACGCGCTGCTTACGATGCCGCCCGGCGTCGGGTTCGTCCGTGAGGTCGGCGGTCGGGCCCGCAGGTTCCGGGGTCTGTACCTCGCCGATCACTGGGGCGCGGCGGACGTGATCCCTGCGCCGCAGCCACGCATCGATGTGCGCGCCGACGGCTTGACCGTTCCTGCCCCGTCCCGCTCCGCGCATGCAGTCGCGGCCCTGGCAGACGAGGTGCCGGCCGAGTCGTACGCGCCCGAGCCAGAGACGCCGTCCGAGTTCACAGTCGCGGACCTGCACGAGGCCGGCGAGGTCGGGCGACGTACGGCGAATCGGCTCGGGTCGCTCACGCTGGCAGAGGTCAGCTCTATGTCTCGGGCGGAGCTGCTCGCCCTGCCCGGCATCGGAGCAGGATCGGTAACGGAGCTCGAGGCAGCCCTGCACGCCCGCGGCCTGGCGCTGCGCGAGGACGAGGAGGCCGACCGTGATGACGCCTGAGCGACCCGCGCCCGGCGAGGTGCTGGCGTACGTCGCCGGCATCGCGGTATGGGCCTACGGACCCCGTGAGGGCGACGAGCTGGACGCTGCGCTGCCGGTGCGCGCCGAGCACGAGGCGGACCGATGAGCCGGCCCGGTTACGTCCCGTGTCGAGGTGTCTGCGGGGTGCGCGAGCACCGGATCGGCACTGCGGCCGAGCGGAACTGCGGACGCCGTGCGTCGGCTGCCCGTGCATCGGTGTCCTCCGCGTCGTTCCCCGCCGGGCAGCCCAGCGGCGTGGACACAGTTCTCGATGTAGGTGAGGCTTGCGTCCGCGCGTGGCGCGTCGTACGAGCGTGGTGGGGGCGAACGGGGGCGCCGACCACGCTGCCACCTGCACCGACACCCGTCGAGCTGCACCAGAAGCGGCTGGCGCTCCGACGGCAGCTCAAGAGGCAGCAGCCGCGTCTGCGCGGCGCCGAGCTCGAGGCCCGTGCAGACGCTCTCATGCAGAGGGATCTGCAGAAGCTCAATCGGAAGCGGGCGGCCTGGCACCGCTGGCATGCCCCGGCGCATATGCCGGCTCCGGCGCCTGTGGTCGATCCCTCGATGCGTGCCCGACGACCGCCGCCGTCGCGTCCGGGCCTGTGAGATCGCCACGATCGACCAAGCGACAAGCCGAGCGGTCGCGCTGCGGTCGACGTGCAACCATCTAGAGATGGACAACGACGGCGTCACTGTCTGGAACCGCCTGCGGCAGTTCGCAGGCACACAGGCCGGTCCGTTCACGCCTCAAGAGGCCCTCTCCTGGTTCCGTCGGCACTCGACCTCGGCGGTGAACGAACGGACGGTGCGAACGCACATCCGCGGAGCTTGCTGGAACGTCGAGAACCGGGCGCAGTTCGCAGCCCGCGAGCCATTCCTCACTCGTGTGGATCGAGGCGTGTTCCGAGTGGCTACTGACGAGGAGCTCACCGTCTGGCGAGCCGCCCGCGAGGACGCGATCTCCTCAACGGTAGGAGCCGTTGACACGTCACCAGAAGGCGGGCACCTCAGTGCGGCTCGACCCACCTCCGTAGCCGAGGGGGCCCGTGGTGAAGCAAGTCTCGACGGTGTTGCTTCGGTTGAATGGCACACCGAGTCCAACGTGCAGAGCCTGTTGGTGACCTCGCTCGTGAATCACGGATGGCGCATCCTGTCCGTCGCCAACACTGCCACCAGGGAGCACGGCATTGACGTGGTCGCTGCCCGTGGGGACCAGACTGTCGGCATCGAGGTGAAGGGCTTCCCCAGTCGGCACTACGCCGACCCCGCCCGCGCTGCACAGGTGAAGCGCACCAGCCCGAGCACCCAAGCAGGCCACTGGTACTCGCAAGCCGTTCTCGCCGCCATGCGTCTGCGCGGCAAAGAACCGACGTGGCGCAGCGTCATCGCGCTACCGGACTTTCCGCGTTACCGCGACCTGTACGCAGAGACCTCCGGTTCGCTGGCGGCAGCCATGATCGAGGTCTGGTGGATCGATGCGCGCGGCCAGGTTGACGGTGACCTCCACGCGGAGCGCCCCTAGTCCTCGACAGCCTGCTCCGGCTGATCAACATCGCCCGGTTGGTCGTCGTACCAGTGCATCAGGTCGCCCGGGCTGATCACCGCTGCTAGGGCGGGGAGCGCGACCAGGATGCCGGTGACTCCCAGCACAGGACTCACGAGCGGCTCCCAGAAGCCGGCCAGCCCCGGTGACTCGGGCCGCAGGGCCCATACCGCCGCTGTGGTGAGCAGGACCGCTGCGAACATGGCGCCGGCAAGGACTCGGACATAGGCGTGGGCCACCCACTGGAACAGGCCTCGCGGCCTGCCCCGAAGGTCGATGCCGCGTCGGTCGAGTAGTCGCAGCAGATACCGCAGCTCGACCATGCCTGCGATAACGAGCACGGGAAGCAGGCTCACCAGGGCTGACAAGAACGGCGTGGTGTCGGCCGCCGCGGTCAAAGGTCCGATCTCGTCCGTACGCATAAGGCCAGGATAAGTGGGACGTCCGCGAAGTCCGAGCGCGGTCATATTGTAAATAGTTCGAGCGAGAATCTATTCATTCACGCGCCATTTCGGGCTATAATTGCTTATAGCAAGCGACGCCGGACGGCGTCGCTTGTTTGTTTTTCCGCGGACCACTCCGCGCACCGCCAGCACAACCGCCAGAATCGAGACCGCCACATGCAAGCCACAATTCCGGGCAATACTGAACCGCCTTTCTTGCCGATATTCGAGGCACTCAAGATCGCCGGTGCTCCGATTGGTACTTCGGTGCCCGTTGAATCGGAGGGCCACGCCCGAGACCTACTGGTCGACCGCCTCGTCCTGGCTCACCGCGCCGGCACGATGCCGACCTTCTGTGAGGCACTCCTGCTGGCCTCCGAGCACGTGACCGAGTACTACGCCCGGCTGGATCACCTCACGACCGGAGCCGCGCGATGAACCCCGCGGAGACCCTGGCGTGCATCGCCGCGACCCGAGATATGGCTCGGGCGCTTCGGACCGCCGAGCGGGGCTGGGACTGGACGCCGGATGGTCGCCGAGTAGCCGGGGACCGGAGCGACGCTGCCCTGCGTGCCGCACAGTTGGGGCAGCGGCTGATGGCCTTGTCCGGTCGCCGGTCGTACGACCCGGCGAGGGTGCGGCCCGTGGGGCTGGCCGACCACGGCCGGTTCGTCGCTTCGCATCGGATCGGAGCCGTGCCGAGTGCCAACTGACGCCCGTGCGCCCGAGACAGCACCGAGCTTTGGTCTGCGGCTGCGTCGCGGCGAGGCGGTCTCGCACGAGGAGTACTGGGCCGACGAGACGTGGCCGGTCCGATTCGCCGTGGACCGGGATCCGACGCCGGAGGCGGTCGCCGCGGTGGCGTGCATGACCGAGCTGCTGGCTGAGCTGGAGGCGCCGCACCTGCGGGTCCGCCTGCACGCTCAACGGCTGACCGGCACCGGGCTCGCTGCGACGTACACGACCACGGGCGTGACGCGAGTGCTGCTGCTCTGCGAGGCCTGGGAGTCCCTGCCGCTGCAGGTGCAGGCCGGGACCCTGGTGCACGAGGCGCTCCATGCCGTGCACGCCGACTATGGGACTGCGGTCGTACGCGCCTTGGAGGACGCCGCGCTGCCTCGCTCGCGCCGGCACGCGTTGCAACGCTTGGTGCTGATGGAGGAGGAACGCCTCGCCTACCGGCTGGAGCCGCACTTGACTCGGGCGCTCGCTGCCGAGGTGCGGTGGCTCCGCTGCCTGCTCGACGCCGGGGCGGAGGTCGAGGCATGACCGACGAGCGCGACCCGATGCGCGAGCTGTTCGGCGAGGTGATCCACACCTATACCCGCGCGCAGGCGCTGGCGGACGGGTCGCTCATCGATGTCACCGAGACCGCGGCTGAGGCCGGTTTCCGGCTGCCCGTCGCTGTTACCCGGACGGTGTGGCTGCGGTACTGCGAGTGGCCCGAGGAACTCGGCACAGGGCAGTCCACCGAAGGTCGTCTCTGGGACGTCCTGTGGCTGGCGGTCTGGGCTGCACGGACCGCGGCCGAGCCGAGCGCCCGAATCACCTACACGCTCGGCGTGGTGCCGGTCGACGACCCCGAGGGCGACCCCGTGGACGTCAGGTTGTGGGCGGCCATCACCGGCGAGGGCGCAGGTGGGGCGCCGGTCGTCACGATCGGCGCACCCGAGGACTGGTGACCGATTCAGTCGCCGTAGTGCAGCCCCGTCAGGAGCTCGCCGGCGTCCATCTGCAGCAGGTCGGCCAGCTTCAGCACGTTCTCGAACGTCGGGTTGACCTGTCCGCGTTCCACCCGCCCGAGCCAGGACCAGTGCAGATCACTGCTCGCTACCAGTGCCTCCTGGCTGTAGCCGAGAGCCTCCCGTCGCGCTCGTACGCGCCGCCCAAGCTCGGCGCGGGCGGTCGTGGAGGGCATCCCGAAATTGCATCCGGCTCAGCCGATTAGCGCCAGAGCGGTAACGGCTAGGCCGTATACGGCATATTCTCTCGACCGTTCCCTTCAAACCCAAGGACCCCGATGATTCATCACCCCTGGCGGCTCGCGCTGCCACTGCTCTGCTGCGCCACCATCTTGACCGCCTGCGGCACTGACGCGCCGGCAGCAGGCGGTGGCTATCCGGACGTCTCCTCGGACGGTGCGGACCCGACGGCTGCTGCGGTGGCTCTGGAATGCCCGACGCAGTGGGACGAGGATGCTCTCGCGCCCCGGATGACGGTGGCGCTGGAGGACCACGTCGCGTGGATCGCACCCAAGCTGTTGCACACCGCCCCGAGCCTGGAGAGCTCCTCCGGCGAAGACGTGATGATCTCCGAGGGCGAGACCAGCGTTCCGGCGCTCACCTCCGTGTCCGTGGACGGAGTGGCCGCCGGTCCCGACGCGTTCTTGGTCCTGCATCGTGGGGGAGGGCAGGACCTCACCGACAGCTCCTCGGACCGCCAGCTCAGCCTCATCGACCTGGACGGCACCGTCGCTTGGACTGTCAACGTCGAGCCGGTCATCGATGAGGCAAGAGGCAATCACGATCCCGTAGGCGAGGACGCGGTCTCGGTCTCGTGGGTTGAGCAGCCTCAGCTGATCGTGTCTCTGTTCAAGCCGAACCAGGACCTTCTCGTGGACCTGGCCGTGGACCTGGACCCGGCGACAGGCGATGCCCAGAGCGCCTCGGAACTGGCGGAGTTGCCCAACCCCGCGACGCCGTCGTACAGCGGGACAGAGCAGCTGGTGTTGCACGACGCCGTCGAGGACCCCCGCTTCGAGGAGCCTCCCCTGCAGGCCGCGGGATGGGCCATCACCCAAGATGACAAGCTGAGCGACACCGGTGAGTACATCGGCCCCCAACTCGCCGGCACGGGGCCTAATGGCGAGACCTGGGCGATCGAGGCCTCCGGTCACTTCTTCACCTGCGGAGACGTCCTCTACGGCTCCAACGACGACGGGCAGCTATTCGTGCTCGACCCCACCACCGGCGAACAGGTAGGCGGTCCTTACGACCTGGCCCGCTTCGGTCTGACGCACTCGTACACCCCGATTCTGGCTGTGACGCCGGAGGGCATCTGGGGGTGGCGGCGAGGCGACGAGGGGATGCCCGACTTCCTGAATCTGATAAACGACGGCGTCTGACTGCGCCGTCGCTTGGGGCGCAGTTACGCAGTCGGGTGCCGGTCCGCGCGTCCGGCGGAGTGCTGCTGACCCTTCGCCTATCCTGCGAGTTGTGGCGTATCCGTCGACAGTCGAAGAGCTCACGGAAAGCATTGAGTTGCTTAAGCAAGAGTTGAGCTGTCTGTCGAGACTGCGGAAGACCTATCCCGCCGCGGCCAAGACATGTGACAGAGGCCTAATGGATGACATGGTGGACATCGTTCCTGCGCTGCAGAACGGTCTTATGCCACCCGGCACCAGTCCCGCGATGTGCTCAGTCCTGATAGAGGTCGGCAACAAATATCTGAACGTGGCCTATCTGTCGGATCAAAGCGATGATGCAGGCGGATTTGCAGCGGAGCTGTCTGGTAGGCAGGCGGTGCTCGACGCGCGCGCTCACCTCGCCACACTGAAGAATGTCGCCGAACTGGTTAGCAAGGGAACTCCACTAGAGTGGGCCATTGCGTATGCGTCGGGCCAGGGTTCGACGTAGTGGGTTTCGCTTAACCGTCCGTTTAGCGTAAAATAGAGCGTGAAGCCTTCTACGAAACGGACCGCAATTACTCCGCGCGCTGTCGCGTACGCCCGAGTCAGTACTCAGGGCCAAGCCGATGATGGCTATGGCCTCGACGCCCAGCGGCAAGCCATCGAGCTAGCCGTCTCGCAGAGAAGCTGGGACCTCACCGCGCACTTCACCGACGCCGCCTCGGGCAAGTCCCTGACCGGCCGGCCCGCGCTGGGTGACGCGCTCGCGCTACTTGACTCGGGCGAAGCGGACGTCCTGGTGGTGGCCAAGCTCGACCGCCTGTCTCGGTCGCTGGTGGACTTCGCCGCTGTGATGGAGCGGTCGCGTCTGCAGGGCTGGGGGCTGGTGATCCTCGACCTGGGTGTCGACACCTCGACGCCCCACGGGGAGCTGGTGGCGTCGATCATGGCCTCGATCGCCGCGTGGGAACGGCGCATGATCGGGGTGCGCACCTCCGAGGCGCTGCGGGCAGCACAGGCGCGCGGCGTACACGTCGGCCGGCCGCGGGAGCTACCCGACGGGGTGGTCGAGCGCATCGTCGCGCTCCGGGCCTCCGGGCAGACGCTGCAGTCGATCTGCGATGAGCTAGCCGACGCAGGGGTGCCGACCGCTCGGGGCGGCCAGTGGCGGCCGAGCACGATCAGGACGGTGTTGCTGGCCGAGGAGCGACTCGCCGCTCACCGAGCGGCGTAGGTTCGCCGCATGCTTGTCTGGATCGACAGCGCGCCCGAGACGTACGTGCCGCGACTGGCACTCGACGCCGCCGACGTGCTGCCGGACCGCTGGAACGGCTGGCTGCGACCGCTGGCGACGGCAGAGGCCGTCGGAGCATTTCTCGATGCCTGGCGTCGGACCGACCCGAACGGCATATGGGGCTGGGCCACCGAGGTAGGCGACACTCTGATCGTCACCCGGTCGGACGATGAGGAGCCTGCCGACACGTTTCCGCAGGTCGGAGCCACGGGTGGTGGCGCGCCCCTGTACGACCTGACCGGATGGGCCTGGACCACTGGTGTGGAGGTGGACAGCAGGTAGCGCCTCATCGGTCCGGCGACTCGAGATTGTCGCCGCTGGCGGCTACGGTTCTCGGAGTAGCTGTAGGAGGCACTCTTGAGAATCGCAGGGCTGTTCGCCGGCATCGGTGGCATCGAGATCGGCTTCCAGAAAGCGTTCGGTTCCGCGCTGCAGACCGAGCTGCTCTGCGAATGGTGGGATCCGGCGCAGGCCGTGCTCGCGGCCCGTTTCTCGGATGTCGAGTTGCACCCGGACGTCCGGGAACTGCGCGATCTGCCGACGGGCCTGGACTTGCTGTCCGCCGGTTTCCCCTGCACCGACCTCTCTCAAGCCGGCCGCACCGCTGGCATCGCCGGCGTGCAGTCGGGGCTGGTGTCGCACGTCTTCGAGGCGCTGCGTCTCACCGAGGCGTCCGAAGGCCGACTGCCATGGCTGATGGTTGAGAACGTGCCCAACATGCTCACGCTCGACAAGGGCAAGGCGATGGCGTACGTCGTACGCGAGATCGAGGCACTCGGGTACCGCTGGGCCTATCGGGTGGTCGATTCGCGCTTCACGGGCGTGCCGCAACGGCGACGCCGAGTCATCTTGCTGGCGTCGAAGACCGAGGACCCCCGAGCCGTGCTGTTCGCCGACGAGGCGGGCGACCGGCCCGAGACGGACCTGAAGGCCGATGCGTACGGCTTCTACTGGACCGAAGGACGCGGAGGTCTCGGCTGGGCGCAGGACGCAGTGCCGACACTCAAGGGCGGCTCGACCATCGGCATCCCCTCACCGCCGGCGATCTGGGTCCCTGGCGCTCCCGATGAGCGGCTGTTCGTCACGCCGACCGTCGAGGATGCTGAGGCGATGCAGGGCTTCGAGCGCGGGTGGACTGACGTGCTCACGACCGGTCGGACTGCGGGTCAGCGCTGGAAGATGGTGGGTAACGCCGTCACGACTCGGGTTGCAGAGTGGGTGGCGAGGCGCATCGCCGACCCCGGTGCGCCGGTGGTGGCCCTGGAAGAGCAGTCGATCGGCGGGCGCTGGCCGACGGCGGCCTGGGGCGAAGCGGGCGCCGCCTACGCCATTGACGTGTCCGAGTTCCCGGAACTGGCTCCGTACGAACACCTCTCATCGGTAGTGGACCTCAGCGCCGCGCCGCCTCTCTCGGGCCGGGCCGCGAACGGGTTCCAGAACCGCCTGCTGCAGGGGAACTTGGGCCGGCACGACGGCTTCCGCGACGATGTGGCGCGCTATCGCGCGCTCACGTGGCCAACAGCGACAGTCGCGGGGTCCATAACCTCCCTGCCGGCCTGACCTCCTCGAGCTAGCCTGCGGCCGTGCACGGTCCGGAGATCCTCGCTCGCTTCCTCGCGACCCCTGGGGCTCCAGACAAGTACGGGCAGCGCTGGCAGTACAACTCCAGGTCGGATCGGCACAGCAAGGTCGGTTGCTGGGGCGTCGCCTTCGATCTGCTGTCGCAGTCGGCGCTGATGCGCGCTCACGCAGAGGCGGGCAAGATCGTGCTCGGCGTCAACCATGAGATGCGCGACTTCCACACCGATCGCGAGAAGGTGCTCGACCTCGTCATCGCCAGGCCCGCGGCCGGCGTCCCGCCAGGTGTGCAGACGTTCAGCGGCCTCGTGCAGCACTACGGTATCGATCTCACCGGCCCGGAACAGCGGGCGCTGGCCGATCTGCCGGAGATCCACGTGGCGCCGGTGGGGGCAGTCCTGGTGGCCCTTGAGGCCAAGGCGACCATGACCGCGCACGTGAAGTCGCTACCTCGTCTCTACGACGAGCTGAACAGCTCGCATCTCGCCATCCACGGTGCCTCCAGTCAGGCGCTCGCCATCGCGTACGTGCAGATCAACAACTCCACGGCTTTCCTCTCGTCTGTTATCAACAGTGAGCGGATCTCCGAGGGTCTGCCGGCGAAGATGTCCACGCACCGGCAACCGGCCGACACGCAACGCGTGCTCGACAAGGTGGCCCAGATGCCACGGAGGTCCGGCAAGTCCGGCAACGGCTTCGATGCCATCGGAGTGACCGTTCTCGACTTCGTCAACGACGGCGGCCCGGTCGAGGTCGTGACCGATGATCCTGCACCTCAGTCCGGTAGCAACTTCCACTACGACGGCATGATCGTCCGCATGGCCCACGAATACGACGCCACCTTCGCGCACATCTGACCTGCGTAGGCTGACCTGATGGGCGACTCGGAGTCCTGGGCCACGAGCGCTGCCACGCGCGCGTCGATGTTGGGTAACCGTCGCTCCAACACGAAGCCCGAGGTCGCGTTGCGAAGCGCCCTGCATGCCGCAGGGTTGCGCTTTCGTAGGGACTACCCGATGAAGTTAAGCGGCGTCCGTTTCCGGGCTCTTCGCAGATGAGGGTGTAGCGGACGACGCGGCTGGGGTCGGCGCGTCGGTACCGGGATAGAGGTCGAGGT
>Ga0208700_1000418_pt1 | contig 12881 bp, 13 predicted proteins | sample DeeseametaMP2016_FD_184179 | JGI IMG/M metagenome (GOLD analysis project Ga0208700, IMG submission 184179) | Marine microbial communities from the Deep Pacific Ocean - MP2016 (SPAdes) | ecosystem: Environmental > Aquatic > Marine > Oceanic | place: East of Hawaii, North Pacific Ocean | collected... | reverse complement strand
CTGGGATAGTTGAAAATTCTTTTGAGCCTAATGTATGGATCAAGATTTCACCAGATAACAAGGTTGTAATAACCTTAGCAAAGTCAGAAATGGGACAAGGAGTTAAGACCTCTTTGCCTATGATCGTGGCTGAAGAACTTGATGTTGATCTACAAAAAATAAATATACTTCAAGCTGATGCCCATACTAATAATTACGGTAGTATGATGACGGTTGGGAGCAGAAGTGTAAGAGGTGGTGCATGGTTGCGTCTTAGAGAAGCAGGTGCAACTGCCAGAGAAATGCTGGTTTCGGCCGCTGCAAAACGTTGGGGAGTTAGGCCTGAATCCTGTCGAACAGAGAATGGTTCTGTTTTTCACGACTCATCTAAAAGATCTTTGACATATGGTACGTTAACAGTAGATGCAGCAACCTTTAAAGTACCAAAAAAACCACAGTTGAAAGACCCTTCTCAATTTAGATACATAGGCAAATCCACTGTTCTTATCGATACGCCAGAAAAGGTGAGTGGCAAAACTATCTATGGAATTGATGTTCGTCTTTCAAGTATGCTTTATGCAACGGTTGTCCATCCACCAGTTTTCGGTGCCTCAGTGAAGAGTTTTAATGATAGAGAAGCAAAAAAAGTTTCTGGTGTAAAAAAAGTGTTTAAAGTCTCATTAGGCTTAGCAGTTGTGGCCAAAAATACATGGTCAGCTTTCAAGGGTGCTAAGGCTCTTGAAATCAAATGGGACAATGGTAATTTTAATATGGACTCAAATGATATTTCAAAAAGTTTCCAAGACTTGGCTAGAAAAAAAGGTGTAGTGGCTCGTGAAGATGGGGATGTAGAAAAAGCCATGAAAAAAGCTAAAAAGCATATAGAGGCAATATACGAAGTACCCTATTTGGCTCATGCAACGATGGAACCAATGAACTGCACAGCTCATGTTCTAAAAGACTATTGTGAACTGTGGGCTCCAACACAGAACCCCCAAGGAGCTCAACGGAAGGCAATGCAACTTACAGGTTTTTCGAAAGATAAAGTAAAGGTTCATGTTACTCAATTGGGGTGTGGCTTAGGTCGTAGAAGTAGTTCCGACTTTATTCAAGACTCTGTTGAAATTGCCATGAATGTTGATGTACCTGTAAAGCTTATATGGACAAGAGAAGAAGATATGCAGCATGATTTTTATAGACCTTCCACTTATAATCTCTTTGAAGCAGGTCTAGATGAAGCTGGGAAGCCATTAGCTTGGAACCATCGTGTGGTTGCGTCACCTCTAAGAGGAGGAAGCGCCAACACATTAGATAGGTCTGCTGTTGATGGTGCATCTAACCTACCATACGATATTCCAAATATCTATGTGGATTATTGCCGATCTGATTTAGCTGTCCCTGTTGGTTACTGGCGATCCGTAGGCCCTTCTCAGAATACCTTTATTACAGAAAGTTTTATTGATGAACTTGCACATGCAGCTGGAAAAGATCCATTCGAATACAGAAAAAAACTGCTAAAAAATCAACCAAGATTATTAAATGTTTTAAAACTAGCTGCTAAAAAATCAGGATGGGGTCATAAGTTGCCGAAAGGCCACACGAAAGGGATTGCGGTGGTTGAAGATAAGGGTAGCGCCTGTGCACAGGTGGCGGAAATCTCGATTGATGAGAGTCAAGTCCAAATCCACCGTATTGTCTGTGCTCTTGATTGCGGACAGGTGATCCATCCAGGAATAGTTGAATCGCAAGCGGTTGGCTCTGTAGTGTTTGGCCTCACTGCCGCTCTATATGGAGAAATTAACATCAAAAAAGGAAGGGTAGTCCAGAGTAATTTCCATGACTATCCTCTTCTTGGGATTCATGAAATGCCCGATGTAGAAGTATATCTTGTAGATAGCAATGACGAGCCTGGGGGAGCGGGTGAACCAGCCGTACCACCAGTAGCGCCTGCTGTTACTAATGCTATTTTTGCTGCCACAGGTAAGCGGATCCGAAGTCTGCCAATCAAATTAAAAGATCTAAAAGTATAAATTTTTTATATTCAGTTATGAATTGATTTAAAACTAACCAAATGAAACGCCTCTGGCTCAAATAGCCTCCTCACGGGGGCTTTTTTGTTTATAAAAGAGACACCCACATTGTTGAGTGATTTTTGTATAATTTTGGATATGAATAAAAGAAATATAATGTATGGTTTGGCTTATGGTATAATCATAGGAGTGGGAGTTGGAATATCTTTTGGTGTTGCTCTTGATAATATGGCTATTGGGATTTCGATTGGTTTAGGGTCTGGTGTTTCATTGGGTGTGGGTTGTTCATTATTATTAAGTAAACGTAAATCCTGCTAATCACAGAGATATAAGTTAGACTCATATTTTGTTTGATGTTATCAAGCCCCACATACGTGGGCTTTTTTGTTTATAAAAGACACACCCATATTGTTGGGTAATTCTGTGTAATTTTAAACTGAATTGTAAACCAAGGAGTTCATTATGAAGAAAATAGCTATTCCTTCACTCATTTTTATGTTTTCGGTTTCTATGGCGCAGGATATAGAATACGAAAACCTTATAAACGCCAAATGGAATCTGAAAAATTATATCGTTAACGGACAAAGTCTTACCCAAAAAGCAGCTTTAACTCAAGATGGAATTAATCCTGTCATTGATAAATGGCTCGAGTTATGGAAAACATATGATTTAAATTTGCTTGATGAAATTTTTATCCAAACTGAAAATCTCACTTATTTTTCATCTGAAAAGGAAGGTTTGATGATTGGATACCAACATCTAAAGCCACACCACTCAGGTTTTGGCTTTGTAGAAGGCGGAAAGCAACCTGAAAAATCACTTTGGTTAGAAGATTTGGAAATAAAAATTTATGGAGAAACTGCAATGGTAGCTGCTATATGGTATTTTGGTGATGAAAATATTGTCAAAGATAGTGTTTCAAATGGTCCTGTTACTTTTATTCTTATTAAAAATAAACAAGACAACGTGAAAATAGTTCACACGCATTTTGCTAATTATTAAATTGACTATATGATCAACAATTATTTGCCAAAACTTAATTCCAAGGTCTGATCTGAACAACAGCCTCCATATTGAATAATAACATCAGGCTGGGGAAGGTAAACCAAGGCATCGTGTTCTATAATTTCATGCTCGTAAAAAATAACTTCTGGAAAATTGTCAGGTGTAATGTTGGTCCAGCTGTTTTCTGAATAATTAAAGGCCCATGTAATCATTGTATCAGAGCCTTTAATGTTGCCAAATAGAATTGATTTTTCGAGGCCATCGCTGTAGACAAAATTGCTATGGTCGCTGTTCGGTTGATTGTCAATTTTTAATTTTTCCCAATTGTTCGTTTCAAAATCAAGCGCCCATGTTTCCCCCTCGGTGAATAAAATCACTTTTTTTCCCGACTTGTCATAGGCCATGTTTACATGATCTGTAACTGGCGGAGTTGTTGTAGGATTTAACTTTTTCCAGGTGCTTGTTTTGCAATTAAACTCCCAAGTATCGGCAAAGGAAGCCCCACCATCTGATCTCCTGCCGCCAAAAATAATAACAGCATCTCTGCCCGGAATGTAAACCATTCCGTGCATTTGCCTTGCTTCAGGGGGAGCGGTAGTGGAACGTTTGGTCCATGTATTTTGGCTGTAATCATATTCCCAGAGGTCGTTATAAGCTTTAATAAAATCGTTTCCCCCAAACAATAAAACTTTATGTCTTAAAGCATCATACACCATGGAATGACTGCTTCTCCACGGTGGTGAATTTGTAGGGTGGAGGTTTGTCCAGGTACTGGAAATGTAGTCAAATCCCCATGTTTCGTTGACATTGTCAAAGTCTGGAAAGCCAGTTCTACCACCATAAATAATAATTTTTTTATTTAATGTATCGTAAGCCATTGCACACTCTGAATGCATTCTGGGGCTATTTGTTGACAGTTTTGTCCATGTGGCAACATCCGGATCATTGGCCACTGCCAGAACTTGACCTTCATCTTGGGTGGAATTACATGAAAATTGGCCAAGCATCAAAATAAGTAGGGCAATTTTCTGGATCTTAGGAATTACAAGCGTTGTTGTGTTCATTTTTTAATTGCATTTACCCCAAATCTAATATTTCATGCCTAAATCCACAAGCGGGAGGGTGCGGGAGCGGCATTTTCTTTTTCTGGTATTTACCAAGTTGGAAATTACCCGATAACACTTAAATATGGAAGAACCGAGAGCACTATTAGGTGTCCCTGCCCCTCCCACTCTAATAGATAGAATTATGAGTAAAATCATGAATTACCTCTGGCTCAAATAAAGGGATAGGTGAACCGACTTTTTGGTGCGAAAATGGAGAGAAGAAGTAATGAATTGTGGAGAAGATAAAAAGACTTTTCGGATAATGGCAAAGAAAGTTTGAACAAATAAGGTTTAGCTGGCTATTAGCGAAATGCAAGTTCTTCGTTTTTAAAAGGCCAGCGATTTACTTTTAAAGGTGTTGAATTATATTATCAAAATCTTTACAATTGAGTTATTCATTTGGAGTTTTTAATGCCGCAACCGAGGCCGAAAGGAATGCTTTGAAAGGGTTATAACCTGATTAATTTTATTTATTATTTTAATAAATGAGAATTCTGAGTTAGTCGGTGAAGCATATCAACTTAGGTGAAAATAGCGTACACTAAATTCATTTTCTGTTGCCGATGAGCTCACCGTCTGGGATGTCCGCTGCCTTTCTTGGCATTTGTGCATTTGATTCCACCAACCATGCCTTGAGATCAGTAAGCATTGCTGCTGTTTTTTCCGGATACTTTGACACTAGGTTTTCAGTTTCACCAATATCATCTTTAAGGTTGTAGAGTACTACTTCCTCATTTTTATGGTAATAAATAAGTTTGAAATCTCCGGTTCGGATGACACTGCCCATTTTATTTGACCTGTGAAAGGCATAGTGCGGATAGTGGAAATAGATTGATGACCGTTTTAAGGCCTTGTTCTCAGTGAGAAGTGGCAGTAAACTTTCTCCGTCAAATTCTCCCTCCTCAAACTCCTTTTTTGCCGCATCCAAAAACGTAGGCACGAAGTCCATGGTGACAACGGGCACATTCGAAACTGTTCCGGATTTAATCTTGCCAGGCCAACGAATAATCAACGGAACGCGAATTCCTCCTTCGCCTAAATACCCTTTTTCCTCCTTCAATGGCTTCGTAGAAGTAATTTCATTTGTGATATCACCGGTGAATGGGCCATTATCAGATGTAAAAACCACCAATGTGTTTTCTGCCAAACCAAGTTCATCAAGCGATGTTAATACCTTGCCAATGGCTGCATCCATTCCTTCTACCATTGCCTGAAATTTTTGATGCAAATTAGGCTTTCCATTTGGTGCATACTTGTCATACAAATGATCAGGTGCCTCGATAGGCCAGTGAACAGTGTAGTTCCACAAACACAGAAAAAATGGGTTATTAAGCTCCTTTTGTGTTGTCATATAATCAATGGCCTCATCAGCCAGTCGATCAGGTAAGTATTCACCTTCCTTTCGGTTCTCGATATTTAAAATTGTATATGGGTCGAAGAAGGAGTTTTCTCCGCCTGGTCCTCCTCTGGAATTGCCTGCAATATTGATATCAAAACCATGGTTTGTAGGCATGTATTCTGCTGGTATAGCATTGCCGTCAGGACCAGATAAATGCCATTTTCCAATAAATCCAGTAGCATAGCCTTTAGATTTTAGCCGTTCTGCAATGGTATTGTACTTTGGGTCAAGTTGATTAACTGACCTTCCAGGTCCCATTTCTTTATCATTATAAAACTGCCACCGATCTGGTATATGATTGGTAATTTGCAGCCGTGCCGGGGAAAGCCCCGTCATGGCGGCCGCCCGGGTAGGAGAGCAGACCGGTGCTGCCGCATAGGCGTCTGTGAAAATCATCCCTTGCTTTGCCAACCGATCAATATTGGGCGTATAATAATCTGTATTTCCCTGATATCGCAAATCCATCCAACCCAGGTCATCAATCATGATGTAAAGAATATTCGGTTTTTCGGCCTCTTGGGATTGATCAGTCGTACATGAAATAGCAACACTGAGTATAAACAACATCAGGAGCGACTTGCACCAATAATTAATCAATTTGCTTTTCATACAGAGGAATTTTTATAAACATAATTACTTTAGAAATATAGTGTAACCGGTAGCCGTTAGCAAATGGAATCCTTTAAGGGTGAGATGCAACGGAGTTGTTATTCTTTATTTTGTTAAGGATTTTAAGTAATTCGGTCACTTTATCTGGTTCATTATCCCAAAGATCTTTTTGTTCAAATGGATCTGCCAACATATCATATAACTGACCATTATATTTCAATGAATCTTCAGTCATAAGTACTTTTCCGGTACCTGAACCTTTGGTTCCCTGAATAAGTTTCCATTTCCCTTTTCTTATAGCATAGACATTTTTTGCGGAATGAAATATCCTTGGTTGCTTGTCATTTCCGGCAATCGGTTGGCCGTACAAAACAGGAAGCACATTATAGCTGTCTTCTCCTCCATACTCACCTACGTCTTGCGAGACCAGACTGGCAAAAGAAGCATATAAATCTGTCTGACTTATTATTTCGCTACTCACACTACCCGGAATAGTCTTTCCAGGCCATCTGACTATAAAAGGAATCCGATGCCCACCTTCCCATATATTGGCTTTATAGCCCCTTAGTTGCCCTGCGGACAAATGACCATTACCTCCCCGCATAGGGCCATTATCACTGGTGATTATTACCAAAGTATTGTCCTCAATACCAAGCCTTTTTAAGGCTTCCATCACCATGCCTGTAGATCTATCCACTACGGTAACCAGATCTCCTCTTGGTCCTTCCTCACTTTTTCCAATTGCAAAACCAGGAGGGACAAATGGATTATGTGGGGCTGACAATGCCAAGGTCAAAAAGAATGGTTTCTCGGGAGATTCCGTTGTGGCCTTCTCTATAAATGTAATTGCCTTTTGAGTAAGCACTGTATCTACCTCCTCAATTACCCAATCAGGAGCCATTAGTCCGGGTAGAAATCCGGGAAGTCCGGTATATTCATCGCGACTCATAATTGAAGGCATCTCTACTGTCATTTTATTTTCTATATAGGTGTATGGGGGATCGCTGGTTGAGCAACCAAATGTGCCGAAGAAATAATCAAATCCAAGGTCTATTGGTCCGCCACTGATTGGTTTCGAAAAGTCAACATTTTGTTCGTTTGCGCTGAAAAGTACTGGATCATACCTTACGTTATCTTCGTCTTTCTTTAGCGCCTTACCATCCTTTGTTTGCCACGTCCATCCCATATGCCATTTACCTACAAAGGCTGTTGTATAGCCCCCTTTACCCAGAACGCTGGCCAAGGTAGGCCTCCCTTTTTCGATTAACGCAGTTTCATCATATCCTATCAATACACCCTCTTTTAGTCGGGTTCTCCAGCTATACCTTCCCGTAAGGAACCCGTACCTGGATGGACTGCACAAGGCATCAGCGCTATGCGCATCAGTAAGCATCAGGCCTTCTGAAGCAATTTTGTCAATATTTGGTGTTGGTATTTTGGACTTTGGATTATAAGCACCAACATCCCCATAGCCCATGTCATCGGCCATGATAATCAGAATATTAGGTAAAGCTTCATTATCTGCTTTTTGCTTATTGTCGGTATTGCAACTAGAAACAGTGATCAAAATCAATAATATCAGAGATGTAATTTGTTTGCTCATGGATTTCAATAATCAAGTAAAAATCCTCGGGGCAAGCCCACGAGGCATTTATCGGAAAATATTTTTTATATCCCGAGGCAAGCCTCGAGGTATTATAATCCTAAAAGAGAATAAATATTAACAACAGTCTTTCTTTAAAGCAATTAAATTATACGATGGAAGAAGGAGAGGTGGAAAAATTACTCCTGCTAAGAGTTTTCCGCTCAAATAAAGGAAAAAAATGAAGAAAATAATATCAATATTACTCATATTGACACAAACCTCAATTTTATTTGCAGATACACTTACATTTAATAATGGGGTTACAATCGAGGGTAAGTTAGTCAAATATGATGAGGACTATTTAATATTTAAAGTTGATGAAGAATCAATGAAAGATATACCAAATGAAGCTGTAATTTATATAAAAGGCGTGATTGTTGATGAAAATCAAGTTGTGTTCAATAATAAGTTCGTGAAGAATGTAACAGAAAATAATATCATTGTTGCAAATCCAGCAGAAGAAAGAAGAAATAAGACTATTAAAATTATTAATTTAGTATGTGTTGGCGTGGGGACGGCAGCTGTTCTTATGGTTTTGCTTGTTTTGAGTATGCTCGGCGGCCCGGGTGCTTTTTAAATGAAATGCCTCTGGCTCAAATAGCCTCCTCACGGGGGCTTTTTGTTTATTAAAGAGACAAACACATTGTTGGGTGATTATTGTGTAATTTCCTGTATGAAACGCCTCTGGCTTAAATAAAGGTTTAAGAAATGAAGAAAATGATAATTTTATTATTTTATGTTAGGTATGCTTTAGCAGGAGATGTTTTCTAATGATATTAGAATTATTATTCAGTATAGCACTCTTTATTAATGGTGGACACTTAATAGATAATAAATTTAAAGTACACCATTATAGTGATGAGGATTATAAAGAAATTTTCTTTCTACAATCCCCAGATTCAATTTCTAAGAAATGTATTAAACATTCTGAAGTGGAAAAGATTAGTTATAAAGTTCGCCATCGTGAGGGTAAAAATCAAAGGGATTATGATATATCTAACCCATATCCAATACAAGATACACCACAACAAGATACCTTTAATAGTCAGAGGAGTTACTAATGCCAAAAGGTGATTGCTATGAAGCTAATGGGAGATTTATTACACATAAATAAATGAACGTTTACGAATTTATCCGAGAAAAGACCGAAGGTTTTCAAGAGAACACAACAGAGTTCAGGGCCAAATTAGAACCCAGATTTCGCCACTGGTCTAATACCATCAATGATAAGATTACAAATACACTGAATAATCCTTGGATAACCAATCTTAACCCATTTGATAAAAAAGTAGTTATTTCATCAGAAGCAGTCATCAAAAATAAGATGACAGAAAAAGTCTATAAAGAACTGCATCAGCAAAGGGGCCAAGAAATATATGTGGGCGAATGGGAAACGATTGATCAGCATTGTATCAATCAGTTTGCAGAAATAACAGGCGATACACAATGGATTCACACTGATCCTGAACGCGCGCAAAAAGAATCGCCATTCAAAACAACTATTGTCCATGGCTTTCTAACATTATCTTTAATCCCAAAATTGACCAATACCATTAGTTCCTCTAAAAATTTATTCCCTGAAGCGCGGATGGTGGTTAATTATGGCTTGAATCAAGTGCGTTTTCCATATCCGGTGAAATCAGGTTCTAAAGTCAGGGCGCGCACTCGTATAGTAGATGTCCGGCTAAAAAATAATAGTATTGAATTGATAAATGAGATCAGTATAGAAGTGGAAAACAGAAAGCGCTTTGCCTGTGTAGCAGAAACTGTATTTCGTCTTTATTTTTAAGCTTGTTTCCTCGCCCAAGAACAAGGTTTTAAGCAAGCGCCCCGCAGCGGCGGCGGGTTTTGTTTCTCCACATTATGGTATAATTTTTTGTAATTTCCAGTATGAAACGCCTCTGGCTATCGCCCCGCCTATTTTGTTTGTGAACAATTCCATTTCTTTGTAATATTTATCGGCTCGATAATAAGAGCCATACATAACACGAAGAGAAGAGGGCGGCATTGCGGAATGCCATTTTGCCCTCTTTTCTTTTATAAGCCACTCCCCCATTATTGAAACGGAGAAATAATGACTGAACAAAAAATATCTTATGAGGAAATCGCCTATTCAAATATGATGAGCATAGAAGCCATTGTGAGCCTTCTAACCCGCAAGGGGTTGATTACTCAACAAGAGATTCTTGATGAATTGAAGGCGATTAGAGTTAGAGATGAAAAGGAAAAAATTAAAGAGAAGAAAAAAGGGAGTCATCCCGAATGGGAAAAGCTGGGTTTTGCAGGATTGATACTCACTGCTTTGGAAAAAAGACAATAAAATGAAACGATATACAATAGGATTAATAACAGGGATATTACTTACTGCAAGTGCCTTACCTCTTATTGCCCAGGAAGATGCGAGTGGTCTAACACTTGAAAAGGATGGGGAACAGGTATTGATTCCCTTGGATGAATGGGTAGTGGTCTCCAGTGCCTATGACCCCAGTAATACGGTTCGTGGTTTATATATGGGCATGACGGTTGATGCCCTCCGCATCCAGGAAAAAGGTGAATCTTTTGAACGGGAAATTCCCATGGATGAAATTGGTTCAATTTTTAGAGGAAAAACAAAAAGTACCAAAGAATACGTTTGGGGTGGTATAAAGCTTGGCGGCTTGGTTTCTGTCGGAATAGGAGGCCTTATTACCGTTATATTTTTAATTGATAGTGGACTTGATCTGGAGGCGCTCCCCAGCATTTTTATCTTTGGTGGTATATGGACTGTTATATCAGGTATTTATACAGTCCCCGGTGGTGCCCTATTAGGGTTTATCCGTGGAAAAGTTGCCGAAGGTAAAGCAGTGGAATATGTGATTGGCGAGGGAAATTGGACGATTGTTACCCCATAATCTCGTTTTGAATTAAAATTGGTAAAATTAGTCTTTATTTTCAGTATACTTAGTTTAATTCCCGATGGGCACGACACTGTTCAATTGGCGGGCATTCCATTTATAGTCATTCAAAATGGTGATTCCAATCATCGATATATTTGGGTTCATGGCGACGAACAGACGGCAAAGATGGCTTTAGAAAATCACATGAAAACACATGAAGGCACTGCATTTCTTGTAACGGGGATTTTGCGTGAAGCTGAATTTTATGGCGGCATTATTGATCCCAACCGGATTTTTTCATCCGAAGGGGCCAAAGCCAATATTCAAAAATATAATCGAAAATGGTCCCGGGCAAAAAAAGCCAAAACACTTGAAATGATTAATCGAGATCGGGATTCTTTTTTAGAAAAAATTCTACCCCCAAACGGCGGGTTGTTAATCGCCCTCCATAATAATTATCAGGGTTACAATGTGAAAACTGAAATTCCATTGAGTAATGAAATTTCCATTAAGAAAGACCAAAATCCTCGAGACTTTTTCATCTGCACCAACCGCGCCGATTATGAGGTCTTAGCTAAGTCACCATTCAATGTGGTCCTCCAGGAAACCATGCCAAAAAAGGATGATGGTTCACTCTCCTGGGCGGCCATGCGCCATGGGGTGCGTTATGTGAATATCGAAACACGGCTGGGATGGCTCAGTCAACAGAAAAAGATGTTGGCGTATTTGGAAGATCATCTCCCTTGAATTTTGATTGGGCCTACTTGGCCACATTTATCGTTGGCCTTTTATTCCTCTGGTTATTGCTTATTGCCGTTGCATATTTTGGGTGGCGTTATTACCAGAATGAATGCATCGATAAGAAGTCCAATGAAAAGATAAGTCAGAAGGTGGCGGAAGAAATGGCAAAAAAAATTAAAGAAGATGCTGAGATGCACCGAAAAGGCAGAAAGGAGGGCGAAGAATAAACTGTTCGGCCATCTTACATATAATAATCAGAATTATTCACTAGAAATTGAACGTACAAGAGAAGAGCTATTAAAACTTCAGAGCGAAATGAGCGATACCGTTTCAGTCAAGAATTTTCCCTAATTACAAAAAATAAAAGTGGATTACTAATGAGAAAAACTGTGCAATATTTTTTACTTTTAACGGTGATTACAATTTTTCTTCCTGCTAAGGGAGATGAATTCGATTCAAAATACTATAATGAAACCATTTATCACCAACAAGGATTTCTAGGGCCAAAATATATGATGGGCGGAAATTCATATTTGTTGGTTTCAATAGGCGAAGAATTGAATCGCTACCCCGATTCAGCAGAATTATATAGTAAAAATAAATTTATGCGCTTGTTGAGTTTAGGAATGATTATTGCCGGAGTCGGGAGTTGAGTGCGAATGGTTAAGGATTGAATGAACTCTCATGACATGATTAGAGCGTCGTTGGAACGGCTTGCGGAACGGAGTGTCGCCTGTTGGGGCGACATTGATGGCGTGTTGGATGAGCTGGCCGCGGCCAGTCCGGATCCGGCGTTGCCTGATTTTTCGAGCGGTGTGGCGTTTGTTACCTTTGATTATGGGATTGATGGGGTCTCTATTGAAATCGCAAAGTATGCGAGCTGTCTTGAGCGGCTACTTTCCAGCGCGGGTGAGACGGTTCCAGTACATCTGGTTGCCGGTGAATTTACGGATCGGGCTGATCAGGTTCTGGATGCGGCTTGGGTGCGGCATGAGTGGCCGAATGCGAACGGCTGGGCGAAGTGGGACGGGGGCGAATGGTTTGCCCGGATGTTTTATGAAGATATGCCGTCGGGCAGCGAGGCGTCGCGTGAGATCGCGGCTGTTATCTGGCAACAGGGCTTAGCTCTGGCCCATCGACTGTGTGAGGTCATCATGAATTCGGGCGTTGAGCTTCTGGTGCCGGTGAATGTGAATTCGAATCCGGGCAATATGGCGACGGCGTTGGCGATGGTGATCGGCAGCGAGTTGTCAGGTGTGTGTGTGCTGAATTCCAACCACGACTTTTATTGGGAAGGTGGGAGTGTTGCTGGCGAGGGCGGTGTCCGGGACCACTTTTTTCGTAATCACGCCAACTCCGATTTTTTCGACGTTCTGACGCGTGTGTTCCCCTGGAATGGCGGTCGCTGGTTGCAGATGAATATTAACGCGCGACAGTCCGATACTCTTGAAGCGGAATACGGGTTTGATCGCTGTCGCCTGGGAGAAGTGG